>Ga0208129_1000001_pt1 | contig 147180 bp, 133 predicted proteins | sample ETNtaG_13_FD_185759 | JGI IMG/M metagenome (GOLD analysis project Ga0208129, IMG submission 185759) | Marine microbial and viral communities from oxygen minimum zone, Eastern Pacific Ocean - ETNP201306PF47B (SPAdes) (version 2) | ecosystem: Environmental > Aquatic > Marine > Oceanic ...
TTCTAGCGCTGACTGGCAGTTGGAGGTTCAGTAAATAACGGTTAATCTTTACACTCCAGTACAGCGCTAACCTTCATCTGTCTACGTTTCGGAACTAACCCATGAAAAATCTGTGGAAGTGGATGTCGGTACCGAACGAATCGACTCATCATGATTTATGTCAAACCAGTTGATCAATAAAACCGACCCAAATGGCTTCCGGCATTTTGAACAGCTTTTGGCGCCGGTCAATATCACGCTCAATGGGTCCAATAGCTGGGACATCAAGGTCAGGGACGAGCGCTTGTTCCGGAGGGTTCTGCGGGACGGTACTCTGGGCCTGGGTGAGGCCTACATGGACGGCTGGTGGGATTGTGAACAACTGGACGAATTGGCGAGTCGCATCCTGCGGTCAGGACTTCATCAATCAATTCGCAACAACTGGCGGTTTATTCTTTTTTCCTTATTTTGTAGGTTGTGCAACCTGCAGAATGCGCGACGAGCGTTTATCGTGGGTGAAAAACACTACGACATCGGCAACGATGTTTTCGAGGCCATGCTTGATACCCACATGAACTACAGTTGCGGTTACTGGGCGACTGCGCAGAACCTAAATGAAGCCCAGGAACACAAAATGGAGATGATCTGCCGCAAGCTCCAGCTGGAACCGGGTATGCAGGTGCTTGATGTTGGTTGTGGATGGGGTGGTTTATCATGCTGGATGGCTGAACGTTACGGTGTCGAAGTCACGGGTATCACCGTATCCAAGGAGCAGGCGGAGCTGGCACAGACACGTTGTCGGGATCTACCGGTGACCATTGAGCTGACTGACTACCGGTCATTGAGCGGTTGCTATGATCGGATAGTGTCGGTTGGTATGTTCGAGCATGTGGGGCAAAAGAACTATCGAACCTATTTCAAGGTGTTGCGCACACTGTTGGCGGACGGTGGGATTTTCCTACTGCATACGATCGGGTCCGGCGAGAGTCACTATACGTCTGACCGTTGGATAGGGAAGTATATTTTCCCAAACGGAGTGCTGCCCTTGCCGCGGGGTATTGTTAATAACTGTGACGGTCTGTTTACAATTGAAGACTGGCACAACATTGGAGCAGATTACGATCCTACGCTGATGGCCTGGTACCGAAATTTCAATGATGCATGGCCGGAACTCAAAAACCGCTACAGTGAGCGGTTCAGGCGGATGTTCGACTATTACCTGCTGACCTGTGCGGGTAGCTTCAGAGCCCGGGATAATCAGCTTTGGCAGGTAGTCCTGTCGGCTGGTGGCCTAGAAGGGGGTTATCGAGCTGACCGATGGCTACCCAGGGAAGCAGATTCCTGAAGCCGATCAGGATTAATGAGTCACGACAGGATCGATCGGTAAGCCGGAAGTCAGATCAGCTGACTCTTCGAATAGTAGTGCCGCCGACAGCAACGGTCCCTCATTAAGCGGTGCTGCGGCGATCTGCAGACCGACCGGTAAGCCAGTTGAGGTAAATCCGCAAGGGACCGACACAGCTGGTGCGCCGATGACTGTGATGGCATAGGCGATTGAGCACCACTCAATGTAGTTCGAAAACTCATGTTCACCCAGGCGTTCGACGAAGCGTTGTTCAACTGGATAGGGTGGAACAATCGTGGCCGGTGAAATGAGTAGATCGTAGTTCTGGAAGAAAGTCTGTGCCCTGGCGTAGATCGCAGCCCTGGTAGTCATCGCCCGGGCGATCTCCTCGGCGGTGAGTGAAAGACCCTTCTCTACGTTCCATACGATTTCAGGTTTGAGCACTGAACGCAGTTGATCCAGCTGATTGCCATGGCGGACAGCCATCCCGAGCGCTCGAAAAGTTTGGAATACGTGCTGCAGGCCGGAAAAGTCGGGGTGGTTTTCTTCGACAGTCGCCCCCATGTCCTCGAATCGTTGGGCAGCGCGCCGGCAAATACTGGCGATCTCCGGGTCCACCGGTGTGACGCCTAGATCAGGCGAAAAGGCGACCCGTTTAGGCGCAGTTCGGGATTCAGCCATGGCCTCAAAGCTCTGTTCGGGTCGGGTGACTGACAGCGGGTCTCGAGGATCACGTCCAGCCATCACATCGAGCAGCATGGCAACGTCGCCGACAGTCCGGGCCATGGGTCCTTCTACGCTGAGCCGATAAAACGCCATGTCGCCCGGGTTCGTCGGGATCCGGCCAATGCTGGGCCTAAATCCCACGATGCCACAGAAGCTGGCAGGGTTTCGCAGTGACCCGCCCAGGTCTGAACCACTGGCAATCCACGCCATGCCCGTCGCGAGCGCGACTGCCGATCCTCCGGACGAGCCGGCACACGACAGCGCTGTGTTCCATGGGTTTCGGGTGACGCCGAATACGTCGTTAAACGTATTGGCACCGGCACCGAATTCGGGGGTGTTTGACTTGGCATAGACCACAGCCCCCGAAGATTCAAGGCGTTCTACCAGCAGATCGGATTTTTCGGGTATGTGGTGTTCATGGAGCATCGATCCCCAAGTGGTGCGAACGCCAGCGACAGGCAGCAGATCTTTGATCGCGATGGGCATACCGAGCAGTGCAGTGTCTTGATGGTTCCGAGCGGCAATAGCCTGGCGAGCACGGTCGAAGCACAGTGTCGGCAGGGCGTTGACAATGGGATCGATTTTCGCAATGCGCCTTTCCAGTACATCGAGCAGTTCAGCGCTGCTGACCGCTTTGTTTTTGAGCTGTGCCCGAATATCCCGGGCGCTGGATTTGATCAGGTCATCGCTCATGAGTTATGTGACCTCTATCTCCAGGGAACCGAAAGATCCGTAGTTCGCGACGAGTAGTTGACCTGACGTGGCGTTGTAGATATTCGTCAGAACGCCCGTGGTGACGATGTCACCGGCACGCAGAAAGGCACCTTGTGCGTTCAGGTGATTGGCCAGCCAGGCCAGGACACCAAAAGGGCCGTCGTCAACATTCATGGCATGCCCCTGCTCGACACGTTGATCGTTGACCGAAAGGGTAACCTCAGTATTGTTGACGCTTTCCAGGGACCAGTCAGAAACCGGATCACCAAGAATCAATTCGCGGTGTACGCCGTTATCAGCCACCGCCGAAAACGCCCCCATGTCAGGCCAGGTAGAGAAGCGGCTTTCAACAAGTTCTATCGAGGGCATCACTTCTGTAGTCAGGTCGGCGACGCGTCTGGCAGTCCAGGGGTCTGCCGGTACCAGGTCCTGGCCGACCCGTACCGCTATTTCCGGTTCAATCCCGACCATGTGATACTCACTGCGGTTGATTATTGTTGGCGTGTGTTTGATGTTATTTTCAAAACAACGTCCTGAGAAACAACCATCGATGCCCAGCAGGCTACGCGCATTAGCATTGGTGCAGCCGACTTTATAGCCCTGGATCGGGCCCTGGTTCGGAATCAATAGCTCGCACAGTGCGAATTGAACAGCATAAGCCTGGTCGAGATTGGCCGGTATGATAGTGTCCGGCAGGCCTGTCAGGCTTTGCCCAGGTACACGTGCATCATAGAGTAGTTTTGCAGCGGGAAAGGGGTCATACACCGGCAAGTTCTCCTCAGGTGGACAGCACGGTATACGACTTGATTGCATGCTGCAAGGCCCAGGTACTGGTTTCCGAATGAGTATCCATCAATCTGATGAAGCAGAACAAATCGTTATAGAGTTGGTGTAGATTGGAAGTCTTGGGGTTTTAAATCACCGGGCCAGTCGGTAACTGCGCGGGAGATCAGCAGATGGGAAACACAGTTGTCAGTTCGTGGAATGATTTCGATCCATTAAAACACGCTATCGTGGGGCGTGCAGATTTTACCTGTATCCCTCCGACCGAACCGGCAACGGAAGCGAAAATTCCTGAAGACAGTGACATGCGGGGGATGTGGGGACCGCGGCCTCTGGAGACCGTGGAACGTGCGAATTACCAGCTGGATACCCTCGCTGGTTTGCTGGAATCTCGAGGTGTGCGGGTCGATCGTCCGGAACCGCTTCAGTGGAACCAGGCTGTGATGACGCCGGATTTTTCCACAGGATCCTCCTTTGGGTGTATGCCGCCGCGTGATGTGTTGCTGACAGTTGGGAAGGAAATTCTTTCGGCACCAATGTCATTTCGCTGCCGATTCTGGGAATACCTGGCCTACCACAGCCTGATGCAGAAGTATTTCGACGAAGACCCGGAATTTCGCTGGGAGCAGGCGCCAAGACCCCGATTGAGTGATGCAGCATACAAAGCAGGGTACTTTGATGAAATTACCATCGAAGAACGGCTCGAGCGTACCGCAGAACTTGATTTCGTGACCACCGAACATGAGCCGCTGTTTGATGCCGCCGATGTGCTGAGAATGGGCAAAGACCTGTTCTGCCAGCACGGGTTGACGACCAACCGGCGAGGTATGCAGTGGTTGCAGCGGCATTATCCGGCTCACCGGGTTCACGCAGTGAATTTTCCTGGCGACCCCTACCCGATCCATATAGACGCGACCTTCGTACCGTTACGGCCGGGTTTGGTGATGAATAATCCCAACAGGAAGCTGCCGGAAGAACAGCGAAAGATTTTCGAAATCAACGACTGGGAGATTGTCGATGCCGCGCAGCCGGCGCACGAAGCTCCCCCTCCGCTGTGTTACTCCAGTGTGTGGTTGTCCATGAATGTCCTGATACTCGATCACAGCACTGTAATTGTTGAGGCCAGCGAAGTGAACCAGATTGAGCAGCTCGATGCCTTGGGATTCAATGTGCTGCCGGTGGAGTTTCGCGATGCCTACCCGTTCGGCGGTGGCCTGCACTGCGCGACAGGGGACGTATTGCGAGAGGGCAACTGTGAAGATTACTTCCCTAAGCAGATACCGGGAACACAGATCTAGCTGGTATCTGCGCTGCTGCCTTTAGAATGTTGCAATGGGGATATAAGGGCGCCTCGCAGATATCTAAGGAAGACGGGTGGCGCTGAGGTGACGGGTGCTTCGTTCCTGATACATCATGAGCAGAGCACGTGCTGCGACTGCACTGAGCACGATCAATCCTCCGATCAAAGCAATTCGCGTCGGTTGTTCTGCAAACACCAGCCATACCCAGATGGGTCCCAGAGTAAATTCGATCAAAGTGATCAGCATAATTTCGGCGCCTGTGATGTAACGAGAGCCGAGAGTGAAGAAATAATGAACTATTGTGACGATGACTGCACCCCACAAAAAGAAGAGCGAGAGATCATGCAGAGATACTTTAAAGTCGAATTCACACCCAACCAGCCCAATCAACCCGCCGATGATCGCACCCATGACACTGGCTGGAAGCATGTTTCTGTCTTTGCCGACACGCAAGAAGATCACAAAGGTCGAAAAAAAGAACGCGCACAGTAGAGCCAGCAGGTTGCCGAAGATCGAGCCAGACAGAATACCGTCGCTCACCATGATACTGATTCCAATCATCGCGACGACAATGGCAACCATCGTTGGGCGCGAGATGTGTTCCTTAAGAAATATTCGTGCCAAGACGGCGGTGATCAGTGGCGATGCACTAATCGTAAATAAGGCACTGGCGACGGTCGTATGGCTGAGCGCCATGATGAAGGTTGGATTCGCAAGTCCGAGTGATATGGCGCCGCCAATCCCAGCCCACCCAACCTGACGAAACATCCCTGGTAGTCTCGAACGGTATTGGAGTATCAGGACCAGCAGCAGCCCAGCAATAAAGAAAGCCTGTCGGTAAAAGATGATCTGCCAGTCACTGGCGGAGTCAAAGCTTCTGATTACGAGGCCGTTGACAGATATCAGCACGCAACTGCCAGCGATCATCGGTATGGCCCACCGTTCGGCTGCTGGGCGGTACGGGCGTGCTGGCGGCATTAGGGTGTCGAATTAGGGAGAAGGCGACGATTCACGGGTGCTCGAGACTACTGGAATATCGTTCTGGGTATCGATGGGTAGGTCTAGAACCTTCCAGCGTTGTAGTCGGTGATAGCCTGTTCGATTTCATGCGGGGTGTTCATGACGAATGGGCCATAGCGTGCGATGGGTTCGTTCAAGGGCCTTGCCGCGACCAGGAGAAACCGCGCACCGGTATCGCCTGCTCTAACACAGACCGCAGTGCCGTCACTCAATGTGCCAAGCTGCTTGGCGCTCAGCCATACCGGCGTATTCTCATCATCTGGCAGGTTGAGCTCGCCGTCGATTACAAATATGAAAGCCGTATGCCCTTTTGGCATTGGCTCTGTCAGGGTGCTGTCAGCGGGCAGGGCCACATCCAGGTAGATCGGGTCGGTCGTCACGCCTCGTACAGGTCCGATTGTCCGAGTACTGGTAGCGCCGGTTATGACTTGCAATGTGGCACCGTTGTCGCGAATTTCTGTGGGAATCTGACTGGCGGGGTACTCGTGATAGGCGGGCGGACACATTTTGTCGGTCGCCGGCAAGTTAACCCAGAGCTGGAATCCAGCCAGCCGCCCCTGTTCCTGTTCCGGCATTTCAGAATGGATGATGCCACGTCCTGCGGTCATCCATTGGATACCGCCACTTTCAATGATTCCGCCATGGCCTGCGCTATCTTCGTGCCTGACTTTTCCAGCCAAAAGGTAAGTGACTGTTTCAAACCCCCGATGGGGGTGAGACGGAAATCCGGCGATGTAGTCGTCGGGATTGTCGGACTCAAAAAAGTCCAATAGCAAAAAGGGGTCAATATGATCTAATTCAGCGGAACCGATGTATCGTCGCAGGCGCACCCCGGCACCGTCGGCCGTGGCTTGTCCTGAAATGATACGACTGATTTGTCTATTGCCCACGCTGATGATCTTAGGGGTTGGTGGTATGGTCTGATTCACGGCGTTGAGGATCTTGAGTCAGCGCTATAGCTGTTTGGCCCCAATGAACAGGGGCGAAGCAGGAAATGGGTAGCCCATTTTCCAGATAGCCCGTTATGCTGTCGATGTGCGGCGTTGGCCTGTAGAGAAAGGGTAATTCAGGCATTTGTTCTAACACTGGATTGCAGGCGTCCGGTATGCTGGCGAATATAATAGTTTACCGTCAGGGTCAACCACCCGGGTGGTATTAAAGGAGAACAACGTGCTGAGCCCCGAAGTAGTGACTTGTCCCGATTATCTGCTGCAACTGGCAAGGAATTGTCCGCCGGTCAAGACAGCGATTGTGGGGACAGGCGCTCCGGTCGTTTTAGAGAGCGTACGCGCTTCGGTTGATGCCGGGATCATAGACCCCGTACTGATCGGTGAACCGGATATTCTTGCGCAAATAGGCGATGAAATCGGCTTCGATATCAGCCAGCACGAGATCGTTTCCACGCCTGATGAGAAGGCCATGGGAGAGATTGGTGCGGCATTGGCGCGTGCCAACGAAGTCCATATGGTCATGAAAGGCCATATTCACACGGATAACTTCATGCGACCCCTGATCAGTCGCCGGACCGGTCCGAGGAGTCGACGACGACTCTCTCATGTTTTTCACATGTCCGTGCCGGGCAGCGACCGTGTGCTCATGATCACAGACGGAGCCGTCAACGTTGCGCCTGATGTCAAGGCGCGAATCTCGATCATTCAGAATGCAGTCGAACTCAGCCATGCACTGGGAAACGACAGACCTAAGGTGGCCCTTTTGGCGGCGTCAGAAGAGATCAGTCCTGCGATGTCGGTAACCGTGGATTGCCAGGAAATCACAAAGCGATGTGCCGACCTGAATATGGCTGCAGACGTTTATGGTCCACTGGCATTTGACAACATCGTGTCTGTAAAGGCGGCGCGTTTCAAAGGTATCTCGCATGTCGTAGCCGGCGCGGCAGATATTGTTGTTGTGCCGACAATCGAAGCAGGAAACGCACTGTTTAAAATGATGGTGTACTTCATGGGTGCTTGCGCGGCAGGTATCGTGCTGGGTGCCGAAGTGCCTATTCTTCTGACTAGCCGGGCCGATCCGCCTGCTGCGCGACTCGCCAGTGCCGCATTGGGGGCAGTGGTCGCCAGCAAATCCTCCTGAACAACATAGCCAGCTTCAAAACAATGGTTTTTGAGTTTCGGCAGATTCGAAGTAATGGCCCGTAGCCGGGACTTTTTTGATCGACCAGTGTCGGGCGGCGAAAGACCAGAATTCTTCAACATCCACGAATTGTTGCTGGGGTATCTTCTGCCCGAGAAACTGCCACGCGGCGACCAGAGAATGTAACGCTTGATCCATCTCGACGGGGCGGTCGCGATCGTGCTTGCTGAGTTTTCTGCCGCCAGAGTCCACCACCAAGGGCAGATGGGCATAGCGTGGCGTGGTGTACCCGAGTAGATGCTGAAGGTGTATTTGACGAGGTGTCGACGCCAGCAGGTCTGCGCCTCGAACAACGTCGGTGACGTGGTCCAAATGGTCGTCGATCACAACAGCTATCTGGTAAGCCGCATATCCGTCTGCGCGCTTGATGACAAAATCACCCACGTCGTGAAACAGGTTCTGTTCCAGTTCTCCAGCAATGCGGTCTTTGAACCGTATTGGCGCTGAACCGGTCTTGATCCGGATTGTTCGATAGGAATCGGGGGGCAGTTGATGGTGCCGACAGGTGCCGGGATAAACCGGCCCGGCCGCACCTCGTATCCCTGCTGCGAGCACATCCTGGCGGGTGCAGCGACATCCAAATGCATGGTCTTCAGCGAACAGTTTTTCAATTATTTCCAGGTACAGATCTTTCCGTGCGCTTTGCTGTACCGGTACTTGGCTCCATCGGAAACCGAAATATTCGAGTTGCCGAAGTATGGTCTGGGCCATTCCAGGTATGCTGCGGGTCTGGTCGACATCATCAATTCGAACCAGCCAGGTTCCGCCACAGTGGAGCGCATCGGCAAAACTGCCGACAGCCGCGACCAGAGAACCAAAGTGAAGGGGCCCTGTTGGCGAAGGGGCAAACCGACCGACGTAGTCGATTGTTCGGGTAGGTGGTCTACTGGACACGGGGTTCAATAGGGCTGTTCGACCCACCAGGATTGTTCTGACAAAGCGCGCCGTAGAGGTGTATCCACCTTGTCCGGGGCCAGGTTGATATACCGCTTTGCTTCTGCAGCAGATTCGCCTTCGAGGCTGCGCAAGTGAGCCGTCGCCGTAGCTACCGAAAATTCCACTCCCAGGACAGATTCGAAATTGGGTGCCCCGTCAGACCAGACCGCACCCGCATAGTCAGTTTGACCCAGCCATTTCCTGACGGTAGCCAGCGTGGTCATCGAGCGTGATCGGGCAGCCCCAGAATTCCGTTCGATGAAACCAATGTTCTGGTCTGATGTACGTTCCCGCGCAGCGAGGTTCTGCACTGCCTTTTCAATCGTGTTGCTGCTGCTGGTGATTATGCAGCTTGGACAGGATTGACCGTGTTTGTAGTCGATCGCCAGGGCAAGACCACGGCGTCTCTTGGCCGAAACGAGGGAAAACTCCAATGGTAGTTGGGGTCCGGAATAGAGTGTCCATTGACCCTCAACGTGAGGTGCCAGGTCGTCGAGATCCCAGATCAGCGAGCCATATCCAATTACAGCAAATCCTGTCATTGTTCAGTGTCCTCCTGCCAGGTGCCGATCATACAAGACATCATGGTGATCGATTTCCACAGATGCTTTTGTCGATCTGCGAACTCGAGCCTGGAAATGGCCGTTACCCGGCTGTACTGTATCTTCAAGCGTTCACGCTACAATCCCAGGTCAGTTAGAGGTATTTAAGATGACTAGATCGTTTGCAATTGAGTACGAGGACCTGCCTCAGGAGCTGTCATTGTTTCCGCTGACTGGCGCACTGCTGCTCCCGAACGGTCAGCTCCCGCTGAATATTTTCGAACCCCGGTATCTGAATATGGTGTTGGATGCATTAGCTGGTACGCGTCTGATCGGTATGGTACAGCCCCTGCCTGGTGCGGATACAGAATATCCGGAACTACACCGGACTGGATGTGCCGGTCGAATTATCAGTTTCAGTGAAACGCGCGACGGTCGCCTGCTGATTGTGCTTGGCGGGGTTAGTCGGTTTGATATCGTCAGTGCCTTTGATGTCCAGCGCGGATATCGAAGCGCACACGTGTGCTGGGACCGTTTTGCTCATGACACGGTACTTGAGGATATCCAACTCGAAAAAGAGCTGCTCCTGGAGTCGGTAAAGGTCTATCTCGCGCATCAGAAGTTAAGTGTTGAATGGAAGTCTCTTGAAGTTCTTGATATACCCGAGTTGGTCGACACACTGGCCTGCAGTCTGCCTTTTTCGCCTCGTGAGAAGCAAGGTCTGCTCGAAGCTGCCGTAGTCGAAGATCGATACCACCTGGTGAAGGCACTGTGCGAGTTTGGAGCCGGATTCTCCGGAGATGCAGGAGCTCAGGCACACTGAATTAGCGGGGTCAACTCGATAGTTCTATCAGGATCCGCCCATGTTCGATCCGGATAGAAAAAGTCTCGAGATCGATCTCTGCAGGATCATCTACAGCTTTACCGTTAAGTAGACAGAATCTACTGCCATGCAGTGGGCAACGGACAAAAACACCATCGAGTGCACCACCCGAAAGAGATGCGTCTTCATGGGTACACGTGTCGGCAACAGCCACGAGTGTCCCCTCTACATTAGCAAGTAGTACAGGTTCACGGCCGATATCCAGTCTTTTCATGTCGCCAGGCTCGAGATCGACGTCTGTACCCACATCCAGCCAGACAGTAGTCATGGGCAGAGTGCCACTTGCCTACTCATCTGGAGAAGTCTGACTTCGCGTGCAGGTTTGTTTCAGTGTCGGTATCGGGGCTACAGTCGTCGGGGTTGTACCAGGCGAGACCTGAGCGCAAGCTGACAACATGGCCTATGACCAGCAAAGTGGGTGGTTTGATATCGACGCTGCTTACTGTTCCAGGCAGCGTCGCCAGTGTACCCGTAACAACTTTCTGGTTTCGTGTTGTGCCCTGTTGAATCAATGCAGCCGGTAGATCTCCATCCGCACCGTGCCTGATCATCTTGCTGCACAGTGTTTCAAGACCGGTCAGGCTCATATAGACAACTACTGTCTGGCCAGGCTGGCAAAGCGCAGACCAGTTGAGGTCGAGTTGACCATCTTTTAGATGGCCGGTGACAAAAACGCACGATTGTGCGTGGTCACGGTGGGTAAGTGGTATACCGGCATAGGCGGCACAGCCCGATGCGGCCGTTATACCGGGTATGACCTGGAAGGGGATTTTTTCACGAACCAGGTCGGCAATCTCTTCACCGCCCCGGCCAAAGATGAATGGATCACCGCCCTTGAGTCGCAGCACCCGTTTTCCTTGGTGTGCCAGTTCAACCAGTAGACGGTTAATGTCTGTCTGTGGCACGGTATGTTTGGCACGTGCTTTGCCGACAAAAATGCGGTCCGCATCCCGTCGTACCAGATCGACAATCTCGCTGGCAACGAGTCGGTCATAGAGTACGACATCAGCTTGCTGCATAAGTCTCAAGGCGCGAAAAGTCAACAGGTCTGGGTCTCCGGGACCTGCGCCAACCAGGTAGACCTCACCCTGCACAGCGGGTGGGTGATCCGGCTTTTCAATGAGTTGCTCAAGTGCATCCCGAGCTTCATCATCCCGCCCGGAGAAGACCAGTTCGGCGATGGGTCCTTGTAATACATGCTCCCAGAAGTGTCTTCTTTCGGCGATGGAATCGAATTTCGCCTTGACCTGGTGCCGAAATCCACCCGCAAGCCTGGCCAGTCGTCCGTAAGCGGCCGGTATCAGGGTCTCAAGTCGGCTTTTGAGCAAGCGGGCGAGTATGGGTGCCGTACCGCCGGTACCAATTGCAACGATGACAGGGGAACGGTCGACGATCGAGGGCACAATGAAATTACTCAGTTCGGGTTGATCGACGACATTGACCGGTATGGCATGAGCCATCGCGGCCTCCGAGGCTCGCTGATTGACGGTCCGATCGTCAGTTGCGGCCACCACCAGGTGCATACCTTTGATCAGGTCTGGACTAAACCCGCATTTCAAATGGGTGATTTTCTGTTGCTGAATGAGGTCAAGGATATGATTATCCCGAGACTCTGAAACTACAGTAACTGATGCGCCGGCGCTGAGCAGTAACTCAATTTTACGCAATGCAACTGCGCCTCCACCAACCACGAGGCAGGGTGCGTTGCGGATTCGTAGAAAGACAGGAAGGTAATTCATTGAATTGGCTGTGCTGTACGGAACCAGAATTTTGGATCAAACAAAATAAATTGACCATATCCTACGTGGTATAGAGTAGAACGGTATATTTTAGACCTTTCTGTTGAGTGTTTAGGCCGACGCTGTTGTAATTGGTGGTTGGATAGGTGGAATCAACGCTTCGAAATACGAGAGAATTCAACTTTTCAGTTAGGAGTAAAAATAGATGGCAAATCGAACAGCACTGCAGACATTCGGTCGTTCAGGTAATCCGATGTTTAGAAGCAATGCATTCCAGCCCGATGCAACCTTCGACGAAAGCGATAGTACTCGACGAATGACCCTTGCCGGCGCGGTCAATAAGACCGGCATCCTGCTAGTGTTGTGTCTAGTGAGCGCAGGTTATGTATGGAATCAATTTTTCCAGAGCGGAGGATCAGGTGCAGTCAATGGCCTGATGATGCTTGGTCTATTAGGTGGATTGGCCATGGCGATGGTTACCATTTTCAAGCGTCAATGGTCTGGGGTGACGGCCCCAGCGTATGCACTTTTGCAGGGTCTGGCAATGGGTGGTATCTCTGCAATGTTTGAAATGCAGTACCCGGGGATTGTAATCCAAGCCGTTGGACTGACATTTGGGACGCTTGGTGTCTTACTGTTGGCGTATAAAACAGGGTTAATAAAACCGACTGAAAATTTTCGCTTGATGATTGTTGCAGCAACCGGCGGTATCGCACTGCTTTACCTGGTGAGTTTTGTGATGGGGTTTTTTGGTTCTAGTATTGGTTTTATCCACAGCAATGGTTTATTCGGAATAGGATTCAGTCTTTTTGTCGTGGCGATTGCAGCCCTTAACCTTGTGCTTGATTTTGACTTTATCGAGGCGGGTGCTGAACAGGGAGCGCCGAAGTACATGGAGTGGTATGGCGCGTTCAGCCTCATGGTCACATTGGTCTGGTTGTACCTTGAAATTCTGCGTCTCCTGGCAAAGTTAAGGAGTCGTTAGTCGATGGGCCTGAACGAACTGATCTTTGGGGGTCTGGCTGTTCTTGGGATTGCGGTTTTTGTGTATGTAGGCCAGTTCCGAGCTAGTCGTAGCCAACGTGAACGATCGGATCGACTCCGATGGAACACCGTTGACAAAGCGCAGTCGGCTAAAAAGAAGTCCTAAATATTGACGTAGGTGATTTGTTGCGCTAAATGCGGCTGATTAGTTCTGCAGGGTCGAATCCGGCCTGAACATAGAGCAACCTGGCCTTGTTTGAGTCCTGGACTACGCCACGGCCCTGTTGATACATCTGTGCCAGTGCCAGCATTGAGCCTTCCAATCCAAGATTCACGGCTTTTTCAAAACAGGCCGCTGCTTTTTGATCGTCCGGGTTGGTGCAATCACCATCCAGATACATGTAGCCCAACGCGTGTAGAGCCAGACCATGGTCCTGATCTGCAGCGTACTTCATCCATCGGTAGGCCGACGCTTCGTTTCGAACCTGGCCGAGGCCATTCTGGCACATGACAGCCAGACGATGTTGTGCGTCCGGGTTGCCGATTTGTGCGTGTGGTGTCAGAAGTTGCAGTGCCCGGCTGAATTGCTTGGACTCAAATGCCGCAATACCGCTCGCCAGGGTCATTTGCTGCTCGTCCAGCATGAAATTCCTCCAGAAATTTGGTTGGCCGTGTCTACACTACCGAATTGGGTATAGAGAGAGCAAGCGTTGCAACGTAGACTGTAACTGGGAACCACGATAGGACTACGGTGATGAAGATTTCATCAGTCGATCTTGAGATGCGTTCGTATCTGCAGCGCATTGCGACCGGCCCTGAGCTCAGTAAAGACCTCTCTGAAGAAGAGACTTATCATGCGATGACCCATATTCTTGCCGGGTCAGCCGATGAAGTACAGTCCGCAATATTCTTGATTGCACTGCGCATGAAGCGGGAAACCGATGCTGAGAATTGTGGTGCACTTCGTGCGCTTCTCGACAGCACAGTACAGGTGCGCTCTGACGTTGCTGACATTCTGCATGTTACAGACCCTTTTGACGGATTTGTTCGCGGATTACCGGCAGCTCCTTTTCTACCTGCAGTCCTTGCCGCCTGTGGTGTCGCCACAATCAGTTCGGGCGCTCAGCAGGTCGGGCCAAAGTACGGTACTACTCACCGCCAGGTCCTTGAAGCCGCGGGTGCAGCAGTGGAACTGGTCCCGGCTGAGGCAGCAATGCAAGTTGGTGATCCGAGCTGTGGCTGGGCATATGTCGATCAGAGATACGCCTGTCCCGATCTGCACCAGCTGGTTGACCTTCGGTCACGAATTGTAAAACGACCGCTACTGACGACGTTGGAGGTGTTGCTGGCTCCTGTTCTGGGTCAGGAGTCGACGCACCTGGTTACGGGGTATGTTCACAAACCCTACCCGCCAATTTATGCGATGCTGGCCCGCAGGGCAGGATTTGCATCTGCTGCGATTGTTCGCGGTGTGGAAGGCGGTGTTATCGCATCGCTGAATCAACCGTCGAAACTGTTGCGGTTTACAGCTGATCGTGACAATGAAGAAATTCGGCTTGATCCCGCGCTTGCCGGCATTAATTCTCAGACTCGTGCAGTACCGCTGCCTGATGTATTGTCGCCAGCGACCGCACAGAGCGAACTGCCGGACGAAGACGAAAATTATCGCAGAGCACTGGCGACAGCTCAGGCCGGACGTTTGGCACTGGCCGGCACACCGGGTCCGATGTGTGACAGCCTGATTTATGGTGCGGCGGTGTGTCTGTTACACCTGGGTGTGGAAAACAGTTTGAAGGGTGCCTCTGCCACTGTTCGGTCCGTGCTGGACAGTGGCCAGCCAACGGCTCGCTTCGACGCGGGTTGTTACTGAAAACAGACGAAAACCTTGCTGAAGGCTTAAGAATCAGCGTTAAGCCAACCTGCCCCTGGGCCCATATTTACATCAGTATTTTTACGACTGGGGCGACGTATAAATAAGTTATACTTATTCCAGTGACTGGGATCTTGGTCTTGGTCCTGTGCCCAAAAGGTTCGGTATGCACATTACCATTCGCCAATTGCAGGTCTTCGAAGCGGTCGCCCGCCAGCTGAGTTATACGCGTGCGGCTGAAGAGCTCCACCTCACCCAGCCGGCAGTTTCAATGCAGATTAAACAGCTGGAAAGTTCCGTCGGATTGTCGTTGTTCGAGCAGTTGGGTAAGCGCGTGTTTATGACTCAAGCCGGTGAAACCATGCTGCGCCATGCTGAGACTATCATGCGCCACCTGGGCACGGCACGGGAAGAAATGGATGAACTGAAAGGTGTGGATTCAGGCCGGCTGCGCATCGCTGTTGCTTCTACCGTGAACTATTTCGCCACACGACTGCTCGCCACTTTTACCCGTTTGCACCCCAGTGTCCAAATTACACTCGATGTGACCAACAGGGAAGCCTTGTTACAAAAACTTGAAGACAATCAACCCGATATCGTCCTGATGGGTAAACCGCCTAAAGGCCTGGATCTCGATGCGGACGATTTTATGGACAACCCTCTGATTATGATTGCGCGACCCGATCATTCATTATCCAAGCATCGTTCGATAGCCTTGAAAGAATTAACTGAAGAAACATTTGTGGTTCGCGAGTCGGGATCTGGAACCCGTATCGCGATGGAACGTTTTTTCGATCAAAAATCTTTTGTCCCCAGTGCAACCATCGAAATGACAGGTAATGAAACTATCAAACAGAGTGTCGAAGCCGGCCTGGGGCTGGCGATCGTCTCTGTACACACCGTTGAACTGGAACTTGCGCTCGAGCGACTGAGTCGTCTGGATATTAGGGGAATGCCGATTATGCGCCGTTGGTATGTTGGGCACCGGCGCGGTAAACGACTTTCCCCAACAGCCCAGGCATTCCGCCAGTTTGTGCTGGACGAAGGCACACGGCAGGCAGTCGCTTGATGTTAGCAATACACTTTTGTTATGGCTGACAGAAGACTGCAGGTATTTTCGACAGTAGCCAGGCTGTTGAGTTTTACCAAGGCGGCCGACGTGCTGCATATGACTCAGCCGGCAGTGACATTCCAGATCCGTCAGTTGGAGGAATACTTCAACACCCGCCTTTTTGATCGAACCCACAATCGGATCACGCTGACTGTGGCGGGCGAACTTGTGAAGTCACATGCCGACCGGATCATCGCGCAGTACGGTGAAATGGATAACGAGATACGAAAACTCACGGGCGATGTTTTAGGACCTTTGGTAATTGGTGCAAGCACGACTATTGGTCAATATGTGATTCCACGCGTTCTCGGAGACTATCAGGCGAAATTTCCTGAGGTGACGATGCGCCTGTATGTTACTAATACTCTCGGTGTTATCCACATGGTGGAAAACAACGAAATTGATATTGGTATTGTTGAGGGTCCGATCAACAACAAGAATCTGGTCACTGAAGTCTGCTGGCAGGATGAACTGCTACTGGTAACACCGCCGGATCACCCGTTGGCCGGACCAGAACCCGTCAGGCCTGACGAAATCATGCAGTACCCGTTTATCAGTCGTGAGGAGGGGTCCGGCACCCGGCAGGTCATCTCCGAGTATCTGACTGAAAACAAATTATCATTCTCAGATATGATCCTGGCGATGGAGTTTGGCAGTTCTGAGTCGATCAAGAGTGCCGTTGCAGCAGGTCTGGGAATTTCCATTTTGTCGATCGCAACGCTGGATAAGGAACTCAGCCTGGGCCTGCTCGAACAAACCAGTTTGACTCCTTCGCTCAAACGGCCGTTTACGATTGTTTACCAGAAGCAGAAATTTCGACTTCGGGCAATGGAGGAATTTCTCATTTTTGTAAAAGACCACTGTGATAGGGTTGGTCTCAGGGATGGACAAGCTGCCAATAGCGGTTGACGTGGCCTGAATCTCAATACCAGATCAACCACCTGCCTGACAATTATGAGCGATGATGTCGAACAGTCACTTCTGAAGGCTTTTCGTCAAATGACACCGACGGCCCGAAGCACACTTATCGATTTTGCTGATTTTCTATCGCAGCGACATCCAGTTGCGGCCACACCGGCTTCCGAGCAACCTCTACAGGTGCCAAGACCAACGGAAGAGAGTGTCATCGCGGCGATACGACGATTAGCGAAAACCTATCCGATGCTCGACAGCGATAATGTTTTTTCTGCAGCCACTACACTCATGACCCGTCATGTTATGGGCCAGCAGGCTGCCGTCGAGGTGATCGATGAACTCGAGGTGATGTTCAAGGCTCGCTACGATGACTTGTACAGGGATGCATAATCATCTGAAGTGATGAAGTCTATCTGCTGGGTTGTTCAGTTTCACCGAGAATCAACACCGTTTTGCCAGCAGCGTGGTTACTACGGTGCGATGCACTTTATTTAAGGTAGCTTGCACGGAATCTGATCACGTTGTCTGGAAACACCGAACATGAAACAATAATCATCTTTGGGCACACACTCGATGAAACCGCCAGACGATCAAGCTATTGACAGAGATGGTTATCGACCTAACGTCGGGATCATTTTGTGTAATGGTGGGGGTCAGGTGCTTTGGGCCCGGCGCAGCCGCCATGACGGCTGGCAGTTTCCGCAAGGTGGCGTCGAAAGGGGAGAATCAGTACTGGATGCCGTCTACCGCGAACTCTACGAAGAGGTCGGTTTATTGCCCGAGCATGTCGAGGTAATTGGACACACACAAAAATGGCTGCGCTATGATGTACCCCGGACCTACATTCGCTCTCAAACAATACCATTTCGAGGTCAGAAGCAAATGTGGTACCTGCTGCATATGCTGGCCGATGATAATCAAGTCTGTCTTGATCATGCCGAGCGTCCCGAGTTTGACGAATGGCGGTGGGTCGATTACTGGCAGCCTCTGAAACAGATCGTATCATTCAAGCGTCGAGTGTATAGGCGAGCCCTGACCGAACTCGAACCCATGGTGATACGCATCGATCTACCCACGTGAGTGTTACATTTGTCTGACTGATAGCGACTCGACATAGGTCTTGATGTTTCCCACGAGGATGTATCGTTGATCGACGTGATGGTCGCTGACATCACGACACTCGACGTGTCGGTCGTGGTTAATGCAGCCAATGAGACACTGCTGGGTGGTGGGGGTGTTGATGGTGCGATTCACCGGGCAGCAGGTCCTGAGCTCAAGACCTACTGTGCAAAACTGGGTGGGTGCAGGACCGGTGAGGCGCATTTAACTCCCGGCTTTGGGCTGGTCTCAGCCTGGATCGTTCACACCGTTGGTCCAGTCTGGAAAGGCGGTACCGCGGGGGAGGCAGCGCTGTTGCAGTGCTGCTATGAGAACTGTTTCGCGTTAGCGATGGATGAGGGACTGGCATCTATCGCTTTTCCGGCCATCAGTACGGGCGTATTCGGGTATCCCAAGGTAGACGCTGCAGCAATTGCGGTGTCCGTGATGCGCCGGTATCAGGTTCAGTTCGAGCGGATCGTTGCGTGTTGCTTCAGTGAGTCTGATGCGCAGGATTACCGCGCGCTACTGTCAGACTCTTGTGCTTGACTCAGAGTAGGCGTCTCAGTTTTTTGCGGTACGGATCTTTTCAAGCAGTTCGCTGGTTGAGCAGGGATAGCGGATAGGGATAGTGTGGACCGTACCACCACTGACCTGTACCAGATCGGCACCAATAATCTCAGAAACAGGCCAGTCACCGCCTTTGACCAGCCGATCCGGTCGGCACAGGCGGATCAGTTCCAGGGGGGTCTCCTCCCCGAATCCGATCGCCAGGTCGACGAAGCCTAATGCGGCCAGTACAGCCAGCCGGTCTGCCAGCGAATTGATTGGCCGGTCTTCACCCTTACCCAGCGCTCGGATTGACTCGTCACTGTTTACTGCTACGAGCAATGTAGCGCCCAACTGTGCTGCCTGCTCCAGATAATCAACGTGCCCCCGGTGCAGGATGTCGAAGCAGCCGTTGGTGAAGACAAGCGGCCGCCTGACCTTGTCCAGCTGTGCCCGGAGTTGGTCTTGGTTCTGAAAGATCTTGTGCTCAGAATTCAACGGCCTGCCAGGCGTCTTTACGCCTTGAGCTTGCTACATTAGAAGTACTCAAAAACCTTGATAACGCGCACTACACCGGGAACGCTGCGTACGATCATCACAGCCTCGGTTGCTTCAGCCGAGGTGACCAGGCCCATGAGATAGACATTTGCCCTTTCGGTAACGACTTTGAAGCGTGTCGGATCCACTGTGCCCGATACCACCAGCGCAGTTTTTACACGGCCGGTTAGCCAACTGTCGTTAATTCGACTGGCCATATTGGTCCGGCCAGCCAGCTCGATGCGATTCACTACCTGGCGGGTGTAATGGTGAGATTTTGCGATATCCAGGATACGGTCGATGGCTTGCTGGTCGGGTACTTCGCCGGTCAGCAGCACCACGGCATTCCAGATCGTGACGCTGACATTGGTGTCTGAAATCGTCTTGTTCCGATAGATCGAAAACCGTATGTCCATTTCGGCCTTATTGTCTTGCCAGTAAGCGCGCGGCTCTCGCTCGTCGCGTACGACATCAATAGCCAGTAAGCTCACGGCAGGTACACAGCCACCGGCCAGGATTGAGCCGGCCAAGAGCAACAGGCCCAGGCAAACGCTTTTTAGAGGTGTGCAGCGTGTAGGCGTCATAGCCTCGTCTCTCCTGTCATATGAAGGTCAATAAGATTACATATGCAGTGAATGATTATAGCGTGGGCTTCCTGGATACGGGCTGTTGAGTCTGAAGGAACCCGTAATTCCAGGTCATTCGTATCGAGCAGATCCGCCAGGGCACCTCCGTCCCGCCCGGTCAGTGCGATGACGCTGAGTCCGGCAGTTGTGGCAGCCCTGGCAGCTTCAAGAATGTTCGGACTCTGGCCGGATGTTGTGAAAACGATCAATGCGTCGTTTGGTTTGCCCAGACCGCTAATCTGGCGGGCAAAAACCTGACTAAAATCGTAGTCGTTGCCAGCAGCGGTGAGTGTAGCTGTATCAGCTGGTAGGGCGATCGCGGCCAGCGGCTGGCGCTCCTTTTCATAACGGCACAGTAATTCGGCTGAAAAGTGCAGCGCGTCACTTGCCGAGCCCCCGTTACCGCAGAGCAGGAGCTTACCACCGTTGTCATAGACGGTAGCAATCCGGCGCGCCGCATCGACCACCTGTAGACCGATTGCGGCCTGGGTCTTGAGTGCGGTAGCAGCGCTGTTCTCGAAATGCTGTCTGATTCTTTGTTCGGGATTCATGGGGTCTGTGTTTTCAGCGAGGTGTCGGTCTGGCAGTCAAAAAGGTTGAGAGCGAACTGTTCCACAAGACCGAACTGTAACAGGCCTTAGCTGCGGCTCACAGTCGACGGTACGTTAGCATGTTTCAAGCAGATGTCGTTTCCTTGTATGGTTTAATGGAAAGCGTTCTGAATCCAGCGGCAAACCGGCGCATGTGGACTGCCCGTGATCGCAACCACATCAAAACGACAGGGCCAGGATTGCGATCTGTCGTGGCGCTGTAAATAGCTGGCTGCGGTGCGCCTCAGTTTCGCCTGTTTAGCCATGCCGACAGATTCTTCGGGTCGGCCAAACTGGCTGTCACGACGTTGCTTGACTTCAACAAAAACCAACGTTTGGTCATCGATCATGATCAGATCGATTTCACCCGTTCGATTGCGATAGTTTGCCACCAGCAGTTCAAGACCCTGTCGTTGCAGGAATTCGGCAGCAATATCCTCAGACCAGTGATGACCTCCAGGGGGTCCGCGTTTGTAGTGGCTATTGCACAATCACTTATCCACCTGCCGGGTCGAGGATCCGCTGTGGGTGTTGTCCAGATGGTGCCGGCACAGTCCCAGTGCTTTGTAAATTAGTCCAGATCGAGACATCGAATCAGTATACCGGATACACTTTACTAACCCGACCCACAGTCATCCAGTCTACCTAGAATGTTATTCAGCTCAGTCGACTGCAGTCAGTGTCTTGCGCTGGTATGAGCGTTTCCGGATCCGGTACGCTGTATGTGGTTGCGACGCCGATCGGCAATCTGGGCGATCTGACTGTCCGGGCAGCGGAGGTTCTGGCATCGGTGGACCGGATAGCAGCTGAAGATACGCGGCACACACGAATTCTGCTTCAACATATTGGAGTCTCGAAACGACTGTTCTCGCTACACCAGCACAATGAACGCGCGCGAAGTCGTCAGATCATAGACTCTCTGCTGCGTGGTGAAGATATTGCACTGGTCAGCGATGCTGGAACACCGCTGATCAGCGATCCGGGTTATCTGCTCGTCCGAGATTGTTTGGCCACAGGACTACCAGTCCTGACGGTCCCCGGCCCCAGCGCTGTGACAGCAGCACTGGCTGTGTCCGGCCTACCGACAGATCGTTTCGCTTTTGAAGGGTTTCTGCCGCCCCGATCGTCTGCAAGGCGCAGGATGCTTCAAGACCTGGCAAAAGAGCCCCGTAGTCTGGTCTTTTTCGAATCACCGAGGCGTTTAAAGGCCACACTTGCCGACATGGTTCGTGCTCTGGGTGGTGTGCGGCGTGTCTCGGTGTTACGGGAGTTGACAAAACGTTTCGAAGAGACGGTGCTGGCGACACTGGATGAAATGGCGGAGCGCTTCGAGAATGATGATCATCCAGTCAGAGGGGAACTCGTGATCATTGTCGAGGGCTGCCGAGATCCAGTCACGCAACGCTTAATTGGCCCTGACGACGTTTTGCCGATACTTGCCGAACATTTGCAACCCGGTGCAGCGAGTCAGGTAGCCATTAAGTTGTTCGGCGGCCGTCGCAACGATTATTACGACCGAATCCTGGCATTGACTAAGCCAGATGCCTCAGATAGCTGACGTCCGGACTTGCTATAAAGCGTCACCAGTAATATGTTGTCACGGGGAGTCGGCCGGGCGATCGCGGCTTCGTTCCTGCAGTCACCGGAATACGGTGTTTAGCGGTGCGTAGCGGAGGAAAGTCCGGGCTCCACAGGGCAGGGTGCCAGATAACGTCTGGACGGCGCGAGTCGATGGACAGTGCCACAGAAAATATACCGCCTGCTCGGCAGGTGAACACTTGTTGAGCGGTAAGGGTGAAATGGTGCGGTAAGAGCGCACCGCGTTCGTGGTAACACGAACGGCAGGGTAAACCCCACCTGGAGCAAGACCAAATAGGAATCCAATGGTGCGGCCCGCATCGGATTCGGGTAGGTCGCGAGAGTCACGCGGTGACGTGTGATCGAGATGAATGGTCGCCTTCGACAGAACCCGGCTTACAGGCCGACTCCCCACCGCCACCCCTCGAGCCTATAGGCCTTGTTTTTACGGCCCAACTGGCCATTTGTTGTAGTCATACAACACCGACCGACTGACAGCTGGTGTCAGCACTCCGTTACCGATGGATGGCCGATGTTGAGTTCGCAGTCGTCAACAGTGCCCGATCAGCGATAAACCCATGATTTTTTTGAATTACGGGCTTGACAGGTCGTGATATTGATGCCAGAGTGTCGATTAGTGGGTAATCGTGGTGAAAAAGGTAAAAATTGGCAAAGAATCGTGAGTTATTCAGCAGAACATGCGAGCTACGGGGCGACAAGCTCCGGTACCCTGACTACCCCTACCGGTTTGCCGTGGATGGCGGCATATCCATCCATCCTCATCCTCCTTTGGTGATTGCCCGGCCCCTTTTGGGGTCGGGCGTTCTTTTTTGCACGGTGGGCACCAATTGACTAATAGACCAGTGGACCAGACCAGCGGCTTGGGTTTGAGGTAAAGACTAAGGCAGAAGATGACATGTTTCGTGGTGCAAGTTCCCTCAACATGGATCAAAAAGGACGGTTTGCCGTCCCTGCGAAGTACCGTCAGGTACTCACGGAGCGTTGTGATGGTCAGTTCGTGCTGACTGTTAACAATACTGGGGAACGGTGTCTCTGGTTGTATCCACAGGATGCATGGGAGCAGGTCGAAAGAAAGGTCGTCGAGTTACCCAGTTTCGATCCGTCAGCACAGGCGCTGAAGCGACTCTTGATCGGTTATGCCACGGATTGTGATCTTTCAAGCGGGGGCCGGATACGCGTCTCTGCGCCATTGCGGGAATTTGCAGGTCTAGAAAAACACATTGTATTGATCGGACAGGGAAATAAGTTTGAGATTTGGGATGAAGGCCTTTGGAAAGTGAAGTGCGATGAATGGCTGTTGAAGCAGCCCGAGGATCGGCAGCTTCCCATTGAGCTTGAGTCGCTCTCGCTCTAGACAACTCACCGGCACATGTCAGTTCATGGACACGAGCCGGTCATGACGAGAGAGGTCGTGCAGGCGCTTAACGTCCAAGCCGACGGTACCTATGTCGATGCTACATTTGGCCGTGGAGGTCATACGCGGGCCATTCTGAGTTGTCTGGGACCTGCCGGACGAGTTCTTGCAATCGATCGAGACCCGGAAGCGCATCGCTGTGCAAAGCAGATGTCTGAGGCGGAAAACCGGCTGACGTTTGTACAGGCGTCGTTTTCTGAGCTGTTCGAAATGGTTAATTCCCACGGGCTTGTTCATCGGGTCACAGGACTTGTACTTGATCTTGGTGTCTCGTCTCCACAGCTTGATAGCCATGAACGTGGTTTCAGTTTCAATGGCGATGGCCCGCTCGATATGCGTATGAATCCGGATATGGGCCAGTCTGCTGCAGAGTGGTTGAATACAGTCACTGAAGAGCGGCTTCGTAATTGTCTGCGCGAGCTTGGCGAGGAGCGCTACTCAAGAAGAATCGCCCGAGCGGTTGTTGCTGCGCGGACCAGTCGACCGCTGTCGCGCACGCTAGAACTCGCTGACATCGTAGCGCACGTGGTACCGACCCGAGAACCGGGTAAGCACCCAGCAACCCGGACTTTTCAGGCGATCAGGATGCAGGTCAATCAGGAACTCGGTGAGCTGAAGTCAGTGCTGCCACAAGCTCTGAGAGTTCTTGAACCCGGTGGCCGTCTGGTCGTGATCAGTTTTCATTCCCTCGAGCACCGGGCAGTCAAGCAGTTCCTGCGCCAGTCTGCCAGCGGTGATCGTTATCCGCCCGACCTGCCGGTTACCCATGATCAGATTCGACCTGATGTGAAAATACTGAGCAAGCCACTTAGGCCCGGCCAGCAGGAGGTTGAGACCAATCCTCGTGCCCGCAGTGCCGTACTCAGGGCGGCTGAAAAAACAGGACACGCAGACTCATGAAGATACTGATCGGTCTTGTCATTGCGGTGTTCGGCAGTGCATTGAGCACAGTGCTAATTCGATATGAAAATCGACAAGTGTTTCTTGAAGTCAGGGACGCAGAAATTCAGCGTGATCGACTTAACGACGAATGGGGAAAACTTCAACTGGAGCAGGCGACTTGGTCGCTACATAGCCTAATTGCATTCGAGGCCCGGCAAAAACTGGGCATGGTGCCCCCAGATCCCCAGGATACCGTTGTTTTGAGACTTGAGAGTTCAAGATGAGCCAGTTGCTCCAAAATCGGCAGAAATTCTACCCGCGGCGACACTGGTTCTGCTTTACGGTGATGTTGCTGGGGTTCATGGGGTTGTTCGCCAGAGCATTTCAAGTTCAGGTGCTTGAGAGCAGTCAACTGCGAAGTGAGGGAGAAATCAGGCAAATCAGAACGCTTCCAGTTAAACCGGTGCGGGGTGTCATCACCGACAGACAGGGTGAGATCCTGGCCGTTAGTACGCCACTGGACGCGATCACAGCAGATCCCCGAGAACTCAGAAAAGCCGGACCTGACCTGGAACGACTCGCCGCTGCATTGAAAATCTCTCTCAATCAGATCAACAACAAGATAGATCTGCCGGCCAGCAAGAAATTCGTCTATCTTCGTCGGCACCTCCCACCAGACAAAGCGCAGCAGATTCAACAATTGGGAATCCGCGGTGTCACTACCCAGAGGGAATATGGGCGTTACTACCCGGCGGGCATGCTGGTTGGACACATCGTTGGATTTACGGACATCGATGACCACGGTCAGGAAGGCGTAGAGCGGTCTTTCGACAATCACTTGTCGGGTGTAGAGGGTCGGAAACGAGTTCTGATTGATGCTCGCCACCGTATTGTTGAAGATGTTGAGAGTGTTCAGTCCGTGCATCATGGTCGGAATCTGAATTTGAGTCTCGATCTTAGGATTCAGGCTGCAATGCGCAGACATATCCGCAAGGCCGTCCTACAGAACCAGGCAGCTGGTGGTTCTGCCGTGATGCTCAATTGCCGCACCGGTGAGGTGCTGGCTATGGTCAACTTTCCGGATTTCAACCCGAATGACCGTGCAGACATCACAGCTGGGAACTTCAAGAATCGCACAGTCACGGATGTATTTGAACCAGGTTCAACAATAAAGCCATTTACCCTGTCTTTAGCCCTTGCAAAGGGAGTATTTACTCCTGACAGCAGAATCATGACCGGTCCTGGTGTGCACTATGTTGGCGGTCGTCGTATACAGGACTACCAAGATTATGGAGATCTCAGTTTCTCGGAAGTGTTGATCAAATCAAGCAATGTCGGTGCGGCAAAGGTAGCATTGGAAATGGCGCCTAAGGAACTGTACGACACTTTGAGTGCGGTAGGTTTCGGTCACACTACGGGGATTGAACTGCCAGGTGAGCAGTCGGGGCTGTTATTGAATAGGGAACGCCCGGTAGATCATGCCTGGCTGTCTTTTGGATATGGCCTATCAGCAACATTGCTGCAGTTGGCCCGCGCCTACGGGGTTTTTGCGACAGAAGGGATACTGGTGCCGGTAACCATACGCCTGGAGACCAAAACTCGAGCCGGTATAAGGGTGCTTCCTGCCGATGTGGCTCGGCAAATCACGTTGATGCTCGAACGGGTTGTCTCCGAGGGTACAGCCACCCGGGCAGTGGTACCGCATTATCGGGTCGCGGGTAAGACTGGTACGGTACACAAAATCAAGCCTGGTGGTGGTTACGAAAAGGAACGTTATCGGTCTTTAATTGCCGGTTTTGCACCAGTGTCTGATCCTCGCTTTGTTTTGGTTGTGATGATTGATGATCCCAAAGGCGGTAAACATTTCGGAGGTGAAGTTGCAGCACCGGCCTTTGGATATATTATGTCCGACGCTTTACGACTCCATCGTGTTGCACCTGACGCGCCTGAGTCGACACTCGAAATCGCAGCCCGTAGAGGCGGCTTGGCGACGGGCGCGTGATAACTTCGGCATCACAGAAGTCCTGTGCACTGGGAACATTGCTTGATGGCGTAACAAATATTCCGATTAAGCATGACATCGAGATCTCAGGATTTTCCCTGGACTCTCGCCATGTACAGGTCGGGCAGGTCTTTGTGGGTCTGCCGGGTAACGATACCGATGGGCGAGGTTACATCGATCAGGCAGTCAGTGCAGGTGCGGCCGCTGTTCTTTACGAATCGGGGGGATGGAATCGACAGGACTGTGTAGTACCTGCTTTTCCGATAGACAATCTCCGCCAGAAAATTGGCCAGATTGCGAGCCGATTCTATGGTTTTCCATCCCGGGCACTCTGTGTCATCGGGCTAACGGGTACTAATGGGAAAACCACCTGTGCAGGTCTATTGGCGCAAGCGCTTACCTGTCTGGGTCATCGAACAGGATTCATCGGCACCGTTGGGGCCGGTCTCGTCGGGGCACTCCAGCCACAAAGCTTGACCACGCCGGATGCGGTCACTCTGCAGGCCCAACTGGCGGATCTTTTGCAAAAAGGTGCCGACAGCGTCTGCATCGAAGTATCGTCGCATGCACTTGATCAGGGTCGAGTTAAGGGTGTCGAGTTTGATGCAGCTGTGTTCACCAATCTCAGTCGAGATCATCTCGATTATCACCAGAACATGGAAGCGTACGCAGCGGCAAAACTGCTCTTGTTTCGCACTGGTGGTCTGCGAACAGCGATTATTAATGCTGATGATCCATGGGGTGCTGAATTCGCTGTTGCTGGTCTATCGGCCAAGGTTTGGACCTATGGAATGAACACTAACGCCGACGTGTATCCTCTTGGGATGCACGTGGTGCCGGATGGATACGACTTGATACTGAGTTCTCCTGCCGGTGAGATCGTTTTTCACAGCCCACTTCTGGGTGAGTTCAATGTCATGAACACAGTTGCGGTCGTGAGCACACTGCTTGCTCTGGAGTTCACGCCCAGCGGCATTTCAGAGATCATGCCACGTCTACAGTCGGTATCTGGTCGGATGGAGTTGGTCGATCACAATCGTCAAGGACCGCAAGTCATCGTTGACTATGCGCATACACCATCAGCTCTGGAACAGGCTCTGAAGGCGGCGCGAATTAATACTGCTGGACGGGTGTGGTGTGTATTCGGGTGCGGTGGGGAGCGTGATCCGGGGAAAAGACCCCTCATGGGAGCTATTGCTGAGTCTTGTGCTGACCATGTTGTGCTCACCAGCGACAACTCGAGGGGAGAGGATCCTGTATCGATACTAGAAGACATCCTGTCGGGCATGACCCGTGAGCCTAGTGCAGTACAACCAGACCGCAAGAAGGCAATACAGATCGCACTGAAATGTGCTGACAAAAAGGATGTAGTGCTCATTGCAGGTAAAGGGCATGAGCTGGAACAGATCGTGGGTTCAGACGTGAAATATTTCAGTGATCAGGACACCGTTAGGCAACTGCTGGAGGGAAATAAGTGATGAATCTGCTAACAGCTGCATCAGCTGTCGAGGGAAGGCTTGTCGGTAATGATGTTGATTTCGAGCGAGTCGTGACGGACAGTCGTGAACTGAGTGGTGGCGAGCTGTTTGTTGCACTCAAGGGTGAAAACTTCGATGGCCACGAGTTTGTTGCGCAAGCCAAGAGTTCGGGTGCAGTGGCCGCCATGGCCAGCCAAGAGCTGGAAATCGACCTACCCACTCTGGTAGTTGGGGACACTACGCTATCTCTTGGACGTCTTGCTGCTTACTGGCGTTGCCAGTTCAACCTGCCCGTTGTGGCTGTAACCGGCAGCAATGGGAAGACAACAGTCCGTGAGATGATTACTTCGATACTGAGTGAAGGTGGTCCGGTGCTCTCCCCCCATGCCAACTTCAACAATAACATCGGGATGCCTATTACCTTGCTGAGGTTACGCGAAGAGCATCATCATGCGGTTCTTGAGCTTGGTATGAACCAGCCAGGTGAGATCGACTACCTCTCTCGAATTGCCAGGCCATCGGTAGCAGTGATCACTAACGCGGGTTCGGCGCACCTGGAAGGTTTACGTGATGTTACTGGCGTTGCCCGGGCAAAGGCAGAAATCTTAAATGGACTCGACCGAAGTGGTGCTGTCGTAATCAATGCCGATGATCGATTTGCAGCTTATTGGTTAGCCCGCGCCCGTCATTTCAGGAGTGTCACTTTTGGCCTGGAGAGTGAAGCTGATATCCGGGGAGACGCCACTACAGTAGGTGACAAACTCCTGATTGAAGTCAGTCTTCCCGATGACCGGTTGGAGTTTCAATTGAGCCTGCTCGGTCGACACAATGCACGCAACGCACTGGCGGCGGTGGCCGCAGCATGGTCTGTTGGCTGCAGCACTGAACAGATCTGTAATGGCCTGGAAAAAGTACGACCTGTTCGGCGTCGACTTGAACAAAAACAAGCACAGGCCGGCGCACAGTTGATAGACGATACGTACAACGCGAATCCGGCATCTCTCGAAGCGGCAATCCAGGTGCTTGCTGCGCGTCCAGGAAGAAGGATTTTGGTGCTTGGAGATATGGCGGAACTCGGGGAACAGGCGGAGGGTCTGCACCAGGCTGCTGGTCGAGTTGCCAGGGAGGCGGGGATCGATGACCTATTGACGACCGGTGGTCTCGCACGTTGTGCGGCAGAGGAATTTGGTATGCATGCCCGCCATTTTGAAAAACAAGAGAGTCTGATTGCTGCCGTTCACGAACTGCTCACTCCCGAACTCACCGTGTTGGTGAAGGGCTCTCTCTCTTCTCACATGGAGAATATTGTGAATGCATTAATCCAAACAGGGCCAAGCGAGTTCGCCTGATGCTCAAAAGTCTGTTCGAAATGTTAGCGACCGAGTACAGCGGGCTGAATGTTTTCCGCTACCTCACATTTCGAGCCATCTGCAGCATCCTAACAGCTTTGGTGATGAGCTTTGTCATTGGACCGTTACTTATCCGCAAGCTGAATGATCTAAGAATTGGAGAGACAATTCGGGAAGATGGTCCAACATCCCATCAGTACAAGTCGGGCACTCCAACTATGGGTGGTGCGTTAATACTGGTGGCGACGGTCATCGCGACTCTGCTGTGGTCCGATCTAGGCAACCGTTTTATCTGGATTACGTTGTTTACATGTGTTGGGTTTGGGCTGATCGGTTGGATCGATGATCGCGGCAAACTCAGAGGAGATGAGGGGCGAGGACTGTCCAAGAGATGGAAGTTTTTCTGGCAAAGTATCGTAGCTGCCTGTGCTGCCTACACGCTTTTTGCAACAGCACAAAGTCCGGTTGAGACACAGCTCATCGTTCCGTTGTTTAAGACAGTGGCAGTCAATCTGGGTCTGGTTTACGTGCTGCTTGCATGGTTTGTGATCGTTGGCAGCAGTAATGCGGTGAATCTAACTGATGGTCTGGACGGGCTGGCTATCCTGCCCAGCGTGCTTGTAGCTGGTGGCATGGGTATTTTTGCCTACCTCACGGGCCACGCAATTTTTTCTGGCTACCTAGGTATTCCACATATATCGGGTGCTGGTGAGGTCCTCGTATTCTGCTCAGCTTTGATGGGTGCAGGTCTTGGGTTTCTTTGGTTTAACACCTATCCGGCACAGGTGTTTATGGGTGATGTGGGCGCACTGGCTATCGGCGCTGCCCTTGGAACTGTTGCGGTAATTGTCCGCCAAGAGATCGTGCTGGCAATCATGGGGGGCATTTTCGTCATCGAGACCTTGTCAGTTATCCTGCAGGTGATTTCTTTTAGGCTTACCGGCCGTCGACTATTTCGGATGGCGCCGCTGCACCACCACTACGAACTGAAGGGCTGGGAAGAACCAAAAATTATCGTTCGTTTCTGGATTATCAGTCTGATTCTGGTCCTGATCGGACTGGCAACGTTGAAGATCAGGTAGCCACTGTGATGAATCAGGCTGCCAACACCGTCTCAACACAGAAAAATCCAGGTCGGGCTGTCATCGTTGGTCTGGGTGTTACCGGACTCTCTTGCGTTCGCTACCTGGATAGCCGGGGCGTGTCATTGACGGTGATGGATTCTCGCGCAGAGCCTCCTTATCTGGACACGCTGTCCCGGGTATACCCCCATGTTGAATTGCACGCGGGGTCGTTCGACACGGCAGTTGCAAAAGATACCGATCTGCTGGTGATGAGTCCTGGGGTTGCACTGACTGAGCCGGTTGTGCTCGAAGCCATCAATGCAGGCGTTGAAGTGGTTGGTGACATCGAACTTTTCGCGCGGGGTCGTACGGCACCGGTGATTGCGATAACAGGGTCAAACGGGAAAAGCACCGTTACGACACTGATCGGCCGCCTGGCTGAGGCTGCCGATAGGAATGTTCTGGTCGGTGGAAATATTGGCCGTCCTGCACTGGAGTTGCTGACTGAGCCAGAGCCGGACTGTTATGTACTGGAGTTGTCCAGCTTTCAACTCGAGACTACTTCGACCTTGAATCCACACTGTGCCGTCATACTCAACATCGCCGAAGATCATATGGATCGGTATCAGAGCGTAAAAGACTACGCTAGGGCGAAAGCCCGAATCAGCCAAGGGGCAGCGGTTGTCATCACTCGACGCCATGATTCGATTCACGAACTCCTCAATCTGGAGAGCGATACCCAGCACATCACTTTTGGACTCGACAGGCCAGCCGGTCTGAAAGATTATGGCCTGGCCACTGATGAAGATGGCCCTTGGCTTGTACGCGGTAGCGATTATCTGGTCAGCGTTGCTGAGCTTGAACTGTCTGGAACACATAACGTGGCAAATGCACTTGCAGCGTTGGCATCAACTGAGGCTTTGTTCGGCGCGACTTCAGCTTCGGGGCTGGAAGCATTGCGTGGGTTCCAGGGCTTGCCTCACCGCTGCGAAGTTATAGATGATCGGGACGATATTATCTGGGTAAATGATTCCAAGGGTACAAATCCTGCCGCCACCGTTGCTGCGCTAGAAGGTATGAACCGTCCGGTCGTGTTGATTGCCGGAGGGCAGTCTAAAGGTGCCGACCTTTCGATTCTTGCCGATGCAGTGAGACGTTATGCACGTCAGGTTGTCCTTTTTGGGGAAGACCGCAACAAGGTTGCAGCAGCCATTGGTCGCTGTGTACCGCTTACGATGGCGGACGATCTGGCGCATGCCGTTTCGTTGGCTGCATCCTGGGCACAACCAGGTGATGCTGTCGTTCTGTCCCCCGCCTGTGCCAGCTTCGACATGTTTGAAGATTACCAGCAGCGGGGGGAGGCATTTCGGCAACTGGTCAAGGAGCAACTGTGGTGAGTATCACCCTTACCGTCGATCAGAAAAGTCCACGATCTCAGATCGTTATGGATAGGACCCTGGTCTTGACAGTGTTGGGCCTGCTCGGATTCAGCGCAGTAATGGTATTTTCCGCGACGCTCGGTACGCACGGTTCTGGTTCCAGTGTCATGCCGTTACTTAAACACGTATTCAGTATTACGCTTGGTATCGTAATCGCCTATCTGGTGTCCCAGATTGATATGCACATTTGGCAGCGGTCCAGTCGTCTGCTCATGGTTGTCGGGGTAGTCATGCTGGTGTTGCTGCTGGTGCCTGGACTGGGTCGGGAAGTCAACGGCAGTACCCGCTGGTTTCCAATAGGTCCCCTTCAGTTTCAACCTTCGGAGATCGTTAAAGTGTTGGTTGTGCTGTACCTGGCAGATCATTGCGCAAGAAAGTTGCCTCAGCTGAGCACTTTCAGCGTTAACATGATTGAACCCGCGCTTGTTTTCAGTGGAATCGCAGTGTTGCTTCTGCTCGAGCCGGACTATGGCTGCACTGCAGTTATCCTCGTTACTGTGCTGGGCATGCTGTTCCTTTCCGGTATTCGTCTGATCTATTTTTGTGGTGCATTTTTTGCCGGTCTTGTAGCGATGGGCGTCCTAATCTTCTTTAACCCCAACAGGCTGCAAAGAGTCCTGTGCTTTCTCGACCCATTTGCTGAACCTTACGGGTGCGGATACCAGTTGGTTCAGGCACTGATTGCACTGGGGAGTGGTGAGTGGTTTGGTGTTGGTCTGGGTGCAAGTGTACAGAAGCTGTTTTATCTGCCTGAAGCCAGCAATGATTTTCTGGTTGCGGTAATTGGGGAAGAGTTAGGCCTCATTGGAATCGCAGTGCTTATCGTTCTTTACACAAGTTTGTGCTGGCGAGCTTTCCGAATTGCAGATCGGGCAGGCCGGCTAGGACAGATGTTTCAGGCTCGAGTTGCACAAGGGATTGGTCTGTTGCTCACGCTTCAGGTAATGGTGAATCTGGCTGTGAACCTGGGTGTCATACCCACCAAAGGATTGACGTTGCCGTTGATGAGTTATGGTGGCAGCAGCATGATCAGTTGCTGTTTTGCAATTGGGCTTCTGCTCGCCGTCGATCGAAGTAGCCAACGAGCGCTTGGTACAAAACGATGAAAACAATCCTGATCATGGCGGGTGGAACTGGCGGACATGTCTATCCGGCGCTCAGTGTTGCTAAATCACTGATGAACCATGGGATTGGTGTTGTGTGGCTGGGCACCCGCTCTGGACTGGAATCTTCAGTGGTGCCGGGTGAAGGCATCGACATGGAATGGATCGATGTTCATGGTATACGGCGTAGTGGCTGGCTCCGAAAAATCGGATCACCGGTAATGTTGATCAGGGCGATGCTGCAGGTTTACACCGCAATCAGCCGACGAAAACCGGTTGCTGTCCTGGGAATGGGTGGATTTGTAGCCGGTCCGGGAGGACTGGTGGCCTGGTTGATGCGCCTGCCACTACTGATTCATGAAGCAAATACACGTGCTGGTATTACGAATCGTCTGCTGGCGCCAATTGCAAGACGCGTGATGTGTGGCTTTCCCGATACGCCTGGCCTTGGTCGGCGGGTCGAATGGACGGGTAATCCGGTACGAGAGCCTATCCTTTCCTTACCGATTCCAGAAGAGCGATACGACAATCGGCAGGATCGCGTTCTGCACATATTGGTGGTGGGAGGCAGCCAGGGCGCACTGGTACTCAATCAGGTCGTGCCGGAAGCGATGGCTGAGTTGACGCCGGATCAGCGACCCAAAGTGCTACACCAGTGTGGGCGTGACCGAGCCCAGGAACTGTTTGCGCGGTACCGGGAGCTTGACATCGAGGCGGATGTACGGGAATTCATAGACGACATGGCTGCAGCGTACTACCAGGCCGATCTTGTTGTTTGCCGGGCTGGAGCGATGACGGTGGCCGAAATCTGTGCAGCAGGACTGGCGGCCGTACTGGTTCCCTATCCTTACGCTGCGGGAAATCATCAACATATTAATGCCCAGTACCTGGTGTCACAAGGCGCTGCCATTGCACTTGAAGAAAGCGATCTTTCTGCCAATCTGTTGGCGCAAACAGTGAAGAAGTTTCAGGACGACCGGGCCCGGCTTCTTTCGATCGCGCAGAAAGCGCGTGCACTCGGCCGCCCCGATGCGATTGGGCGTGTGACTGGACAGTGTCTGGAGGTAGTCAGTGCGTGAGTTCGTTCAGCAGATACATTTTGTCGGAATTGGCGGGGCTGGTATGAGCGGAATAGCGTCAGTCATGCTCAACCAGGGTTACCGGGTTACAGGATCTGACATGGTTGAATCGGATGTGACAGAGCGGCTGCGGGAGACTGGTGTAAAAGTGACTATTGGCCACAGTGCAGACAGTGTTGCGCAAGCAGATGTTGTTGTGACATCTACGGCTGTTGGTACAAACAACATCGAAGTACAAGCAGCGGTAGACGCAGGCATCCCGGTTATTCCACGTGCAGAAATGCTGGGGGAGTTGATGCGTTTCCGGCAGGGCATTGCGGTGGCTGGCACACACGGCAAAACCACAACGACCAGCCTGATAGCCGCTGTGCTAGCGGCTGCCAGCCTGGATCCGACATTTCTTGTGGGTGGACTGGTAAAAAGTGTCAGCGGTAATGCACGGCTGGGTAGTGGTCGCTGGCTTATTGCCGAGGCTGACGAAAGCGATGCATCTTTTCTGCATTTACAGCCTTATCTCGCCGTGGTTACCAACATCGACAGCGATCACATGGACTTCTATGGTGGAGACTTCGACAGGCTCGTCTCAACCTTTGCTGATTTTCTTTCCCATCTGCCCTTTTATGGTCTGGCAATTCTGTGTGCTGATGATCCTGTTGTTGTCGGCCTGCGGACCAGGCTGAAAAAGCCAGTCGTGACGTATGGCAGTAAACCAGGGATGGATTATTACGCTAGCGATATCAGACCGCAGGGTTCTCACATGATGTTCCATGCCCATCTGCCCGATGGTGCCGAATTGCCGATAGATCTAGCATTGGCTGGGCGACACAATGTTCTGAATGCGCTTGCCGCTATTGCTGTCGCCGATAAGGTCGGTGCAAGCCATGAGTCCATTGTCGAGGGACTCAAGAATTTTCAAGGCATAGATCGACGCTTTGAGATTCTCGGTGAACTGATTGTTGCAGGAGGTTCCGCAGTTGTAGTTGACGATTACGCACACCACCCAAGTGAAATCGCGGCCACTCTTGAGGCGGTTTCCGGGTGCTGGCCAGTTCGACGCCGGGTCGTGGTTTTTCAGCCCCACCGTTATACCCGTACACACGACCTGCTTGATGAGTTTGCCGCTTTACTGGCTACTGAACCACATCTGGTTGTGACCGGTGTTTACCCAGCTGGCGAGGCGGTGATTGCCTCTGCCAGCGGCGCTGTCTTGTGTGAGCGGATTCGCGCGCTCGGTGGAGTCGACCCGGTGTATCTGGAGGATGTTTCCTTGCTGCCGGACAAGCTGCCAGAGCTCGTTCAGCCGGGAGATATTGTGTTGACCCTGGGTGCGGGCAATATTGGTCGTGTCGCGCGGGAACTGGTCGGAGAACAGAGTCAAGGTACGGAGGGTGGCATCGAGTGACGCCAGCAGCAGCTATGAATTCAAAGCGCTATTTTCCAACTGTTCGGGGAGAAGTTCGATGCCATGAGTTGATGGCACAGCATACCAGTTGGCAAGTTGGTGGACAGGCAGATTATTATTTTCGCCCCTGCGACAGAGGTGACCTCTCTCAATTTCTCCAAGTGCTTCCTTCTGAGACGCCCTTGTTGTGGGTTGGACTGGGTTCGAATCTGCTTGTGCGGGATGCCGGATTCCGCGGTGCGGTGATCTGTTGTCATGGAGGGTTGACTCAGTTGACACAACTCGAAGATCACGGTGTGGTTGCTGAGGCTGGTGTGGCGTGTGCCAAGGTCGCTCGATTTTGCGCAAAGGCGGGTTTTTCCGGTGCAGAGTTTCTTGCCGGTATACCTGGCACTGTCGGTGGTGCTTTGGCGATGAATGCGGGTGCTTTCGGGAGTGAAATCTGGGATATCGTTGACCAGGTAGAACTCATCAACCGCGATGGCAGGATTCAGCAGCATCCCACCCGCGCATTCAAAACGGGCTATCGCTGGGTTGAGTTATTGCCGGACCACTGGTTTGTGGGTGCGACGCTGAAACTTCTTCGCGGTTCTGAAGAAGAGGGCCGACAGCGCATTCGGTCATTACTGGTGGAACGCTCTGAAAAACAGCCGATTCGGGCATCCAGTGCGGGTTCCGTATTTCGCAACCCTGACAAGGATCATGCTGCGCGGCTGATTGATCAGGCTGGACTGAAGGGCCTCAAGGTCGGCGGTGCAATGGTCTCCAACCAGCACGCCAATTTCATCGTTAATACCGGAACTGCGTGTGCCTGGGACATCGAGAAACTCATTGCGTGCATACAAAAGCGGGTTAAAGCCAAGTTCGGTGTTTTCCTTGAAACTGAAGTCAGGATCGTCGGCGACCGACTATGAGCTCTGATCGTACAGTTGACGTTGAGGATGGTGCATTGACTGACGTCATGATTGGGCAGCGAACAAAGACTCTGCACAAACCGAGTTTGTGGGTCACGATCACCGTTGTGCTTTTGATGACAGGCGTTGTCCTGGTTGATCAACTATTGCGGCCAGGTCGTTTCACGATAGAAAGAATAGATATACACGGCAGTTCGGTCCGAGTGGATGCACAGATGGTCGAGCGGACTGCTTGGTTAGCACTGATTGGCAACTACTTTACTGCCGACCTTGAAGAAATCGAGAACGCCCTTGTTCGTTTACCAGGTGTCTATCAGGCGGCAGTCAGAAGACACTGGCCAGATACACTGGAAATCTCGATTACGGAGGCCGGTGCGATTGCACTGTGGTATGCGACTGACGGCAGCGCCCTTGAGAGTCGGGATTATGTCAATCTGCCGCCGGATTCCAATATTATTCTGCAACCGGTTTTGCGCAGCCCAACAGCTGACCGACATACCGTGATTGATGCCTTTCTCGATCTAGTATCGAGTCTTTCCCCACTTGGCTTAGAGGTCAAGAACTTGTCTGTCAATGCGGCTGGCGACTGGGTGGTGGTGTTGCAAACGGCATTCCTGCAGGTACCGGCCGAGCTAGAAATCGTCATGGGCAGAGGTAATCCAGCACGCAAAGTCGATCAGTTTGCTGCGGTGTTCGATTCGTTTTTGCAAGACCGGTTGCCGGACATTGAACGTGTAGACATGCGTTATGACAACGGTTTTGCCGTCCAGTGGCGAGGCGGCGGCAGCGGTGTGGTCCAACTGGCAGCCTACGGACAGTTGAGTAACTGAGTGTGTCAGCGATGATCAAAAACCGCGAAAACAACATCATTGCCGGCTTGGATATTGGCACATCCAAGGTTGTAGCGATTGTCGGTCAGGTCCAGCCTGACTCAGGTCTGGAGATAATCGGTATGGGACAGCATATCTCCAAAGGTCTGCGCAAGGGTGTTGTGGCGAATATCGAGTCGACGGTCAATTCCATTCAGAGCGCGGTGGAAGAGGCGGAACTCACGGCAGACTGTCGAATTAATTCAGTATTCGCCGGTATAGCAGGTGCCCACATCAGCAGCCTGAATTCTCAGGGAGTTGTCGCAATTCGTGATGAGGAGGTTGATGCTGCCGATATCGAACGTGTTATCGAAGCCGCCCGTGCCCAAGCTATACCAAATGATCAACGGGTATTACACATATTGCCACAAGATTTCATCATTGACGGGCAGGAAGGCGTACGCGAACCAATAGGGATGAGCGGGGTGCGCCTGGAAGCAAAGGTTCACATTATTACGGGTGCCTTGAGTGCGGCACAAAACATCGACAAGTGTATTCGACGCTGCGGGTTGGAGGTTGATGACCTGATATTGGAGCAGCTGGCATCGAGCTACGCGGTGCTCGATGACGATGAGAAAGAGTTGGGTGTTTGTCTTGTGGATATTGGTGGCGGTACGTCTGATATAGCGGTATTCACAGAGGGCGCGGTCAGACATACAGCTGTGCTGCCGATAGCGGGCGATCAGATCACAAACGATGTAGCTGTAGCCCTTCGGACTCCAACCCAGGCCGCCGAAGAGATCAAGAAAAAATTTGCTTATGCAATGGCACGGCTGGCACCGGAGGGTGAGTTGATCGATACACCCAGTGTCGGCGACCGCGCACCGCGTAAGCTTGCTCTATCCCAGTTGGTAGACGTTGTAGAGCCACGTGCTGAAGAGCTTTTCCTGCTGGTGCAAGACGAGTTGCGTCGAAGTGCATACGAAGACCTATTGGGGGCGGGGATTGTGTTGACTGGGGGCAGTTCAAAAATGGAAGGTATGGTTGAGTTGGCGGAAGAAGTCTTCCAGTTACCCGTTCGGCTTGGGGTCCCCCACTACACAGGTGCGCTGAGTGAAGTGATGAGAAGTCCAATCTATGCCACTGGTATCGGGTTGCTGCTGTTTGGCCATCAATACCAGAGCAGACCGGAGACGCGTAGAAAGGTATTTGGATGGGCAGATCAACCGATACAGCGTATGAGAAGTTGGTTCACCAAGTATTTCACGGAAGAGTAAACCATGCGTATCGGTATTTACGATGATTTGGAAATAGGGGTTCGAAAGATTTCGGGCTGTTGCATTTTTTACTTATGTAATAACGTTTAACCCTGGCGAAAGGAGCTTAATCATGTTTGAACTGATGGAAACTGCAGGCCAGCAGGCTGTCATTAAGGTGCTGGGAATTGGGGGTGGCGGCGGTAATGCAGTTGATCACATGTTGTCGGCAAACCTCGAAGGTGTTGAGTTTATTAACGCCAATACTGATGCTCAGGCCCTCAGGCGCTCGGGGGTATCAAAAGTTCTTCAGCTTGGTGAGAACCTGACCAAGGGGCTGGGTGCTGGAACAGACCCGGATGTTGGCAGGCAGGCGGCGACTGAAGATCGGGACAAGATTGCCGAGGTGCTCGACAATACGGATATGGTTTTCCTGACAGCCGGTATGGGTGGTGGCACGGGTACCGGTGCTGCACCTGTGATTGCTCAGTTGGCACGAGAGAAGGGTATTTTGACGGTTGCAATTGTCACCCGGCCGTTCAAATTCGAGGGGCGAAAGCGCATACAGGCGGCAGACCAAGGCATCAATGAACTGAGTGAGTTAGTTGATTCACTGATCATTATTCCCAACGAGCGGATTCTCGAAGTTATGGGGGGGCAGGTGACTTTGCTGGACGCCTTTGGTAAAGCCAACGAAGTTCTATTCAATGCTGTACAAGGCATTTCAGAGTTAATAACGCGGCCAGGATTGATTAACGTTGATTTTGCAGATGTCAAGACAGTGATGCTGGAGATGGGTATGGCGATGATGGGTTCAGCGACTGCAACGGGGCCGGATCGTGCCATCGATGCCGTCCATGGTGCAGTATCAAGCCCGCTACTTGAAGATGTCGATATCTATGGCGCACGAGGACTATTGGTTAATGTTTCCGCAGGTCCAGACATGACACTTGATGAGTATGCACACATTGGAGAGGTCGTGAGTAACTATGCATCGGAAGATGCCACGGTGGTGATCGGAACCACACTAGACTCGGCCATGGAGGGGGATCTCCGGGTTACTATGGTTGCGACAGGCATCCGCAAGGGTACGGCAAGACCCGACGTTCATCTGGTGAGGGAAGATGCGAGCGGTAATGCACCAGAAGAAGAACCTGTTCTGGATCTGGATACCCCCACGGTCATTCGACGCCGTTCTCAGGCACCTGGTCTGGCCGAGGGTAATGCCGCTGTCGATATGGATTATCTGGATATACCCGCATTTTTGAGACGCCAGGCCGAGTAAAACCCAATGAATTTAACGATCTAGGAGAAAATCGACGAAAATGCAAAAAAAGTGGTAAAAATATTGTAAAACCGGTACACAATTAGGGAATACTAATGTACTATTAAGGGCGTGTCTGAAATCTGCCTTTTTGGCACTGAATTCGACCCAATAACAAATCAGGAACAGGTCGCATGATCAGGCAAAGAACCCTAAAAAATGTCATTCGCGCGACCGGCGTAGGCCTGCATACGGGTGAGAAGGTCTATCTGACACTGCGCCCCGCCCCCGCGGGCACCGGTATCGTGTTTCGACGTATTGACCTTGACCCGGTAGTTGAGATCAATGCGTCGCCGGATCTTGTTTCCGATACCCGACTGTCTACAACACTTGAATCATGTGGTACCCGCGTGTCGACAGTCGAGCACCTGATGTCTGCCTTTGCGGGTCTTGCCGTCGATAATGCATGGGTCGACCTGACGGCAGCAGAAGTTCCGATCATGGATGGCAGTGCCGCTCCTTTTGTCTTTCTCATTCAGTCAGCAGGGCTTCAGGAGCAAAATACCCCTAAGCAATTCATCCGAATCAAACAAGTGATTGAGGTGCACGACGGTGAAAAATGGGTCCGTTTTGAACCTTTTGAAGGATTTAAGGTGACTTTCAATATTGATTTTGATCATCCAATCCTGAAGTCATCTAGCCAGAGTGCGAGCATTGATTTTTCGACCGCCTCTTTCATGAAAGAGATCAGTCGTGCCCGTACTTTCGGGTTTCTACAGGATGTTGAGGCACTTCAGGATGCCGGTCTGGCAAGAGGCGGCAGCCTTGATAATGCGATTGTGATGGATGCGTATCACATCCTGAACGATGAAGGACTGCGATACGGTGACGAATTTGTGCGACATAAAATCCTCGATGCAATCGGGGACCTGTATCTTCTGGGTTACCCATTGGTGGGATCGTTCATTGCACACAAGTCTGGGCACTGTCTCAACAACAGACTGCTTCGGGAGCTTGCCGCACAGCCTGAAGCGTGGGAATTGGTCTCGTTTGAAGATGAGCAGAGCGCACCTATCAGTTTTACCCGACCTGTAGTTTCTCACTAGTTCTCCCGTCAGGCCCTGAATCTGTAGCGACAGGGGTCAAATTAACAGCCTGTAGTTTGTGTTGTATCAGGTATTTGATGCAGGCCCTTGCACACGATCAGGTGTGGGTCCGATCAGGCGTGGATGCACGATGCGTTGACTTACGCTAGCATCAGCGCGGTTGCCAGAGCGCGGGCTGTCCGAATCATTCTGTGAGGATCAAAATTGCCTGTTGCTGCTCTAGTGCAATGGGAGTGACAACGAATGGAATTTACCGTTACCGAAGAACAGAAAATGCTGATCGAAAGCGTCCGCCGCTTCGTTGAGCAGGAGCTGTACCCACACGAGGATGAAGTCGAAAAAGCCGATCAGGTATCATCGGAGTTACGCCAAGAGATTGTTCGTAAGGCCATCGAACTGGGGTTCTATGCCGTAAATATGCCGGTAGAGCTTGGCGGTGGCGGACTTGATACCGTGTCGCTGACTCTGTTTGAGCAAGAGCTTGGTCGGGCTAATTTTGCGCTGCAGTATCTTGTTGGTCGGCCGAGTAATATCCTGCAGGCCTGTACTAACGAGCAGAGAGAGCGGTATCTTCTACCCTGCATAAAGGGCGAAAAAATAGATTGTCTCGCGATGACCGAGCCAGGCGCCGGATCGGACCTTCGCTCAATGGCCTGTAGAGCAGACCGGAATGGTGGCGACTATGTCATCACTGGCACTAAGCATTTTATCAGCCATGCTGATATCGCCGATTTTGTTATTTTGTTTGCGGCAACGGGAGAGGAGAGTTCCAGTCGTGGCCCTAGGAAGTTGATCAGTGCCTTTCTGGTCGACAAGGGAACCAAAGGATTCGATGTGCGTCCGGGTTATCACAGTGTCTCTCACCGGGGTTACCACAACTGTATTCTTGAATTCGATCAATGTCGGATTCCAGATTCGCAGATGCTGGGTCATGAACATCAAGGTTTTGCGGTCGCCAATGATTGGCTGGGCGCGACCCGGCTTCAGGTGGCAGCAATGTGCCTGGGCCGTGCCCATCGTGCATTGGAACTCGCTGTAGACTGGGCTGCACAAAGAAAGCAGTTTGGACAGCCGATCGGTCGTTTCCAGGGTGTTGGATTCAAGATTGCAGAGATGCGAATGCGTCTTGAAGCTGCTGAACTTCTGACCTTGAAGAGTGCATGGAAAACTGATCAGGGCAGCGCAACCGACTCAGACTATGCGATGGCAAAACTCTATGCGACCGAGATGCTGGCTTATGTGGCTGATGAAGCGATCCAGATTCATGGCGGCATGGGGCTGATGGCTGACCTGCCGCTCGAGCGGATATGGCGTGACGCCCGCGTTGAGCGGATCTGGGAAGGTACCAGCGAAATTCAAAGGCATATTATCTCGAGAGATATTCTGAGACCTCGCTGGGATTAGACGACTTGCACGCTGAGTAGAGCGCTTTGGATCTCGAACGCCTTTTTAGACCCAAGACTGTCGCTGTATTTGGTGGTCGAGAAGCCGCAGAGGTGGTGCAGCAGTGCACACGTCTGGGGTTCCCCGGGGAGATATGGCCGGTACACCCTCGACATAATGAAGTTGCAGGCCGTCGTTGCTATCGCGATATCAGTGAACTACCGGGAGCACCCGACGTCAGTTTTATTGGTGTCAACCGCCGGCAAACTATCGAGATCGTTGCTGAACTTCGGAAGATCGATGCTGGTGGTGCGGTCTGCTACGCCTCAGGATTCAGCGAAAGTGAGGACGGTAAACAGCTTCAGGCAGAACTGGTTCAGGCCGCTGGCAATATGCCGATCCTTGGGCCGAATTGTTATGGCCTGATCAATTACTTGGATGGCGCGTTGCTGTGGCCCGACCAGCACGGTGGTCAGCGGGTGAAGCGAGGTGTAGCACTGTTTACCCAGAGCAGTAACATCCTGCTGAACCTAACTATGCAGACCCGCGGTTTGCCAATAGCTTATGTTCTGGCGCTGGGAAACCAGGCCCAGACAGATGTCGCGCATGCTATAGAGGCAGTAGTGGCCGATGACCGTGTGACCGCGGTGGGTCTACACGTCGAAGGATTTAGTGATGTGCAGACTCTCGAACGGGTGAGCAGACTTGCGCGAGACAGGCGCCTGCCTATGGTGGCCATCAAGGCTGGTTCGAGCGTACGTGGCGCCGGGCTTGCTTTATCACATACTGCCTCACTGGCAGGTTCCGACCGGATCGCCGATGCGCTTCTGGAGAGACTGGGGATCGCCAGGGTCCGCTCATTGGACAGTCTGATTGAAACCCTCAAACTGCTTCATGTACACGGACCGCTGTCCGGTAGCCGCATAGGTTCTATGAGTTGTTCAGGTGGTGAGGCGATGCTGATGGCAGACGCGGCAGAAGGTCGAGATGTCAGTTTCCCCGAGTTTTCCCCTGATCAGTACCAGCGGGTCAGAGAAACCCTTACAGAGCTGGTAACCGTATCGAACCCGCTGGACTACCACACATTTAATTGGAATGATGAGGAAAAACTGTACAAAACGTATCGTGCGATGCTCAGTTGTGGGTTTGACTTATCGCTATTGGTGTTGGACTTTCCTCGACAGGACAACTGTCAATGGGATACATGGCATCCGGCCATGAACGCAATCGAAAGAGCAGCACAGGACACAGGGCAGCACACGGCGATATTGGCCAGTTTGCCGGAAAACTTGCCCGAAGATACAGCCAGCGACTTCATCAATTGTGGTATCGCACCGTTATGCGGGATCGAACAGGCACTGGACGCGGTCGAAGCGGCAGCTAAGATTGGAAATCTATGGCGCCAGGTACCACCTTTGCTGCTGCCGGGTGTAACAACCGAAATAAGACAGGAGTCGTTTATCGTTGATGAGTGGGAAGGAAAAGCTTGGTTGTCGGAGTTGGGCCTGGTTGTACCACGGGGGCGACTGGTGCGAAGTATCGAGGAGTCGGTTGAGGCAGCTGGTGAGATTGGATTTCCTGTTTGTGTGAAAGCCTGTGACGTTAGCTTAAGGCATAAAAGCGATCAGTTAGCCATTACATTGAACGTATCGAATGAACAACAGCTCAGAAACTCAGCGGAGCGCTTGCTTGCGCACTATGACAGGTTGATCGTAGAGGAGATGATCACTGATGCGCTGGTCGAACTGATCATTGGCTTTGAACACGACCCACAGGTTGGTCCTTGCATGATGCTGGGAACCGGCGGTATTCTGGTCGAATTACTCCGGGATGTTCAAATCGTTCTCTTGCCCGCCAGGCGATCAGAATTTGAATCAGCCCTGGAAAAGCTCGGGACGATGCCCATGCTTAAGGGGTATCGAGGCACAAGCCAGGGTGATACGGTTGCATTGCTTGATTGTCTCGAGACCCTGTCCAGCCATATCCTATCGGCGACTGGCTCAGTTTCAGAACTGGATATCAATCCGATGCTGGTACGACCTTTGGGAAAAGGCGTGGTGGCTGCCGACGTACTGTTAAGTCAGTTTCACAAGCCATTGTCGAGCAGGCGAGATTCGGTCAAATTTAAGTCAGACCGGTTGCAATAGGCTACCGTTTTGAGACCAGCATCAACATAAGGAGATGAATCGAGGATGGATACGCCAATTCACGTTGAGAAGCGTTCGTCTGTACTGGAGGTTACCCTCAATCGACCTAAAGCCAACGCCATCGACGTCGCGACCAGTCGGAAGATGGGGGAAGTTTTCGCGGCGTTTCGGGATGATCCCGAGCTGCGGGTTGCCGTAATTACCGGTGCTGGCGAAAAGTTTTTCTGTCCAGGCTGGGACCTTAAAGCGGCTGCAGACGGTGAGGCGGTCGACAGTGATTACGGTGTTGGAGGATTTGGTGGCCTGCAGGAGTTGCCGCACCTGAATAAGCCCGTTGTAGCTGCAATTAACGGTATTTGTTGTGGCGGTGGGCTGGAGCTCGCGCTGTCAGCAGACATTATCCTCGCTGCGGATCACGCGACTTTTGCACTGCCCGAAATCAACTCGGGAACAATCGCTGATGCCGCGGCGCTCAAGCTACCTAAGCGGATTCCCTACCACATCGCCATGGAATTATTATTCACTGGCCGCTGGCTTGATAGCGCCGAAGCACACCGTTGGGGGCTGGTCAATCACATCGTGCCGGCGGCAGAGCTGATGACGCGGGCCCGGGAACTTGCCGAGACTTTAGTACAGGGTCCACCACTGGTTTATGCGGCTATCAAGGAAGTCACACGAGCAGCTGAGAATATGCGGTTTCAGGACGCACTGGACGGAATCACGGGTCGAACATTCCCGACCGTTGATCGGCTCTATAGCAGTGAAGATCAGATTGAAGGTGCCCGTGCTTTTGCCGAGAAACGAAAACCTGTCTGGCGTGGTCGATGATTCACTCGATGAGGTCAAGCCGGGTCGCTTCCTGGGCAATGTCCAGAATACTGCTCAGTTATCGGTTTGCCGATGCTGACTGAGTCGCTGCAGCACCCTGCGCAGGCCCGGTGTTGTTACGGTGTGAGCACTTTGCTCAAGTACGCTGGCTGAAGCTGATTCAATCGGATCAGGGTCTCTTGATGTTATCGTGGGCACCCGGTCTGCCTCTCGGGGCTTGACTTTGACGGTGATTTCTTCGCAACTGACACCACGAGACTTGAGTTCGGTGATGATCGTGTTTTTTTTCAGGGTGACAGCGTGTCCCCATACCGATGAGTCCGCAAACACGACGAGTACGCTATCCTCTAGCGCAACCCGCGTGTGTGCCGCGATGTCGGCGCTGACGGTAAGCTGCCAGGATAGGGTTGCTTTATCTGTATCGCCACCGGGATCTGCAGCAGCAGATGTTGACACAGACTTCACCAGAGCCCCTACTGGTCTGAAAGTTGAATCGCTCATGATAAAATTCGCCCAATAGTATCAGTTTCACCGGAATAGAGATGCCTTCAGATCGATTGCGGATGAAACCGGTTGCCAGCCGACCGGTTGAATTCGTCGGGATCATTACTCTGATCTGGTAGCTAAATACACGGGAGATATCTTGCTGATGTTCGGTAATGTTGCTACAAAGATTTTCGGTAGTCGTAACCAGAGAAATCTAAAGCGAATGAGCCGTGTGGTTGACCGGATTAATTCGCTGGAAGAGCAGATAGCCGGGCTTGATGATGGTGCTCTGGCAGCCAAGACCGATGAGTTTCGCCGGCGTGCTGGCGAAGGTGAAAGCCCGGAAGATCTGATGTCGGAAGTATTTGCGGTTGTGCGTGAGACGGCAAAGCGTACTCTGGATATGCGGCACTTTGATGTGCAGTTGATCGGTGGCATGGTGCTGTACGAGGGCAAGATCGCAGAAATGCGTACAGGTGAGGGCAAGACTCTGGTTGCGACCCTGCCGGCGTATCTGACGGCTGTCTGCGGCGGGACTGTCCATGTAATTACAGTGAACGACTACCTCGCTGCCCGTGATGCCGACTGGATGGGGAAGATCTACAAGTTCTTGGGTCTGACGGTGGGCGTGATTGTATCCGGGCAGGCCCCTGAGTCTAAACGAAGTGCTTATGCGTGCGATATCGTTTACGGCACCAACAACGAGTATGGTTTTGACTATCTGCGCGACAACATGGCGTTCGGCGTCGAAGACCGTGTTCAGCGTTCACGCGATTTTGCTATCGTAGACGAAGTGGACTCCATCCTGATCGATGAAGCCAGAACACCATTGATCATATCGGGTTCGGCCGACGACAGTACTGATCTGTATGTGAAGATCAATCACATCATCCCAAAACTGGCGCGACAAGATGAAGAAGAGGGTCCAGGTGATTTCTCTGTCGATGAGAAGAACAAGCAGGTCTTTCTGACTGAAGACGGCCACGAAAGCGCCGAAGCGATGTTGCTCGAGGCAGGGTTGCTGGAAGAGGGATCGAGTCTCTATGATGTTGGCAACATCAGTCTGGTGCATCATCTGTATGCAGCATTGCGTGCCCACTCCTTGTTTCAGCGTGATGTCGATTACATCGTTCGCGATCGTCAGATCGTGATTATCGATGAGTTCACCGGGCGTATGATGGCAGGGAGGCGTTGGGGAGAAGGCCTTCACCAGGCTGTAGAAGCCAAAGAAGGTGTTCCAATTCAGCAGGAAAATCAGACCCTCGCGGCGATTACCTTCCAGAACCTGTTCAGGTTGTACGATAAGTTGTCCGGTATGACGGGTACTGCAGACACTGAAGCTGTGGAATTCCAACAGATCTATGGACTTGAGGTGATGGTCATACCGACCAACATGGCGATGATTCGCGATGATCAGCCAGACTTGGTTTATCGTACTCAGAGTGAAAAATTTAGCGCTATTCTCAGTGGTATAGAGCACTGTCGTGACAAGCAGCAGCCTGTTCTGGTGGGAACGGCCTCTATCGAAACGTCTGAGTATCTTTCGGGAATTCTCCGTCAATCCGGTATCGACCATGAGGTACTGAACGCGAAACACCATGAGCGCGAGGCCCGTATCATCGCGCAGGCAGGTCGACCAGGTGCTATCACTATTGCAACGAATATGGCAGGTCGTGGAACGGACATCGTTCTAGGCGGTAACCTGGATATGGAACTTGCTGAACTAGATGAGAGTCAGCAAGCGGACCGGGCATCGATTCGTGAACAATGGCAGCAACGCCACAAACAAGTGGTGGATGCGGGTGGACTACATGTCCTAGGAACAGAACGCAACGAATCCCGTCGTGTGGACAATCAGCTTCGAGGTCGTTGTGGGCGCCAGGGTGATCCAGGGTCGAGCCGGTACTATCTTTCCATGGAAGATAATCTGATGCGTATATTTGGCTCCGAGCGCGTATCCGGTTTGATGGAGAAGCTGGGTATGGAAGAGGGTGAGGCGATCGAGCACAGTTGGGTAACTCGTGCAATTGAAAATTCTCAGAAAAAGGTGGAAGGCCGAAACTTTGATACTCGAAAACAGCTGCTGGAATATGACGACGTCGCGAATGAACAGCGAAAGGTGATCTACGAGCAGCGCAATCGGCTGATGGAGGTGGATGATATCTCCGACACCATTGGCATGGCACGTACCGAAGTTGTCAATGAATTGATTGATGTTCATCTACCGCCCGAGAGTCTGGAAGAGCAATGGGATATCCCGAGCCTTGAGACGGACGTCGAAGCCCGATTTGGACTGGCAATGCCCGTGGGGCAATGGTTGGCGGAAGACGACGCGCTTCACGAGGAGACGCTCCGTCAACGAATTGAATCAGAAGTAATCGGTGCCTATGAGCAAAAAGCCGCCGGTGTGGGTGAAGAGGTTATCCGGCACCTCGAGAAGGCGGTTATGTTGCGGGTTCTGGATGAACAGTGGAAGGATCACCTTGCCCAGATGGACCACCTGCGTCAGGGGATAGGACTCCGGGGATATGCGCAGAAGAATCCAAAACAGGAGTACAAACGCGAAGCCTTCGAGATGTTTACGGACGTGCTGGAGCGGGTTAAGAACGAGACCATCGGAATTTTGTCGAAGATCCAGATACAGACATCGGCTGAAGTTGAGGAACTTGAGGTGCAGCGTCGGCGTCAGAGCGCTGGTGGGCTTGAATACCTGCATCCCGACGCCACAACTGAGCCTCTACCCGCACTGGAATCTGGAGACCAACCGAATGTTCTGGCACCGGAATCCACTGCGGCGGCTACGCAGCCCTTTGTTCGTGGTGGACCCAAGGTTGGCCGTAACGCACTGTGTCCTTGCGGCTCCGGAAAAAAATACAAACATTGCCACGGCAAGTTGTGACAAGTAGAAAATTTCTGAGAAGGTTGAACAATTGCCTGACGTTTCCAAGTCTCCGCTTGCACCTCGGCGCTTCCCCCGCATACCAGAAGTGGCGGGTGTTCGGTTAGCGGTCGCGGCTGCTGGGATCAAATACCGGCGTCGTAACGATCTGCTGCTGGCTGCTTTGTCACAGGGCACGACCGCTGCAGGGGTCTTCACTCGATCCAGTACAGCATCGGCGCCCGTGATCTGGTGTCGTGACAACATCACTTCAGGTCGGGCCCGTGCGTTGCTGGTGAACAGCGGTAATGCCAATGCATTTACGGGTGACCGGGGTATGCACGATGTCAGGTGGTCTGCGGGGCGCATTGCCAAAGCGCTGGCTTGTCGTCCTGCTGGTGTGCTGGTCGCCTCAACAGGGGTGATTGGTGAGCCATTGCCGGTGCATCGGATAGATGCCGTGTTTCCCAGACTGATCGGGGAGTTAGGCAATGCATCCTGGTATCAGGCTGCCCGGGCGATTGTCACAACAGATACGTTTCCCAAAGGTGCCTATCGCCGGTGCCAGATCGGTAATACCGAAATCACGGTTGCGGGTATTGCAAAAGGGTCGGGTATGATCGCCCCCAATATGGCGACGATGCTGGCTTTTGTATTTACGGATGCACGCATTCCAGCGGCTGTGCTGAGATCTGTACACAGCGCAACGGTTGACCGCTCTTTTAATTGCATTACTGTCGATAGCGATACTTCGACCAGTGACACATCCATATTGGTAGCTACGGGTCAGGCGCGTAACGCAGAGCCTGAAAGCATATCGGATCGAGCATTGAAAAACTTCAAGCAGGCACTACTGGAGGTTTATGTTGACCTGGCAACGCAGGTCGTGAAAGATGGGGAAGGCGCGAGTAAGTTCATCACCATCGATGTTGAGGGTGCCACCTCGAATACTGCTGCCCGCAAAGTTGGCCTCGCCATTGCCGAGTCGCCGCTGGTTAAGACGGCCATTGCCGGGGAAGATGCTAACTGGGGCCGCATCGTCATGGCAGTTGGAAAGTCCCAGGCACAGGTTGACCAGCAACTTCTGAGTGTCTCGATGGGTGGCGTGCTGATCGCTCACCGGGGACAGCGTGTTGCCGGCTATACCGAGTCAATCGTGGATCAGTACCTGAAGGGAAGTGAAATTGAGATCACTGTGAATCTGGGATTGGGGACTGGTCGTGCACGAGTCTGGACCTGTGATTTGACCCACGAGTACATTCGGATAAACGCAGAATACCGGACCTGATGCCCTGGGCGTTGTGCGTACTGGTTCAGTTCTGGTTGGCCGCGAACTAACCCTTTGGCTGTTTTTGTGCCGTGGAGAGTGCCAGGTAAGTTTGGTGTAGGCGGTCGATACGGGCATGAAGATCATCGATCCCGCCGTCATTGATCAGCAGGTCATCTGCTGCATGGCGCCGTTGTTGGTTTGAAACCTGCGCTGACAATATAGCGGTAATCTCGCTTTGTGTTAGGTCGCTTCGTGCCTGTATCCAGGATCTGCGCCGGTCCTCGGATGCTTCGACCACCAGTATCCGGTCGTAACTCGTGTGTTGATCGGTTTCAATAAGAAGCGGAATCGAAAACAAGCAGTAGGGTGATTGGGTACGGCTTGCCGCTTCATTCATTCGTCGCCGAATCTCGGGATGGAGGATCGATTCCAATAGTTTGCGGGACTCGGGATCACCGAACACAATGTTTCTCAAGGCGGTCCGATCGAGATTGCCATCGCAATCAAGCACTGAGTCACCGAAAGCGTCCGAGATCTTCTGAACAGCCGGTTCTCCGGCCTGTGTGACTTCATGTGAAGTTTCGTCAGCGTCAATCACCGGTACACCCAGTTTTCGAAAGTAATCACTCACTGTTGTCTTGCCCGAACCGATGCCACCTGTTAATGCAATTTTCAGCATGGGGAATTCATCCCAGACCAGTCAAGCGAAGATAACCATTGACCAGTTGTTGGCCAAAGAGCATCGCTATAAAGCCAGCCCCTGCAAGGTAAGGTCCAAATGGCAGCGGCTGGCGGCTGTTCAGCCGACCGGCTGTGATCATGCAGATGCCGACTGCAGCACCGACCACCGATGCCAGCAGGATGATCAGAGGCAGCATCTGCCAGCCGAGCCAGGCCCCAAGCGCCGCCAGCAGCTTGAAGTCACCATGACCGAAACCAGTACGCCCCGTGATGACCCGGTATAGGTGATAGACGATCCACAGGGACAGATAACCCCCCACAGCACCGATTACCGCCGCATGAATGTCGCAGAAGCCGCCTGCGAGATTGACCAGGAGTCCGAGCCAGAGCAGCGGCAGGGTGATGACATCCGGCAACAGAAAATGGTCGACATCGATAAACGTCAGTGCGATCAGCGTCCAGCTGAAGATCAGTGCCGGAACAAGCACTGAACTGACACCCAAACGCCATATGACGACCAGTGTCACAGCTGCAGTGAATGCCTCGATTGCCGGATAGCGGATCGAAATCCGGGTCTGACAGTTCGAGCACCGCCCGTGTAGGATCAAGTAACCCAGTAACGGGATGTTTTCCCACCAGCGAATGACATGATTACACTTCGGACAATGAGATCGTCCCAGTACAATGCCCGGTGGCGGTTTCGTGCTGACCTGGGACGATTCTGAGGTGGTTTGATCAACTTGCCACTGATAGGCAAGGCGCGGTGGCAGGCGAATGATCACCACGTTGAGAAAACTGCCGACAACAAGGCCGAGTACCAGCCCCAGTAAGCCGGTGGCCGTGGGCATCACGGTCAGAAGATCTAGGTAGTCCACAGGCCAGGTGCCAACTGTGCTTAAACAACCGGGTCTAGACCACGGACGCCATCTTAAAGATGGGCAGGTACATCCCGATCACAAGCGTACCAACGATACCCCCCAGGACCACCATAAGCAGTGGTTCAATCAATTTACTCATGTTGTCTACTGCTTCGCGGACTTCTCGCTCGTAAAAATCAGCGACCTTGTTGAGCATGTCTTCTATGGCGCCGGACTCTTCACCGGTGGTGGTCATCTGGATAACCATCGCCGGAAACAGGCCTGTATCCGCCATTGACGCTGATAATGATCGGCCGGTGCTGACGGCTTCGCGGATGTTACTGCAGGCGTCGCTGTACAGGCTGTTACCCGTTGCGCCAGCCACGGAATTAAGAGATTCAACCAGGGGTACGCCAGAACCGAACATGGTGGCGAGGGTACGGGCGTACCTGGAGACGGCAGCTTTGCGAAGGATCTCACCGAAGATAGGCATGCGAAGACTCAGGCGGTCGACACCGCGCTGCATCTTTTCTGAACGGCGGTAGGTGAATACTATGAAGACGATACTGCCGATGATCGCACCAAATATTGATAGAAAATGATCTCTGAACCCACGTGATATGGCAATAAGGGCAGCAGTCAAGGCGGGCAGGCTTGCCCCGAAGCTGCTGAAAAGATCCTCGAACTGCGGTATCACGAATAACAGCAACAGTGTAGTGACGATAAAAGCGACCGCGATCACTGCCGCCGGGTAGAACATTGCACCCTTGATCTTGGCTTTGATTTCTTCATGATTCTCCATGTAACTGGCGATTTTCTCCATCAGGTTGTCCAGATTACCGGATCGCTCACCCACCGCGACAAGGTTGGTGTAAAGGTCATCGAACAGTCGTGGATACCGATTCAAGGCCAGGCTAAGGTTGTTGCCTGCTTCGACTTCGGTTTGAATTTCTTTGAAGACTTCCTGTATTTTTTCGTGGTCGGACCCCTTTGCGATCGCGGCATAAGAACTTGCGATGGGGATACCTGCACCCAGCATGGTCGCCAGCTGGCGGGTTGCGATTGAGATATCTTTCGGCTTGATGCGCTTGGGAATCAGTGGTTTGGATTTCTTGCGCAGGCGCTTAACGCGTACGCCCTGTTGGCGCAGTGCAGCGCGTGCCCGTTGCGCATTCGACGCTTCCAATTCACCCTGGGTCGGTTGCCCCTGGGCGTTGATTCCAGCCCACAGGAATACGCTTGTTTTATTTTTTTGTCGTTTTGCCACAGCTGGAAAGGATCGACATTTCGCAGGTTTTCAATCGGGATGTAATTCAGGGTTCGAAAATCTGAAAATCGCAAGTAAGTATAGCGCTATCCGTTACAGCCGGTTTTCGCCCGCACGCAGGACATGCTGGAGAATTCGATAGCTATACTATTTATTATCATATATTTAGCTGATGTCAGTGAATGCGGGGCTGTCATTTGTTCGACCATGGGGCATAATAACCCTACAGGTTCCTTGTAGTGCCCGCAGTACTTGAACAATGAAATATCGGCAATAATCTGAGATTGGAGCGAATCTAAATGAAAAAAATTCAAAGTGGTTTTACCTTAATCGAACTGATGATCGTTGTCGCGATCATCGGCATACTCGCGGCGATTGCGATCCCGCAATACCAGAACTATACGGCCCGCGCCCAGGCGAGTGAGGCGTTGTCTCTTGCGTCGGGGGCTAAGGTTGCCGTGGCCGAATATGTAAACACCAATGGTGATTTTGCGGACACAACTGCTTGTACTGGCACCACCCCGGCGGGAACTGCCACGCATTGCAACCTAGCCTATGGACTGGCAGCTGAGGATACTATAATTGGCAAGTATGTTTCCAAGGTATCAGTTGCTGTTGATACTGGAGCTGTTTCAGCAACTTTTGGAGCTGCCGGCGCGCACGCAAAACTTAAAGACGGTGTGATGGCTCTTACACCAAGCAATAATGCGGGTTCGATTTCGTGGGCTTGCAGTAGTACTGGTACGCCCGATATTACGTCTTATCTTCCCTCTAGCTGTCAGTGATTGTAGTAACTACTAATTACAATTGAGTGCGGAAGGCCGGGGGTTAATCCCCGGCCTTTTTATTGGTTAATACCTAAGCCGGCGTCCTGGCACAGGCCCACACGTTCGCCTCGCTTGCTCCGGCAGCCTTGAGTACCCCAGCCAGCTCAGCAACCGTACTGCAACTGGTGACCACATCGTCAACGATGGCGACCCGGTTTCCCGCCACGGATCTGGTAAGGGCAAAGGCGCCGGTAATGTTCTGCTGGCGCTGGCTTCGTGAGAGCGTGGACTGGCGGTGGGTTTCGCGGGTTTTATGGACCACATCGAAACCCACTTTGATTTTCAGCTGCCGACCCACCAGGCGGGCAATGTACGCTGACTGATTGAAGCCGCGCCGGCGAACGGCCTTGCGTGTCATCGGAACCGGTAGCAACAGCTCAGGCATATCCAGATCCTGCTGCAGCACGCAGTCTACGATCAGGCCGGCTGCGGTACGTGCCCACTGCAGTCGGCCGGCATACTTCAGGCTGCACAGCATCTGGTCAATGGGATGCCGATACACTGTCGGCGCAATGATTCGATCATAGGCCATCGAAGTGGCCTGACAGGCCCCGCACAGGCCTCGGCTGGCCAGGGGTAGCGCACAGATCCGACAGCAGGAAAGATTGTGGGGCAGATGCTGCCAGCAGTGTTTACACAGACCATGGCGCCACTCACCATTTTCTTCGCATAGAAAACACACGGGTTCCAGAAGCCAGTTTAATGTAATGCCTAATCTGCTCCGGGCTGTGGTTATGGCTTTATGATTAGCGTGCATGGGCTCATCTGTATCGGTCAGGCTTTGTGCCGGTCAGCAGCATTTGACGACATGAGCTATCAGCTGTGCTGTGACATACGTCACAGGCTGGGTTGGAGTGAACTGGTCGGAACAGGGAAGGATCTATGTCAACACTCGAGTTATCTACCGTACGCCGTCACTTCGATCGTGCAGCTGCCGGTTTTCATACCGCCTCCGTGCTGCACAAGCGGGTCGGAACGGAACTAGCCGAACGCCTGTCTCTGGTAGATCTGTCTCCCCGCTATATTCTTGATCTCGGCTGTGGGACCGGTTGGTGCACGGGATTCCTGAGTCACCGGTTCGGTCAGTCAACTGTCGTCGGTCTTGATCTGTCTGAAGCGATGCTCAGGGCCGGCGAGAAAACAACCGTCAGCGGATTAATCAATGGCGATGCGCACCGGTTACCACTGGCCGATCAGTGTGTTGATCTGATCTTCTCGAACCTGTTGCTGCCCTGGTGCGATACGCAGATCGTTTTTTCTGAAGCGTGTCGTGTGCTGCGTCCTGGCGGGCTGTTTACTTTTTCAAGTTGCGGGCCAGATTCACTGAGAGAACTTGCGGCCGCATGGGCGATGGTCGATGAAGGTCCGCATGTCCATACGTTTTCAGACATGCACGATCTCGGTGATTCTCTGGTGCAGTCAGGGTTCAGTGAGCCAGTTATGGATGTGGAAATGCTGACCTTCACCTATCGGACGCTGGAGGCGCTGGTCACGGATCTGCGTGCCACGGGTGCTCGCAATGCGTTGTCATCCCGTCTGCGCGGTTTACGCGGCCGAGGTCAGGGGCAGAGATTTAAGAAGGCCTACGAGTCGTTGCGTGGTGAAGACGGGGCCTTGCCGTTGTCTTGGGAAGTGATCTACGGTGTTGCCTGGTGTCCGGCTCGGCCGGTATCTGACCACCTTTCCGCCGACGGTATTCCGGTACGGATCAGTCGCTGATTTCAGCAGCCGATGTCGCGGTATCGCGCCTAGAACAAGGGCAGAAAAAACAGCCGGTCAGCCAGCAGGGCAACGAACAAGGCAAACAGATACTGGATGGAAAAAAAGAACAGTCCACGGGCTGGATTGGATTTAGAAACATGTGCGATGACGCTGTCTGTTGCATACCACAGGCGACGGCTGTGGAAGGCGAATCCAAGTGCGCAGATCAGCGCGACTACGGCGTAAACCATGCCGGATATTCCGATCGCAACGGGAATAAGTGTCGCCGGTAGAAGCAGTGCTGTGTAGTACGTCATCTGCCTTTTTGTGGCCTGTACCCCAGCTGCGACCGGCATCATAGGCACACCTGCTGCTTCGTAATCTCCGCGCCGATAGAGCGCAAGCGCCCAGGAATGGGGTGGTGTCCAGAGAAAGATAATGAGAAACAGTGAAAGCGCCCCGGCGTCGATACCACCCGTAACGGATGCCCAACCGACGACCGGTGGCAGTGCACCGGAAACCCCGCCAATGACGATGTTCTGGGGTGTCAGGCGTTTCAGCCAGACGGTGTAAACAAAAACATAGTAAAGAATCGTGACCAGCAAAAGCGTGGCAGATGTCAGGTTCACGTAGTAGGCCATGGATGAAACCGCTGCCAGGGCCATGATAATACCGAAGGCCAGAGCTGGACCCGGCTGCATGCGGCCAGCAGGTAATGGACGGTTCATTGTCCGGCTCATCTGTAGATCGATATCACGGTCGTACCACATATTGATCGCGCCAGCAGCACCGGCGCCAAGGGCGATAAATACGATTGCAGCGGTTGCCGTCCATGGGTCAATGCTGCCAGGTGCCAGCAACAATCCGACCAGTGCCGTAAACACCACCAGTGACATCACACGCGGTTTCATCAGGACCGCATAGTCGGCCAGGTTAAAGCGGGGTTCCGTGTGTTCGCCCGCCTTCAGCTCTGCTGAAAATCGGGTGCTTGGGGGGTTCTTAGTCTGCATCAGATGATGGTGTGAGGCCTGTGGTTACCATAGGATGAAGGCTGTCAGACGGAGTAATCGTTTGTTCAGCACAGGATTCTAACGTTTTCGGCCGACTATCTGAACCTGGATAGCCAAAACAATTCTGATAGACCCCGTCACGTACGGCATGCGGACCGGCCAGGCGCTTTAGGGGCTCAGACGCTATCGGCCGAGCAGTTCGGTCAGCGAACCCGCCTGGGCGTTCGATATCCGTTGATCGATGTCGGCCAGGATGTCACCCAGCAGCCTGGGTCCGCGATAGATAAGTCCGGTATACAGTTGAATCAGACTCGCACCGGCGGTGAACTTTTCCCAGGCGTCGGTGGCGTTCATGATTCCGCCGACACCAATGATCGGCAGAGTGCCGCCCAGTGTGCTGGCTAATCTTGCGATCACGCGGCTGGATATTTCGTTCAGCGGCTCACCACTTAACCCCCCTTGTTCTATTGATTGGGGTACCTGGGCAGATACCCCGGGCCGGCTGACTGTTGTATTCGTGGCGATGACGGCATCTAACTCGTAGCGAGCGAGTGATTCGGCGATCCGGTCGATATCTATCTGATCTATGTCTGGGGAGATTTTGACGGCCAAAGGCGTGTAGTACCCGTGGTTGTCTGACAGTCGGGATTGCTCATCCTTGAGTTTGCCCAGAAGATTCTCGAGCGCGTCTTCGCCCTGTAAGTCACGCAGACCCGGTGTATTGGGTGATGAGATGTTCACTGCGATGTAGTCGGCGACGCCATACACCGCCCGCAGCGCGGTCAAATAGTCGTGTTCAGCATGTTCCAGCGGTGTCGCGGCATTTTTGCCGATATTAATCCCGAGTCGAACGGTGTGACGACTGCGGGCCAGGTTTGATAGGAACTGGTTAAGCCCGACACTGTTGAAGCCATTGCGGTTGATCACGCCATTGATCGTACTCAGACGAAACAACCGGGGCCTGGGATTACCCGGTTGAGCGAGCGGCGTCACAGTGCCCAATTCGACAAAACCGAAACCCAGGGCGCTGAGCCCATCCACAGCGCTGGCATGTTTGTCTAGCCCAGCGGCGACACCCACCGGGTTAGGAAATGGGATACCCATCACCGTGATCGGGTGCTGGGGTAATCGCCCACGGACCGCATCAGCCAGGAACTGGTCAAGTGGATGCATTCGCCCAGCCAAACTTAGGGCGCGTAAGGTGAACTGATGACTGGTCTCCGGCGGTAACCGGAACAGCAGGGGCCGCAGTAAGCGATAGCTGTCCACGGCTCAGAACACCTCGCTGGAATCAAGGTAACGCCACCTGCCGCGGGATAAATCTCCAAGGCCTACCCGGCCAATGCGCACACGAACCAAAGAATGAACCTTAAGTCCGACGAGATCGCACATTCGCCGTATCTGTCTTTTGCGCCCTTCCTGAAGTACCAAATTCAGGGTCCGATCGTCCGTCTGTGTAATCTGGACCGGCTTCAGAAGATGCCCGTCCAGTGTCAGTTCTCCCTGCATCTGGACGAGCGCGGCAATAGGTACCCGCTCGGTTAAGCGGATCACGTATTCTTTCTCGACTTGTGAATTTGGACTGATGAGTTGCCGTGCAACTTGGCCATCCTGAGTCAGGACAAGCAGACCGCTGGAGTCAATATCGAGTCGACCAGCAACATGCAGGGTTTTTGCGGGAGGAAGCTCTCGGGGCATCTGACCTTCAAGGCGCTGAAAATTTTTCCGTGTAATCAGCGAAGCGGCTTCCTGGTAGCCTTTTTCCGGCTGGTTCGAAACCACACCTGGCGGCTTGTTGAGCAGTACGGTCACAAGACGCGAACGCTCTCTCTGAATTTCTGGCGCTAAAGCAATGCAGACGGTTGGATCGAATCGAGAGCCCAGGCGGTCGATGACTTGGCCATTAACAAGAACCTTGCCCTGTTCGATCAGGCGGTCAGCCTCCCGGCGTGAACACAGCCCGCGTTCGGCCATCAGTTTCGACAATCGGATACCGCTCATGTTCAGTGCGGTGTGCCAGCTGCAGTCATCAATTGCCGATGATGTTCCTTAAGAACTGTTCGGCAGTCTGTTGTGCATTACCGGTATAACGCGCAGGTGTCAGTTGATTTAGTTCATCTCTGACGTCCTGAGGTAGAGACAGGCCATCAATGAACTCTCTGAGCGACTCAGCGGTGATCTCTTTACGGCCTCGAGTCAGCGCTTTGAGTTGCTCATAGGGTTGGGCGATGCCGTGTCGGCGCATGACTGTCTGTACAGCTTCGGCGAGCACCTCCCAGGCTTTGTCCAGATCATCCAGCAGTCGATCGGGATTCACCTGGAGTTTCTTGAGGCCGCGTTCGGAGGAATCGAGCGCGAGTACCGAGTAACCCAGTGCGCTGCCAAGATTACGGAGCACGGTTGAATCACTTAAGTCTCTCTGCCAGCGGCTGATAGGTAGCTTTTCGGCAAGATGTCCCAGTATTGCATTTGCAAGACCAATGTTGCCTTCGGAGTTCTCGAAATCTATCGGGTTAACTTTATGTGGCATGGTGCTGGAGCCGACTTCACCGTCCTTCAGGCGCTGACTGAAATAGCCGAGCGAGATGTAGCCCCATAGATCACGATCGAGGTCCAGCACGATCAGGTTTAGCCGTATCAATGCATGGCACAGTTCTGCGATACAGTCATGTGGTTCAATCTGTGTGGTCAAAGGCTGATTCTGGATACCGAAGGATTCCACCACATTGCGTGATAATGCTGGCCAGTCGACATCAGGGTACGCAGCGAGGTGCGCATTGTAGTTACCGACAGCACCATTCATTTTCCCATACAGCGGCACGTCTGCTATTTTCTGTTGTGCTGTCAGCAAACGGGCCGTTACGTTGGCCAATTCCTTACCGAGCGTAGTCGGGCTCGCTGTCTGGCCGTGGGTTCTGGAAAGCATGGGTTGCCCTGCAGTTGATCTAGCCAGCTCAGACAGGTCCTGAACCATTTGGTCGATCAGCGGCAGCAAGACATTGTTTCTGCCTTTATCCAGCATAACAGCATAAGCCAGGTTATTGATGTCCTCCGATGTGCAGGCAAAATGGATGAATTCAGAGATTTGTTGAAGCTCCGGCTTGCTGCTAATCGCTTCCTTGAGAAAATATTCCACGGCCTTTACATCATGATTGGTTCTGGATTCGATCGCCTTGACCTGTTCTGCGTCGGTTACGGAAAAGTCAGCAACAATATGATCGAGGAATGCACAGGCATCATCAGTAAGTGGGGGTACTTCCTGGATTTGCGGTGTACGGGCAAGTTGTTCAAGCCACCGCACTTCAATCTCAACACGGTGTTTGATCAATCCGAATTCGCTGAACAGATCTTTGAGGGGAGCCAGACGGCTGGCATAGCGGCCATCAAGGGGCGACAGGGCCTTCAGGGCCGTGATCGTCTGTGATGAAGATTCTGAGACAGTCATTGAGCCGATCGGGTCAGCATCAGGCGCGGGAATACTAACACAACAGCGGATTTTATCAGTTGAACAAACCTCTGCAGCCGATAGATTGGTGACCCGTTCACTGCCTTCGCAGGCTTCCGCTACTCAGCAGTATCGCGATCCAGCGGCTCCTGGGATCGTTCTCCAGTGCGATTTTTACCAGCATGGTCAAAGGTGCTGATAAGAACATGCCGACCGGGCCGAAGACCCACCCCCAGAAGATCAGTGACACGAACACAACCAGTGTCGAGAGGCCCAGGCCCCGCCCCATGAAGCGGGGTTCTATCAGGTTACCAACCACAAGGTTTATCGCAAGGAAACCGACAGCCACCAGCAGTGCGTCTTGCACACCTGCATCGAGAAAGGCCAGGAACACCACCGGGACCGCAGCGATGATTGAGCCAACATAAGGTACGAAATTCATGAAAAAGGCGATCGATCCCCAGAGCACAGCAAAATCAACACCTAGGAAAAAGAGCCAGGCCGTGACGATCACCCCTGTAATCAGACTGGTGAGGGATTTGATCACCAAGTATTGCTTCACAGCGCTCAGGAATTCAGACAGCCTTTCCAGAGTGGTATCGGGGTCGGAGAGGATTGCGCGGATCTTGGTGGGTATCGTGGATGCTTCGACCAAAAGAAACACAACGGTGAAAAAAATCAGCAAGCTGTCACCCACGATCCTGCCGAGGCTGCCGACCAATCCACCGATAATCTGGGCAGCTGCCTTGGGATCAACGACCGCGAACTCGCCACCGGTGAATCCCGTTAGCTGATGGCGGGCGGCCCAGTCACTCAGCAGCGTTATGGCAGTACGCAGCTTGTTTTCATAGGCTGGGAGCAGAGCGCTGAACTGGTCTACGGAGGAACTGATTAGTGAACCGACGGTCAGGATGAAACCTGCGAGCATGAGTAGAATGAGACCCAGCGCAGCCCATTTGGGCACGCCTTTGCCAGTCAGCCATAGCATGAACGGTGTTGTAATTATGGCGATGAACAGGGCCATTAGCAGCGGAACAATAATGGTACTGGCGGCTTTAAGACCCGCAATCACGATCACTAGTGAAGCCAGAACGAGTAGTACACGAGTGCCTGTGCTGGACATGATTAGTATTTTGGCTGTGATTGTTTTAGCCATATTGGCCTGTCGGCCGCAACGAATCAGGAATTCTGACCAGGTTGGAGCCTACAGACCGTAACACAGGCAGGTTCGTTGTTACGGTTAGTCCAAGTGAGTCATGGACTTTCGACATTGTTTTTCGATGCTGTCCAGTTCCTTAAGTGTAACTTCGATATCGTCCCGCTGCTGCTTAAGCGTCTTTCGTCGTACACTGATTTTTTCGATGAAATACTGTAACTGCCCCACCTCACCGGGTTCCGAGTCGTACATATCGATGATGTCGCCGATCTCGCTGAGCGAGAAGCCCAATCGCTTCCCGCGCAGAATCAGTTTGAGGCGTACACGGTCCCTGCTGGAGTAGACGCGTTGCCGCCCTTGACGGTGTGGCTCGAGTAATCCTTCGTCTTCATAAAATCGGATGGCACGCGTGGTGACATCGAATTCCTGGGAAAGTTCGGATATTGAGAATTGCTCTTGGGCGGGGTCGCCTTGCTGCCCGTTTTCTTTCAATAGAAGCATATTTAGAGTATAGCTTTAATTGACGTTTACGTAAACGGAAACTAAAATGATCAACCGTCCCACACCTGTCCGGCCCAATACTCATGAGTCAGGCTGCTGTTACTTCGGAACGACCACTGGCGCCGTTGCCTGAACCGGATTACCGCATCCGATTCATCACCGCAGCAAGCCTGTTTGATGGCCATGATGCGTCGATCAACGTCATGCGGCGCATTCTTCAGTCTTCCGGCGTGGAAGTCATCCACCTTGGGCACAACCGGTCGGTCCAGGAAATTGTTGATGCGGCCGTAGAAGAAGATGCGCAGGGCATCGCTGTCAGTTCCTACCAGGGTGGCCACACCGAGTTTTTTAAGTACATGATTGACATGCTGACACAGCGGGGGCGTGCAGATATTCGGGTATTCGGCGGTGGCGGTGGGGTGATTGTTCCTGCTGAGATTCAGGAACTTCAGGATTACGGTGTGTGTCGGATTTATTCGCCTCAGGACGGACACGCATTAGGCCTACAGGGCATGATCGATGACATGATCGAAAGGGCCGATTTCTATCCCGCCAGACAGACAATTCAAGACGTCGGTCAGCTGGACGGCATATCGGTCGAAGATCTTGCAAGAGTCATTACGGCACTTGAAAACGAGACTGCATCGGCATCGTTTGTTGACGAATTGCGTACTGTAGCCAGCGAGAACAAAATTGCTGTCCCGGTGCTTGGAATTACCGGAACTGGTGGGTCTGGTAAGTCGTCACTGACAGATGAGCTTATCCTGAGATTACGGTTTGAATTCGGTGATTCACTCAGAATTGCAATATTGGCGATAGATCCATCTCGTCGAAAAACTGGTGGTGCCCTTCTGGGTGATCGGATCCGGATGAATGCGATCGAAGGTGCTTCGGTTTTCATGCGTTCTCTGGCAACGCGTACTTCGGGGCTGGAACTCCCGTCGCAACTGCCTGAGATCATCGAAGCAACCAAGCGCGCAGGCTTTGGGCTGGTGATAGTTGAAACCCCCGGGATCGGCCAAGGTGATTCCGGGATCGTACCGCTGGTCGACTGCTCACTCTACGTGATGACACCAGAATTTGGTGCTGCAACCCAGCTTGAGAAGATCGACATGTTGGACTATGCCGATTTTGTTGCGATCAACAAGTTCGATCGTACGGGTGCCGAAGACGCTTTGCGGGATGTACGTAAACAGACACAGCGTAACCGGCAAGCGTTTGACCAATCTCTCGATCAGATGCCCGTCTATGGCACGATGGCGTCCAACTTTAACGATCAAGGCGTGACTTCGCTTTATAACCAGTTGTTTGTGGTGCTCGAACCCTTAGGTTTGCCTGCACGCCGCCCGGACCGGGAACCTGTGGTATCCACAGGATCTAATCAACGCGGTATTGTGCCTGCATCCCGCCAGCGTTACCTTTCTGAAATTGCAGAAGCGGTCCGATCTTACCGGGATACGGCTGCGCGACAGGCCCAGGTTGCTCGCGAATATCAGCAGCTGCAGGCCGGTATCCGGATGTTGGGGGAACAGGGCAAGAATACTGATGAACTGCAGCAGCTTGCAGCTGAGCGGGAAAAGGCACTGAGTGAAAATTCTCAGCTACAGTTACAGGCATTCCCCAAGCTGATCGAGGATTACTCGGGTTCATCTCTGGTTTATTCAGTTCAAGGCCGAGATATCAGCCAGCCACTGACTCACACCTCTTTGTCTGGTACGAAAGTACCCCGCGTCAGTCTGCCGCGCTATCAGGACCACGGCGACATTCTCCGCTGGTTAATGTTGGAAAATATACCCGGCCGGTTTCCGTTTACCGCGGGTGTTTTTCCGTTCAAGCGGGAAAACGAAGATCCTACCCGTATGTTTTCTGGTGAAGGGGATGCATTCAGAACGAATCGCCGATTCCACTACCTGTCCAGAGATACGGTGGCGAAACGACTGTCTACGGCTTTTGATTCCGTGACTTTATATGGCGCTGATCCTGCGCAAAGACCGGATATTTATGGAAAGGTCGGTACTTCCGGTGTGTCCATTGCAACGCTTGATGACATGCGGGCTTTGTACGATGGTTTCGACCTGTGTAACCCAGAAACATCCGTCTCCATGACTATCAACGGGCCTGCACCAACAGTGCTCGCTTTTTTCCTGAATACGGTAATCGATCAGCAGGTGGAGCAATTCCGGTCGGACAATGGGCGAGAGCCGGACGAATCGGAGTACCAGCATCTTTTTTCCTGGTCCCTTGAGAATGTTCGCGGCACCGTGCAGGCAGACATTCTCAAGGAAGATCAAGGTCAGAATACGTGTCTTTTTTCAACCGATTTCAGTTTACGGATGATGGGAGATATACAACAGTATTTTATCGACAACGGTATTGGTAATTTTTACTCGGTATCGATATCGGGTTATCACATCGCGGAAGCTGGTGCGAACCCGATTACCCAACTGGCACTGACACTGGCCAATGGATTTACCTATGTCGAGGCCTATCTTGCACGGGGAATGAGTGTTGATCAGTTTGTACCGAATTTCTCGTTTTTCTTCTCAAATGGTATGGATCCGGAATACACTGTTATGGGGCGTGTTGCGAGGCGGGTCTGGGCGATTGGAATGCGCGATCGCTATGGGGCGAATGAGCGCAGTCAAAGACTTAAATACCATATCCAGACGTCAGGACGCTCTCTTCATGCACAGGAGATGAGTTTCAACGACATCCGCACAACACTGCAGGCGTTAATTGCAGTTTACGATAACTGCAACAGTCTGCACACCAATGCCAATGATGAGGCAGTAACCACGCCCAGCGAAGACTCAGTTCGTCGGGCACTGGCGATACAGATGGTCATCAACAGGGAATGGGGTCTGGCAAAAAATGAAAACCCGAGCCAGGGCAGTTTTGTGATCGAGGAACTGACTGACCTGGTAGAGGAGGCTGTGCTTGCAGAGTTCGATCGAATTACAGATCGAGGAGGTGTGCTCGGTGCCATGGAGACCGGTTATCAGCGAGGTAAGATTCAGGAAGAGTCACTGTACTATGAGCACCGTAAACACGATGGTAGTTATCCGATTGTTGGTGTGAATATGTTCTTGGGTCCGGAAACCGACAATAGTGAGACAACGGAACTGGCGCGGGGAACAGAGTCAGAAAAGAAAAGCCAGCTTACACGGCTAGCTGAATTCCATACACGAAATGAAGGATCTTCGGTTAAGGCACTAGACGCGGTACAACGTGCTGTACTGGAAGGCCAAAACGTTTTTGCTGAATTAATGTGCGCTGCCCGGGTCTGTTCGCTTGGGCAGATCACTGAAGCCTTATTTGAGGTCGGTGGCAAGTACCGTCGTAACATGTAGAATTCCCGGTCGCAGTCTTGATCCAGTCTTCTTTTGTTCTGCTCTGGCCGTTGTGCCGGCTTTAAGGAGAAATTTAACTTCTGCTCATAATGTTAAGGAGTTGTTGCGTGAATCAATCGATAAATCGGATGCGATCAAATGTGCTGATTCTTGCCTGCTGTCAGGCTTTGACCATGTCTGGGAGTTCGTTGATTATTCTGACGGCTGCACTCGTCGGCACTGTTCTGGCGCCTCACCCTCAGTGGGCGACACTGCCGGTGGCCTGTATGTTTACAGGTACTCTGATTGCGACTTTTCCGGCCTCGATGCTAATGAAACGAATTGGCCGACGTGCTGGTTTTTATGTCGGTCTGATGATTGGGTTGATCGGTGCGATCATTGTCACCACCGGGGTTACAACCGGGATCATTGATGGGGGGTTCTTCTATTTTTGTATTGGTTCTCTGCTGATTGGTGTGGTCAATGCTTTCGGCCAATACTACCGGTTTGCGGCTTCGGATGTTGCGACATCTGAATTTCGTAGCCGGGCAATTTCCTGGGTTTTGGCCGGGGGGGTCGTGGCTGCATTTATCGGTCCTGGAATCGCGATCTGGACTTGGGACATGGTTGCAACTGTGCCTTACGCCGGGAGCTATTCCATGCTCGTCGGACTGTATGCCATCTCAATGTTACTTCTGTTTTTTGCCCGGTTTCCTATGCCCACGATAGAGGAACGTTCAGGAGCCACCCGCCCACTGTCACAAATTATCAGGCAACCGGAGTTCTTCGTTGCGGTCATCGGCGCTACGGTTGCTTACGGTTCGATGAATCTGATCATGGTTTCAACGCCGGTAGAAATGCAAGGCTGCGGTTATCTTCTGCCTGACTCGGCTTCGGTGATTATGTGGCATATCCTGGCTATGTTTGCGCCGTCCTTTGTTACGGGACACCTGATTCGACACTTTGGAGTCACTCGCATTATGGTGACGGGGACTTTACTGTTAGCGGTGTGCGTCACGATCAATCTCAATGGTTCGAGCTTGATTCACTTCGCGGCAGCCCTGATCGCTTTGGGGCTTGGGTGGAACTTTCTGTTTGTCGGTGGTACTACACTGCTTACCGATGCCTATCGGCCAGCCGAAAAAGCAAAAACACAAGGCTTAAATGACTTGATCATGTTTAGTACCGTCGCAATGACCGCGTTGAGTTCCGGACTGTTGCACCACCATTTCGGTTGGGCGACCATTAACTTGGCGGTGATCCCGGCCATTGTGCTGGCTTTTGTAGCGACGCTATGGCTCGACCGCAGGCGTCGTCGACTGATGCAACATCGGACCGTGTGAAATCGACCCTACTATTCTATTTATGAGGATTGGTTCGGGGTGCTATTGCATTAGCATCCCCGCTGCCATTGAGATCCGGTTTTCTACGGCTAATGCCGAATATTTATTTGGAAAAAAGACTGGTGGTGTCCAGTAGGGTGTCGGCATTAATCACTGCATGGTAAGTCGGAGGCGCGTCGGCTTTTCTTGTGGCTTTTTTAATGATGGCTGCCAGATTGGGTTTCTTATCGGCAGGCGTCTCACCTTTACCAATACCCCCACCGAACTCAACAAAAGTATTAAGGCCACTGTCCAGTGCGCTGATAAGGTTTTCGTGCCAGCGTACAGGATTAGTTAACTGCCAGAACAGGCGTGATTTGATGATGTCTGGATCGTCATCATGAAACCCGCCTGTGTAGTTTGAGAGCACACGAATCTGAGGTGGTATCAGTGGAGCTTTGTCGAGGATGAGTCGGAATCGACGTGCAGCTTCAACCATATAGTATGTGTGAAATGCCCCTTCCGTTTTGAGTCGGGAACTGCGCTTCTTGGGAAATTGTTCAGTTAGTTCGCCGACCAGTTTATCCAGATCTTCGGAAAGGCCACCCACAACGGTTTGGTCAGGTAGATTACAGGCTGCAATGCTGGAGAAGTGTTTTTCTGCCAGCAACTCAGCCTCTTTGAGTCCAAGCGGAAGTGCCTCCATTTCTCCAGCACCATAGTTTCCCATCAGCGTACCGCGGTGGTGGACAAGGTTCAGTGCGGTTTTGAATTCCAGCGCCCCGGCAGCAACCAGTGCGGTGTATTCACCCAAGCTGTGTCCGGCGGACGCTTCGGCCGAAATCGGTCTGGCCAGGAGTTCCTGGAATATACGCAGGCAGGCAACAGAGTGAGTCAGGAGTGCCGGCTGCGTATAGCGGGTGAGGTGGATTTGTTCTTGTGGGTCTTCGAAGGACAATGCCGCCATGTCATAGCCGAGGATCTCTGAAGCTTCATGATAGGTTTGACGTACACAGTCGTATGCCTGATAAAGGTCCTGGCCCATTCCAAGGTACTGGGAACCCTGGCCGGGAAATAGAAACAAAATTCGTTGATTTGGATAATTCATGATGAGAGTTTGAGTTGATAACGAAAAATACAGGCACTGATGTCTCGTAGAACTTCGGGGGTGTCATTTTAATGGCTAACGTGGCCGTCTGCTTGGCACCAGATCATGAAGGCGCGGCATGATAGTGTTGGGCTGTCGGTACACAAAAAAAACCCATCACGGAGGGCGCGATGGGCCAATAAAGAAGGTCAACCTTAAGGACATCTGGAAAGTATAATTTTGTTTAAAATAGTATCTTTAGAAAGAAAACTTGTCAATCAACACGAAGTGTAATATCTATCACACAGCTCGTGATTTGGATGGTGGTCTGGCGGACAAATGTCATTGCTTAGGGAACCCAGACCGGTAGAGTTGTGTTGTTGTCTGGTCAGCGCCTGTTGTTTGCTGTTCAAGCGATCCTGTTTACGTGAGCCCGTGTAATACCTTATGCTGAACTGATGCCGATCTATATTGCAAGGCACGGTCAGACCGATTGGAATCTCCTGGAGAAGTGGCAATCGACAACGGATGTACCGCTGAACAAAACTGGATATCGACAGGCTGAAAATCTCAGGGATAAACTTTCAGAGCAGGGTGTTCGCTTTAGCGCCGCAATGACATCGCCACTGGTTCGTGCTGTCGAGACAGCGAAAGTACTGCTTCAAGGGAGTCATGTGATCGCGCAGGACAATTTAGCTCTGATCGAACTCGACATGGGGGATTACGAAGGACGCAAGGAAAAAGATGTACGGGATTTGTTGGGAAATGAAAAATATAATCAATGGCGATCAACCATGATGCGCGTTCCCGCGCCCGGTGGGGAGAGTATCACTGATGTCGCCTACCGTTTGCAGCCCGTTGTCACTTGGCTGGGCCAGCAGATCGGCAACGTACTGATCGTGGGTCATCAGTACGTCAATATGGCGCTCAAAGCGCAACTCTCTAATCGATTTGACAGTGGTGATCTTCTGGAATTCAAACAGGCCAACGATGAAATAGATATCTGGGATCATCAGTCCCGTCGGTCGATTGGCCTGATCAAATTAGATAATTTTGATAGCGACCACTTACGAGTTTGATCCCCAGGCTGCTGTCGCGCATCTGCGCCATGTTGACCGGGGCATGGACCGACTGATCGAGCAGGTTGGGCCGTTAGAGCTGCCGGTTAAGCGAAGTCGTTCCGTTTTCGAGTATCTAGTCCGGAGTATCGTCTATCAGCAGTTGAGTGGTAAGGCGGCGGCGACGATTCACGCGCGTTTATTAGCGTTGTTTCCGAATCGCCGTATCGATTCGGATCGGTTGCTGAAAATGACGGATAACAGACTTCGGAGTGCTGGGTTGTCGCATTCCAAATGCCTGGCGTTAAGAGATCTGGCCGCTAAGGCCCACTTGCGGGAGCTACCCACAACTCGTCAACTGCAACGACTAGCCGACCAGGAGATCATTGATCGTTTGACGCAAATCCGGGGGATTGGGCCGTGGACAGTACAGATGCTGCTGATTTTTTATCTGGGTCGACCTGATGTATTGCCCGTCGGGGATCTGGGTGTGCGCAAGGGCTACCAGCAGCTCAGAGGATTTAAAATTCTTCCGGATCCGGACAAGCTGGAAAGAGCAGGGCAACGATGGCGTCCCTACCGGTCAGTTGCAACTTGGTATCTTTGGCGCGCTCTGGATATTGTGCTACCGACGGGCTGACTAGGACTCAGCCGTTTGCCGTACCCTTATTTGCCATCAGCATGTGATACCGAGTCAGGAGGAGTTCCTCACTTTCAGTACGTTCCGGATCGACAATAATACATTCAACGGGACAGACCTCGACGCACTGTGGGGTCTCGAAGTGTCCAACACATTCGGTACAGTGATGCGGTTCGATTTCGTAAATTTCTTCTCCCTGGTAGATGGCATCATTTGGGCACTCAGGCTCGCAAACATCGCAATTGATGCATTCATCTGTAATTATCAGTGCCATAAGAGATGTCTCGATACAAAACGTACACAATACACCGATTGAGTATTGGTCAGGCGGGCTCTTTCTCTGCTAATTTGCGGGTCAGCGCTTCGTTGACGGCAGGATCAAGAAACTGACTCACGTCACCGCCCATTGAGGCGATCTCCTTCACCAGGGATGCCGATAGAAAGGTGAATTGCTCCGAGGGCGTCAGGAATACGGTTTCCACGTTGCTGTCGAGTCTTCGGTTCATGGCTGCAAGTTGAAATTCGTATTCAAAATCTGAGACTGCGCGCAGTCCTCGCAACACCACCGATGTGTTGTGTTCATGCACACAATTAACCAACAGTCCCGAGAAGCTAGACACGCTCACGTTGTCAATATGTGAGAGGACTTTTTGAGTCAGTTGGAGGCGCTCCTCGACGGAAAACAAGGGAGCTTTTGCTGTGCTGGCAGCGATCGCGACAACCACATGCTCGAACATCCGACTGGCGCGTTCAGCAAGGTCGATATGTCCGTTGGTTATGGGATCGAACGTACCTGGATAAAGTGCTCTGGTGGTCATAGATTCTGGTTTTCTGATATCGATTAGGGTAAGTTCGTAATTATAAATCTAATCTTCTTGCTAGCGAGTACTTGGGAGAGATCATGGAGACAGTTAATTTTACCAGTATGGCGCAGGGGACGCGTGCGGAATACGAGTTGTTGGACCGGTATGAGGCAGAATTTACCGACTCTCTGGCGCGCAGGATACTCGAACACCTTGAGCAGCTTGATGGTTCGATTTCTGGTTACAAGGTCAGCCGACTCGAGCACTGCCTACAGTCAGCGACTCGCGCACATCGCGCAGGAGAGCCGGAAGAAGTTGTAGTTGCAGCTCTGGTTCATGATATTGGTGACATGATTGCGCCGTTTTCCCACAGCGAATTGGCGGCGGCAGTACTGCGTCCTTTCGTGTCCGAGAAGATTTACTGGATTGTCAAGCATCACGGTTTATTCCAGATGTATTACTTTGCACACCATCTGGGTGGTGATCGGAATGCCCGCGATCGTTACCGAGATCATCAGTGGTACGATGACGCTATTCGATTCTGTGAGTTCTATGATCAGAACTGTTTTGATCCTGACTATGACTCCGAACCACTTGCGTTCTTTGCACCCATGGTGGAACGGCTATTTAGGCGAGAGAATATCCATGATTTTGAGACTGATGTACGTTACGGTGATCGCGCCGTTGCTTGATTTTCCCGCACTGACTGTCATGGGTTCTAGCAAAGAGAGCCCAGTTTATCGGTATCGTCAGATCAAACGATCGAGTTGATCGCTAAACGTGATCTGAAATAGGCGACAACTGACTTGACCGGCATGACCACTGCGCAGTTCTTCCCAATGTTTGGGATAGGTCAGTTTCAGGCGGCGCTCGGTCTCGACATACACCATCGTACCTGGCGCCAGTTGGTGAGACTGCAGACGCGCGATTGAACGACGAGCCAGGTCGCTGTTGTAAGGCGGGTCCAGAAAGACAATATCGAATGCCTGGTTATTGCTGCCCAGCCATTCCAGCGCGTCTTCACAATACACTCTGATCTGGTGCGCACCCAGGCGCTCACGGTTTTTGTTGATTTCCTCGTAGCATTGCCGATTATTGTCGATCAATACGACCTGTGCTGCTCCCCTGGAGGCGGCTTCGAACCCCAGTGCACCACTGCCACAGAATAAATCCAAACAACGCGCACCTTCTATAACAGGGGCAAGCCAGTTGAAAAGTTTTTCGCGAATAGCATCTGGGGTTGGACGAAGATCCGCACCGCCCTTGAAATACAATGTATGCCGCTTCCATTGGCCACCGATGATCCGCAGGCGTCCACGGTTACGTTGGAGAGGGGCGTTCTTAGTCCGGGGCATGGTGGGCTCGAGTCAGCGACAGTGCTCAATGATACGATATAGAGCAGTGGTTAATGATTAATGTTGTGTAGTGTGGAGTACTGATGCCTGAGTCAGATGAAACCAGGGGGCTTTTTACCCGTCTCAAAAAGACACGGGAATCGATTGCTGCGAATCTGTCGGGATTGTTCGGATCTGGATCAGCAGTGCTTGATGATGCAGCTTTTGATGACCTGGCGGATCAGCTCATCCTGGCGGACCTAGGTGTTGAGGCCAGTACTCAGATCGTAGCGGTCTTACGACGTCAGGCTGTTTCCACGCGAGTCGAGACGAAAGAACAATTGAATTCGGTACTTAGAATTCAGTTGTTGGAGATCTTGCAACCCTCGGTTCGGTCACTTGACCTGCCTGCAGCCTCAGACAAACCGTGGGTGGTGGTTATGGTCGGGGTCAACGGAGTCGGTAAGACAACAACCGCGGCCAAACTCGCGCACTGGTTTACCCAACAAGACCTCAAAGTTATGTTGGGTGCCTGTGATACCTATCGAGCTGCAGCTATAGAGCAGTTGCAGGTCTGGGGCCAGAGGGTTGCTGTACCAGTTATTGCTCAGCAGCGTGGCGCCGATGCAGCGGCTGTTGCCCACGATGCTTTGAGTTCTGCGCAGGCTCGTTCTGTCGATGTTCTAATAATTGACTCTGCAGGTCGGCAGCACATTAATACTGAACTGATGGAACAGTTACAGAAGATGAATCGGGTAATCCAGCGTCTGGATGACAGTGCCCCACACGAAATTCTGCTGGTCGTAGATGCCGCAACCGGTCAGAACGCACTGGCACAGGTTGGTGCTTTTGCAGCGTCGGTCGGGGTCACTGGACTGTGTGTGACTAAGCTCGATGGCACTGCCCGGGGCGGGGTCCTGGTGGCACTGGCGCAGAAATTCCAGTTACCGATTTACTTTGTCGGTGTCGGTGAGTCGGTTGAAGATTTGCGTCCGTTTGACGCTGAAACGTTTGTGACTGCACTGATCGGTGATGGTGGATAAACTCAGGCATCTCAGCTAGGTGATAGATTATCTGACTAAGTGGCTTTATCTATTTGAAAAATCAAGTAAATAGTAAATACGATTGATGAATATTATGTTAGCACTCTGTGTAGAAGAGTGCTAAAATAGCGGTATCTTATGAACTTGGAGTCGCTATGACCCAGACATTACCCATTGCATTGGATGTTGGCCCTGCCCAGGGATTATCACGCTACCTGCAGGCTATCAACGACGCCCCCATGCTTTCACAACAAGAAGAGAAAGATCTAGCTCGACGCTACAGCGAGGGAGAGGATCTCGAAGCAGCGCGCCTGCTGGTGTTTTCGCATCTTCGCTATGTCGCCTCAATTGCCCGAGGATTTACTGGCTATGGTCTACCGCTCGCCGATCTGATTCAGGAAGGTAACGTTGGACTGATGAAGGCTGTGAAACGTTTCGATCATGACAGAGACGTGCGACTGGTTTCTTTTGCTGTGCATTGGATCAAGGCTGAAATTTATGAATATGTGGTTCGTAACTGGCGGATGGTCAAAGTTGCGACAACCAAAGCGCAGCGAAAACTGTTCTTTAACCTGCGGAAAAATCGAAACAGACTGGGTTGGATGAAGCAGGATGAAATCGATGCCATGGCCGAGGACCTCAATGTCGATACCTCAACAGTGCGAGAAATGGAAGGCCGAATGACCGGTGCCGATATCGCCTTTGATGTGGATACTACCGACGACGACGAAAGCACATTCTGGGCACCTTCTGAAACTCTGAGCGACTACAGTGCAGATCCTGGAACATTGACGCTCAAAGCAGACGAGGCACGGGTAAGGCAACAGCAACTTGATACAGCACTTGATGTCCTCGATGAGCGTAGCCGCGACATCATTCAATCGCGCTGGCTTGCCGAGAGTGGCAAGAAGACCACACTAGTGAATCTTGCTGAACAGTACGGTGTATCGGCTGAACGTATTCGTCAGATCGAAAAAAGAGCATTAAAGCAGATGTACTCAGCAGTGAGTACCTGAACGGCTCCGTAGCGCCAGCTTGTAAGAAAGCCCCCCCAGTGGGGGCTTTTTTTGCCGTATGACGGTGTATGGGTAGCGTACTGTTATAATTGACGCATCAGCTGTAGGTTAGCCAGCGTTATCCCCCCGCTGTTTTACTAAGGACCACCAACCGTGATCAGCGACAAGATCAAAAAGATCGTACTTGCCTATTCTGGTGGGCTTGATACCTCAATTATTCTCAAGTGGCTGCAGGATCAGTATGACTGCGAAGTGGTGACATTTACAGCAGACCTTGGACAGCAGGAAGAAATCGAACCCGCACGTGAGAAAGCAGCAGGACTCGGGGTGAGGGAGATATACATTGAGGATGTTCGTGAAGAGTTTGCCCGTGAATATATTTTCCCGATGTTCCGTGCCAATGCAGTCTATGAGGGCGAATATATGCTCGGCACCTCCATAGCCAGACCACTGATTGCCAAGTGGTTGGTGAAAATCGCCGAATCCACAGGCGCTGATGCGATCTCGCACGGCGCGACAGGCAAAGGTAACGATCAGGTTCGATTTGAGTTGAATGCCTATGCCTTGAATCCCGAGATAAAAATTATCGCACCGTGGAGAGAATGGGAACTTGGTTCACGTGACAGCCTGGTCGCCTACGCTCATCAGCACGGGCTGCCAGTCGATGATCGTTTCTCACATTCCATGGATGCAAATCTTCTACATATCTCCTACGAGGGCGGTGAGCTCGAAGACCCGTGGGTTACGCCTGCCGACACTATCTGGCGGTGGACTGTTTCGCTCCAGGATGCGCCGAATGAGCCTGAGAATATTGAAGTCGAATTCCAACACGGTGATCCGGTAGCAATCGGTGGCGAGAAGTTGACACCGGCTGCGATCATGGAAAGACTCAACGCGCTCGGTGTCCGACATGGGATAGGTCGTGCGGATTTGGTTGAGAACCGTTATGTCGGGATGAAATCCCGAGGCTGTTACGAAACTCCAGGCGGCACCATTTTGCTTAAGGCACATCGCGCGATCGAATCGATAACACTGGACCGTGAGGTTGCACATCTTAAAGATGAATTAATGCCGCGCTACGCCAAGCTGGTCTACAACGGCTACTGGTTTTCGCCGGAACGTGAGGTGATGCAGACAATGATTGACCAGTCACAGCAGGTCGTCGATGGCCAGGTCAGACTGGAGCTTTACAAAGGAAACGTTACCGTGCTGGGCCGCCGCTCAGAAAATTCTCTGTACGATGAAACGATCGCAACATTTGAGGATGATGGCGGTGCCTACCAGCAGCGTGATGCAGAGGGATTCATAAAACTGAATGCGTTGCGAATGCGCGTTGCGACCAGTAAAGGGCGCCGGCGGAGCAGCGACTAAACCCATCCAGGCGAGCAGCCATTCGGTGACCCAGCCGCGTTTTGAATTGACCTTTCTGGCACCTAGATTCTGGGGCCACTGGCTCGTGATGCTCATGATCGCGATCTGTATCATCCTTCCTCGACGTTTGGTTTTGAAGGTGGGTGGTGCATTGGGTGATATGTTTTACCGAAGTAACGAAAAGCGACGAAAGATCGCAGAGGTTAATGTCCAGATGTGTTTTCCTGATCTTTCGGTCGATCAACGCCAGCGGATGGTCCGCCAACACTATCGACTCTATGGGCGCGCGCTCATCGATTATGGTGTGTTGTGGTGGGGGTCGACCGCCAGAATAGATAGCCTGTGCACGGTGACTGGAAAGAACATACTCAAAGACCTCGAAAAAGCCGGCCGACCGGTGTTGCTGATTACCCCTCATACGGTCGGAATAGATATGGGGGGTGCTCTTATTGCTCGGTTGATTTGCGGTGTTTCTATGATGAAAAGAACGCATGACCCGCTGCTGACATGGCGTTTGTGGCGAGGTCGTTGCCGATTCGATGCGATCATTCTGATGCGGGATCAAGGACTTCGTCGACTGGTCAAAGCCATAAAAGGTGGCAGGATTGCTTACTTGATTCCCGATGAAGATCTGGGCGATACCAACTCTGTGTTTAGCCCTTTTTTTGGTATCCCAACGGCGACAGTACCGGTCGTCGGTTGGCTGGCAAAGTTGACCGATGCTGCGGTGGTGCCGGTGTTCACCCGTATGCTCGATAATGGTCGCTACGCGTTCGACATCAAGCCGCCACTGCCCGGATTTCCGCTTGGTGATAAGCAGGCAGACGCAGCAACGGTAAATTCAGTGTTCGAAGCGGAGATTCGATCGGCGCCTGAACAGGCGCTTTGGACGTTCAAGTGGTTCAAGACACGTCCTGATAACGACGTGTCACCCTACGACTGACTTCACTATCGAAGTATAAAATGAGCTATTTTTGATTGGAACCACGTTGAAAATTCTGATCATCAAACAGACCTCCCTGGGGGATGTGCTGCATGCTACAGCTGCCCTGAGTGCAATACGTGAAGCCTATCCGTCTGCCCATCTGACTGTATTGACGTCCACAGACGCTCAAGAACTTCTAGCGCATAACCCGAATATCGATGAACTCATTATTATTGACCGCTATGGCGTCAAACGTGACTGGTGGAGGCGACCGGGCTGGACCTTTCAACAGTTTATGCAGACTCTCAGGGCCGTACGCCTGAACGAGTACGATCTGGCCCTGGATCTTCAAGGCAGCTGGAAGACGGTGATTTTTCTTTGGGGAGCACGAGCCAGAAGACGGTTGGTTAAAGGTCGCTGGTGGTTCGCGGAGCGTTTTAGCCAGCCCACGGTGCATGCCATAACAGAGATGGCAGGGGTGCTTGAGCTGGCTGATATTCCGCCGGGAGCAGGCAAGATGGAAGTCGAGGTCGCGCCACAGGTACAAACCGCGGTCGACCGCATATTGGATGGTCTCCCAGGGCCTGGTTCAAAACTTGCGGTGTTCAGCCCCGTGACCCGCTGGCCAACTAAGAACTGGCCTATCGCAAATTTTCTGTCACTGGCCGAACGCCTGTCAGACGACTGGTTCATCCTGTTCACGGGCAGTGCTGAGGATCGTACATTCCTGGAAATGTCTACAGGCACGCTATCACCCGAAAAGGGTAACTGTCTGGCAGGTCAACTGAGCCTGCCGGAATTCATTGAAATCGTTGGTCGGGCTGATCTTGTGTTAACCGGCGACAGCCTCGCAATGCATCTGGCAGTGGCTAAGTCGCGTCCACTCATCGCATTGTTCGGACCGACAGATGAAACTCGGGTGGGCCCGCTCGCTTCCGGACAGGTGATTCGAGCAAATGTCGCTTGCGAGCGTTGTTATCTCAGGCACCGATGTCATCGACGGTGTATAGAAAAGATCACGGTACAGCAGGTCCTTGACGTGATTGAACACGGTATAAAAGAATTGTCTGCCGGGGAGACAGGTGTATAAACACGTGACTCGCCAGGTTAGTGTATTCCCTCAGTGGTTCGAATCAGGCTCGCCAGAAGGTGGGCGTCAGCAGTACCAACAGAGTGAAGATCTCCAGCCGACCCAGCAGCATGCTGACACACAGAATCCACTTCCCTGAGGCGCTGATTCCGGCGTAGTTTTCGGCGACGGCACCAAGCCCTGGACCGAGATTATTCAAACAGGCCGTAACCGCAGAAAAAGCCGTAACCAGGTCGACTCCGGTGGCGGTCATCGCCAGTGCAAGTATCACATAGCTCAGTGTGTACAGTGCAAAAAACCCCCAAACAGCATCGATAACCGATTCGGGAACTGGTTTTCCTCCAAGTTTTATGGGAATCAAAGCGTTGGGATGAATCAGTTGGTCGATCTCGCGACGGCCCTGTTTGTAGATGAGGATGGCCCGTATGATTTTCATACCGCCAGCAGTCGAGCCAGCACAACCCCCAACGGCGCTCATCAAAATAAGCATGATCGGCAGAAAAGAGGGCCACCAGTGAAATCCGGTGGTGGTATAACCCGTCGTAGTGGCGATTGAGACGACCTGAAAAATTCCGTGCCAGAAGGTTGCTGCGGGGTCGTTGTAGGTATGGGCCAGTGTCAGGACAATCAGCGCCACCACCGAGATCGAAAATAGCACACCAAGAAATACCCGGACTTCTGGATCTTTGAGGTAGGTCAGAAGCTGCCGCGCGCGCAGCACACTAAAGTGAAGTGCAAAATTGATACCGGCCACAATCATAAAGACTACAGCAATCCCGGATATGACGGGACTGTCAAAGAACCCAATACTCTGATCATGAGTAGAAAACCCACCGATCGCTACGGTGGAGAAACTGTGCCCGATGGCATCAAAAGCACTCATGCCGGCTAACCAGTAAGCGAGCGCACAGGCAACTGTTAATCCCAGATAGATATACCAGAGCGCCTTTGCAGTTTCCTTGATTCTGGGAGTAAGTTTTTTATCCTTGACAGGGCCTGGCACCTCGGCTCGGTAGAGTTGCATCCCTCCAATACCCAGCATAGGCATGACTGCTACGGCCAGCACGATGATACCCATACCACCGAGCCATTGAAGCTGTTGCCGGTAATACAAAAGAGAGATCGGTAGATTATCCAGTCCGGTTAGCACAGTTGCGCCGGTCGTTGTCAGCCCGGACATAGACTCGAAAACTGCATCGGGCAGAGTCATGGCAGGGTCAACGGAAAGTAGAAAGGGAATGGCACCAAAGCCCGCTAATACTAACCAGAACAGGACCACGATCAAGAATCCATCACGCAGTCTGGGTTCGTTTCTCTGCCGACGAACCGGCCACCAGAACAACAGGCCGGCTGCCAGTGTAATCAGATAGGAGATGACAAAAGGCAGCGTGCTACCGTCTTGGTTTACCATACTGATTGCAAGTGGTGGCAGGAGTGTCGTACTGAAAAGTGTCAGCAGTATCCCTACGATCTTCAAGACAGCCTGATGTTGCACTCGCGTGATCCTGGGGTTCAGACGAAGGTTACTTTCACCTGGAATAATCTCTCGACATCGCGAATATACTTTTTGTCGATCACGAACAGGATGACATGATCCTCAGCCTCGATGACGGTGTCATGATGGGGAATGATGACTTCCTGATTCCGCAACAAAGCACCGACCCTAGTACCCGAGGGAAGTGAGATTTCCTCTATACGACGACCGACGACGCTGGAGCTTGTCGCGTCGCCGTGAGCAATGGTTTCTATTGCTTCGGCGGCACCGCGACGAAGCGAATGTACAGCAATCGTGTCACCACGCCGAACGTGAGTCAGCAGCGACCCTACCGTAATAAGACTGGGGGAGATAGCGACATCCAACACACTGCTTTCAATCAGGTCGACGTAGGCGGAACGGTTGATCAGCGCCATAGCACGGTGAGCGCCCAGTCGTTTTGCTAGCATAGCCGAAAGGATATTGGCTTCGTCATCATTGGTGAGTGAACAGAAGACGTCCGTGGCATCAATATTTTCCTGTAGCATGAGGTCCTCATCGGCAGCATCTCCACGAAGAACGATGGTTGCATCCAACTGTTCTGCAACCTGGCGTGCCCTTTCAGCTCCGTGTTCTACCAGTTTGACCTGGTAGTTGTTCTGCTCCAGGCTTCGGGCCAACTGTAGGCCGATCTTGCCCGCACCCGCTAACATGATGTTCTGGCCTGGTGCTTCCACAGTGCAAAATTCACTCATGACAATAGGTATGTGGGGCGCAGCGGCAACAATGAACACTTCGTCATTGGGTTCGATAATTGTGTCCCCTTCGGGGATGATCGGTCTGTCGTGACGGTAAATAGCTGCGACACGGGCTTCAACAGTGGGCAAGTCTTCACGAATCGTGCGGAGTTCGCGGCCCACCAGGGGCCCCCCATGGTAGGCTTTAAGGCCCACGAGCTGTATCTTTCCCCCAGCAAAATCGACGACCTGAAGTGCACCGGGATACTCAATGAGGTGCAATACATGTTGTGTGATCAACTGTTCCGGGCTGATGATGACATCTACCGGAATCGATTCGTCTGAAAATATCTCTGTGTGTGTCAGATACTCAACAGAACGAATTCGGGCGATCTTTTTGGGGGTTCGGAACAGCGTATAGGCGACCTGACAGGCCGCCATGTTGACTTCATCCTGGTTAGTGACGGCGAGAATAAGATCTGCATCTGGACCTCCAGCCTGTTCCAGAACGCTTGGATGAGATGCTGATCCAACGATCGTCCGGATATCGAGGCGATCCTGCAAGCCTTCCACTTGGGATGCAACGTTATCGATCAGGGTGATGTCGTTGTCCTCTTTAGCGAGGATCTCGGCAGTTGAGATGCCGACCTGACCTGCGCCGAGGATAATGATCTTCATTCGATGCCTAGATGCATTGCTAAGGGGCTTGTTTTAAGCTCGATTCTTGGCTGATTTGGGATTAATACCCAGGCCTTTGAGTTTTCTGTAAAGGTGTGTGCGTTCCATACTGCATCGTTGTGCAAGTGCCGTCATATTACCGTTTGTTCTGACGAGGTGATAATTGAAGTAGTCGCGCTCAAACTGTTCCCGCGCCTCCCGCAACGGTTGATCGAAGTCTGGAACAACTTGTGCGACTGTGTCGGCGGATACCGGGGTTGCTGCACTGCCCATGGTCTCTCGGGTTTCGTCCGCGTCAATTTCCTCAGTGCTAGAGGTGATTAGCATTCGATGGATGAAGTTACGCAGTTCTCTGATATTGCCCGGCCACGGTCTGTTACGGAGGTAATTTACGGCAGCTGTTGAGAAGCGGTGGAATGAGAGATTTTCTGATTCCAAGATCTGGTTAGTGTAATAGCTTATCAGGTCTGGTATGTCTTCCCGATGATTTCTCAGTGCTGGAACGTCGATTGGAACGGCATTGAGACGATAGAACAGATCTTCTCTGAATGTGCCCTGTCGTGTCTTTGATTCAATGTCCTGGTTGGATGTGGAGAAGATTCTGACATCGAACTCAACACGTGTTCTCCCCCCGATCCGATAGAACCGGCGTTCTTCCAGTGTGCTCAACAGTTTTGCCTGAATCTCGAGGTCTAGGTCACCGATTTCGTCCAGTACCAGGGTGCCACCATGGGCCTGTTCAAATCTACCAGCCTGTATGGAATCGCCATCTTCATAACCAAAAAGTTCTATTGCGATGTTTTCCCCTGGTATAGAAGCGAGGTTGACTTCGATAAATGCCTGCTCCTTACGCCGGCTGGCTCGGTGCAGTGCGCGGACCACGACACCTTTTCCGCTGCCGGGTTCACCCCGGACCAGAACCCAGCTTTCGCCCGGGGCAATTCGATCAATCTGCTGTTTGAGTTCTTGGATATTCGGGCTGTGACCGACAAGCTCTGCTACCGGTTCTAACTGGCGTCTGAGCAGGGTGTTTTCCGCGAACAGTTGCCGGCTTTCAAGCGCACGCTCGACCGTAACCAGCAGTTTGGCAGTAGACAGTGGTTTTTCGAGAAAATCGTACGCCCCGAGTCGCAAGGCATCAACGGCTGTTTCTACCGTTCCATGGCCTGAGATCATGATGACAGGAGGACGATTACTACTTTGCGCGCACCACTCGGTGAGAAGGGTGATGCCATCGGTATCTGGCATCCAGATATCGAGCAGTACCAGATCAGGACTAAGGCGATTGAATTTTTCGCGTGCCTCAGACCCGTCACCGGCCGAATCCACCTTGTAACCTTCGTCTTCGAGGATTTCGCTGACGATGCCCCGAATATCGGGCTCATCGTCGACGACTAGGACAGATTGATTATTCACGTTTGCCTTGTCGATCGTCTATCGAGGCACCCTGAGACTGGGCCACCGGCAGGTGAATTATAACGACAGCACCGCCTTTGGGCAGATTTGTTGCCCGCATGGTGCCACCGTTCTCTTCGATTATCCGACGGCTAATCGGTAGTCCCAGTCCACTGCCAGAGGTTTTCGTGGTGACGTAGGGTTCAAAAATACGGTCCAACAACTTCGCTGGAAAACCCGGTCCGTTATCCTGAAGTTCCAGTACCAAAAGATTATCTTTAGCGTGGTCTATTCGCGTACTCAGTTTCAGTTCTCCACCTTTGTCACCCAGTGCATCGGATGCATTGATAATCAGATTATTCAGTACCTGTCGAATTCCAGCTGGGTCAGTCATGATCTGCGGCAGATCATCAGCAAGGTCAAACAGGAACCTGATCCTGGTTAAGTGAGCGACATGGAGTTCTGTGATGTCCCGAATCAGCGTATTAACATCCAAGCGCCTGGGTCGCGAGATCACCGGTTGTGCATAGTCAGAGAACGCATTGACCATTGACTTCATCGATTCAACCTGTTGGGCAATTGTTCTGGTCGCACGATCCAGTATTTCTCGATCGTCTTTCTCGATTTTATTGAGATATCGTCGCCTGATGCGTTCAGCAGAAAGCTGTATAGGAGTCAATGGGTTCTTGATTTCATGAGCAAGGCGGCGGGCGACCTCGCCCCAGGCCGCATCGCGCTGCGCCTTGATCAATGCTGTCGCATCATCAAACACAACGACGCAGCCGGATTCTGTTTCCGTGCCAGAAAGCTTTGTACCACTGCATACCAGAGTTTGTTGACCCAGAGGCGAGTTTATACTGATTTCTTTTTGCCACTCAGAAACATCATCACTTATGCCTTGGTCGATCATGTTCAGTAATGGTTCGGCTGCTGGCAGAGCTTTGATCATCTCGGCGATGGAAGATTCGACAAAAGTGCCTAGCAGTGTGTGCAGTATGCGTTCGGCAGCGGCGTTATGCGTACGGAGTTGCCGATTGTTGTCAAAGGACATAACACCGGATGACAGGTGAGCGAGTACGGTTTCAAGATAGGCGCTTTGTTTTTCTGCTTCAAATTGACTATTTCGCACCGCGGTCTGGGCGCTGCTAATTTCCTGAGTCATGCGGTTGAATGAACTGACTAGGACACCGAGTTCATCTCCACTTGTTACTGGCAGCTGTTTGCCATAGTCGCCTTGAGCAACAGCTTGCGTGCCTTCAGCAAGGTCCCGCAGTGGGGCGACCAGCCTTCTTGCAAGATAGATCGCAATCAATAATGCGATGAGCAGTGTCATCAGCGTAACGAGTGAAAGGGTCAGGACAAAACTAAACGTCAACGGGCGTCGCAGATATTGCAATTTTTCATATTCCGCAGAGGCTGACTCTACACTTTCTCCCAGACGCGAATACCTTAGGGGCAGCGGGTCGAGAACCTGCAAAACACGATCAATATCCCTAACCTGTCGTCCAGCTATCCGTATGGCTACGCGTAGTTGCAGGCCCCCACCGGCAATTGGCTCTATCTCGGAATAGACCCTACCCTGGCGGAGTTGGCGGATCACTCGCTCGTCGGGTACATCCGGAATTAGTGAAATAGAATCCCTGCTGCTGGAGGCAAGTATTTCCCCCGACATCGAATGAAGACTCATTTCCTCAAAGTCATTCGCCTGACGAAGTTCATCCAGAAGCTGAAAGACTTCAAAATTGGAGTCGGCACGCTGAATTTTGTCCGCATCATCACGCAGTTGGTCAACGACATCCAACTTGATCGATTCGAGTGAACTGCGGCCTAGAAGTAGTGCATCATCGAGTGCCTGTTCGATCTGCACATCGAACCAGCTGTCGATTCCACGGCTGAGAAACTGCACAGCGAAGTAATAAACCACAGCGAGTGGAATCAGCGCCAGCACGGCGAAGGTCCCAACAAATCGAAGGGTAAGTCTGGATCCGAGAACCTTTGCCCGAAACTGTCCGATCAGTCGCCAAATCTGAAATGCGCTCATCAGTGCTAGCAGGCTAATTCCGATGACATTCAGCAGGATAAGAGCAGAATAGAAATCTCCAAACAGTTCGTCATTTCCCGCGGCACGACTTAACAATACCGAAGCAATCAGCAGGAATGCTGACAACAGCAGCGTGAAGCCTGGTCCAAGCAGTCGCGAGATCATCGAGTGACTTGCCATTGTTGCCAGCCGCTATCAAGCTGCCAGGAAGGAAAGAAGAGTGCGGCGAGCTTTAATGGGCCCGGGAGCAGACGCCTGTCAAGCTCGAGTTGTACCTGAATAAATATCGGATCAGTCTGATTTACCCCGATGGGGATTTGTTCCTGTAGCGTCACTTGACTGATGCTGGACAGCATTTCATAGAGACTGGTAAATGCCTGGAACTTCCTCCCGACCGGCTGTAGCAGCGTATACCGATTCGACAGAGCATGGTACTGAATTCGAAAGGGATACTGCCACTCGGCCGCGTTGATGTGCCATGGCCATGCCGACTCTTTTACGAGTAACACATTGAGATTGATCGTTAACGGTATACCGTTGACCAAAGCCTTCGCGGGTTCAGGGCCCAGATCCAGTAACAGTGCCGTTTGGGTTTTCACCATATCGGCAGTAGTGTGCGAGCGTCCTGAAAGAACACTGAGGTCTGCCGAGGCAGATACGCAGAACAGCGCAATGATCAGTGTCACACCTAGCTGGTTAGTGAGCCATTGGTGCCACTTCGACTTTGTCTGAATCACAGCTGAATGATCATTGCGTGAATTCGAGGTGATGAGTGTACAGCTTTGCGGGGTTGTCCCGGATCATCAGCACTTTTGCACAATAGCATAGTACAGTCCATCCCCTTCGGCGCATGGTAAAAACTGACGGCCGAATCGAGTGCTTTCTCCCAGGGAATAGTCGCTGGGGACCGAGCACGCATCTTTGGTATTCTCCATCAGGCGCTCGATAACTGCATCATTTTCGGCAGGTAGGACTGAGCAGGTGATGTACAGTAGACGGCCGCCACGACAAAGGAGTGGCCAAAGTTGTTGGATCATGTTCAGCTGGTTGCATGAGAAACGGGCGATGTCGGTGTGGCGACGCAGTACCCGGATATCGGGATGCCGACGTATAACACCGGTGCCGCTACATGGCGCATCCAGGATGATTCGGTCGTAGGGTGTACCGTCCCACCACCGGTCTGGTTCCGTGACATCGTCACCGATGATGTCCACACGGCCTTTAAGCCTCTGAATGTTCTCGTGAATCAGATGTGTGCGACCAGGAAGATCAATGGCTGTGATCGAGGCCGAATCTGTGGCCAGTTCATACAGCTGCCCAGTCTTACCCCCCGGTGCTGCACAGGCATCCAGGATGCGTAGGCCCTGAAGCGGACCTAGAAAGCAGGGGCTCAGTTGTGCTGCTGCATCCTGTACTGATACAAGCCCGTCAGAAAATCCCGGTACTTTCAAAACAGAACGGGGTTTTGCGAGTGTAATTGCCCACGGACTTAAGTTTGAAGCGGTCGAGTCTACACCCGCTTTAACCAGACGCAGCATATAGTCACTTCTGGAGGTGAGCTGAGTGTTTGCCCGGAGTGTCAACGGCGGCCTAGAGTTGTAGGTGTCAACTATGTCGTTCCAGTTGTCTGGCCAGACTTTACGCAGGCAAGACAGTAGCCACATCGGAGTTGCATATTGTGCTTCTTCTTGTCCTGTTGTTATCGATGCAGGATCTCTTAGGTGCGCGCGCAGTACGCCGTTGACGAGATTTTTTGCGTGTTTCCGACCGAGTAGGCTGGCAGCTTCAACTGCACCCGAGGTGATGGCGTAGTCAGGCGCATCGAGGTGTTCGTACTGATAAAAAGCGCACAACAGAAGATTTTCGAGAATCGCGTCCTGAGAACGGATCGGCTTGTGAAGTTTCTGCTGCAGCAGGTGACGATAACGATAGGCCCAGCGAACACTGCCCCAGGCAATTTCACGAATTTCTGAATGACTTTCAGCAGGCTGGGGTTTGAGCCTTTTGGCGGTGGTTGAATCAAGGCTGTGTCCGTGGTGCAGAACATCGTTCACAATGTTCGCTGCCGTTGCGCAAGCTTCAGGACTTGGCATCGATCTTGGGCTCGTGATGGAAGCTTTGACCAGGACGGATCGGGTGGCCGTTCAGATAAGCACCGACAGACATCGGTTTCTTGCCCGGGGACTGTACCTCTATCAGATCGAGTGTACCTTCGCCGGTCTGTACTCGAATAAAATCAGGACCTGCTTGGATGATCGTGCCTGGTGATGCTTCCGAGCTTGCTGGACCCTCAATCGCGTGCCTTATGAGCAAAGTACCGCTGTCCAGTTGCGTTCTGCACAGTGGACGTGGATTGAATGCTCTGACCTTGCGTTCCAGTACCGTTGCTGAATTGTGCCAGTCCACGTACGTCTCTTCGGCTTGTATTTTTTCGGCATAGCTGGCTTTTTCATGGTCCTGGGCCGTTGCTGTTTCACTGGCGATCGACGGTAGTAGCCTGATCAGTTCCTGTGCACCCAGATCGGCCAGTCGCTGGTGCAGGGTGCCACTGGTGTCGCTGCCCAGGATCCGGGTTGAAACTTGTGTCAGGATGTCGCCGCTGTCGAGTTGTTCATTGATCCTCATCAGGCTGATACCGGTTTCGTGGTCGCCGGCTTCGATCGCACGTTGGATCGGAGCAGCGCCTCGCCATCGGGGAAGAAGCGAGGCGTGTACATTGATGCAGCCATGGCGGGGTATGTCCAGAACTGCTTGCGGTAGGATCAGGCCATAAGCCACCACGATGAGAAGGTCGGGTTCAAGTGCGGCAAGATAAGGAATCTCCTCTGAAAACCGGATGGGCTGCCTTACCGTCAAGCCCGCGTCCATAGCGATTTTCCGGATAGGACTGGGACGAAGCTTGCGCCCTCGTCCTGCCGGCCGGTCCGGCTGGGTATACACCGCCAGTAAATCTAACGGTGCCAGAAGCAGCGCGTGAAGACTCGGTGCTGCGAAGTCCGGCGTGCCTGCAAATATCGCGCGCAGCGACACTGGTCTAGACGGAGGACATGGATTAGTAAGCTGTTGCTCGACCTTTCGGACTAGGTTGCTCGTTCTCGCGAACTTCCTTCAGCAGTTGCTTGCGAATCCGGCCCTGTTTCAGGCGAGACAGATAATCCACGAAAACCTTGCCATTGAGATGGTCTACTTCGTGCTGGATACAGACCGACAGCAGTTCTGAAGCGTCGAGTCGAAATGATTTCCCTTCCCGGTTTAAAGCGCTGACTGTTATTCTCTCCGAACGTGATACAGGTGCGACGATTCCAGGAACGGATAGACAGCCTTCTTCGGTTTCTATTTCACCCTCTAGAGTTTCGATGATTGGATTGATGAATACTATCAACTCGTCTCGATTTTGTGACAGATCCATCACGATGACCCGTTTTGGAACATTAACCTGGGTTGCTGCGAGTCCGATACCCGGTGCCGAGTACATGGTCTGGGCCATGTCGTCCACTAGAGTGGCTACGCTGTGGTCAACCGCTTCGACTGGTTTTGCGACTGTACGCAGTCGCGAATCCGGGTAGACAAGAATATTAAGTAGTGCCATGACTTAGGTGCGAAATTTGTGACGTAGTACGCTTGGAAATCTGGGGTGATTGACTCTAGACTAGGCAATCAGGTTTTGGGATTTGCATGGTTAAACGTGAATTTTAGCGGAATTCCCTATAGGACTCTAACGCCTATGAAGCGTTCTTTAGATCATTCACTGTCGAAGTTCGACCTGAAGGCACTGGTCCGACTGGGAGCGCGGCGGGTAATCTGCGTCGGGTTGGCATCTGCGATTTTTCTGCATGGTGCTGTAATTCCGGCCCACAGCGATACCAATCTGTTACCTGGAGCACCGCAACTTTACACTGTTCAGCCCGGGGACAGTCTCTGGAGTATCGCCACTCGATTTTTCCGTGAACCCTGGAGGTGGGCAGACATACTGCAGAGAAATCCGCAGATCAGTAATCCCGAGCAGTTTTTCCCAGGCGATCTGCTGGTTCTTGGTCAGGGAGACGCCGGTCTCCAGCTAAAGGTGCTGCGGGTGGAGAAGATGAGTCCACGGCTGCGCGTTGTAGACCAGAACAGGGCGGTACCTAGTATCGCGCCGGATGTAATACAGCCATTTCTGGTGTCAGCTGAAATACTACAGACGGCAGAGCTGCCGGATTCTGGGTACGTGGTGGCTGGTACACAGGGTGAGACAACACTCGGCCAGTTCACCTGGTTTTATGCGCGAGATCTGCCGTACTCATCTGCAGGGGATTATCATGTGATGCGTTTTGGTGAGCGTTTCATCGATCCAGACAGTGGTGAGTATCTGGGTCGTTCCGTTATTCGCATTGGTACAGCCAATCTAATCTCAAGCGACGAGACCAGTGTTCTGGAACTGGTTTACAGCCGCCAAGAGGTCGAGGCAGGCGACCGTCTTGTTCCGGCGAAGGAGGATGCCGGGTTGCCTTATTTCTTCCCACGTATACCGGAGGTGAATCTACGAGGTCATATTGTGGGGATAGCAACCGGGGTTCGAGAGGCGGGCCTGTTTTCAGTGGTTACGGTTTCTGTGGGCACAGAGGACGGAGTACAGCCAGGTGATGTGTTGCAGGTTACTCGTCCAGCCACTGCCAGCGATTCAGTGGCCGCGAGGCCGGTTGAGCTGCCCGGACATAGTTCAGCACACGTGATGATTTTCAAGGTATTTGACAAAGCCAGCTTTGCGTTAATCATCCGAGCCCGTCGGCCAGTCAATTTACACGACCATATTTCCATCCCAGGGCAGTCGAGCGATGTTTAAAAACGTGCAAACAGACAGGACGTCTGTTTGTTTCGGGCTGGCAGGTTGTCACGTCTGCCGGCTTGCACCCCGTAACGGTTTGTGGATACGAAGTCCAAGGACGGTCTTTTGTCTGAGCGCAGCGAAAAGTGGATTGAATTTGCACGGTTAGAACTTCCGCAATCGGTGAAGCGGAAACTTCTCTCACATTTCTCAGAGCCAGCTGAGATACTGGCTGCAAAAACATCCGCTCTCGAGTCCATTACCGAGAGTCGGTGGCCACATTGTAAATCCTTACGACAATTGGTGGACTGGAAGGGTGTTCAGATCGACCGTTTATGGGCCGGTAGACCAACTCGACGAATCATCGGTCTGTCGGACGGGGCTTATCCGCCGCTCTTGCGTGAGATTCAAGATCCGCCAGTCGTGCTTTATGCTCAAGGAGATTGCTCACTGATGCTCAGCCGAGGACTCGCTATTGTCGGTAGCCGAAATCCGACACCGATTGGCCGAGAAACTGCTATGAATATAGCGAAGGTGCTGGCGGGCGAAGGCCATGTCATTGTCAGTGGCCTAGCTGCGGGTATAGACGCTGCTGCACATATGGGTGCGCTGGAAAGCCACGGATCGACGATAGCGGTATGTGCCAGTGGGCTGGATATCGTTTATCCTCGTCAGCACCTTGGGTTGGCACGACGTATTGGCGAAGCAGGCTTGCTTCTTTCTGAGTATCCACCGGGGACAGGTGTGCGTCGTCATCACTTTCCTTATCGTAATCGATTGATCAGTGGTATGACTCTGGGCACCTTGGTAGTGGAGGCGACCCGAAAAAGTGGTAGTTTGATTACAGCGCGGCATGCAGCTGACCAGGGTAGAGAAGTATTTGCCGTACCTGGATCGGTCTATTCGCCACTGTCTAAAGGCCCCCACCAGCTCATCAAAGAGGGTGCCTCGCTGGTTGCGAGTATTGCGGATATTCAGGAAGAATTACCGGTTTTCGGCAGCTTGTCAGTACCCACGCCAACCCAAAGGACGACTGATCGAGGTCGCGATACTCTGTTGGACGCCATAGACTACATCCCGACATCTGTCGACCAAATCGTCGTCCGTAGTGGTTTGACGGCTGCGAAAGTTTGTTCCATGCTGATAGGGATGGAGATTGCAGGGAAGATCCGTCATTGTGATGGTCGCTATTTGAGGAACCTGGACTCGTGAGAGGATTCGGATTGAATGTGAACCATTTGTTTAAGAACTGTCGGATAAATTGGTGAATTCTAGCGTCAGGATTGTGATTAAGAAATGTCGAAGAACCTGATAATTGTCGAATCCCCAGCAAAGGCGCGAACGATGGAGCGCTATCTGGGGCGAGAGTTCAGTGCCATTGCATCATATGGTCATGTACGCGATCTTGTGCATTCCGGTGGTCGTGGGGTAGATGTTAACAACGGATTTTCTCCTGAGTGGGAGCAGGATGAACGCGGCGAGCGACAGATGAGCGCGATACGCAAGGCCGCTCAAAAAGCCGAAAAAATCTACCTGGCAACGGATCCTGATCGAGAGGGGGAGGCGATATCGTGGCACATCCTGGAGCTTCTGGCTGAGCGCAATACTCTGCACAACAAGCCAGTTTACCGAGTGGTTTTTTATGAAGTTACAAAACGGGCGATTCAGGAAGCACTCGACAAGCCGAGAGAGGTGTCACATGCGCTGGTTGAGGCATACCTTGCCCGACGGATTCTTGACTATCTGCTGGGGTATAACCTTTCTCCGGAGCTATGGAAAAAAATAAAGCGTGGCCTATCGGCGGGTCGTGTACAGAGCCCGGCACTGAGACTGGTGTGTGACCGGGAAAAGGAAATCGCAGAATTTGTACCCCGTGAATACTGGAGTATTGAAGCGGACCTTAAGGGTGGAGATCCATTAAGCGAATTTACAGCGAAGCTGGTACGGCTCGAAGGTCAGAAGGTTAGCCAATTTACCGTCACAGCTGAGCCTGTGGCCTCCACGATACGTGATCGCCTGGAACTAGAGGCAGCGGGTTCATTGAAGGTGATTTCGGTTGAAGAAAAACCCCGGCGTCGTAATCCTTCAGCGCCGTTCACAACCTCTACTTTGCAACAGGAAGCATCGCGTAAGCTAGGATTTGGTGCGCGCCGAACCATGCGAGTGGCCCAGCAGCTGTATGAGGGAGTTGACTTCGAAGGCTCGCGGGTCGGCCTGATCACCTACATGCGGACCGATTCGGTCAATATCGCCGCCGAGGCGGTGTCTGAGATTCGAGAATTAATATCTCAACGATATGGTGTTAACAATCTGCCTAAGTCGACCAATCTCTACAAGAGTAAAGCCCGAAATGCTCAAGAAGCACATGAGGCGATCAGGCCAACGTCCGCGATGCGTATTCCAGCCCAGGTCAAGCAAGCGCTGGATGCCGATCACTACCGCCTTTATGAACTGGTGTGGCAACGTGCTGTTGCAAGCCAGATGATCCCCGCAACCCTGCGCCAGGTTACGGTACAGTTTTCAATCCAATCCAGTGATCAGGATGTCTTCAGAGCAACGGGGTCGCGTGTGGTAGACCCGGGTTTTATGAACGTGTACCAGGAAGGAAAGGATGAAGAGGACAATGAGGAAAATACAGTTCTACCTTCACTGATCGAAGGGGAGAAAGTTTCACTCAATAGAATTCGAGCCGAGCAGCATTTTACGGAACCCAAGGCGCGATACTCTGAGGCAACGCTGGTCCGAGAACTTGAAGCCCGGGGCATCGGCCGACCATCGACGTATGCTTCCATTCTGTCGACATTGGTGGATCGGGAATATGCATTGCTTGAACGCCGGCGATTTCTACCAACATCGATGGGATTTGCCGTCAATGCCTTTCTCACTGAGAACTTCAAAACTTTTGTCGATTATGAATTCACTGCGACCATGGAGGAAGATCTAGATCGAATTGCGAGCGGGGAAGCTGATAGATCTGCCGTTATCGAATCCTTTTGGGCCCGTTTGCAGAAACTGTTGGGCCAAGATAGCGAAAAACCAGTTTTTGCGCTTGGTAAGGATCCAGCCGGCGATGACCAAATCTCCTGGCGCGTAGGACCTTACGGGCCCTACGTTCAACGGGGTGAGGAGACATCAACCGAGAAACCAGACCGCAAATCTGTACCGCAGAGTTGGAAGATTTTCGATCTGACGCTTGAACGGGCGTTATGGCTGTTATCTCTTCCCCGGGTAATGGGTGAGTTTGGAGGGGAGAGCATTACTCTAGAGACCGGGCGATTTGGTTTGTATCTGAAATGTGGAGCTCGAACGGCTGCACTACCTGCAGAGATCGATCCTTTTGTCCTCACGACGGAACAGGTTGCAGAGATTTTGGACAATGCGTCGCGTTTGCCACGTGAACTGGGATTAGGCCCAGACGGAGAAGTCATAACCGTCGCTATTGGGCCATTTGGTCCTTATGTCCGGTGCGGTAATACCTCTGCTTCCCTGAAGAAAGACGATGACCCCTATTTAATCGAACTGGACCGAGGTCGTGAGCTAATCGAAAAGAAACGAGAATCTGATGCTAAACGGACGATTGCAACGTTTAATGACGGCATCAAAATCATGCGTGGCCGCTGGGGTCCGGAGGTAATAGAAGGAAAAGTCAGGGTTCGATTGCCTAAGGAGCAAGACCCCGAAAAGTTATCCGAAGACGATTGTCGCCGGATCCTCGCCGAAGCCCCAGCGCGCGGGTCAGGTCGGAAGAAGACTCAAAAGAAGGTTGCGAGTAAGAAAAAAAAGGTCAGTAAACGTAAGAAGACCAAGAAAAAATCGAAAACTAGTGCTGTAAAGAAATCAACAATAAAAGCCACTAAGAAGATGTCCCCGGCTGTTGCAACATCCAATGAGAAATGAAGTGGGCTGATTCGAGGTTTCAAGCGCAGTTAGGCCCGTGTCGTTGGATCGGCCTGCTGAAACATCAGGGTACCGGAGAAATTTTGAGAAGATTCTTTGGAGCGATACAATAGTGGTGTTTAGGCAGTGCGTCCGGTTGACAGTTTGACCAATGAATTGAAGGACTTAAGTTGATATGCGATGAATTTGAGCCGAGTCGATCGGTTGGTTCACGGGGCTCAATAGCGTATTTCGCATAAATTTAGATCGCTGGAGGAATAATGGCCTTGTTCGAGCGTAGAACCCTTGAAGCTGTGGGCGTGGATATCGGTACCTCGTCTGTCAAAGTCATGGAACTCCAGCGAACACGACGTGGTTACCGTGTGAACTGCGCCGCCGTTGAATCGCTGCCCCGTAATGCGGTGGTCGAAAGAGGTATCAGCGACGTTGAACAGGTCGGCGCTGCGCTGCGTCGTGCAACAAAGAGAGCGCACTGCAAACGAAAAAATGCCATCGTTGCTATCGCATCTTCACATGTCATCACACGAACCTTCCAGCTCCCTGAAGGGATTAAAGCGTTTGAAATCGAAGAACAAGTGATGATCGATGCGGCTCAGAATGTGCCTTATTCAGTCGACGAGATGTATTTGGACTATCAGGTTTTAGCATCTATGGAGGCAGGGGCGGAGGATTCGGTCACCGTCACAGCCTGCCGTCGGGAAGTCGTAGATGACTATGTATCGGCAGTCGAATCAGCAGGCCTGAGACCTGTGGTCGTCGATGTGGACACTTTTGCAATAGCACGGGCGTTTCCCCTGGTAACTGCGACCATGTCTGAGTCCCTGCAGGGCAAAGCGGTCGCTTTGCTGGATGTAGGTGAGGTGACAACCCGCCTCGACGTATTTGTGGACGGGACGGTGATCTACGACAGGGACCATTCTTTTGGCGGTCGTTCGCTTACTGAGTCTATCCAGTCCCACTGTGATATCAGCTTTGAAGAAGCCGAAGCTGTGAAGTTATCCAGAAACCTGTCTGAAGATGACCAGGAACAATTACTTGAACCGTTTAAGCGCACAATATCGGAAGAAGCTGCACGAGCACTTGAATTTTTTGCCTCGGCAGGGCGGGGGTACGATACGGTTGATCTTCTTTTTGTAACTGGTGGTTGTCTGCGGTTGGATGGAATTCTGGAACTCATCAGCAACTACACCGGTGTCCCTACTGCGACTGCAAATCCCTTTTTAGGGAAAAACATTAAAGCCAGGACGAAACTCAAGCTTCAGCCGACTTTGTTGCTTAAAGCCTGTGGGCTGGCAATGAGGGGTGCAGGATGAATCAGGGTATCAACCTGCTGCCCTGGCGAGAGGCACGACGCCGTCGCCAGCGGCGGCAACTATGGGCAGCGATTGTAGCGATCTGCATCGTTGCGGCCAGCGTGTTTGTTACGGCATGGTGGACTCAGGGTGAGGAAATTTCATTCCAAAGGAGCCGGAATGCGTATCTGCTTAGGGAGATTCGGAAGGTGCAGGTGCAGCTTGAAGAGATTGACCAGATTAAGCAGAGAAAAAAAGCGCTTGTGGCCCGTATGACGATAATTCGCCAATTGCAACAAGAAAAAGTCGGCATCGTACGTACGCTGGATAATCTTGTTCGCGCGCTGCCCGAGGGTCTATTTTTTGTATCGGCACAAAGAAGCCAAGGCAACTTCAAACTTGAGGGAATTGCTCAATCCAATGCCAGGGTCTCTGAGTTGATGCTGAACTTGAACAGTTCGGTTTCATTCGGTGATTCACACCTTGAAGTTATTAATATTGGTGAAATTGACGAAACCCAGACCAGTCGTTTCGAACTAATGGTGAGCGATTAATAATGCTGGACCGGCTCAGACAGATCGACCTGAATGATCCGGCTTCTTGGCCGGCATGGTTCTCATTGATTGTCGCGCTGGTTGTTGCATCAGCTGTGCTTTATGGTGGCTGGCATTTTGTGATCAAAGATCAGATCCGTACCTTTGAACGCCTGGTGCAGCAGGAGGCCGAACTCAAGAATACCTTCTCGATAAAGAAGGGAATGGTCGTTAATTTGCCGGCGTACCAGAAACAAATGGTTGAGATCGAAAAACTTGTCAGCGAACTGGTCGCTCAATTGCCAGACAGTAGTGAAGTTCCCAGGCTACTGATTGACATTACCGAGGCGGGCAAACAACGTGGACTGGAGTTCTTGGTATTCGATCCGCTTGAAGAAATTCAGAGTGAATTCTACGCATTGTTGCCCATTCGAGTCGAAGTGTCTGGTACGTATCACCAGCTTGCTGGATTTATCAGTCATCTATCAGCACTTCCCCGTATTGTGACCGTAGGCGATATGTCGATCATTGCGGATAAAGAAGGCCAACTGGTGACTTCTATCTTGTTGCAGACCTATCGTTATCAGGACGATGGCTAGACGTTGAGGAACTGACGATGATGTCACAGTGGGGGAATCGCTGTTTCAAGGCCCTACGGTATGTCTTGCTTGGCACCACGTTGGTGCTGACGGCAGCCTGCTCTAGTGATCGGTCAATGATCGATCTCAAGCGGTTTGTGCTCGACATGCACAAGTCAACGCAACCATCTGTGGAGTCGCTTCCAAAGCTCGCACCGATCCCGGCCTATACATACGCGGCTTCTTCATTACCGGATCCATTTTCCCCTGAAAATGTATTTCCGAGTGCATCCAGTGCAGACACTGAACCCGAACCAGAGCCGGATCCTCTGGAACCTGATCCGACCCGGCTCAGAGAACATCTAGAAGGGTTTCCCCTGGATGCCCTCCAATTGGTTGGAATCATGATACTGGAAGGTAAACTACAGCTTATCGTTGTGACACCAGATGGCATGATACACAAGGTTGCCGAAGGTGCTTATCTGGGGCGAAACTACGGTCGGATCACTGAAATAGACCTTGAAGCTCGAAGCGTAGGACTGGAAGAAGTTGTCAAGGGGGCAGACGGCCGCTGGCAGGAGCGAACGGTGAGCTTTTTGATCGGTAACTGAGCCATAATCCGTGGTTTTGATAAAAACAGATTCTGAATCAATGATTAATGTCCCGCAGATAGAGCGAATCCGACCGGAATTCCGAAATTATTCGGTCCGGGCGTTGTCAATGTACGCTCTGCTGCTGGCTGCATTGCTGGCCCCCGCTGTGAGTCTTGCAGTTGAACCCGAGCTTGTGGCGGTTGAACACACCGTGCTATCCGGTGGGCAGTTGCAAGTCAACATTGATACTCAAGGCGATATTCCTGCACCAAAGATATTTCGCACCAGTCAACCCGATCGAATTATCTTGGATTATTTTGGCGTCAAGAGCAGCGTCAACCCCCGTATCAGGGAAGTAAAACGGGGTGCTGTAGACAGCGTGGTTGTTATCGGGACCGAGGAACGGGCCCGGATTATTGTCAATCTGGTCGCATCTGTACCGTTCGAAAGCCAGCAATCAGACAGTGAAATTGTTCTGCTGATAGGTCAGGTTGTTACCGGCCAACAGACGGAGCCTGGCAGATCCGGTTTAGGACTACAAGATGGCGCGGTGACGGTGTCTGATCCTCACCACGTCACAACTGTCGATTTTCGTCGTGGTCCGAACAGCTCTGGCCGGGTAGCGATCGGACTGGACCGTGAGAACGTACGGGTCATGGTTCGTGAGGAGCGGGGCGAGATCGTGCTCGACTTTGTTAACACGGTATTAGGTGATGATCTTGAGCGTCGACTGGATGTGTTGGATTTTGCAACACCGGTACAGTTTGTCGACACGTTTTCTTTAGACGACCGGACTCGTATCGTCTTGTCTGTACTGGGTGCATACGATTTCGTCGGGTTTCAGTCCGGCAAGACTTTCTCGGCGGAGGTTACCCCCCGTGCTGATGATGCTGAGACTAAAGTCGTCGACGACAGCTATGTCGGCTCACCCATCAGTTTTGATTTTCAGAACATCTCCGTGCGCGGCGCATTGCAAACTATCGCGGAAGAGACCGGTATTAATTTTGTAATCAGTGACTCCGTCACAGGAGATCTAACCCTAAGGCTGAAAGACGTGCCCTGGGATCAGGCTCTGGAGACGATCATGCAGATCAAAGGGCTGGCTAAACGGGAAAAAGACAATGTGGTGTGGATTGCCCCAGCTGGCGAGATTACAGAAAATGAAAGATTGGCCCTGGAAAGTTCTTTGCAAATGACAGAACTGGAGCCACTGGTGTCGGAACTGGTTCAAATCAACTATGCTCGTGCAGAGGACATTGCTGATTTACTTAAGTCAGTTAAAGCTGTTGGGCCTGATGTCCAACCATCGATGTTTGGAAATGTTTCAATAACTGAGGTACAAACGGATGAAAACAGGCTCCTGTCGGAGAGGGGCAGTGTCACGGTTGATTCTAGAACCAATACTTTACTCATCCAAGACATGAGGCACAAAATACTGGAAGTCAGAAAACTGATATCTGAGCTGGATAGACCGGTAAAACAGGTGCTTATTGAGGCTCGAATAGTTGAAGCAAACGAGGACTTCAGTAGAAATATCGGACTGAAATTAGGGTTAACGGGCATCAACGACAGTGTTGGTTCAATTATAGGATCAGGGTCTTTGTCAAACACCGCTACCGTGAGAACGGACGGCATCAGTGCTTCAGGCGATGGTTCTCTCGGCGTCAACTTACCAGCCGGTGGGATCAATGGCGAATCGCCTGGTTCATATGCTCTGACCCTTGCCAAGGCAGGTGCAGGCTGGGCGGCATTAATTGACCTTGAGATTTCAGCTTTAGAAGCAGAAGGCAACGGGAAAATTGTGGCCAACCCCCGATTACTGACAGCCGATAAACAGGAGGCACAGATCGAACAGGGTCAGGAGCGAATTTTTACCACGAGTACCCAGGGTGAAGGTGGTGTTGTCACAAAAAAGGCTGTACTTAGCTTAACGGTTGAGCCCCAGATAACCCCCGATGATCGTGTGATTCTCAATGTTTTTGTCACTAAGGACTCTTTTGTGTCGGCAACAGAAGAGAACATCAATACACTACAGGTGCGAACGCAGGTCCTTCTCGACAATGGAGAAACTGTTGTAATCGGAGGAATTTATGAACAACAAACCTCTAAAACAGTCACTAAAATTCCATTGCTCGGAGACCTTCCTTTCGTCGGACAACTTTTCAAGAAAAAAGGAATCCTTGATAATCGCAGGGAGCTTTTGATCTTTCTGACACCGAGAATTATTAACCCTGCACTGACAGGCGACTGACAACCGGTGTACTTGATAATCCTCTATTGCGGCGGGCAAGCTAGATTTGCCGTGTACTAAAGCCTATGACAAATGCAAAAAACATATATCTCGTTGGACCCATGGGTGTGGGTAAAACCACAATCGGTAAGGCATTGGCAAAAAATCTAACCCTGGATTTTGTTGACTCTGATTACGAAATTGAGCAGAGAACTGGTGTGACCATTTCGACGATATTTGATATAGAAGGTGAGGATGGGTTTCGGAATCGTGAAATCCGCATGGTCACGGAACTTGCTGAGCGCAACGGGATTGTTCTGGCAACTGGTGGAGGCGCCGTGCTGAGTGAAGACGTACGAAAAGCACTTCGCCATAATGGGCTTGTGGTCTATCTCCATGCCTCTATCGATATGCAAATGGATCGAACTAGAAACAGCAAGAATCGGCCACTGCTTAATACTGGTGCAAATCGGCGTGAGGTTCTCGAGCAACTGATGGAGGAACGGGAACCACTGTATCGGCAGGAGGCAGATGTTATCTATGAGACCGATGGCCGTTCGCCCCAGACCGCAGCCAGGGAAATTGCTGGGGAGGTCCGAAAACTTTGGCAATACTGAATGTAGAACTCGGCGAACGAAGCTATCCAATCGTCGTCGATTCAGGGTTGCTGTCTCGTAGGGAGCTTTTTCAGCAGTATGTGAACGCTAATGAAGTTATGGTCGTAACTGACGAGACGGTTGCGCCTTTGTACCTTGATAACCTTCTTAATACGTTGTCTGGATTTAACGTGACGTGCCATGTGTTGCCCGATGGGGAAGAACACAAATCGCTTGCGACTCTGGCAGAGCTTTTGGATACGATGGTCGCCGCACCCTGCAGTCGCGAAACAACACTGATAGCGTTGGGCGGTGGAGTGGTCGGAGATATCGCAGGATTTGCAGCATCCTGTTACCAGCGAGGTATCAACTATCTTCAAGTCCCAACTACATTGCTCGCGCAGGTTGACTCAGCAGTGGGCGGGAAAACCGCTGTTAACCATTCGCGTGGCAAGAACCTGATCGGAGCGTTCTATCAACCAAGGTGTGTAATCGCTGATACCGATACACTTTCTACGCTCGATTCAAGACAGTTATCGGCTGGCATAGCCGAGGTGGTGAAATACGGATGTATTCGAGATGCAGAATTTTTTGCCTGGCTCGAGCAGAACATTGACAAATTGAGTCAGTGCGATCGCGATACTGTTTCCCACACCATTATTGAGTGTTGCCGCAATAAGGCCGAACTGGTTGCGACTGATGAAGTCGAGCAAGGTGACCGGGCTTTGCTAAACTTGGGGCACACCTTTGCACATGCTATTGAAACTGTAACTGGCTACGGTACATGGTTGCACGGCGAGGCGGTCTCTGCGGGGATATCCCTGGCGGCCGACATGTCTTGTCGACTCGGGTGGCTGGAAGAGAAGGATGCCGAGCGTATTCGGGTGTTGTTGCGACGTGCCAACCTGCCTGTGTGTGCGCCGGCAGAGATGACAGTAGCAGATTTCATGCGCAATATGGCCCGAGACAAAAAAGTCGTCGCCGGTCGAATTCGACTGGTTCTGCTTAAAGCCATTGGCGAGGCCAAGCTCGTATTCGATTATCCTGATGATGTCCTCAAGACTGTCCTGGAAAGTGCCGCGACCTGACAAACTAAGTGGTTGTTGAGACAAAAATATTTCAGCAGCTCACTGCTAAAAACTAATAACCAGATAAAAGGTGTGTGAGAGAAGTACTGGTCAGCGTGTCAGATGAATCGTGCCGTACGCTGACTTTTGCAGTGTATTCCTCTCGTATTTGAACCCGTTAGAACCTATAGCTATACTTAATTGTGTGATCACGTGATCACTGCGTAGAATCTGCTCCCCTGCCTGTCCGCCGAAGTCTGGCGACACTGACTCAGCAAAGACATCGGATTCGGAGGCCTTCGACCCTCAGGGTCCGGGGGAGCAAATGACGCCAAAGAATACTGCAAATGGATAATCGCTTCAGACAACCCAGACAACCTGTCGGACTTTATCGGCCCGAATTTGAACACGATAGTTGTGGCGTCGGTTTTGTGGCGCATATAAAGGGCCAGTACAGTCATTCGATCATAGATGACGCCTATACCGTTTTGCGAAGCATGGATCACCGCGGTGCGTGCGGCGCCGACGAGAACAGCGGAGATGGCGCGGGGATATTAACCGCGCTACCACACCAGTTTCTCCAACGGGTTGTTGAAGAGGAAATTGGGGCGCGCCTGCCTGAAACGGGAAGTTACGGTGCCGGTACCATATTTCTACCGCAGGTGGCCGAGGAAAGAGAGAGATGCAAACAGACCGTCGAATCAATTGTTGCGGATCAGGGCCAAACAGTCATCGGCTGGCGTGCTGTACCGACATGTGCTGATGAGGCTGGAATCGGCCGCACGGCGCGACTGGGCGAACCCTGTATAGAGCAATTATTTATTGGCGCAAAGTCTGTTGTTGATCGTGATGCGTTTGAACGAAAGCTTTATCTTATTCGAAAGCAGGCCAGTCATCGTTTACGCAGTGACCCGGTCATGGCGCAGGCGAACATGTTCTACATCTGTTCATTGTCGACCCGGGTGATGATCTATAAAGGGATGCTGCGCACGTTGCAGCTGATGGACTATTTCCCAGATCTGAGTGCCCCGGACTATTCCACCCACTTGGCGATGGTCCACTCACGTTTTTCGACCAATACATTTCCAAGCTGGGATCGGGCCCAACCCGGGCGATTCATGGCCCACAACGGTGAGATCAACACGCTTCGTGGCAACATCAACTGGATGCAGGCACGTGAAGGTGTGATGCACAGCACGCTGTATGGAGCTGATCTCCAGTCGCTGTTCCCGGTGGTGGAGCCAGACTGTTCTGATTCGGGAAATTTTGACAATGTGCTGGAATTTTTGCTGATGACGGGCCGGACTTTACAGGGTGCCATCATGATGATGGTGCCGGAGGCGTGGCAAAAGCACGAGACGATGCCACAGGACAAGCGCGCGTTCTATGAGTTCAATTCGGCTCTGATGGAGCCCTGGGATGGGCCAGCATCCATTGCCTTTACTGACGGTCGTTATATCGGTGCCTTGCTTGATCGTAACGGGCTTCGACCCAGTCGTTACTACCTAACCCATGATGACAGGGTCATTATGGCCAGTGAGGTCGGTGTGTTGCCCGTGGCGGCAGAGAACATCAAAGAAAAAGGGCGGCTTCAACCCGGACGAATGTTCCTGATCGATTTCGAGCAGGGCCGACTGGTGCCTGACGAGGAATTGAAATCCGAGTTTTCTCAGAAGCGGCCGTATCAGCAGTGGTTAGAGACTGGAAGAATTCAGCTGTCTGATCTTGTACCCGCGCCGGATGTACCTGGATTGGAATCGGACACGCTGTTGCCGCGGATGAAAGCATTTGGATATACCGCAGAAACCCTGCATTTCATGCTGATTCCCTTGATCGCGGAGGGCCGGGATCCTGTCGGGTCGATGGGAAATGATTCTGCACTGGCCTGTCTGAGTGATCAGCCACGCATGCTGTACGATTATTTCAAACAGCTTTTTGCGCAGGTTACAAACCCCCCGATCGACTCTATACGGGAAGAGATTGTCATGTCCTTGGCATGCTACGTTGGGCCCGAACATAACCTGCTTGAGATCTCAGATCAGCACTGCAGTCGCCTTCTGATTAAACACCCGATACTGACCAATGCCGAGTTGTCGGGGCTAAAGAGAATTTCTCATCGTGATTGGAAGTCCCGGGAAATCGATATCACATTTCCAGAATCGACGGGAGAGGAAGCCTTGTTGGCAGAACTCAAGAGGATCTGTGGCGAGGCTGAGGATGCAGTCGATCAAGGCTTTCAACTATTGATACTTTCGGATCGAAATGTAGGACCGGATTGTGTTGCGCCGAGTATGTTGCTAGCAAGTAGTACGGTACATCAGCATCTGGTCCGCACAGCAAAGCGTACCCGGGTCGGCTTGATCATTGAATCTGGGGAACCCCGGGAAGTACACCATCATTGCCTCCTCATTGGTTATGGCGCAGATGCGATTAATCCATACCTGGCTTACGAGGCACTGTGGCAGGTCAGTCGTGATGGCGGTATTGGTGCTGTCCAGTTCACCGATGATGATGTGGTCGAGAGTTACCGTAAAGGTGTTGCAAAAGGGTTGTTCAAGGTAATGGGTAAGATGGGCATTTCTACACTTCAGTCGTACAAAGGTGCACAAATTTTCGAAGCAGTCGGGCTCGCGACAGATATTGTCGATTATGCATTCACAGATACTGCGAGTCGTGTGGAGGGGATTGGGTTTGACGTTCTGGCACAGGAACTATTTCGCCGTCACGAGCTTGCCTATGCAGCAAATATCGATTTCCAGTCCTCGGAACTGCCTAATCCCGGCGAATTTCACTGGCGGGCCGGGGGCGGCAAACACGGCTGGGAGCCGCGGACAATTGCCGATATCCAGCAGGCTGCGCGCGACAATGACAGGACAGCTTACGATCGATTTTCTGGGCAAGTCAATAATGAAGCCCGGAGCCGTTACACGCTTCGGGGTCTGATGGAACTCAAGTCCTCGACCAGGCCGGTGGAGATTTCGGAAGTCGAGCCAGCTGCTGATATTTTGCGTCGGTTCTGTACCGGTGCAATGAGTCTTGGATCCATCTCCAGCGAAGCACACGAGACACTGGCTATCGCGATGAACCGGGTAGGCGGAAAGAGTAATACCGGTGAAGGGGGGGAGTCTCCAGCGCGATTTAAAACTCAGCCCAACGGTGACTCAAAACGTTCGGCGATAAAGCAAGTCGCTTCAGGTCGGTTTGGGGTAACGGCGTGGTATCTCACCAATGCAGATGAACTGCAGATTAAGATTTCGCAAGGGGCCAAGCCAGGAGAGGGAGGAGAACTGCCAGGTAACAAGGTCGATGAACACATCGCCCGAATAAGGTATTCAACACCCGGTGTCGGTCTGATCAGCCCACCACCGCATCACGATATTTATTCTATCGAGGACCTGGCTCAGTTGATCTACGACCTGAAAAATGCCAACCCGTCGGCAAGGGTCAGTGTCAAGCTAGTGTCTGAAGTCGGCGTGGGAACGGTTGCAGCAGGAGTTGCCAAGGCGCACGCTGATCATATTCTGATCGCAGGCGACGCCGGGGGTACAGGTGCCTCACCACTGACCAGTATTAAGCACGCCGGATTACCCTGGGAACTGGGGATTGCGGAGACCCACCAGACCCTGGTGATGAACGATCTTCGTAGCCGTGTTGTGCTGCAGACAGATGGAGGTATGAAAACTGGTCGAGACGTGGTGATTGGTGCATTGCTCGGTGCCGAGGAAATCGGATTTTCAACAGCGCCACTGATCACGCTCGGTTGTATCATGATGCGAAAGTGTCATCTGAATACCTGTCCGGTAGGGATCGCAACGCAGGACCCGGTATTGCGTCAAAATTTTAAAGGCCTACCCGAACATGTCGTGAATTATCTTTTTATGGTGGCAGAAGAAGCACGGAGTTACATGGCACAACTGGGGATTCGAACCTTTAACGAACTGATCGGACGGGTCGATCTGCTCGATACCAAGGCGGCAGTCGACCACTGGAAAGCCGATGGAATTGATCTTTCACCGGTGTTGATGCCGGCACTCAAGCCCGGTGCTGACACGGGTGTATTTTGCCAAATTGAACAGGATCATGGTTTGGATGCCAGCCTTGATAAAGCACAACTACTTCCTATGTGCAAGAATGCTCTGCAGACCGGAGACGCTGTACAGGTCGAACTTCCAGTGGCTAATACCAATCGTACCGTCGGTACGACTCTTAGTCATGAAGTGGTGAAGAAGTGGGGTGAGCAGGGTCTACCCGATGACACCGTTGTGATTCGACTGGCTGGCTCGGCTGGACAGAGTCTCGGTGCGTGGCTCGCAAACGGTGTCACAATTGATCTCAGGGGTGATGCGAATGACTATGTCGGCAAGGGTCTTTCGGGTGGTCGGATCGTTGTGTCTCCACCGGTTGGCACTGGGTTTTGTGCCGAGGACAATATTATTGTCGGGAATGTCTGTCTGTACGGTGCGACGAGTGGGAAGGCGTTCTTCAGGGGCAAAGCCGCCGAGCGTTTCTGTATCCGCAACAGCGGCGCGATGGCTGTCGTGGAAGGTGTCGGCGATCATGGATGCGAATACATGACCGGTGGTCGCGTCGCTGTCCTGGGTTCGGTCGGCAGAAATTTTGCAGCAGGTATGTCCGGTGGTATAGCTTATGTATGGGCACCCGATCGCGATAAATTAAAGGCCAACTGTAATCTCGACATGGTCGGTTTGGAGAGTCTTTCAGATTTCGATCTCGACGAACTGGAGGAAATGATTCAATTACATCACCGTTACACCGGGTCGGATGTTGCGGCTAGGCTGCTCTCCCAGGGTCGAGAGCCAATGAAGCAGCAGTTCGTCAAAGTGATGCCGAGCGACTACAAGAGAATTCTTGAACAGGTACAAAGTACGTCGCCGGGTGTTTCTGCTCGTAGCGCTCAGTCAGCCCCTAGGGCGAGACTGACCTAGGTCAATCTTTGACTCAGGTCATTCGTTAGGTTCACAAATCCTGGTGTCTTGAAATGGGAAAACCGACAGCATTCAGGGAAATTGTCCGGGCAGTGGTGCCGTACCGACCGCCTGCAGAACGTCTGCACGATTTTGAAGAAATCCTTACCCCTGGCGAAGATGAGCATCTGCAGTCGCAGGGATCAAGGTGCATGGATTGCGGTGTGCCGTTTTGCCAGTCTGCTGATGGTTGCCCGATCGACAATTTGATACCGGAGTGGAACGACCAGGTTTATCAGGGGAACTGGCGTGCTGCGCTGGACCGCCTCCACCAGACCAACAACTTCCCTGAATTCACCGGTAGGGTGTGTCCCGCACCGTGTGAAGGCGCGTGTGTGCTTGGAATTATCGAGCCAGCAGTCACAATCAAGAATATCGAAAATGCAATTGTTGATCGTGGTTTTGAAGAGGGCTGGATCGTACCGAAGCCGCCGTTGACAAGAACCGGTAAAACTGTCGGTATCGTGGGTTCAGGTCCGGCTGGTCTTGCCGCGGCTGATCAACTGAACAAGGCTGGACACACTGTAACAGTTTACGAACGTGCTGACCGTATTGGTGGTTTGTTGATGTATGGCATTCCTAATATGAAACTGTCCAAATCAGTGGTCGATCGACGTGTAGGCCTACTACAAGCAGAAGGTATTGAGTTTCTGACTGGGATTAATGTGGGTCAGCCTGAAGATTATTCGGCCGGTCACATGGTATCGATTATGACGGAGGGCGGCATCGATATGTCACAGCTGGACAGTCGGGAACTGGTCAGTCGGCATGATGCCGTGTTGCTCGCGACTGGAGCGACCGTACCTCGCGATCTTCAGATACCAGGACGTGAGTTATCGGGTATCCATTTTGCGATGGATTATCTGACACGAAGTACCCGTAGTCTGCTCAACTATGGACATCACCGGGCCACGGAATTATCAGCCAGGGACCAGCGCGTGATCGTAGTTGGGGGGGGTGATACCGGCGCAGACTGTATCGGTACCGCGCTTCGACACAACTGTCGGAGTATGATCAATTTCGAACTGCTGTCTAAACCGACCGATGAACGGACTGCGGGTAATCCCTGGCCCCAGTGGCCTCTGATTTATCGTACAGAATACGCCCACGAAGAATCCGCGAATCGGTTTGGCGAGGATCCCAGGCGTTTTGCGTTACTTTCAACAGAATTTATCGACAATGGGAAGGGCCATGTTGCGGGTATCAAGACTGTCCAGGTGGACTGGTCTCAGCCATCTGACAACGCACCTTTCAGTTTGGTTCCGGGTTCGGAGGCGATCTGGGACTGTGATCTGGTCTTGCTGTCTCTCGGGTTTCTTGGTCCTGAACATGGAATTTCTGATCCATTAGCCCAGTCAACTAACATTGATGATGCAAAATGGCTAACCTATACCGAGCGCAGTACCTATCGGGCTGAGCACGGCAGTTATGCAACGGGTATGCCTGGTGTGTATGCAGCAGGCGACTGTCGTCGGGGTCAGTCCCTGGTGGTCTGGGCAATCAATGAGGGACGTGGGGCAGCGCGGGCAATGGATATTTTTCTAATGGGTCACAGTTCCCTGTCGTCGCCAGATTAGCTCTATGACTCTGCAAGCCATAATTCCAGCCAATGATCGACTGATCGTGGCGCTCGATGTGCCCACGGTATCTGCTGCGAAAGAACTGGTGACTGTTCTGGATGACACCGTCATTTTCTACAAAGTTGGTCTGGAACTCTTTATGGGTGGTGATGCGTTTGCGCTCGTTAACTGGTTAAGGGAGCGCGATAAGAAGGTGTTCGTCGATCTCAAGTTCTTCGATGTGCCGGCTACAGTCGGCCGTGCCGTCAGCCAGCTGAATGGATTGGGGATCACATTTGCCACGATTCATGGAAACGATGCAATCATGCAGGCAGCGGCCGCTGCAGCAGAGGATGTGGACATTCTGGCGGTCACTGTGCTGACCAGCCTTGACCGAGGAGATCTGAGTGATCTTGGTTTTGACTGCGATGTGTCAGAGTTGGTGGTTTCCCGGGCGCGGCGCGCTGTGGTGCACGGATGCGCTGGTGTTGTCGCGTCAGGTCAGGAGGCGGCACTATTGCGGCGTGAATTAGGGGACACGCTACTGGTCGTGGTCCCTGGAATAAGGCCTGTCGACAATCAGGATGACCAGAAACGTACAGTATCGGCGGAAAAGGCGTTAAGGGATGGCGCCGATTACCTGGTTGTGGGTCGTCCGATCAGAGATGCAAACGATCCCAGAGCTGCTGCAGAGCAGATTCAGGAAGAAATCTATCGAACGGTATCCAGTTGACGGAATGACGAAACTACGCAATGACAGGTTGTTACGTGCCTTGCGGCGTAAGCCCGTCGACTGCACACCAGTTTGGATCATGCGTCAAGCTGGACGTTACTTGCCCGAGTATCGGGAAACCCGAAAACAGGCGGGTGACTTTCTGACACTCTGTAAGACTCCTGAACTCGCCTGCGAGGTGACCTTACAGCCGCTCAGGCGCTTTGACCTGGACGCCGCGATTGTGTTTTCAGACATTCTCACTATCCCGGATGCAATGGGGTTGGGTCTGAGCGTCAATGAAGGCGAAGGCCCCCGTTTCGAACGACCGATTGATTCTAAGAATGCCATTGATACCCTGCGGGTACCGGAGTTGGAGGATGATCTGGGTTATGTCTTTGAGGCGGTCCGCATCATTCGACATGAGCTTGATGGATCCGTGCCACTGATTGGCTTTGCCGGCAGTCCGTGGACGCTGGCGACCTACATGGTAGAAGGGAAAAGCACCCGGGATTTTGCGCGGATTAAGGCACTGATGTATGAGCAGCCACACGCCCTGCATGCTTTATTGGATATCTTGACTGAATCGGTCAGTGGTTATCTCGCTGCCCAGGTAGGGGCCGGTGCAGACGTATTGATGGTGTTTGATACCTGGGGCGGTGTTTTGTCACACACTGAGTACCGTGAATTTTCGTTGTCAGCGATGCGTCGAATTGTTGAAGCGCTTAAAAGCGATGAGCTGACCCGGCATATTCCTGTGATTCTATTTACCAAGGGTGGGGGTCAGTGGCTGAAAGAGATGGCGGATTCAGGTTGTGATGCGCTTGGGTGTGATTGGACGACATCGCTCGCTGTAGCCCGGAACGCGGTTGGTGAACAGGTGGCGCTGCAGGGTAATTTGGATCCAGCAGTACTCTATGCAAGACCGGAGGTCATCGAGCGTGCTGTCGAGAGTGTGCTGGATGATTTTGGTGTGGGGTGTGGTCACGTGTTCAATCTGGGTCACGGAATTACGCCAGGTGTCAATCCGGATCACGTCAGGGTTATGGTCGACGCTGTTCATCAAACGGGAGGCCGAAACTGAATGTTGGACTTTGGGTATTCCAGATCCACCTGGCCCTTAAGTGTTTCCAGTGATCTAATCGCTATAAGCGCACAGTTCAGCCTATCTACTTGTCCATGACGCAGGCGTAAATGTAACCCTATAATCTGTGGTTAATAATCAAAGGTGGGTTAAAGTATTTTTTGGCCAGCGGTGACTGATTAATAAACAAACGGAGTGACGGTAACATCAGCGTGAAGCTTGAAGAACTAGCAGCGGTTGTCGACGGTCAGTGTCAGGGTGATGGCGGGATTGAAATCACCGGTATGGGAACGCTGCAGAGCGCCGGGGTGGGTGAGATTACGTTTCTTTCAAGCTCAAAACTCCAGTCTCAGCTACAAGCTTGTAACGCGGCTGCCGTGATCCTGCGACAAGAGGATTGTTCAGTTTGGGATGGCGCAGCAATTGTCTGTGACGATCCCCACGCAGCCTATGCTCAGATCGCACGGGTTCTGGACAGCACTCCCAGGCAGGAACCCGGCATCCATCCATCCGCGGTTATTTCCGATAACGCAATTGTGGGAGAGTTGGTCTCCATCGGGGCCAACTGTGTTGTCGAGGCGGGCGTGCAAATTGACGCAGGTGTTGTGCTTGGCCCAGGATGTGTCATCGGTCAAGGAGCGCAACTCGGCCAGGACTGTCGACTGTCTGCCAATGTCACAGTCTGTCACGGTGTGAAAATCGGGGATAGATGTGTCGTACAGAGCGGTACGGTATTGGGCAGCGACGGTTTCGGTAACAGCCATGAGGATGGTCAGTGGACTCGCATTCCACAGCTGGGAGGGTTAATTGTAGGAGACGATGTTCAGATCGGCGCCGGCGCAGCTATAGACCGGGGAGCCTTGGGTGACACCGAAATTGGAAACGGGGTTGTCATCGATAACCTGGTTCACATCGCACATAACGTGGTAATTGGCGAACACACGGCGATAGCGGCTTGTGTGGCGATTGCTGGCAGTACCGTTATCGGTAGCCGTTGTACTTTAGCGGGTGTCGTTGGTGTCGCAGACCACGTGACTATCGCTGACGACGTACACCTTACTGGTATGGCTATGGTGACGGGTTCCATATCCGAAGCTGGCACGTACTCATCTGGTACTGGGTTAATGCCGAATCGGGAATGGCGGCGCAGTGCGGTTCGATTCAGACAGCTTGACGAGTTGGTCAAGCGATTGGTAGCTCTGGAGCAGAAAATTCCTGACTAGGGTTGTTAATGTTGGTAACCTCTCGTTTTATTGGAATAACCAATAACGTGCTTAAACACATGGTTTCTTAGGTTTATTAGAATTTCTAGTGAAGCTATTAAAAAGTTTTGGTTGCCATTGATTTGGTCAAAGACAAAATGCGCCCAGGCTTGGTTGAAAGATTCAATAAATCCTCCTTTGGTACGTTACGAGAATAGTCCTGATGGAACTCATCTCTGAAATACCTATAGCACTCTGGATTGCAGGTGCCTTGGCGCTTTATATGGCCTGGGCGATTGGTGCTAACGACGTTGCTAACGCGATGGGTACCAGTGTGGGATCAGGCGCCCTTACAGTCTGGGGTGCAATCCTCGTCGCCGCAATTTTCGAGGTTGCTGGTGCATTCTTCGCCGGTGGGCATGTTACCGATACTGTGCGTAAAGGTATGCTGGATGTGTCGTTGGTGGACCGTGACCAGCTGATATATGGAATGTTGGGTTCGCTTGCTGCAGCTGGAACGCTGTTGGTCGGAGCTACGCGGTTCGGTTTGCCAGTTTCTACAACTCACTCGATCGTGGGTGCAATTGTTGGATTCGGAGTGGTCAGCGTCGGGCCGGAAGTGGTCAATTGGGGGAAGATTGGGCAGATTGTCTTATCGTGGTTGACGTCACCGTTGATTGCGGGGGTATTTGCTTTTGTCATTTTTCAGATTACCCGAGCCAAAGTGTTAGATACAAAAAATCCTGTTGCACAAATTCGAAAACTTGGCCCCATTTTCTTTTTCTTGGTCTTTTTTATCATAGGTTTAGTGACGTTATTCAAGGGGCTAAAGCCCTTGAAACTCAACTTGGATCTAACAGAGGCGTTGTTGGGGTCGACTCTATTGGGCTTCATTGGTGCTGGAGTCGGTGTATTTTTTATACGTCGAGTAGAACTGGGCCGGGAAGATCCAAAACATCGTTTTAGTCGTGTTGAAAAGATATTTGTAGTGCTTCAGATTCTCACGGCTTGTGCAATCGCATTTGCACACGGTTCTAACGATGTTGCGAACGCGATTGGCCCCTTAGCAGCTATAACTAGTGCGATTAGTAGCGCGGATTTGGGCGTGAAAGCGTCTGTTTCGCCCTGGATGTTGGCAATTGGTGGTATTGGAATTGTTTTTGGCCTTGCCACCTGGGGTTATCGGGTGATGGAGACGGTGGGTAAGCGCATTACAGAACTCACGCCGAGTCGAGGTTTTGCGGCTCAACTTGCGGCTGCGACCACGATCGTGGTTGCCTCCCGGCTCGGGATACCGGTATCGACGACGCACACCTTGGTCGGAGCAGTGCTGGGTGTAGGACTCGCTCGGGGTATCAGTGCGCTGGACATGCGTGTCGTCGGAAAAATCATTGCATCGTGGGTTGCTACACTGCCCATTGCAGCAGGATTGTCTATGTTCTTCTATTTCTTTTTCAAAGGCCTATTAACAGGCTAGGAGATAATTATGGCGTGGATTGACAAGCTTGTCGGAAAATCGCCAATCGGCCCTATGCAGAAACACATGCAGGTGGCCATGCTCTGCGCACGAGAGGTGATACCGCTGCTCGAAGCAATGGCAGCGGGTGACGATGAAGCGATTCGTCAGCGTCGAGCAGAAATTGATCGGCTAGAGCACGAAGCGGATCAACTCAAGCACGAGATTCGCAGTCATATGCCCAGGCGTTTTATGATGGCAATGGACCGTCGAACGATGTTGGAGATTCTGGACTACCAGGATTCGATAGCGGATGTTACTCAAGATATCGCTGAGTTGGCTGATCAGCGCGGCATGCATTTACCGGAATCGCTTAAGGAGCCTGTCTTGTCGATGGCCCAGAGCGTTATGACTGCCTGTGAACAAGGCCAACGAATTGTCGATGAACTGGATGAATTGGTTGAAACTGGATTCGGAGAAGGGGAGGTCGCTCGCGTTGACGAAATGGTTAGGGAACTGGGTCGTCTTGAGAGTCAAACGGATGCTGAATTAGATCGTGCTGCACGAGCACTTTTCGCCATGGAGGCGGAACTGGGGGTCGCAACGGTATTCTGGCATCAGATTATTCTCTGGATTGCAAACCTGGCTGATCTATCTGAGCGTGTTGGTAATCGCCTGCGATTACTGATGGCTAACTGACAAGATGCTTGAGTGCGACCTGAATCAAGTTGGCATGATTTAGTCTATTTAGAATCTAATCGTTGGGAGGCGAGCCAGCCAATGGTGAGTGTTGCCACCACCGCACCAACAAGCTGAGCCACTATAAAACCCGGTGCATGTGCAGGGTAGATACCACTAAAGGTATCGGTGAGGCTGCGGGCAATAGTGACGGCGGGATTGGCGAACGATGTCGAGGCCGTAAACCAGTAAGCCGCTGTGATATACAGGCCGACCATGTAAGCCACCGCTTCGGGTCGCCATCGTAAGGAACCCAGAATTGTCGCGACCAGCCCAAAGGTTGCCACTCCTTCAGAAAACCACTGGGCACCTCCCGTTCGTACGTGACTGGATAACTGAAATAACTCTTGTGCAAACATCAGGTGTGCCGACCAGGTGCCGATTATTCCGCCTATGATCTGCGCTGCAAGGTAGGCGATGGCTGCACCGATGGCGATTTCCCGACGGATGAGGAAAGACAGGGTGACTGCAGGGTTGAAGTGGGCGCCGGATACAGGTCCAAAGATCGTGATGAGTACGACCAGTATGGCCCCGGTGGGAATAGTATTCCCTAAAAGTGCGATGGCTACGTTGCCACCAGCAAGGTTCTCCGCCATGATTCCAGACCCCACTACGGTTGCGAGGAGCATGGCTGTGCCTAATGTTTCTGCGACTAACCGTCGTGGCAGATCAAACTGTGACATGACTTAAACAGCTTCCTGTGTTGATCGAGCAATACTTCGGCCAATCATTACAAGTTGTGACAGTAGCTCGGCTTTGTTGGATGAATCAATAGCTAGCTGAATAAAGGTACTTATCTGTTTTCTCAGCAGGTTCAGCGTTGCGGGGTGAATCTCGCCACGGGGAAAGCTGCCCGCACTGTAGGCTCTAAATCGACCACTATCCATTCGCTCGAGTATTGCTTCGGCAAGGATGCTGCGTGCCGAGTTTCCGGTACAGAGAAATAGCACATTGCAGCTCGTTGGCATCAGTTCTACCTCCTCTACGGAACGTTACACAACTAGGCGGTTGCAGTGCCCCGGCGGGCTGCTGGTGACAAGAGCAGTGGCCCACACAGCTCCGGTTTGCCGTTGCAACAATCCTGAATGAGGTGATTGAGTAGTTGTCGGATGCCATCAGGATCTATGCGGTAGACAATTGAGCGTCCAAAGCGGGTGGAGCTCAATAGGCCAGCGCGTGTCAGGATGGCCAGATGTGTAGAAAGTGTGTTGTGAGGGATCGCCAGTTTGAGGGCGATCTCCCCGGCCGCAAGACCAGCGGGACCGTTTCGGACAAGGAGCCTGAACACTTGCAGACGACTGGTTTGGGCCAGTGCAGATAAGGCATCGACTGCGTGTATTTCGTCCATATGTCGAGTATTATCGAAATAAAGGTTGATTGCAAGATTTAGATTAGAGTTTATTGGTCGGTTCGATGGCATCTGGTCGCACACGCTCTCGGGCGCATACAATGCGCTTTCGATGGTAAGGGCACGCCGGATCATATGGCCCAGGATGGTTTTGCTGGAGTCATCAATCCGCGAGTCGTCAGCGTGCTGCCGACGTTTAATCGACGTCTCGAATCCGATTTAGGAGCACCTGTGTCCCAGAAAGTTGTGTCTGCCAGTAATCCACCGAAACGGGATGCCGGCGAGCCTGTGGTCAGACCCAGAGATGCGAGTTCTCTGATCGTAACTCGGCGGGAACGACAAAAGATGTTTGTGCTGATGGGTCGGCGAAGCCCTACGGCACGGTTCATGCCTGGTGTTTTTGTTTTTCCGGGCGGCGCAGTTTCATCCGGTGATGGTCGCGTATTACCCGCTACTGGACTTGATCCCACCTATACCACCTTGATGGGGATTGGCCAATCACAAAGCCGAGCCCGAGCTTTGGCAATGGCAGCGGTTCGGGAAACTTGGGAAGAGACCGGATTAGTCGTCGGCGTAGCCGGCGAACTCAAGGGTAGCCGGGCGGCCTCATGGGAGGCGATTCGTTCGCTAAATCAGGTTCCTGATCTCCAACATCTGCGCTATGTGGGTCGTGCCATTACGCCATCATTCAGCAAGATTCGTTTTCATGCCAGGTTCTTTACCGTCGATGCCCGTCATCTCAGCGGTGAACTGCAGGGAGACGGCGAGCTGGTCGAAGTGGGCTGGTGGAACGTCGCAGCTCTTAACGATTTGCCGATGCGTGGAGTCACCCGGTTTATGTTGGATCGTGCCGTTGCGCTTGTACGCGGAGAGGTCGAAGAAAGACCGACGCCTATTTTCCGCTGGCGCGGCAGTCGCCGTGTCGCCTGGCGTTGAGGGCTACCCTAAAAACCTGAAATATGTGTCGGAGCCGCTTCCTGCGATTGGCTGGACTTCACCAAGTCGCTCGAGGTGCTGGATCGATGCCAGGGTCGACAGGCCCGCTGCGCTGTGCAGTTCGGGGTGAATGTCAGGATACATCTTGGGAACCATGTCGGTGATGCGAAGATCCTTTGATTCTAATAGCGTACGAATTGTCTCAATTCGCTGCAAGCGGTGCTCAATCAGAGCACTAAGGTAGGGTAGAGGGTCCTTGATTGGTGCACCATGTGTGGGCCAGAAGCAATCTTCATTCCGCGTCAAGAGTTTATCAAGGCTGGACAAATAGTCCGTCATATTGCCGTCTGGCGGTATGATTACCGTCGTAGACCAGCCCATAACATGGTCACCGCTAAAAAGAGCGTTACCCTCCTCCCAGGCATAGCACATGTGGTTACTGGTATGGCCTGGCGTGTGAAGGCATTCCAGTGTCCAGCCGTTACCGGTAATTGGCTCGCCATCGCAGACGTATACGTCTGGAACGAAACTACGATCAACTCCTTCCTCTAATTGTTCCGTAGGGTTGAATGCAGAACCTCCATGAGGGCCATAGGCATAAGTGGGTGCACCAGTCGCTGCTTTAAGCGGTTCAGCCGCCGGTGAGTGATCACGGTGACAATGGGTGACAATAATATGGGTAACCTGCTCGCTAGAAATGCTGTCGAGCAATGCCTGTACATGGGCTTGATCATTCGGTCCCGGGTCGATCACAGCGACTTCACCTTCGCCCAGTATGTAAGTACCCGTTCCATGGAAGGTGAACGCGCTTGGGTTCCTGGCGGTGATACGGCGAAGACCTGTTGTAATCGGCTCAACGACGCCATAGGCGAAGTTATGCTCTTTGATTAAAGGAATTTCGACCACGTGGATGGAGATCTCCCGGGTCAGTCGACAGTGATCCAGGTATTGGTCTCAGGTTGAAATGCTTCTAGCGGTTGGAAGCAGGATTTGTAGGACATTTTCTGGCAGTCCTTAATCCAGTATCCGAGATAAAGCCAGTCGTACTCGATGCTGCGGGCAAGTTCGATTTGTTTCAGAATAGTAAAAATACCTGGGCTTCGGTGGGATTCGTCCGGATCATAAAATGTGTAGACAGCGGACAGGCCGTTTGCCACATGATCCATCACCGATACCGACAGTAGTCGACGCCCTATTCGCAGTTCAAGGATGAAGGTGTCGATGTTTGAATTGATTAAAAACTGTCTGTATTTTTCTGAATCTGGGTCATCCATGCTGTCGCCAGTATGACGATCTGACTGATAGCGGCGGTAAAGCGAGAAGTGTTCCGCGGTAAATCTAGCCGTTCGTAACTCTGTTGTTACAGAAGCGTTACGCTTCATTGCGCGCTGTTGCGAGCGGTTTACTTTGAAGTCTTGTGCAGGAATCCGAACTGAACGGCACTGGTCGCACTGCGGGCAGTGGGGGCGGTAGTAAAGCGTACCATTACGGCGAAAACCGTTGTCAATTAGGCTGTCATACAGAGCAGGAGTGACATCGAAGCGTGGGTCAACCAGAAGGTTCGCCGCTATCCGATCTAACAGATATGGACAGCGGTGCTGTGTTGATTTGTATAGGTCCGGGGCGGACTGTTGACGCGTCATAGTAGATCCAGACCGTCAAAACTGTAGTTCCAAGTGTCAGGCTGCGATTCGACCGCGAGCGCAGCTTGCAGTTGGCCCGAAAACCTGGCACGCGGAATATTCCTGGCACCCAAAGAGAAAAGGTGCTCTGAGGGTACCTGGCAGTCAATCAGCTGAAATTTCTTTTCAGAGATAATGCTGACCAGTGCAGTCAAGGCGATTTTGGAAGCATCGGTTGAGTGACTGAACATGCTTTCACCAAAAAAAACCCGCCCAATTGCAACTCCATACAATCCACCAACGAGTTTCATCTGATCCCAGACTTCGAGCGAATGAGCATATCCCGACGCGTTAAGCGTGGTATAGGCTTCGATCATCTCTGGCGTAATCCATGTCCCACTATCGTCGTTCCTGTCCCTAGGTTTTGCACAGGCCTGAATCACACCACTGAAATATTGATCACTTGTAACGCGGTAGCCTCGGTGGCGCAGCGTTTTCTTCAAAGAGCGACTGATCTTGAGGGCATCGGGGTAGAGTACAGTTCTGGGATCAGGTGACCACCACAGTATGGGTTGGCCGGTGCTGTACCAGGGAAATATCCCCCGGCGGTAGGCGCTGAGTAATCGTCCACTGCTGAGGTCACCACCCACTGCAAGCAGGCCCTCAGGTGTAGCCGCTTCAAGAGGTGGGAATGTATAGTGTTCAACGGGTCCTGACATTGTGATTTAGATTCTAGCGAAAAAACCCAGTCGGTGTTCAACGTCTCGGTCACTCGAGAGTTGATATTAGTTAGGCTATAAATTCGCAGGCTCTATGTGCACTAAGTACGTTTAAAGGGAGAATGCTGTTCCAATATGTCGGTATAGCGTTCGATTTCCTGCTGTTCCTCATGGGTATAGCGCTCTATGGCATCGTGGAAGCCGGCGTGGCTGAGCCAGTGCGCCGACCGTGTGATCGTCGGCATCAGGCCTCTGCTTAGTTTGTGTTCTCCCTGAGCACCTGCCTCAAAAATTGAGAATCCCTGTTCAATGCAGTACTCAATCGGGGTGTAATAGCAGACCTCAAAATGAAGGTCCGGAATCTGTTCTACCGAGCCCCAATAACGGCCATACAGGGCGCTGTCCGCACATACAAAAAATGCAGCCGCGATGTTTCGACGGCCACGCTGAGCCAGTAATAGTCGAATCTGTGCAGGCATCGTTTGGCACAATGTTTGAAAAAATTCCCGGTTCAGATAAAGGAAGGAGCTGTGTTCTGCGATGGTTTGGTGATAACAGGTATAAAAGAACGACAGCTGTTCTTCGTTGATTTCTTCACCACGAAGCCAGCACAGGTTGATCCCCGCATCGCGTACTCGGCGTCTTTCTCGCCTGATATTTTTTCTTTTTTTCGACGACAAGGATTGTAAAAAGTGTTCGAAGTTCAGGTATTTCTGGTTACGCCAGTGAAACTGGTTACTCTTCCGATCAATGAAGTCCAGTGTTTGAAAGTACCGAATGTCTGATTCGGTCAAAAATAAGCAATGAATAGAAGAAACGTCAAGTTTCTTACCAAGGCTGCGTAGTCCGTGAACTAGGGTAGATGCCAGTAGTTCGCGGTCCTGTCTCGGGTGAGTCAGCAGTCTCGGTCCTGTTATCGGCGTAAATGGTACTGCAGCCACCAGTTTTGGGTAGTAATCAAGCCCTGATTGCTGGTACGCTCTTGCCCATGCCCAGTCGAAGATAAATTCACCGTAGGAGTGAGACTTAAGATAGCAGGGCACGGCACCAACCAGATCGTCACCCCGGGCCAGTGTGAGGTGGCAGGGCGACCAACCGGTGTCATCACAGACTGCGCCACTCGTCTCCAGTGCGTGCAGAAACTCATAGCGCAAGGTGGGTGTGTTGTGTGGTACAACACGGTTCCAACTGTGTGAGTCGATCTCCTGAAGACCCTTGTGTATTGTGAGGGTCAGCCCAGAAGGACTATCATTGAACCCGCGGCGCTGTTCCTGGATTTCTGAGCCACCATTATTCTGACCAGTAATCAATGAAAACACTTCCCATCGGGCTTGCCCAGTTTAATTTTCATCTCGGTGATATTGATGGCAATGTTCACCGGATTATCAGTGCCTGCGAACAGGCGAGGGATATGTTGGGGTGCAGAATTGTGGTGTTCCCCGAGCTTGCAGTCACCGGTTACCCACCCGAAGACCTGCTTTTTCGCCACGATTTTCTGGAGAAGGCTGAATCGGGTGTCGCTGCTATTGCTAACGCAGTTCATGACGTGTGTGTGGTGGTTGGGCACCCCTGCCGGGATGGAGGTTTTGTCCGAAATTCGGCATCGGTGATTGATGGTGGTGAGATCATTGCCAGGTATCACAAGCGGGAACTCCCTAACTACAGCGTATTCGACGAAAAACGATACTTCAAGCCCGGTGACGCGCCCTGCGTGGTATCGATTGATGGGGTAGCTGCTGCAATCACTGTCTGTGAGGACATCTGGCATTCTGGACCAGCCGAAGATAGCATCGCCGCAGGCGCCCAGATCATACTCAATCTTAACGCTTCTCCGTTTTATGTACACAAAGGGGCCGAACGGGAAAACGCGGTTGTGACCGAACGTGCGAAATCCGGTCGAGTACCGATTGTATATGTCAATCTCGTCGGCGGTCAGGACGAACTTGTATTCGATGGTGGATCGTTCAGCGTTAACCGATCTGGTGAAGTGGTACAGCGGAGCCCAATTTTCGTTGAGCATCTGGCATCTGTGGTCTACTGCAATGGAGATCTCACTGGTGTGGCATCTGAGAACACAGCGGGACTGCCCGAAGTCGAAGAAAGCGTCTACCAGGCGCTGGTTACGGGAACGAGGGATTACGTACTGAAAAATGGATTTCAAGGTGTTGTACTTGGTTTGTCCGGAGGTATCGATTCTGCACTGACCATGGCGATCGCTGTTGATGCGCTCGGGCCGGAGTGTGTGCAGGCCATCCTGATGCCTTCACGTTATACACGGGAGATCAGCGTTCACGATGCCAGACAGGAGGCACTGTCTTTGGGAGTTGAGCACCACACCATTGAAATCGAGTCTCTGGTTCATGCTTATGACCGCGAACTTGCGACACTGTTTGAAGGGTATGGACCTGATGCCACAGAAGAAAACCTGCAGGCACGAATTCGCGGGAATCTGTTGATGGCAATATCCAACAAGACAGGCCGCCTGGTGCTGACAACAGGTAATAAGAGTGAAATGGCTGTAGGCTATGCGACACTGTACGGAGACATGGCTGGCGGTTTCGCAGTCATCAAAGATGTGCCAAAGACGTTTGTCTATCGCCTGGCACGCTATCGTAATGCAATATCGGCAGTGATTCCTGAACGGGTGATCACGCGGGCCCCTTCTGCTGAACTGGCGCCGGATCAAGAAGATGAAGACAGCCTGCCACCTTACGATGAGTTGGACCCTATCCTGGAAGCTTATATCGAAAAAGATCAGTCACCCGCGCAGATCGTCTCGGCTGGTTATGACGCGGTGGTGGTGGATCGAGTCATCGGCTTGGTTAATCGCAACGAGCACAAACGCCGGCAGGCGCCTCCAGGCGTGAAAATTACACAGCGTGCATTCGGTCGAGACCGACGTTACCCGATCACTTCTGGCTTCCGTTCGACCCGGTGTTAGTGATTTTCGGGTAGGTAGCTGCTGTGAGGATAGTTCAAACGAAGTACCCGTTCCGCATCGTGACCTAACTCGGCTAAACCCATTTCCTTGTAGGCTTTTATCATCACCGCGAGGGCATGTTCGACAGCCGAGGATGTTTGATAGGTTTCCAATACTTGTTTAGCGCGGTTGAGTGCAGCGACGTGGGCACCGCGTGCATGGTAATACCGTGCAATTTGAACGTCGTGCATGGCAAGGACATTAACGATCTCTACCAGTCTTTTGTTAGCATCTGGCGCATAGGTGCTGTTGGGAAATCGTGTGACAAGTTCGCGATAGGCATCAAAGGCGTCACGTATGGGTCCAGTATCGTGGGCGCTGGGATCACTACCTGTTATCGCACTCAGAAGGCCGCGCTCAGGCTTAAAGCCAGCGAGACCTTTGAGATAGTATGCATAGTCGACATTGGCATGGACCGGGTGCATTTGAATAAACCGACCGGCTTCAGCAATGGCCAATGCGGGCTGGTTGCTTTTATAGTATACGTAGGCGATCTCAAGTTGGGCTTGCTCGGCAAATGTGCCGTAAGGAAATCTACCTTGTAATTTTCGATAGTAGGTGATTGCCTCTTCCCAATATTCTCCCTCGGCCTGTTCACGAGCGGCCTGCAGAAACATTTCCGCGGTCCAGTTCAGAGTTTCGTCTTCCTCCTCCAGCAGTGAACAGCCTCCAACCAGACTGGTCAGCAGGAGGATGATCAGGGTGAACCTATATGTTTTTGTCATGCTTAGAGGAACTCGGTCTTCGTTTCAATAAATTATACTGCTGGTGTGAAGGCACGAGGTAATCGATTCTTGCTCCCATGGAAGATGGCACGACAGTGATGAATGCGGTGATCCCCGATCGGGCGCGAGGGGAGCGACTGGACAAAGTCCTGGCATCAGTATTTCCGCCTTACTCTCGTTCTCAGCTACAGCTGTGGATCCGGCAGGGGCGGATAACTATACACGGACGGATTCCCCACGGGCGGGAACTGGTATCGGGTGGGGAAGCTGTTCGCCTCGAGGTGCCACGGCCAGAACCTGTGGCCTGGCAGCCTCAGGACCTGCCACTTGAGCTGGTCTATGAGGATGCCGATATTCTCGTCATCGATAAACCAGCCGGCGTGGTTGTTCATCCGGGTGCAGGTAATCCTGACGGCACATTGGCCAATGCCATTCTTTACCACTTTCCGGAACTGGCTGCATTACCTCGTGCCGGCCTGGTCCACAGGATCGATAAAGGCACGACCGGCTTGCTGGTTGTAGCTCGAAATGAACATGCCCGCAGCAAGTTGATTCGTGCCCTTGAGTGCCACGCGGTGTCTCGGTGTTACCTGGCAGTGGTTGACGGAATACCGATTTCAGGCGGGACACTGGATCAACCCATTGGTCGTCACCCGCGCAACCGTTTGCGAATGGCAGTGAATCCAAATGGCAAACCGGCGGTAACACATTACCGGGTCGAGGAGAAATTTCGTGCTCACGCGCTAATATCAGTCGAACTGGAGACTGGCCGTACCCATCAGATTCGAGTTCACCTTTCCAAGGCTGGCTATCCGTTGGTCGGTGATGTGCTTTACGGGCGACGACTCCGCATACCAGCTGGTGCAAGTGGTAAGTTTGCCGAAATACTCCGGGGATTCAAACGACAGGCATTGCATGCCCGCTCATTAACACTGACCCATCCGCGAACAGGTAAATCCCTGAATTGGAAGAGCCCAGTGCCGCCTGATCTGGCGCAACTCTTAAGCACCTTGCGCTCAGAGCAGCGATCCGATCCATGACAAAGACTGAAATCGACTATGTAACCCCACAGTGGTCAGCGCCTTTTCACGTGCAGGCGCTGACAACGCTGCGTTTAGGGGGGTATAGTCAGGGCGATTATCAAGGTCTCAATCTTGCTGACCATGTCGGTGACGATTCCGCTCGTGTGACAAAGAATCGCAGCCTGATACGATCTAGCATTGGGTATCCAGCTGACCCGTTCTGGCTGGAACAAGTACATGGCAGTCGGGTCGTCCAACTCGACGACAGCGATGTCTCTCGTGTTGCTGACGGAAGCATCTCCCGTAGTCGTGGGGTTGTCTGTGCCGTTCTAAGCGCCGATTGTGTGCCGTTGTTTCTAACCGACAAGTCTGGTCAATTTGTTGCCCTGCTCCACGTCGGATGGCGAGGACTGGAAGCAGGTATTGTGGAGTCTGGTTTAGGCCTTATCCCCGAACCGATGGCCGAGGTTCTTACCTGGATCGGACCCGCAATCGGGCCGACTGTTTACGAAGTGGGGGATGATGTGCGGGGGCGACTGCTCAGGGCCTGTCGGGATCATGACAGCAAATTCACCGAAACTGAGACAGGCTGGCTGGCAGATCTACCAGGAATGGTTGAACAACGTCTACGACGCGCTGGTGTAGAGTCGGTCGGTTCAAGTGGACTGTGCACCTTCAGTGCACCGTGCAATTGGTTTTCGCATCGTCGATCGGCACCCTGTGGACGGATGGCATCTCTGATTTGGCTGACCTGATCAAATAACTGACATTGACTTTTGATGTTTTTCAATCAAATCAGATACCCTGGAAGAAGATGCGCCGAGCGGCTTACGATAGTGTTGTGCCTGCTATTTTGGACACCGACAGCCAACGCAGTTGATTTCGAATTGCTAGACCTCGACGGCAATCGCCACCGATTATCTGAATTTCTAGGTAAGTGGGTGGTGATCAACTTTTGGGCGACATGGTGTGGTCCGTGTTTGAAAGAGATTCCGGAACTCATTAGTTTCCAGTCGCGCCATGAATCGGAAGTAGTTGTACTCGGAGTAAATTTTGAAGATAGGCCGCTGCCGGAGGTCAAAGAGTTTGTTGCTTCGCTAGGAATCAACTATCTGGTGTTGCGAACGGGCAGTGAGCCACTGACACCATTTGAACCACTTAAAGGATTGCCCTCAACGTTTCTCGTCTCCCCCGAGGCTGAATACCTTGATCTTGTACTCGGCGCAGTGACAGCGGTAGAGCTTGAGGATTTAGTTGCCCGACACCGAGACCTTACACCTCAGAGCGCCAAGACCGAGTGATGTAGGTAATCAATGGGTGTTTGGGGCAGTGTGATCGGGTAGTGCCCTTTTTATGCGTAACTCCCTAGACAATATTGGGACAGTGCTTGTTTTGAGGCTGGTCAGGCCCCATTTTATATCTAAGTAGATATCAGAGCTTTATAGGTTTTGGCACGGAGTTTTATATGCGAATGGACAAGTTTACTTCCAGACTACAGTCAGCTCTGTCAGATGCTCAGAGTCTGGCAATCGGTCGTGATCACCAATTTATCGAGCCGCTGCACCTGATGATAGCGCTAGTGGATCAGGATGGCGGTGGTACGCGTCATCTGTTGGCGCAGGCAGGTATCAAAGTCCACCAGTTACGCTCACAACTCGATGAGGCTGTTGATCGATTGCCCAAGGTTGAAGGCAGTGACGGTGACGTTCAACTGTCGAACGAACTTATACGACTTTTGAATGTGAGTGATAAGTTCACCCAGCAGCGGGGCGATCAGTACATCTCTAGCGAGATGTTCATACTCGCGTCAGTCAAGGCAAACAATGAACTGGGCCGGCTATTACAGATAAATGGAGCGGATCCCAAGGCTGTCAATGATGCAATCGACACAATGCGAGGCGGTCAGCAGGTCGATGAACCGAATTCGGAAGACCAGCGTCAGGTACTGGATAAATACACTATAGACCTTACCGAACGGGCCGAACAAGGCAGGCTCGACCCGGTAATAGGTCGGGATGACGAGATTCGCCGTACCGTGCAGGTGCTTCAGCGACGAACCAAGAATAATCCGGTGCTGATCGGGGAGCCTGGTGTCGGGAAAACAGCAATCGTCGAAGGGTTAGCACAGCGCATTATCAATGGAGAGGTTCCCGAGGGCCTTCGTGGAAAGCGCCTGCTGTCGCTTGACATGGGGTCATTGATTGCTGGTGCCAAGTTTCGAGGTGAATTTGAGGAGCGCCTAAAGGCGGTATTGAGTGATCTGGAAAATCAAGGAGGCCAGGTCATATTGTTCATTGATGAGTTACATACCATGGTGGGTGCCGGACGTGCTGATGGCGCTATGGATGCCGGCAACATGCTCAAGCCAGCGCTCGCGCGTGGCGAGCTGCACTGTATCGGTGCTACGACTCTGGATGAATATCGCGCTCATCTGGAAAAAGACGCCGCCCTGGAACGACGTTTTCAGAGAATCTTGGTTGGCGAACCGAGTGTAGAGGATACCGTGGCTATCTTGAGAGGCCTCAAGGAAAAATACGAAGTACATCACGGTGTTGACATTACCGACCCAGCGATTGTGAGTGCCGCAACCCTCTCACATCGTTACATCGCTGACAGAAAGTTACCTGATAAAGCGGTTGATCTTATCGACGAGGCGGCCAGTCGAATTCGTATGGAGATCGATTCCAAACCTGAAGCTATGGACAAGCTCGATCGTCGGCTTATACAGTTGAAAATTGAACGCGAGGCGCTTAGCCGGGATACGGATGAGGCAAGTCAGAAGCGCTTGCGGGGCTTGGATGATGAAATCTCAGATCTGGACCGGCAGTATGCCGACCTCAAAGAGATTTGGAGCGCTGAAAAGGCCGCAGTCTACGGTGTGCAGCACGTTAAGGAAGAACTCGATCATACAAGGCAGGCTCTGGAAACAGCCAGACGTGCTGGTGATCTGGGAAGGATGTCTGAATTACAGTATGGCCGTATTCCGGAACTGCAAAAAGAACTCGAGAGCGCTACTTCAATAGAAAGTGACACACAGCTTCTACGTAATCGGGTGGGTACCGAAGAAGTTGCAGAAGTCGTTGGCCGCTGGACCGGTATTCCTGTTTCAAGAATACTTGAAGGAGAGCGTCAAAAGCTATTACGCATGGAAGACCAGATTCACGAACGGGTCATCGGGCAAACTGAGGCAATTCGTGTGGTTGCAGACTCGGTGCGACGGTCACGCGCAGGTCTGTCTGATCCCAATCGACCCTACGGTTCCTTTCTTTTCCTCGGACCAACCGGTGTCGGTAAAACAGAGTTATGTAAGGCGCTTGCCGAATTTCTGTTTGATAGTGAAGATGCGATGCTTCGGATTGATATGTCCGAGTTTATGGAGAAGCATGCGGTCGCACGGCTTATTGGAGCCCCACCGGGATATGTTGGTTATGAGCAAGGCGGTTATCTGACCGAAGCCGTCCGAAGGCAGCCCTATTCAGTAATCCTTTTAGACGAGGTCGAGAAGGCTCATTCTGAGGTTTTCAACATTCTCCTTCAGGTGATTGACGAAGGCCGTCTCACTGACAGCCAGGGCCGAACGGTTGATTTCCGAAATACGATCATCATCATGACATCGAATCTGGGGTCAAATCAGGTTCAGCAACTGGCTGGTGAAGACAACTACCAGGCTATGACAGCTGCGGTAATGGACGTGGTCAAGCAGCATTTCCGACCGGAATTCATCAACCGGATTGATGAGATGGTGGTGTTTCATCCGCTAAGCCGTTTGCATCTCAGCGAGATCGCAAGAATACAGATTGCACATCTGACGCAAAGGTTGGTAGACCGAGATTTAGATTTTCAGGTCACAGAAAAAGCGATCGAACGCTTAGCCGACCTGGGGTTCGATCCGGTTTATGGTGCACGACCACTCAAGCGGACAATACGGTCAGAATTAGAAAACCCACTCGCACAGTCGATCCTGTCCGGTCAGTTCAACAGTGGCGATACGATTGTCAGTGACTTTGACGGTACCGGGTTTACCCTGGAATGCTACACCCAGCCAACCGCGCAGGTCGCCTGAATCATGATTAATCGTGAAGCGGCTGTGTCATTCGTGATTTGGTTGCGCTGCCCAGTGGCAGTAGAATCTGCGGAATTCTAGCTTAGCGGTTTAGTTTATGAAGGCAATGATTCTTGCTGCCGGTAAGGGTACCCGGGTCCGGCCACTGACGCACAAGATGCCCAAACCAATGATCCCTGTTTTGGGCAAACCGGTTATGGAGTACCTGGTGGAGCAGCTGGCCCGACACAGCTTCGATCAGATCATGGTGAATGTCAGTCATCTCGCACATACCATCGAGAACTATTTTGGCGACGGTCGCCGATGGGGGGTCGAGATTGGTTACTCGTTTGAGGGCTATCTTCAGGATGGCAATACGGTGGCTCAGCCAATAGGTTCTGCCGGGGGTATCCGCCGGATCCAGGATTTTGCCCGGTTTTTTGATGATACATTTTTGGTGGTTTGCGGGGATGCTTTGATCGATCTTGATCTTACTGAGGTTTTGCGTAGTCATTGGAAGTCCGGAGCCATCGCAAGTGTTGTTGTCAAAGAGGTACCCAGACAGCGGGTTTCGAATTACGGTGTAGTCGTCTGTGATGCCGTCGGTCGCATTACGAATTTTCAGGAAAAACCTGATCTGGCAGAAGCACGCTCCAATCTGGTCAACACTGGAATCTATGTATTCGAACCCGAGGTTATTGAGCACATTCCAGCCGATGAGGAATATGATATTGGAAGTGACCTATTCCCCACGCTAGAACCATCGTCTTTTCACGCTATTAATGTACCCTTTAACTGGATTGATATCGGGCAGCTGAGTGACTACTGGGAAGCCAATCAGCTACTCATGCGCGGCATGCTCAAAGGTGCACGGATGCCAGGTAAAGAGCGCTTACCCAGGATATGGACCGGGTTGAACGTTAATGTGGACTGGGATGAGATCCGAGCAGAGGGTCCAATCTATGTCGGATCAGGAACGCGGATCGAACCAGGATGTGAAATTATCGGTCCGACCTGGATTGGCCAGGGGTGCCACATCGAGAGTGGGGCTCGAATCTCTCGAAGTATACTGTTCGAATACAGTCGTCTTGGTTCGGGTGCCCGGGTGACCGAATCTCTTGTGTTCGGTCAGAACTGTGTTGATCAGGACGGTAACCCGACACCTGACCCCAGCGGGAACCTGGACTGGGTCGGCGATGCGCGCGAATTCAGTGGTAGCCCCTAGGAAGTAGCCTGACACTATACCGCTGCGGTAGCACACATCCTGATGAGTTGGACTATGCCTGTGGATTTGCCCTTTATGGCCGATCAGCCGACGGCATCAGCACGTATAAAAGTCAGTCCGGAGCACTTCAAGGTCGATGAGGTTTTAGGGTTTGAACCCGATGGTACGGGACAGCATTACCTGTTTCAGATTCTTAAGATCAACCGAAATACCGCCGACGTTGCGCGCGAGTTGTCACAAATGTTTGGCGTGCGATTAGTGGATGTAGGCTATTCCGGGCGAAAAGATAAACAGGCTGTTGCCAGGCAGTGGTTCAGTGTACCGGCTCAAAGTGTGGACGCTGTCTCTAGTCCCGTAGAGGGCCTAGGCTGGAAGGTAGAAAAGCGGTGTAGGCATGGTAGAAAGCTGCGGCGCGGCTGTCATCGTGGAAATGCTTTTGACATTCGTTTGAGTGGGTTTAAGGGCTGTGCATCAGATCTAGAACAACGTGTTCTCGACCTTCAGCGCCGGGGTTTTCCAAACTACTTTGGAAGCCAGCGATTTGGCCATCAGGGCAGAAATATCGATGAAGCTCGCAGGATCTTGGGTACTGATGCTGTTCGACTTCGTCGGCCCAGCCATCAGATGCTGCTTTCCGCAGCGCGGAGTTGGTTGTTCAATATCGTTCTTGGACAAAGACTACTCGAAAATACATGGACTCGACCCCTGCCTGGAGACATCATGATGCTTGCTGGCAGTCGATCCCACTTTACAGCAGAAAAGGGCGACTCAATGCTACCGGAGCGGTTAGCCAGTTTGGATATTCATGTCAGCGGCCCATTATGGGGAGACGTAAAAGCTGTTCAGGATCAGCCAGCTTGGCAGCGGGAGTGCTGTTGGCTCGAAGGCGAAGCGGAAATGCGAGATAGTGTTGCCCGAACCGGAGCAAACCCGGCACGGCGTGCACTACGCACCACCTTCGATGACCTGACTCTGAAGTGGACCCACGACAGTAATCCCAGGCTCGTATTTACTCTCGGTCGTGGTTGTTATGCGACTTCTTTGCTCCGAGAACTGGTACTGTTTGACCTGCCATGAACCTCAAGTTGTTAGCAGACTGGCTCGGGTCAGTAAGTCGTTCACTCGTTTCACATAGGCTGCTGGTTCAGAAAGCCGCGCGCCTTCGCTCAATGCAGCTTGATCAAAAAGAACCATAGACCATTCTTCCAGTCGCTCGTGCCCTGGCGCCAGTTGTTTGATGAGCGGGTGGTCAGCATTAATTTCCATAATCGGCTTAGCGTCCGGCGCATCCTGCCCCATGGCCTGTAGGATGCGCTCGAGGTTACCCCCGAGATCATGTTCGTCGGCAACTAGGCAAGCCGGTGAATCTGTTAAACGATGGCTCACACGGACTTCCTTCACCCTGTCACTAAGTACGGCTTGTATCTTTTCCACCAGTCCGGTGAGGTCTTTACCTTTTTCCTCGGCAGCTTTCTTCTGATCATCGGTTGCAAATTCATCCAGGTCCAACGCACCCTTTGCGATCGACTTCAATGGCTTTTCCTCATAGTCACTGAGGGAAGTAACGAGCCATTCGTCAACTGGGTCCGTTAGCAGAAGAACTTCAATTTCGTTCTTTCGGAATATCTCTAGATGTGGCGATGTGCTGGCTGCTGCATATGAATCTGCCGTGATGAAGTAGATTCCCTTCTGTTTCATAGGCATTCGTTTGACGTAATCCGCTAGCGACACTGTCTGTGTTTCTTCATCGTCATGGGTCGTGCAGAAACGCAATAGCTCGGCCAGGGTCTTTTGGTTTTCATGGTCTTCGACCATACCTTCTTTTAGGACTTTGCCAAATTCCTTCCAAAACTGTACGTAGGAATCTGGATTTTTTTCGGCTATCCGCTTCAGTTCGTTGAGAATCTTTTTTACCGAGGCTGTGCGAATCCGGTCTATATCTTTGTTGTTCTGCAAAAACTCGCGTGAGACATTTAGCGGGAGATCAGCTGCATCAACTACACCCCGAACAAACCGAAGATAACTTGGCATCAGGTACTTGGCATCATCGAGAATAAAGATCCGACGCACGTAGAGATTAATACCGTGCCGTTGCTCACGGTCCCACAAATCAAACGGCGCTTTTGATGGAATAAAGAGTAGCGAGATATACTCAAGATTCCCTTCAACTCTATTATGTAGCGTGACGAGCGGGGCCTCGTTGTCATAACTAATATTGGTATAGAACTGTTTGTATTCTTCCTCTGTAATTTCGGTTTTTGGTCTAGACCACAACGCTGCGCCTTTGTTGACTGTTTCCCACTCCTCTTTTCGTTTTTCATCCGAACTCAGCATCTTGATCGGCAGAGAGATATGGTCGGAGTACTTTCCGATGATATTGCGGAGGCGATACCCTTCGGCAAATTCCTTATCTTCTTTGCGAAGATGTAGAGTTATTTCTGTACCTCGTTCAACACGGGTGGTGTTTTCGATCGTGTATTCACCGCTGCCGTCTGACACCCAGCGGACTCCTGTCTCAGATTCTTGGCCGGCTTTGCGTGTCAAGAGTTCGACTTTTTCTGCGACCAGGAAAACCGAATAGAAACCGACTCCGAATTGACCAATTAGACTTGCGTCTGCCGATTGGTCGCCACTGAGTGAATCCAGAAACTGGCGGGTGCCTGATCGGGCGATTGTACCGATGTTGTCGACCACTTCAGCCCTGGCCATGCCGATTCCGTTGTCACGGACCGAAATCGTTCTGTCCTTCTCATTGAAGTTGATATGCACAGACAGTTCATTGCTATTTTCCAGAAGTTGTTCATCTGTCAATGCCGCAAATCGTAGCCGGTCACAAGCATCCGAGGCGTTGGAGATCAACTCTCGAAGAAAGATCTCCTTGTTCGTGTAGAGTGAGTGAATCATCAACTGTAATAGCTGATTCACTTCGGTCTGAAAACTTCGAGTTTCAACGGTTTGTTCAGTTGTCATCGGTCATTGGTCCTTACTGATGTGGGGCTTGCGAACGATCTTCGTGATTATCTGTAAAAAATGGGGGCTGTGGGATAGTAATTCAAGTCATCTGTGATTGACCCTATCGTTTCATTTGGTACTTGGACTTATCGGCCTCAGTCGGCCCCGTGACCAATTTCCGGTAGAATCCGCCCCGTATGTTGTTTAACGAATCGGGGCATGGCGCAGTCTGGTAGCGCACCTGCTTTGGGAGCAGGGAGTCGGGGGTTCAAATCCCTCTGCCCCGACCATTATGTGGAAACCTCAGGAGAGCCGGGCGCCCGTAGCTCAACCGGATAGAGCAACGGCCTTCTAAGCCGTAGGTTACAGGTTCGAGTCCTGTCGGGCGTACCAATTTCGCGACGTGACCTCTTGAATAGCTGGATTCGCTGGCTTTGACATCCTGAATTGTTGGATAATTGACAACTTGGCTATCCGAATATGGTGATCGTAGCTCAGTTGGTAGAGCCCCGGATTGTGATTCCGGTCGTCGTGGGTTCGAGTCCCATCGGTCACCCCAGACTTGCAATAACCAAGACACGATCGTCAATTTATGGGATTGCCACTGAAGGACACGAAGGGCCGTTAGCTCAGTTGGTAGAGCAGCTGACTCTTAATCAGCGGGTCGCAGGTTCGATCCCTGCACGGCCCACCAGAACTGGTGAAAATTGAAATTGCTGAGAACATGTATGATCAAATTCGGCTTCTGGCCTTATTCTGAAATATGTACAGGATCAGATGCGAAAGTGGCGGAACTGGTAGACGCGCTGGCTTTAGGTGCCAGTGGGGCAACCCGTGGGAGTTCGACTCTCCCCTTTCGCACCAGCGTTCCAAGTAATTAATCATAGTTCACCTTCTACAATCAGGAATACCATCGTATGGATGTCTCTGTTGAAAATACTGGCGCAATCGGCAGGAAAATGACAGTCAAAATCCCTGCATCAGATCTTGATCAGAATATTCAGTCAAGGCTGTCGACGCTGGCGAAGACCGTAAAACTTCCAGGCTTCCGGCCGGGCAAGGTTCCGCTCAAGGTGGTTGAAGCGAGATATTCTGAGCAGGTCCTGCATGAAGCAGTCGAAGAACTGATCAGTTCAAGCTATCATGATGCCGTTGTGCAGGAATCTGTTGAAACCGCGGGCCCACCATCGATTGAACCCAAGACGATGACACGCGGCGAGGATCTTGAATATGTGGCCACATTCGAAGTGTTTCCCCAGATCCCCCGAACTGACATTGCCGGCACGTCGATTGTTCGTAAATCCTGTCAGCCAGAAGAGGGAGATGTGACTCGAACAATCGAAACTTTGCGTAAACGTCGAACGATCTGGGAGGCAGATGAATCAGCAGCCAAGGAGGGTGACCGCTTGCTGATTGACTTCAAAGGAACTGTGAATGGAGAACCTTTCGAAGGTGGGGAAGCGGAAAATTATCCCGTTATACTGGGGGGAAGTACATTGCTTCCGGAGTTTGAGGAGCAGTTAACTGACCTGAAGACAGGTGACCAGGGTACAGTCGACCTGACCTTTCCTGAAGATTACCCAAATGAAGAACTTGCAGGACAACCGGCAAAGTTCAGTGTCGACGTTCGTGAAGTCGCAAAACCGAAACTACCTGAGATCGACGAGGACTTCATAAAAAGTTTTGGTGTGGAAGAGGGGACCGACCAGGCATTCCGCAACCAAATTCTGGAAAACCTGGAGAAGGAATGTTCACAAAAAATTCGGAGTGACACTCATGAAGCGGTGATGGAGGCTCTTCTCCTGGGGAACGATTTCGAAGTTCCAGAGGCCTTGATCCGAGAAGAAACTGAGCGTGCGGTTATGGCTGCCCGGGCCCAGATGCAGCAGCAGGGTCTACCTGCAGATACACCAGTCGATCCAGAACAGTTCAGGAATTCAGCTGAAAGACGTGTACGACTCGGGTTAGTTATGCATACAATCGTAAAACAGCGAGAAATAAAGCCAGACGATAATGCTGTTCGCCAGCGACTAGAGAACATGGCGTCAAGCTATGATGATCCTCAACAGTTCATTAAGTGGTACAGTGAAGACAGGAGCCGCTTGTCACAGGTTGAGGCCGCAGTTGTCGAGGACCATGTTGTGGAAGCGTTGCTGACCGACGCCGACGTCACTGATAGCGAGGTGAGCTTTGAGGACTTAATGAACCCGACTGTACCTGACACTATGCAATCGTGATCCGGGTCGATCATACTGACAGAGGTGATACTGTGACAGATTATTCCAAGCAACCTGCCTTGACGGCACCCCAGAATCTCGGTTTGGTGCCGATGGTCATCGAAACCACTGGTAGAGGCGAACGTGCCTACGATATCTACTCTCGTCTGCTCAAGGAGCGGGTCATATTTATGGTCGGCCAGATTGTCGACCATATGGCCAACCTGGTTGTAGCGCAACTGCTGTATCTGGAATCAGAGAACCCGGACAAGGATATTCATCTTTATGTCAATAGTCCCGGTGGTGAGGTGAATGCTGGTCTTGCCATCTACGATACCATGCAATTCATTAGACCTGACGTCAGCACTGTTTGCACGGGTCAGGCTGCGAGCATGGGTGCAGTGATACTTGCTGGCGGCACTTCGGAAAAGCGATTTGCACTGCCACATTCACGAATTATGATCCATCAACCTTGGGGCGGGTTTCAGGGTCAGGCCACAGATATTGATATTCACGCCAAAGAGATTCTGAGAATACGTGAACGGTTAAACCAGATACTTTCCAATCATACCGGCCGCGATCTCGATATTGTTCAGAATGACACTGAGCGGGACAACTTTATGAGCGGAGACGAGGCTGCAGAATACGGTATTATTGACCGAGTAATTAGCCAGCGCGAAGACTAATTATTATCACGCAAAGAGCTTCAATTGTGTACCCCTTGCAATCACACTATAAAGACTGCATCTTACATAGGTGGCAAAGCTGATTTTGAACACAACCCACGTGCCTGAAGATCTAGCCTGGGTGGATCATTACAGAGTTAACAATTGATATAGGGGAGGTAGCATGGCCGAGAACGACGGCGACAACAAAGGTGACAAGCTTCTCTATTGTTCTTTTTGTGGAAAGAGCCAGCACGAAGTTAGAAAGCTGATCGCTGGCCCATCGGTATTTGTTTGTGACGAGTGCGTAGAACTCTGTAACGAGATTATTCGTGAAGAGGCCGAAGATGTAGAAGCCGAGGACGCTCGCGAGGCAGCTTATCCGACCCCGCAGGAAATCTGTGAGCGGCTGGATGATTACGTCATCGGCCAGACAGAGGCAAAGAAAGTTCTTTCAGTGGCCGTATACAATCACTATAAGCGGATTGAGAACGCAGAAGCTGTAGGCGAAGTCGATATCTCGAAAAGTAACATTCTGATGATCGGGCCGACCGGATCAGGTAAAACACTTCTAGCCGAAACACTGGCTCGGGAACTCAATGTACCGTTTACGATTGCCGATGCAACCACTCTCACAGAAGCCGGTTATGTCGGAGAAGATGTTGAAAACATCATCCAGAAGCTGCTCCAGAAGTGTGATTATGATGTGGAAAAAGCGCAGATTGGGATTGTGTATATCGATGAAATAGACAAGATATCGCGTAAATCAGATAACCCATCTATTACCCGTGATGTCTCTGGGGAAGGCGTTCAGCAGGCGCTACTTAAACTGATCGAGGGCACTGTAGCCTCGGTACCTCCACAAGGTGGTCGCAAACACCCGCAGCAGGAGTTTCTACAGGTCGATACCCGAAATGTGTTGTTTATTTGTGGAGGTGCATTCTCGGGACTCGAGAAAGTCATCCAGCAGCGCTCTGAAAAGTCAGGTATCGGTTTTGGTGCGGACATCAAAAGCATCTCAAATGATGCCCGTATGAGCGAGTTTCTACCTGATCTCGAACCCGAGGATTTGATCAAGTATGGACTGATACCAGAGTTTGTCGGACGCATGCCGATAATCGCAACCCTCGAAGAACTGGATGAAGAAGCCTTGATGACCATCCTGACCGAGCCCAAAAATGCACTGATCAAGCAATTTGGCAAACTATTTGAGCTTGAAAATGTGGAACTTGAAATTCGACAGGATGCTCTAAAAGCTGTTGCAAAAAAGGCTATGGATCGAAAGACTGGTGCGCGCGGTCTGCGTTCAATACTAGAGAAAGCGTTGCTGGAGACCATGTTTGAATTGCCATCAATGAACGATGTGACCAAGGTGATGGTAGACTCCAGCGTAATCGAAGACAGCTCTCAACCGCTATATGTCTTCGAAGAAGAACCACGAAACATTTCACAGCAATCTTAATTTGAGTGTGAGACACGATTTCACCTTGAATTAAGAGGGCGAAGCCCCCAGATTAGGTGTGATACCAGTGCACGACTGGTTTGCCGTGCTTTAAACGGAATCAGAACACACGGGACTAGACATGACTGACGATAACGATACTGAAGCATTGGAGCCACAGGTTCGCTATCCCATGTTGCCATTACGTGATGTTGTGGTCTTTCCGCACATGGTGATACCGCTCTTTGTCGGTCGGGAGAAATCGATTAAAGCACTCGACCACGCTATGGAATCTGGCAAGCAGATATTTCTTGCGGCCCAGCATGATGCTGCAGATGACGACCCGTCACCTGAGCACATTTATGAGGTCGGTACTGTGGCCAATATTCTGCAGCTCCTAAAACTACCCGATGGCACCGTAAAGGTTTTGGTAGAGGGAACAGCCAGAGCCGCAATCGTTAGATATGTTCAATCCGAAGAGACTTTTGAAGTCGACGCTGTTGAAATCAATGATGAACTGATCGATGAGCGTGAGGCTGAAGTACTGATCCGAACGGTGGTTACTGAATTTGAACAGTATGTCAAACTCAACCAAAAAATTCCGCCGGAAGTGCTGACATCCTTGAGCGGCATCGAGGAACCCGGCCGGTTGGCCGATACGATCGCCGCTCATCTGACGTTAAGAAACGAAGAAAAACAAAAGATCCTTGAATATGCCAGTTCACGTGAGCGGCTGGAACATATTCTGGGCATTATGGAATCCGAGATCGATCTCCTTCAGGTCGAGAAACGAATTCGTGGGCGAGTCAAGAAGCAGATGGAAAAAAGTCAACGCGAGTATTACCTGAATGAGCAGATGAAAGCGATTCAGAATGAACTCGGCGAAATGGAAGACGCGCCCAATGAAATGGATGAACTGCAGAAAAAGGTCGAAGAAGCCGGCATGTCCAAAGAGGCACTGGAAAAGGCCGAGTCAGAACTGAAAAAACTTCGCATGATGTCACCGATGTCAGCGGAAGCGACGGTGGTCCGAAATTACATCGACTGGCTGGTGCAGGTGCCGTGGAAGAAAAGGACCCGAGTCTCAAAGGATCTGGCCAAGGCCGAATCGATTCTTGAGGGAGATCACTACGGACTGGAGAAAGTCAAGGAGCGGATACTGGAATATCTGGCCGTACAACAGCGAATCAAAAAAATCAGAGGGCCCATTCTGTGTTTGGTTGGACCGCCAGGCGTCGGCAAGACATCACTGGGTGAATCAATAGCGCGAGCAACACATCGTAAGTTCGTGCGCATATCACTGGGCGGAATGCGCGACGAGGCTGAAATTCGTGGTCACCGCAGAACCTACATCGGGTCACTGCCGGGGAAAATTCTTCAAAACATGGCAAAAGCAGGATCGAAGAATCCATTGTTCATGCTTGATGAAGTCGACAAAATGTCGATGGACTTTCGAGGCGATCCGTCGTCTGCCCTGCTGGAAGTGCTCGATCCAGAGCAAAACAACAAGTTCGGTGATCATTATCTCGAGGTCGACTACGATCTTTCTGAAGTCATGTTTGTAGCAACAGCCAATACCTTGAACATACCCAGTCCATTACAGGATCGGATGGAGATCATCCGTATTTCCGGCTACACAGAAGATGAGAAACTCAATATTGCAACGCGTTATCTCGTCGAAAAGCAGAAACGGAACAATGGGCTTAACGATGAAGAGATCGTTTTCCGGAAATCTGCCCTGGTAGATATCGTTCGTTACTATACCCGGGAGGCTGGTGTCAGGTCGCTCGAGCGGGAAATCGCCAAGATTTGCCGCAAAGTTGCTAAGGAACTGCTTCTCAACGAAATAGAACGGACTGTGACAGTCACCAGTCGGTCCGTACGGAAATATCTTGGTGTCCGTCAGTTTCGTTATGGCAAAGCAGAAGATGAAAACCGGGTCGGGCAGGTGACTGGTCTGGCATGGACCGAAGTCGGTGGAGAACTTCTAACAATAGAAGCGGCGGTGATGCCCGGTAAAGGCAAGCAGAGCTATACGGGTAAGCTAGGAGATGTTATGCAGGAGTCGATTCAGGCTGCGATGACTGTGGTTCGCACCCGATCCAGGCAGTACGGCATACCACTGGGTTTTTACCAGAAGCAGGATGTGCACATACATGTGCCTGAAGGAGCAACACCTAAAGATGGGCCAAGTGCGGGGATTGGAATGTGTACGGCGGTATTGTCTGCGATTACCAGCATCCCAGTGCGTTCTGATCTTGCCATGACGGGTGAGATCACGTTGCGGGGTGAAGTGTTGCCTGTAGGGGGTCTTAAAGAAAAGTTACTGGCCGCACATCGAGGCGGCGTCAAATTTGTATTGATTCCCCATGAAAATGAAAAGGACCTGGCAGAAATCCCCAACAATGTGAAGGCGGGTCTGGAGATCAAACCAGTTCGTTGGATAGATGAAGTTTTTGCGTTTGCGCTTGAAAGACTCCCAGAATCAATCGATGAGACTGCTGATGAGGCAAACGTTGAGTCAGCCAATGAAGACAGTCAAATCACGCAGGATCGGCCCGTGGCCCACTGACAGTCCTGGCCTAATCGCGGGGTCCATTTATGACCTATCTGATGCACATAAATCTGTAGATTCAACTTATAAATCAGTCATCTTCAGCGGATTCTTCCTCTAAATTATCAAAATGTAGCCGGCATCGGGATGGTTTTTATCGGGTGGTGCCAATTTGACACCGAAAATCAGCCCTTGGTATAAACATTTTGCTGTACGTGTTCAGTCGGTGTTTACACGGAATTTCCGAACTGAGGCTGATTGAGCTCAACGCGATGTTCGAGCTGTGGTCACGACCAACTTGAATGAGGGATACACCAGTGAATAAAGCCGAATTGATCGACGCAGTAGCAACCAGTACGGGTCTGGGTAAATCTGATGCGGCCAGCGCCGTAGAATCTGTCTTCAGCAACATCACCACCACACTGCAACGGGGGGGTACGGTTTCTCTGGTTGGATTTGGTGCATTTTCCGTCAGTCACCGTTCTGCTAGGACGGGCCGGAATCCCCGCACGGGTGAAACCATCACTATTTCAGCGTCCCGTGCGCCGAAGTTCAAAGCTGGAAAACAGCTGAAGGATGCCGTAAACTCGCTCGCCTTTCCGGGTGCTTAGCTCAGCTGGCAGAGCGTCGCCCTTACAAGGCGAAGGTCGCAGGTTCGAACCCCGCAGCACCCACCAAGGCCTGCGGTATGCTGTCTTACGGACATTTTGCTAGAACGCCGGAGCGGTAGTTCAGTTGGTTAGAATACCGGCCTGTCACGCCGGGGGTCGCGGGTTCAAGTCCCGTCCGCTCCGCCATTTACTTGAAAACCAGGCGTACGCAGATATTTGTGGGCGCCTGGTGGATTCCGTACACTGCGAACCGATGAGGATTCATCTTGATTGTGCCCACCTAATACAATAGGGCAACAAAACTGCTTCTTGGGAACAGGAAGGTTTTCGGTTTTCGTGCCTTAACAAGGCTGAGAAACAACAACAATGCTGATTACAATTCGAGAAAAAGCATCCGGCGTCATAGGCTGGACCGTCGCCGGTGTCATTATCCTTGTCTTCGCAGTGTGGGGGATCGGGTCCTATTTCGAAGGTGTATCCGAGATTATTGTTGCGACTGCTGACAAGATCGAAATTAATCAACAGACGTATCAGCAGGCAATGAGTGATCGCCGTCGACGACTGGTCCAGATGATGGGGAGAAACGTTGACGCTGAACTATTCAGCAGTACCGCCTTCAAACGCCAGGTCGTAGAGGAGCTTATAGACACCACCTTACAGAACGAGACCCTTCATGCCAGTGGATTTCGAATCAGTGATGCCCAACTGGCAGCACTCATACAGAATACTGCAGTTTTCCATACCGACGGTCAGTTTGACCGTGACCGATATGAGCTTCTTGTTCAGAACGCTGGAATGACCATTCAGGGTTACGAGAGTTATCAGCGCCAGCAGGGCGTCGTCGACCAACTGGTTCGAGGACTTGGACAGTCAGCCATTGTCAGTGGAAACTCGATCGATAAAGCATGGAAACTTCTGGATCAGCGCCGTATAGCGTCCTATACCACGCTAGAGTTCGATAATTTTCTGGATGATATACAAGTCTCTGAGGCGGCAATTGAAAAAGAGTATCAGGCAAACTTAGATGGGTACTTTGAGCCTGCTTCTATTCAGGTGGACTACCTGAAGTTATCAGTGGAAGATCTGGGCGCAAAATTGGATGTTGATGAGGCAGATATCTTGCACATGTATGAGGACAATCCCGACCGCTATAGGCAACCCGGCAGTCGCAGCGTCAGCCACATATTGCTGTCAGTCAGCCCGGATGCAGCAGATGCGCAGATTGATCAGGTGCGTCGGAGTGCATCAGAAATCGTTTCGCGCGCCCGCGGCGGTGAATCGTTTGCCAGTCTGGCCGAAGTCAATTCAGACGATAAAGGCTCTGCGAAACGCGGTGGCGAACTTGGCGTGATCAGACCGGGCACCATGGTCAAACCGTTCGAAGATGCTGTTTTCGAAATGGTAGAAGGGGAGATCAGTGAGCCGGTGAGAACGCAATACGGGTTTCATGTGATTCGCCTGGACAGGATTACTGAATCTACAGTTCAGTCCCTTGATCAGGTCCGGAGTGAAATCAAGGCCGAAGTCCGCCGTCTCCGTGCGGAGGAGCAGTTTAATGAATTGGCCGAAATCCTTGGCAGTACCGTATTCGAACAACCCGATTCCCTGGAACCTGCTGCTGATCACCTGGGCGTAAAGGTAATGCGCAGTGAGTGGTTTACCCAGGATGCTGGTACCGGCATTGCTGAATTTCAGGGAGTTCGGGACGCTGCATTCGGTAACGAGGTTTTGATTGATGGCCTGAACAGTGAATTGATAGAAATTGACCAGGACAACCTTGTTGCCGTGCGCAAAGTTGACTATCGTGCTCGCCGTCAACTTGATCTGGATGAGGCCAGGCCAGAGTTAGAAAAAAGGCTTCGCGCAGTGGAAGCATCGGACAGAATGGAAAAAGCCGGTGAAGATCTGGTGGCACGCCTGAAATCCGGCGCAGACTGGGACGAACTGCTCATAGCACACAAGCTGGCCCGTGTCCGCCTTCCCGAGGCAACTGAGACCCTGCTGGAACCACTTGAGCAAGTGGTTGCCCGTGTCGTCTATGCGGCACTTGTGCCGCTATCCGGACAGATTGTCTATGGTGGAGAGCGAATTAGTCCGGCACGATACGCGATCTATCGACTCGAGCGTGTCGAATTCGGAGACCCCGCAAACGCGTCAAAAGAAGATCGATTGGGAGTTGAGAAAGTCTTATTGTCGCGATGGGGCGGGGAAATGGTGATCGGTTGGCGTCAGGGGTTGCGTCAAGTAGCAAAAGTTCAGATCCACGAAGAGTTACTCTAAAGATCAGCGTGACGTGGGCTGATTCCTACCGTATTAAATCCACCATCTACATAGGTGATTTCGCCGGTGATACCGGAGGCCAAATCTGAACACAGGAAGGCAGCAGCATTGCCGACTTCCTCGATTGTGACACCGCGACCCAGCGGTGCTGTATCGTCATAGAATCCCATCATTTTACGGAACCCTTTGATACCTGATGCGGCCAGCGTCCGGATGGGTCCAGCCGAGATACCGTTAACTCGGATTCCCTGACTGCCCAAAGACTGAGCGAGGTAGCGCACATTGGCTTCAAGGCTCGCTTTTGCCAAACCCATTACGTTGTAGCCCGGCATCGAACGTTGGGAGCCGATGTAGGTCAACGTAAGCAATGCCCCGTTGCGCCCCGACATCATAGGCTGGGCCGCACGCGCCAGGGCAGCGAAACTGTAAGAACTTATCTCGTGAGCCGTGTTGAAGCCGTCCCGTGTAACAGCATTAAGGTAGAGCCCTTCGAGTTCCTCTGTAGGTGCAAATGCAATCGAGTGCACCAGAATATCGAGAGCGTCCCAGTGCTTCGCCAATTCATCGAAAAGAGAGTCGATCTCACTGTCGGTCCCAACATCACAAGGCAGTACCACTGTACTGCCTAATGATTGGGCAAATTTGTCAACTCTGGGTTTGAGTTTTTCATTTTGATAGGTCAAAGCCAGTTCTGCCCCTTCCCGGTCCATAGCCTGGGCAATACCCCAGGCTATGGACCGGTTGCTGGCGAGACCGGTAATCAGCGCTCGTTTGCCATTCAGGAATCCCATAGTCCATATTCTCTGTTTATCGAAATCAAGTTGATAGAGTTTGTAGCTTAAGAGCCGACCCCTGTCAAAGTCCAGACCGATCGGAAGCCAATGAGTAATATCGTCGTACAGCCAGTGCAGAATCAGGCGATTATTCGCGCAACTGAGATCGCCGAACGACTAGATCTACCTTTGGTTACACAAGCTGATGCTGGTCAGCAGTTTGTCCTCGAGGTTTCTGTAGAACGTCTGGCGATTCGTGATCGTAGACAGGTTCGTACACTGCCAGTCCAGGTGGTGTGTTCAAATTTGCGGCGCCCCAGTCGAGGTCGTGATCTGCTGGCGCGCGCCATAGGTCGAACCAATAAGACAGTAATCGATGCGACCGCGGGTTTTGGTCGCGATGCCTTTCATCTGGCCAGTCTGGATAGGCGAGTGACAGGTATAGAGCGATCGCCAGTACTGGCCGAACTCTTGATCGCGGCGCTGAATCAACCTGCAGCTGAAGCACTGCGAAAAAGTATCCGCTTTATTTGTGCAGATAGTCGTGTCGCTATCGAACAATTACCCCGCCCTGATGTAATCTATCTTGATCCCATGTTTCCGCAAAGAACCATTAACTCTGCGACTGCACGTAAAGAGGCGACACTGCTTCGTGGACTGGTGGGTGATGACCTCGATGCCGATGAACTGTGGAGCCTTGCATGCATCCATGCACGTCAACGAGTAGTGGTTAAGCGGTCTCGCTATGCGCCTGCTTTAGGGCGGGTTCCTGATCTGAAGGTAAGCGGTAAGGCAGTTCGATACGATATATACCTTAGGGACGAAAGATGAAGACGCTGCCTTGGTTTTATGCGCCCAATCTGGATGCCAGACCGGAATCTGCAGTGCTCGTAGCAGATGAATCGAGGCATCTAGCCCGGTCGCGTCGTTTGGGGATTGGCGGTGAAATCGTTGTTTTCGACGGACTCGGGACAACAGCAAAAGCGAAAATTGTGGATATCAGCGAGCGGCGAACCCGGGTTGCGCTTGACTTGACCGCTTATGCTCACCAGATTGAGGGTCGTGTTCGTGTGCATCTGGCGGCGGCTCTGCCGAAGGGTGATCGTCAGGCAGTGATGCTGGATATGGTCACGCAGATTGGCATGACTGATTTCACACCACTATTGTGTGATCGCAGTGTTGCGAAGTTCAGTATCCGCTCAGCGGCTCGTTGGCAGAAAACATGCCTCGAAGCCTGCAAGCAGAGTCGGCGACCCTGGGTTCCCCGTCTCCATCAGCCAAAACTATTGGCAGAGATGTTTAATACAGGTGGCGAGGCTGGGCGTGTCGTCTGGCTTGCAGATTCCCGGGGGGGGTATCCCACCGCAGTTCAAAAGGTAACGGCCGATGAGTTAATTCTGCTGGTTGGACCCGAGGGAGGGTTCAGTCCGAGCGAATGGGAACTGCTTAGTGACGCCGATATCGTGCCCGTCACTCTGGCCAAAACTGTATTGCGGACCGAGACCGCAGCCGTGGCGATGGTCAGCGCTGCTATAACCATGCTGGGTGTCTAGGAAGACAACTGTTCTACACGGCTCTGCTGAGCTTGAAGTTGTGCAATTGCACTGCGGGTGGATTCTAGACGTTCTCGTTCCTTGGCCACGATGTCAACTGGTGCCTTGTCCACAAAATTCGGGTTGGACAACTTACCCTGCGTGCGTGCCAGATCTTCGTTCAATTTTCCAATCTCACGACTGAGTCGTTCCAGCTCTGCTTCACGATCGATAACAGCACCCATGGGCACCAGAACGGTCAGTGACCCGATGAGAGCTGTAGCACATTCCGGAATCTGTGAATCTTCAGTGACATAATCTAGAGAGTCCAAACGCGCCAGTTCCACGATCAGCCTGTTAAATGCTGCCGAACGTTCTGCGTCGGTACTGTCTCCACCCCGGAGCAAAGTAGGCAGCGAGCGACGTGGATCGATATTCATCTCACCCCGAATATTTCGTACCGCCGAGACCACCGACTGTACCCATTGCAGATTGTCGATCGATTCCTGGTCTATCAGCTCTGTTTGTTTAATCGGGTATGGTTGGGTCATGATTGTCGGCCCGGCAGTTCCGACGCGACGTGCGATACGGCGCCACAGGGCGTCAGTAATAAACGGCATAATAGGGTGCAGCAATCGGAGGGAAGCATCCAGGATCTGGACAAGGGTCTGCCTTACCCCGAGTTTGCGATCTGTTGACAGATCGTCATCGCCGAGTTCAATTTTGGCTATCTCAAGGTACCAGCTGCAGAATTCGTCCCAGACAAAGCTGTGGAGCGTTTGTGCCACCTGGTCAAAACGGTACAGCGATACAGAGTGACTGACATCACCTGCCACCTGTTGCAATCGGGAGATGATCCAGTGTTCTGCTGGTCCAAGCTGACCCGTCGCACCTGGGTTAGTTTCCAGAGGTTCGGTATTTATCAACACGAACCGGGTGGCATTCCAGAGTTTATTGCAGAAGTTACGATATCCCTCTATCCGACCTAGATCAAAGCGGATATCCCGGCCCTGGGTTGCGAGGCTGGCAAAAGTAAAGCGTAGAGCATCGGTTCCGTACGATGGGATGCCTTCGGGGAACTGTCTGCGTGTATCGTCAGTGATGCGCTTGGCCATTTGTGGTTGCATCAGCCCTGAAATTCGTTTCTCTATCAGTGCCGGAAGCGTAATACCATCGATCAGATCCAGTGGGTCAAGCACATTGCCTTTTGACTTCGACATTTTCTGACCGTCGGCATCGCGTACCAGACCATGAACGTACACATCATGGAAAGGGACGGACCCCGTAAATTTCAGACCAAACATGATCATTCTGGCCACCCAGAAGAAGATGATGTCGAAACCTGTGACCAGTACACTGGTGGGATAGAACGCTTTCATTGCTGCGGTATCTTCGGGCCAGCCCAGGGTAGAAAATGGCCACAGTGCCGAGGAAAACCAGGTATCCAGAACATCTTCATCCTGGTACAGCGAGACTTTTCTGCCGTGAAACGATGCTGCCTTTTCCAGCGCGGATGATTCGTCCAGAGCAACAAAGATGTTGCTGTCGTCGTCATACCACGCCGGAATACGGTGGCCCCACCAGATTTGCCGCGAGATGCACCAATCTTCAATGTTATTCATCCACTCGTAGTAGGTCCTGCTCCAGTTGTCCGGTACAAACCGGATTCGGCCGTCTTTAACTGCTTCAATAGCCGGCTCAGCCAAAGGCCTGGTGCGGACATACCACTGATCTGTTAGATAGGGTTCTACAACGGCTCCGGATCGATCACCGCGCGGCACCATCAGTGTGTGATCTTCGATTTTTTCGATCAGACCTCGTTCTTCAAGATCTGAGATGACCTGCTTTCGAGCATCGTAACGATCCAGACCATGGTACTCCGAGTCTTCCAGATCGATAGCTGCATCGGGCGTCAGCATGTTGATGACCGGTAGGTCGTGGCGTTGACCGACTTCGTAGTCGTTGAAGTCGTGACCGGGTGTGATCTTGAGACAACCGGTTCCAAAAGTGGGGTCCACATAATCATCCGCAATGATTGGAATCATCCGTTCCACAAGCGGTAATCGTACCTGACTACCAATAAGATCGCGGTAGCGTTCGTCTTCGGGATGTACTGCCACGGCGCTGTCACCCAGCATCGTTTCGGGCCGAGTGGTTGCAACCACCAGGTGTCTTGAGTTGTCGGACAAGGGGTAACGAATGTGCCATAAGTGCCCCTGCTCTTCTTCCGAGATTACTTCCAGATCAGAAAGTGCGGTGTGTAACACTGGATCCCAGTTGACCAGGCGCTTGCCACGGTAAATCAGATCTTCTTCGTAAAGCTGTACGAACACCTGGCGCACGGCGTGTGACAGGGCATCGTCCATCGTGAATCGTTCCCGGCTCCAGTCTAAAGATGCGGCCATTCGTCGGAGTTGTCGGCTGATCGTACCGCCGGACTCACGCTTCCATTGCCAGACTCTGTCAATAAACTGTTCGCGACCCAGATCGTGTCGCGATACGCCCTCGGCCTCCAGCTGTCGTTCGACCACCATCTGTGTCGCGATACCGGCATGGTCGGTACCGGCTTGCCACAAGGTACTTCTGCCACTCATCCGGTGATAGCGAATCAGGGCATCCATGATAGTGTCTTGAAACGCATGACCCATGTGTAGGCTGCCGGTAACGTTTGGCGGTGGTATCGCAATGCAATAGGCATCACCGATACCGGTCGGCGCGAAACAGCCCCCGGCTTCCCACTCTTGGTAAAGCATGGCTTCCATGCTGTGGGGATCAAAGTTCTTGCTTAATTCAACGTCAGACATCGTTTGTCATGCCAGGATTTTCGATTTTATGGTATCGCGTTTGAAAACCGGCGAATTATAGGGCAAAGACCTGTAGCCCAACGGGGTTAGTCTCGAAGTTGGCCCGTCAGTCGCTCTCAAGCCACGCAGAAAGCTGCTGAGAAACGTCGGACAACAGTTTTTCGCGCAAGGCTTCATCCAGAGGCTCGCCGGACCTGCGGGAAATAGTTTTCTCTACCGTATCGATAAGCTCACGCGAGAGTTCTGCAATGGATTCACGACTCATGCCGGCATCAGGTGACGGGGTGGATACGGGAGCCTGGGATATGGGTGACGAAGGTTGTTCTCGAGCCCTATCCATGGGCGGGGGGGACTCGGTGCCGGTTAAAGCATCGTGCAACAGTTCTGCGGTCTCGGGTTCCGAGTGACTTATCATAGCAGGGTCATCAACAAGTGACTCAGTGCTGAACATATCAACCGTCTCAGGAGAATCCAAATCCTCAGTTGGATCGAACACCGGTGCTGCCAATTCAGATGTTGTCTGGATTTCGTCGGTGTCCAGCTGGGTCTGATCAGATGTTGTGGCTTCGTCCTGGGCTGTTTCTGTTTCGGGGTCAAGCAGTCGACCGAGTTCTTTTAGTTCGCGAATCAGTTCTTTTTCCTGATCTTTTGATGTCATGTTGTTTTGCCTCGAAATCTTCGATCAAAGAGTGATCCGATGCGTTTCAAGTTCCAACCCCTGGTCCCGATAGAACTTGAATCGGGACCGACCGGACTGTTTGTCGATTTCATCAAAACCAACAACTTCGGCGATTCTCACAAAATTGGAATAATCTTCAACGGGTTGATCTGCTACAGACACCACGACCTCTGCAGATCCCGATTGGGGTGGGTGATGGCCAATACGCACCGGGGCCGTGAGATCGGAATTGTCATTGTTTCGGACATGCGGGATAAAGCTGCTTTGTGAGAATGTCCATAGCAGGTCATCGAGCAGGTCCGATTCTTGGTCATCACGAGTTCGTAGGTAGACCGAATGACCACTTCGATAAGCACGATCTATAATTTTGCAAGCGAGCCTCAAGCGCCCGTTAGTTGCATTTGCTTCAAGAACATAAAAATCTATACGCACGGCAGCCATCAGATCACAGTTTTAGTTTGTCGATCGGTTAATTAAGAATTGTGTCAACAGAGGCACTGGTCGACCCGTCGACCCGGTCTTGGTGTTCGTCTTCCAGGCAGTACCCGCGATATCCATGTGGGCCCACTTCATCTTTTCAGTAAATCGTGATAGAAAACAGGCGGCAGTGACGGCACCGGCACCTCGACCACCGACATTCGCGATGTCGGCAAATCCGCTCTTAAGTTGTTCATGATATTCATCCCACAGCGGTAATCGCCAGGCACGGTCACGCGTTTGCTCACCCGCTTCGAGCAGTTGATCAGCGAGAGTGTCGTCATTGCTGAACACGCCGCTTGCCGGGTGACCCAGGGCAATCACACAAGCACCGGTTAGGGTGGCAATATCAACAATTGCATCGGGCTTATAACGTTCTGCATAGGTCAGCGCATCACACAATATGAGCCTGCCTTCCGCATCCGTATTAAGTATCTCAATGGTCTTACCGGACATGCTGGTGACGATATCACCCGGTTTATTTGCAGCCCCATCGGGTAGGTTCTCGCTACTGGGTACGATTCCTACTACATTAAGTGGGAGCCCCAGTTCGGCAACTGCACTTAAGGCGCCGAAAACACTGGCACCGCCACACATGTCGTATTTCATTTCTTGCATACCGCCTGCAGGTTTAAGCGAAATTCCACCAGCATCAAATGTGAGTCCCTTTCCAACCAGAACCACCGGGCGCTGATTTTGTGCGGCACCCCGGTGTTCCATGATGATGAACTTTGCGGGTTGGCGACTGCCCCGGGAGACCGATAGCAGGGATCCCATTTTGAGCTGTTCCATACGTTTCTCATCTAGAACGGTAACCTTCAATCCATGGCTTCGCTGCAGTTTTCGTGCCTGGGCCGCCAGGTAACTTGGTGTGCAGATATTGCCGGGCAGGTTGCTGAGATCTCGAGACAGTTTTACACCATTTGAAATCGCCTGACTTTCGCGGATGGCTCGCCGGGCCCGCACCGAAGCTGCTCTTGAACTGACAGAAAATGTGACACGAGCGAGCGGCCGTTTGCGCTCTTTCGTGCTTTTTGTCTGATCAAACTGGTAAGTGGCATCGCACACTGCGTAGGCGAGGAGACGCAGGCGTTCACTGACATTCCGGTCAGCAACTGCAGTTTCGGCCAAGGTCACCGTGGCATTGCGTATGGGTAACCGTGCGAGTGCAGTGGCTGCACTGTCCACGGCCTGTTTGTATTCGGCAACACCGGATTCGTGTGCTTTGCCCAAACCTACGGTAAGCACGCGCCGAGCCGGGCTATTGGGATGGCCAGGAATCATCAGAATTGAGCCGCTGGTACCTTTGATATCGCCGTCGTCGACCAGACGCTGGATGATGCCACCCATCGTCTTATTGGCTTTTTTGGCACTTGCAGTTAGTTTTCCACCGTCTAGAATTCCGACAACCAGACAGTCGGTTTTGAGGTTTATAGGGTTAGCGCTGGTAAGATTAATTTTCATGGGGTCCCTGTGATAGATCAGTTACAGTAGCAGTGGCACTTGCCATATTCACAAAATGAAGCAGTATTGTGGTGGTTTATTCATGATTCTGTCAAAAGAAGGTTGCAATTGTACAAATGATTCTTAGACGAGCATTTGTCCGGGAGGCATTGTTGACCAGCGTTGCTGTAACGCTGGTTATGCTGATGATCTTTATTGTTGTTCGGGCACTTGGATTCCTCCGCCAAGCAGCAGAAGGCATGATTCCTGTCGGCAGCATCTTTTTGCTGTTGTTGCTTAAAGTGATGACTTATATGGATGCCATCCTCCCATTAATGGTCTTTGTCGCCATCCTAATGGTTCTGGATCGCTGGAGTCGTGACAACGAAACCATCATTATGGCAGCGTCCGGGTACAGTCCTGGCTATCTGCTCAAACCAGCAGCATTTTTATTGGTAGTGTCGGGTGTTTTTGTAGGCGGGTTTTCGTTCTATCTGTCGCCACTGGCGGTTCGTGTCGGGGGAGCAATTGAGCACGAATTTCGTACGGGCAAAGAGGTCAGCGGCATTATGGCCGGTGTGTTTACAGAAACACGGAATGGCCGGGGGGTATATTTTGTAGAAAGGGCAGACAACAACCTGTCGATGTATGAACATGTGTTTGTATATGGGTCTGATGCGAGTCAGGATGGAGTCGTAGTGGCGGCGACTGCACGGCAGGAGCAGGACAGCAAATCCGGTTATCGTTTCCTGGTTCTGGAGAACGGGGTCCGCTACGAAGGTGTGCCAGGCGATCCAGCGTACCGGGTGATTGAATTTGAGTCTTATTCGATTCGCCTGTTGCCCGATCTGGTGCCAGAGCCACCAGTGCCATTGCGCGGTTGGCGCAATCAGGACCTGTGGCAGAACTACAACAGGCCATGGGTTCGGTCGGAACTGCATTGGCGATTATCAAAGGTTGTTGTCTTACCCGTGCTGATTCTGTTTGCATTGGGGTTTGGCCATATCAGTCCCAGTCGGGGTCGACTGCCCGCAATCATGGGGGCGCTGGTGATCTACTTCTGTTATACCAATGTAGCCGGCCTTGCCGTGGCTACTATGCGCAATAGCACTGCGTTGTTCCCCGTCATCGGACTTTGGATACTGCACCTGGTGTTCGCCGTGGCAGCGATTTACCTTTTCTGGTGTAAGACGGTTAACCGGTCTCTACTGAGCCTGCGCCGAACGCCTGCCCGGTCATGATCTGGTGAAACTAATCGATATCTATATCGGACGCTGTATTGTTCAACAGTCGTTGCTGGTGATAGCAGTTCTAGCCGGGATATTTGCTTTTTTAAATTTTATCGATCAACTGGCTGACTTGGGTTCCGGATCGTATGGGTTGCTTGATGTGCTGCGGTTTGTTGTGCTCACAACACCACGGATTATCCACGACACTTTTCCGATGGCCAGCCTGGTTGGGGCGATCCTTGGGCTTTCGGTACTGGCGCGACATTCCGAACTGACCGTCATGAGGGCCAGTGGGGTTTCTCTCGGCCAGATCACAGGTTCAGTCCTTAAGGTCGGGGCTATCTTCGTCCTGCTGTCTCTAGTAATAGGAGAATTTGTGAGTCCCTTCACTGAGACGATGGCGCAGCGTGGTCGGGCCGAAGCATTGGAGCAGGATATCGAGCAGAAATACAGCTCTGGCTTGTGGATGCGCGACCAGAGTACGTTTGTCAACGTTGCGGAGGTGATGCCCGATCTTCGTCTGTTACGGATCAAGATTTTTGAGTTTGATCGCAAGAACCATGATCGACTGGTGTCGTTGACCTATGCGCGTAGTGGTCACTACGACCAAGATCGTTGGCAGCTGAACGACGTAAGCAAGACGATCATCGATGAGAAAGGCCGTGCTGATGTCCTTCATGCTGTTCAGTCGGCCTGGGCAACAGAAGTGACGCCAGGGATGATGTCGGTTTTCTTGGTGCAGCCGGGACAGTTGCCCCTGTTGCAACTTAAGAAGTATATCGAGCATCTGAAATTAAACGCTCAGGATACCAGGGCATACGAGTTGGCCTATTGGGGTAAAGTAGTTTTGCCGCTGTCTACGGCTGTGATGCTGATACTCGCTGTACCTTTTGTATTCGGCAATGCCCGTGCCGGTAGTCTTGGACGGAATCTTTTCCTGGGAATCATGGTCGGGCTGGGGTTTTTTGTTTTGAACAAGGCTTTGGGGTATATCGTACTTGTTTACGGTGTACACCCCTTTATCGGTGCGACGCTGCCGACACTGCTGTTTTTTGGTGGTGCGCTGATACTGTATCGCCGCGTGGTCTGAGTCGGGCGGGAGTCACGCAAACCTGCACACGAGGGGTGCAACGACTGAACAGGCGCCTACTCGATCAGCAGCTGTCAGTTGGCTTAGCCGACCTGTTGCGGTTTCATGTCAGCCATATCTATTCCAGCCACTTTAACCGGTGTTTTCATG
>Ga0208129_1000004_pt1 | contig 101045 bp, 96 predicted proteins | sample ETNtaG_13_FD_185759 | JGI IMG/M metagenome (GOLD analysis project Ga0208129, IMG submission 185759) | Marine microbial and viral communities from oxygen minimum zone, Eastern Pacific Ocean - ETNP201306PF47B (SPAdes) (version 2) | ecosystem: Environmental > Aquatic > Marine > Oceanic ...
TATGATGTGATTGGTTACTTCGACTATGAATCACTGGATGCATCGGTTGCGCGCAGTGTGGTTCCCCAAAAAAAGCCTGTGCCGCCAGCGCCAGACGGAGGCGTCACCTAGATCGGAGTGATGGACTGCACCCGACAGAATAGCCCCAGATGCCGAAATTTGCTGCCAATCTCTCGATGTTGTTTGTCGAGCATCCGTTTCTCGATCGGTTCTCTGCGGCTGCAGCGGCCGGGTTTACAGCAGTTGAGTGCCAATTTCCCTACGACCATACCCCGCAAGAACTTTTAGAATGTCTGAATTCAACTGGACTCGAACTGATTCTGCTTAACATCCCGGCGGGTGATCTGATAGCCGGTGAACGCGGTCTTGCCGTATTTCCGGATCGGCAGGCGGAATGTCGCGAGCAGATTGATTATGGCCTTGATTATGCCGCCCGTCTGGATTGTCCGCAGATGCATTTGCTGTCAGGGCTGGTACCGGCGGGTTTGGAGCGCGAAGTGGCGCTGTCGACTTACGTAGACAACATTCGGTATGCCGTTCAAAAGGCCGATCGGGGCGGACCTAAAATATTGGTAGAGCCTTTTAATTCGGTCGACGTACCCGATTACTTGGTCCATACGGTGGAAGATGCCCGGCGCGTCATCGAGCTAGTCGGTTACGAGGGAGTGGGTCTGCAGTTTGATTTCTATCATACGCAGATGGAACAAGGGGACCTAGCATCGACTTTCCAGCAACATTTTGAACTCGTCAGCCACATCCAGATTTCAGGCGTCCCAGGCCGGCATGAACCCGACGACAACGAAATCAATTACACGTATCTGTTTGGCCTGATTGATGCGCTGGGATATGAAGGTCATGTGGGCTGTGAATACAATCCTCGCGGCAGCACGGTTGAAGGGTTGAACTGGCTGGATGAACACCTAGGTAGATGAGACCCCGTTCATTGTCTGCGCTGCACTACGGCTGGGTAATCCTGGTCCTGGCGACACTGGTCGCTTTCGGTGCACTGGGACTGGCCAGGTTCGGATATTCGATCGTCCTGCCGGCAATGCAGGTTGATCTGGGCATGGACAACACCCAGGCGGGTGTGCTGGCGGCAACCCATGTTGTGGGCTATCTGATCGCCAGCCTGCTCGGCGGTGTGCTGGCGGCGCGATTCGGTCCCCGCCGGGTGATTGCGCTGGGCCTGGGTCTGGCTGGCTTCAGTATGATCCTGACCGGTTTGGCAGACGGTTTTACGGCAGTAGGATTCTGGCGAGGTTTAGTCGGGGTTGGCAGCGGTATGGCCAACATACCTATTTACGGGATGGTGTCAGCCTGGTTCTCCGCCAAACGCCGGGGAATAGCAACGGGTATAGTTGTCAGCGGTTCATCCATTGCCCTGATTGCCTTGGGCCCGCTCGTGCCCTACCTGCTGGACGCCTTCGGCACATCGGGTTGGCGGGTGTCTTGGTATCTGTTTGGCTGTTTTACGCTGGTGCTCGCTGTAGCAGGAGCTTTCCTGCTGCGTAATAACCCGGCTGAAAAAGGTCTGAAACCAATTGCTGCTGACGATAATGAAACAGCAGTGGGAAAAGTGTTAGTGGATGATCGCCCGGACTGGGCACAGGTCTATCGATCGACTACCGTCTGGCATCTTGGGGTGGTCTACATTGCCTTCGGTTTTTCTTACATTATTTATGTGACGTTCTTTTTCAAGATGTTGGTGGCCGAAGGGGGATACACCACAATCGGCGCAGGCCGGCTCTTTATGCTGATGGGATGGTGTAGCCTGCTGTGCGGCCTGATTTGGGGCAGCTTGTCAGATGTGGTTGGGCGCAGATACGCCCTGTTGAGCGTTTACCTGGTGCAAGCCGCTGCCTATGCGCTGGTATCACTGTGGCCAAGTAATGCGGTGTACATTGTTTCATCGGTGATGTTTGGCATCACAGCGTGGAGTATTCCGGGAATCATGGCGGCGGCTTGTGGCGACCTCTTCGGGCACAGACTCGCGCCGGCGGCGCTCGGGTTTATTACCGTATTCTTTGGGATGGGACAAGCAATCTCACCAGGGATCGCGGGCGCTATGGCCGACGCGGCAGGTTCGTTCAGTTCCGCTTTTTTACTGGCTGCAATCGTAGCGACTTTGGGGGCTGTCGGTGCGCTCTCGCTACCGGATGACAGGTCGAGAATTGAAGCGGCGGCTGATTCGGGGTGATCCACTGCGCGAGGGACTAGTCGGTTGTGACGAGCGGCAGCGCCGAGTATATTGCACTCACATTCTGCGGGTTTTTATAGAGGGTTTCGGGTATGCCAATTGAATCTGTTGCGGCTGCAAAGAGGGGCCGTAAATACCGTCAACACGGTGCAATGGAATACACTCAAGCACCTGTTGACCTCAATGCAGTACGTCAATATAGGTTGGGACGCCTACGGCAGCAGATGGAATTGGCAGATGTAGCCGGGTTACTGTTGTTCGATCAGATCAACACCCGTTATGCAACAGATATCACCAACATGCAGGTCTGGTGTTCGCACTATGAGACCCGCTGCGTTTTTATTGCACTGGATGGTCCGGTTGTCCTGTTTGATTACGCAAATCTCCCTCATCTCGCTGAGGGGATGCCGGGAATCGATGAGTATCGGACGATCCCGGGATTTTATTTCTTTGCAGCGAGTTACCATAGTGAGCCCAGGGCGAAACTGTTTGCTGACCAGATCTACGATCTCATGCGCAGTCATGGGGGTGGAAATATGCGCCTTGCTGTTGACCGGCTTTCGTTCATTGCAACCGATGCGCTGCGTGAAAAAAGGCTCGTACTGGTTGACGGTGAAGCGGTTTCTGAACTAGCACGTGCAGTCAAATCCGAGGAAGAACTCGAACTGATGCGTGTATCGATGGCGGTGTGTGAAGCGGGTTGCAAGTCCATGGAAGAGGCCCTGGAACCGGGCATCACAGAGAACGCCCTTTGGGCGAAGCTTCATGAAACAAATATTCGGATGGGCGGCGAATGGATCGAAACCCGGTTATTGTCTTCAGGGCCGCGTACGAATCCCTGGTTTCGCGAGTGTTCGATGCGTGAGATCGAGCACGGCGATCTGGTCAGCTTTGATACCGATCTGATTGGACCTTATGGTTATTGTTCAGACATATCTCGGTCGTGGTTATGTGGCGAGCAACCCAGCGACGAGCAGCGTCGTTTGTATGCCGCCGCCTATGAGCAGATCGAAACCAATATTGCGGCTCTGAAGCCGGGTCTGGCGTTTCGTGATGTATCAGAACGGTGCTGGAAAATACCCGACGAGTTTCTGTCGAACCGCTACTCGGTCCTGATCCATGGGGTCGGGCTCGCGGATGAATATCCCAGTATCAAGCACTGGGTGGATTTCGAAGACGCAGGCTATGATGGTGAAGTGCTTCCTGGTATGACCTTGTGCGTCGAGTCTTTTATAGGATCCGAAGGCGGCCGTGAAGGCGTCAAGCTTGAAGAACAGGTGATCATCACCGAGACAGGCGTAGAACGCATGTCGACATACCCTTTTCAGATCGACTGGTTGTAGGAGGTTGTTTTGAACTCAGCGGACACTATCGATTGTCTGCAATACTGCAACTGGTCCCGGCCCATCTTTGATCAGACGGCGCTTGGCGGCGTTGATGCTGTTCACGTGACAATCTGTTACCACGAAGATTTTCGAGAAACTGTATCCAATGTCGAGACCTGGGCAATGTTTTCTGGCGTTATCACCCGATGCCTTCTCCAGTGACATCTTCGATGACCGGATACAAGCGCTCACACAAGCGATCGCAACGCAAGGTGAGGCACGGCTGCCTGGGTCACGTCGGTTAGGACACCGGCAGCGCAGTGAGTCCGACGGCGTTTCGGTCGACCAGAGTCTGGTAGACAGAATACAGAGCATAACGGTTGGGAATGCTACGCGATAAGCCTTCTAGCTTAAGTTGAGATGCGAGCAAATCAAGAGCAGATGAGTGTCAGATTTCAATAGCGGCACTAAGCCAGAGTCATACAAGGGCCGCTGGTGGATGCTCCTGGGCGTATGGCTGCTGTATCTTTCTTTTGGTCTGAATATCGCGGCGCTAGCACCTCTGGTTCCAGTGATCGAGTCCGATCTCGGGATGAGTCATTCGGCAATGGGTCGGGTGCTCGGGGCCTGGCAGTTCGTTTTTATTCTTTCGGCGATACCTTGTGGGATTCTGCTCGATCGGCTTGGTCCTCGCTGGGCAATGCTGGGCGGTGCATTGTTGATGGCGGTATCCGCATTCTGGCGCAGCATTGCGACTGATGAAATCAGCCTGCTGTTTGCTGTGGCTGTTTTCGGACTGGGAGGGCCGATCATATCGACGGGGGCGCCTAAGGTTGTCAGTGCCTGGTTCGAAAGCAGGCAGCGTGGGTTGGCCATGGGTATCTATGTCACCGGTCCAGGGATCGGCGCAATCGTCGGCTTGCTGTTAACCAATGCTGTTTTGCTGCCTGCGCTGGACAACGACTGGCGGCAGGTATTGAGGTTATGGGGTTGTTTTACTCTGGCCGCTGCAGTGGTTTGGTCTGTGATTTCAGCTCGACTGGCCTTGACACCATCGCATCTCCAAAAGTTCCCTGCAACTGATCTTGGTCTCCTGCCTTTACTGCGTCATCCGGTCGTGCGTCTGCTTCTATTGATGAGTATCGGTGTATTTGCAATCAATCATGGCATCGGCAACTGGTTGCCTGAGTTGCTCAGGGCGAGTGGCCGGACAATCACTCAGGCCAGTCACTTAGCTGCACTGATGGTGCTGGTGTCAGTTGTAAGTGCGTTGACGATTCCCCGTCTCGCGACCCGCCAGTATCGTTTGATTGTACTATTTATGTTGTGTCTGTCGAGCGTCTGTGCGACGGTGCTGCTCAGGGTGCCTACGGGTATGCCGCTATTTGCGGGGCTTGTTTTTCAGGGAATCGCGACTGGATCGATGATGACAATCATGATGCTGATACTGGTGGAAACCCCGGGGATTGGCGAACGGCGTGCGGGAACGGCAGGCGGGCTCTATTTTTCAACGGCTGAAATCGGCGGAGTAGGTGGCCCCGTCATGCTGGGTGTTGTTTATGATGCGACGGGTGGTTTTGCTACAGGACTTACAGTTTTATGCTGCATAGGACTTACCCTGGCATGTTGCGTGTGGGCTCTTCGGTACTTTGTTGGAAAGACCACGACTGATTCGACTAGAGCGGGGTAACAGCCAGGGAAATTCAGCGTTTGATGGCGTTGAAATGCCGGTCGCAATTTTGTCAAGTTACCCACGATCAGATAAAGCGTTAGTAACTACGCGTGTTGGTCGGGTGTATAGTCAGGAGCGCGTCAATTGTTTAGAAAGGTATTCTTGCGTTGGACACGACATACGGCTCCACAATTATCGAATTGCTAAGGTGCATTCTCAGACCGAGAAGTCAGTTATTGGCAAATTCTTTCCGGCAAACACTCGACACGACAGCTAGTAGCTGATGGCGGTAATGATGTGGTTTTCTATCAAGAGGGCTGTAGGTACTGGCTGAAGGCGCTGGCTGGCTTGCCTTTCTTCGTAAGAAATGGTCAGGAAGTGCAACCGCCTCATGAGCGCGTTTTCTCGGCGATGAATGACAATGCAGCGGCATTAGCATTCTGCTCCCAATTTACTTCCCACTTTGATGACCTAAGAAATTCTGGGGCAATTTCTTAGACACTTGCCCGAACAGCGCTTGCGCAAAGGCATCATTGCTGTCGTAGCAAAACCCAAAAACTGACTGCCACAGCGCCCGACTCTCCATACAAAGATAGAAGAAAACCGAGTCGTGCCACGGCGTAAACGCTTGCCATGCTGTGCGAAACAATTCCTCCTTGATGCTTACAGGATAGGAGCTCTTCCCAGCCACATTTTCCATCGGCATCTGCAGCACCTTGCTCGGGAGTGCTTTCAATCTCAGATTCTTAATCGCCGATTTGATGAAGGTCAGCGTACCGAAGGAGACAAGAGCAATTTCGTCAGAGGAAAACATGGAGATGACTTCCCGAATTAGGGCGCTGTAATCGTTCTGCCAACCACGGTAGTAAACCATCGGGTGCAGGTGAAATCCTGTCAGAATACCTTTGTCTGCGACACTACGCGCCGCTGCCAATCGCTCGCTCAGCGTGGCAGTGAAGTGTTCTTCATTATCGATGAAGGTCTGAGGATTCAATGACCAACTGATGAACACGTTACGTGGGACATCTACTTCCAACAGAGTGGCAACATTTTTTGACTTGGTCTTGAATTCGAGTATTACGTTGGGATTGCGACGGGCGAAATTCAACTGAGCAGTTAAAATCCCGAACCGGTCGCCGAGAAAGAGTGAATCAGAAGATTGACCCGAACAGATGTGGTAGTTCTTCTCTGGATCGAGTGCGATATTCTGTAGTTTTCCTTCGAGGTCTCTCTCCACGGAAATAGTCGTCGGCTCATAAAAAGTCTGGATGCTGCAGTAGCTACAACCGTAGCCACATCCTTGGACAGCATCAATGTTCCTGAGGTTACAACAAACTGTTTTCTCCGAGGCTACGGGACACATGCCGAAGACAGTGTTATTGCCCTCATGTGTTCTTACCCTTTTCTTCCAATCCCAATGTAAAGGCCTAGTTGAACGAGGGTAAACGGTTTCTTCACTTATCAACGACAATCTCCGTTGACGCAGTTGCTCGAAAATAATCTGCCCTATATTGTTTTCGTTGTTCGAGCCGATTTGTTTTTCAAGTTCGACCCATTGCTCTGCAAGTGACCGTTCATTCCACATCCGCAAGTCAACGGCAATTTCGGTGAGCTGCAAAAGTTGCTGAAACGTCAGCCGGTGTCGGCAAGCAATAGAGATAATGAAATCTCCAGTTTTAGTATTGAGACTGCGGAAAAGCCTATTTCTACGCAAAAGGGAGAGACGGTTAGAGATACTGTTGGTGTTTGCTTGCTGGGGCATGGTCGGGAATATTCACGGGGACTGGTCCCGGTCCGACAGGAGACTCGGATTAAGGACTACTTAACTTTTCCACCCGGGATCGTCTGCTGATCAGCGGGACTAAAGTGCGACCATAACACCTCAGCTAGTACTGCGCCGCAAATTACTACAATAGCGGTAGCCTGCAGTGGGGTCATCGGCTGGGATAAGATGGCGATGGCAAGCGCTGCCGCAATTACCGGTTTGAGAAAGAACAGGTATGAACCCCGGGTGATGTCCGGCACGGCGGCAAGACCCCCGAACCAGAGCCACTGCGTTAGGGTCGTGTTCCAGAAAGCGATAGTCAGCAGCGACCAGCTTTCGCGGGGCGAGCGATCGAATACGGCTAGTGGATTGATCCATACACCCCAGGCACCACCAACTACCAGCCACAAGCCAATGGCGCCAAAAAACATGCTGATGGCGGTAATGCGTAGAGCCCCGTACTCCTGGATTAGCGGCCGCACCAGCACCGCGTAGCCCGAAATGAGCGCGGCGCACAGCAGGGCCAGACCTACGCCGGGCAGGCTACCAACCCCGCCGCCAGCCAGGTCGGCAAGAGCGCCGTCGGTCACTAGCAAGGCCACTCCCAGTATCGCAGCCACCCCAGTGACCCACTTGACCGCAGTGATGCGCACTCGGTTAATCACGAGGTTGGCCAGACCGACGAAAATCGGAATGGTAGTAGTAACTGTCGCAACTTGGATGACGCTAGCGAAATCGAGCGCCCAGTGAAATGCTAGGTAGGCAATGCTGACACCGAAGAATGACAATCCCATCAGGCGTAATCCATGTTCACGCAGTGGTGTCAGTAGGTCACGCGCTGCAGGTGTTAACAGTGCCCACAGCACTAAGCCGCTGCCGCCAAGAAGAAAACGCCAGACCGACACCTCGGGCCCAAAGACTCCGGACAGAACCGCCATGAATTCGCTGGATGCGTGACCGCAGACACCGAGAAAGACGGCGCCATAGGCGATCCATGGCCGCTTCCACATGATCAGGCTACCGCCATATAATCAACCTAGTGCGCTAGCGTGTGAAAGCCTTTCCGGCTGCGCGCTCTGCCTTGTCGTGCAGGACAATCATCTAGGAAGTCGATATCGGTTCAAAAGAAGAAATAGGACACTGCCCCTGCTTTGACGCGACTGCTCTTTGCCAATAAAAGCACCGACCCCTAAGTGTAGCAACGAGTTTGGACAGGTATCGGAGAACAGGGAGGTCGGCGCTCCACACCTCTTTTATGTTTCCGGAGGGGAACGCCTTTTACTCTAGAAGGAATCTGGTAGAGGTTCTTGATTTAGATCAAATAGCGTATGCTTTCCGTAGTGTTGAAGCATACACAGGTCACTGTAGTGTTGGCAGTAACTACCCCAATCTCCCCACCAAATCCTCTGATCGTAAATGTGTATCATGGAACTGTATTATCATGATTACCTGCTTGCTCCCCGTTTGATGAATAACAATTGACAGAAACTTTTACTTTTCGACGTGCTGAACTAAGCGATGATGGGCTGATTAGCCGTTGGTTCCATTCGCCCCATGTAAGTGAATTTTGGGGCGAGGCATCCACGAATATTCGTGATTTTCAGGACGCTATGACGGGTGTTTGCGGTCTCTTCAATTATTGGATTGGCCAAGACGATACCATGCCATTTTGTCTGTTGATAACGACGGATGCGACTAGAGACACGCCAGAACATCTAGTGCCGTTCCTTCCGGAAACAGGCGATGCTTGGACCCTCGATGCTCTGATCGGACCTCCAGAGTATGTTGGACGTGGTATCGCCACAAAAATGCTGGAATCCTTTCTATCTCACCTTCAACACCAGAACCGTATCCTGCGTACCGTTCTCATCGATCCGGAAACCAACAATTCTCGAGCCATCCATGTTTATGAGAAAGCCGGATTCCAAATAGTTTCAGAGTTCGTGCCGTCACATGGCGCCTTTCAGGGACAGCCTCACGTTCTTATGGCTTACCATTACTGCCAAACAAGGCACTCACGCATATAGGCTTGAAACTGTCTTGTGGCGCGGCCCGTAAATGGGTGTACCGCATCAGCATTCTTGTATCTTTGTGACCTGTGATTGTTGCTACCTCTACTGGGTTTAATCCTTTCTCAAAGAGTCGACTGGTGGCCCTGCTAAACCGGTAACACCGATAGTGAAAAGGCTTCACCAGAAACAGCGATGGCTCGTACGGTTGCGGGAAAATACTAGGTAAATTCTAGGCAAATCGGAGAACTCTCGAGTGTCCCCGGACGTAAGTCATTGGAAAGATGGCGCTCCCTAGGGGGATCGAACCCCTGTTACCGGCGTGAGAGGCCGGCGTCCTAACCGCTAGACGAAGGGAGCACTTGCGCGGATTAGCAAGCCTGGAATGCTACCATACGTGCTTGCGATGCCACAGTGACGAGATTGGTTCTTCGCAGCGGTGGTGCGGGGTTGTAACCATAGGTATACACCATAAATGATGATCAAGTTATAGATATGTCAGTGGGTAGTTCCAGTGCGACGCTTCATGCCCGCCGAGTTCCAGCCTCTGATCTAGGGCTGTCAATTTCTGATGTCTCCCCGGCTGCCGTTTCCATTATCCGTACGCTTCAGGGCAGCGGGTTCCAGGCCGAAATGGTGGGTGGTTGCGTGCGAGACCTGCTTTTGGGGTGGTCACCCAAAGATTTTGACGTGGTGACCAATGCAACACCCGACCAGATCAAGAAACTGTTCCGACGAGCGCGCGTGATCGGTCGGAGGTTTCAGCTCGTGCACGTTCGGATAGGGCGTGAGGTGATCGAAGTGTCTACCTATAGAGGCAGTGATACAGGCCGTCAGGAACAGCGTAGGGGTCGAGCGAAAGAAAAGATGGCAGCCAATAATGTGTTTGGGCGCCGTGATGAGGATGTATTGCGACGCGATTTCACGATTAATGCGCTTTACTACGATCCGGTCAAAGAGGTGGTGACTGACTATGTTGACGGGCTCGGCCATATCCAGGAGAGGCGGCTTGAGATCATTGGTGATCCCAGACAGCGCTTCAGTGAAGACCCCGTGAGAATGTTGCGTGCAGTCCGATTTAAGGCCAAGCTGAATCTTAGATTAGACGCCAAAATGGAGAAATTACTGCCCAGGATGGCTGGGACACTGATAGCGGTATCTCCACCACGGCTGTTTGAGGAGATTATTAAGGTACTGCACAACGGCCACGGCGCCGTTGGCTTCCAGGCTCTGGACCGCTATGGTTTGTTACGATTTTTGTTCCCGGCAGCGACCCGGCACTTCAACGAACAAGATCTAAACAAAAAGAATGGGCTCATTCCTTGTGCGCTCCGGAATACGGATCAAAGGGTGGCGGATAGAAAACCTGTAATCTCACCATTTCTATTTTCTGTTTTGCTTTGGCGCCAGGTGGAGCAGGCCTGGCATATGAAATCGGGTGGAAACCGCTCTATTTTTGAAAATCTACATCGATCGGCAGACAGCGTTTTAGAGGAACTCCATCCTACCGTCAGAATTCCGCGCCGGATCAGTGCTGTCATGATAGAGATCTGGGAACTCCAGATACGACTCGAGCAGCGCCGACCCCGCACCATCAAGCGCTTACTGTCACACAGGCGGTTTCGGGCTGCCTATGATTTTCTGCTTCTTCGCGCCGGTAGCGGGGAGGTTTCAGATGCCCTCGCCGACTGGTGGACAAAGATACAGGAAATGCCGCCGGCTGATGTTCAACGGATGATTCAGGGGCTGGAGCAAAGCAAGCCGCGCCGTAAGGCAAGTACTCGAAGGAAAAGGAAACGCTCGTGACAATCAGTCCGTCGGATGTTGTGGTATGGATCGGGCTTGGTTCGAACATGGGTCAGGCGACTGATCAGGTCGAGCAAGCAATCGTCGCGTTGACCGATGAACCCGGATTAGAACCGACAGCCAGATCATCGCTTTACCGCACAGCGCCGATGGGTCACGTGGCTCAGCCTGATTTTATCAACGCGGTTGTCCGTGCATCGTGTGGGATAGGGTGCTATGAGTTACTTGAGTCGCTTCAGAAGATAGAGAAGCGCTTCGGTCGTACTCGCAATGGTGACCGATTTGGGCCACGATCTCTCGATCTTGATCTTCTGATGTACGCCGATCAGATAATCTCCTCTGCCCAGTTGGAACTGCCACATCCCAGGATGCATGAACGTCTTTTTGTACTGGAACCGCTGGCCGAAATCGAGGGGGATATAACCGTTCCGGGCCGTGGGCGATTAAGCGTGTTGAGGCAGGCATGCCTTGATCAGCGTGTGCAACGGCTCGGCGATGGTGCTGCCTTAAGGGCTTCAAAAAATGATTAAGGTTTCGATACCGGAGGTGGAAGCGGTTACAATTACCGGCCGTGAGTGCAATCTTCTATACAGCACGCCCACGCGCGCTTGAAATCCTTACCTCTGTTCGACATGGCTGAACAGCCGGACCAATTGACTGCCGACCCTAAGCAGGGCCAACAGTCGCCTGTGCTGGTTGCCGGTGAAGCACTCCAAAGCTGGCCTGAAGATCTTTACATCCCGCCTGATGCGCTCGAGGTTATTCTTGAGGCATTTCAGGGACCACTCGATCTGCTGCTTTATCTGATTCGTAAGCAGAATATCGACATACTGGATATTCCGGTTGCAGAGATCACTCGTCAGTACATGGAATACGTCGAGTTGATGCGGCGACTGCACCTTGACCTTGCCGCGGAATATCTGGTGATGGCGGCAATGCTGGCGGAGATAAAGTCGCGAATGCTGCTACCCCGGCCCGAGATTGAAGATGAAGATGCCGAAGATCCCCGTGCGGTTCTCGTTCGCCGTCTGCAGGAGTATGAGCGGTTCCGCGGTGCAGCAGAGCAGCTAGACTCCCGTCCTCGTCTTGAGCGCGACCTATATATTGCTTACGCCCGGATCGATGACCCGGACCCACCGAAGATCGAATCGCTGGTTGATCTGAACGACCTGGTCGAGGCAATGAGGGCGGCCATGCTCAGTGCCCACCGTCGAAAGCACCTGCAGTTGGTACCGGAAACATTTTCCGTTCGAGATCGTATGAGCCGCATAATGGATCGAGTCCGCAGTGGAGAATACGTAGATTTAATGGACTTTTTTGATCCAGACGAAGGGCGGATGGGGTTGGTGGTGAGCTTTATCGCAGTGCTCGAACTGGTGCGAGACGGGGTACTCATTGTTATTCAGAATGACCCCAGCGCACCGATCCATGTGAAATCAAAAGAAAGATGAAGAATAAAACAGAAATCAGTAACACGGTTGAAGCTGCGTTGTTTTCAGCCGAAGAACCATTGTCCACCAAGGATCTACGGGGAATGTTTAAGCCGGAGGATGCCCCGGCTACGGATGAGCTCAATGCTATCCTCGATCAACTGGCGTCCGATTACCACGGTCGAGGCATAGAGTTGGTCAGCGTTGCAAACGGCTATCGTTTCCAGACGCAGGTTCAGTATGCAAGCGCTTTGCGGCGCTTAAGGGAATTGCGGCCGCCCAGGTATTCCCGAGCGTTGCTGGAAACGCTGGCTATTATTGCCTACAGGCAGCCAGTGACTCGTGGTGATGTCGAAGAGGTCAGGGGCGTGGCCGTGTCGACCGACATCATGCGCGCCTTATTGGAGCGTGGCTGGGTAAGACAGATGGGAGAGCGGGAGGTGCCGGGCCGACCAGCACTCTATGGTACGACGACAGATTTTCTTGAGTATTTCAATCTCGCGTCGATCCAGCAGCTGCCGGAACTGGCTGATCAGCGGGATCTCGCTGAAATCGCGAAAGATCTTAATATTCTGCTGCCAGAACTGCGTCAGACGTCTTCAGAGGAGGCTGAGCTCGCTGAACGTGATTCCGAGGAATCAATCGATAGTGACGAGAATCCAGTCGCCGATGTCGACCGACCGATCGACTCGGATGCGTCAACGCAGCCTGTTGCTGACCGTATTGGCTGAAAGAATTCAGAAGTATCTGTCCCGTCGAGGGTTGGGGTCGCGGCGGGAGATTGAAAACTGGATCCGGGAAGGACGGATCGAAGTCGATGGTCGAAAAGCCGTTTTGGGCTCAACGGTCAGTGATGGCGATCTGATTGCAATAGACCAGCAATCACATCGCGTTAGCCTCGGCCCACGAACAGCGCCTCGAATCATCGTGTACCACAAGCCCGTCGGCGAGATATGCACGCGCGCAGACAGCAAGGGAAGGCCAACGGTGTTCGACCACTTGCCCCGGTTGCGTTCTGCGCGCTGGATCGGCGTGGGTCGATTGGATATCAACACGTCTGGGCTGTTACTTTTTACCACCGATGGTGATTTGGCACATCGACTGATGCATCCCTCGGGTGGAATGGAGCGGGAATACCGGTGCCGTATTCATGGTGAGGCAAGCCGGGAGCGTATCGATCGTTTGCGAAAAGGCATTACCTTGTCGGGTTACCCGTGTCGTTTTGAACGTGTTCGAGTACGGGGTGGCCGCGGAACCAATCGCTGGTACGATGTTGTGGTTCGCGAAGGCCGGTACCGGGAGGTCCGGCGCATGTGGTCCGCGATCGGCTGTACGGTTAATCGCTTGATCAGGATACGTTATGGTGGTATCAGCCTGCCGCGGGACCTTGAACCGGGGCACCACCGGTCACTGTATGCCGATGAGCTGTCGGGGTTGCTGCGGGATGTTTCAGTTGAGGCAAGTTCGCCTCGATCCGCCAGAGCGATCAGCAAACGTCAGGCGAAATCGGTCCGCCGAAAGTAGTCGATAGAAACCAACCTAACCTGACTATCCGTATGATGGGGGTTGTCAGGTCAGGTGCTTGAAGTCTCATTGGTAGAACCACCGCCCAGCTGTTCGGGTTCACGAAAATCCATTCCGCTGAACCCGTAGGCGCGACCGAATCCAGTCACCCATCTGCCTTGGGTGGGCTGCAGTTGAAACAGCACGAAATCATTTAAACCCGTCAATGTGTCGATAATCGGACCAAAGCGGTTTCGGAACAGAGGAATCAGGCTTTGCCAGGTTTGCTCGTCTCGTTTACAAGGCTCGGCCGAGCAGGTAAAGCTCAACCGTCTACGGGCGTAGATCTGCTCTGAATCCCGCTCATCTTCGATGAATAACAGCGCTGCGGTAGGGCGTTGACAGAGATGCCCTGTATGCGGGGAAAGGTGGCTGATCAAGATATAGAATCTGCTGTTGTGATAAATGACCGGTGAATAACTCACATCCGGCTCTCCGGTGGTATCGCTGGTGCCTATCAGTACAGAGTCGAACTGGCGGATAAATCCCAGACACTGACCTGCAAGTTCTTTACTGGAAGTCATGACCCAATGTTAAAGCTTTTTATTTTCGACAATGTGCGCATAGTGAGACATCATCCCGGAAAATACCAAATCGGCAGCGGTGCTGCTTATCAGAGTATTTTTTCTATAGCGAGATAGCAGTGAACATAGTCCATTGCGTGGCCGGTTGGATCTGCGGCCACTCGGTCTTCGTAGCGCTGGTAGAACAGGTCAACGAGTGCTACACGCGCATCCTCGGGTCGGGCAGAATCCAGCGCCGTGGCAAATACGGTTTCGCTCCAGGAGCGCAAGGTTGGAATATAACTGGCGGCAAATTCCTGGGTCGACATAGTCTCACCGGCTGCTTCATAAGCAGCACGGTAGGGACACTTCACAACGCCAGTATGGGCCGATACCAACCGGAGCCCCGATTGGTAAACCTCGGAAGAGGGATCTACCAGCGGCGCGCAGAATTCCTCCCGGGTGCGGTAAAACTGTGAAAAGGTCGCATCAACCCATTCGTCATGGGTAATCGATCCCTCTTCGTGGAGTTCATGCCAGATATCGTTAAAGGTGTTGAACATATTGATACCGCCGGTATTGCCAAGATAGCGTCCGTCTTCGTCAATGCCGAAGTTCATGAATACCAAGCGTCCGCCTGGCTTAAGCTCAGCTGCCCGTGACAGTAGAATCCGGTTCCAGTCGTCTCTCGCCTGGCGTGAAAATGCGTCGAGTGCACTGCCAGACGCACCAACCATATGTACATGGTTGGGGATCTGGCACGGCTTTTCAGATACGTAATGCATAGCGGTCGCTGAAAATCCGATGTCCAGACTCTGGTCCGGCATCAATTGGCTGTGGAAGCCGATGCCACACGCGTTCACGAAGACATTGCCAAAATCTTTGAGGTAGTTGTCGTCACTGTCGTCGTCGACGCCGGTGAGGTTTCGGAATAGCGTGGAGTAGTCGTTACCGGGAAGATCCGAATACGTGACTGTGACCTGATGCTGTGGGTAGCGTTTTCTCAGGGCAGATATGGTTCGATAGATGGCCTGTTTGGAGGTTCCACCGTCTGCAGCACCGTAATCAGCGATCTGGATGCTGCGTTCTGATGTACGGGCGGGCAGTGCAGCCACGGCATCTTCCAGCATGCTCACGGCATTATCGATAACATCCTTGGCGCCCCGTGTCCTTTGGCTGTAGTAACCCCCACCTTTCATTGAAACCGTGGCATAGGTGCTTTTGGATGTACGGACAGTCATATCGATAAGTTACCTGCCAATCTGATTGGTGGTGAGTTCGTAGTGTGGCATTCTACGTGAATGAAATTGCGTTGGTGTGTTCGTCATAATCTTCGCTGTCGGGACTGGCTGTAGGAAGTGTTCCAGTTTTTCAATTCTTGAATCCAGTGTGGGAACTCGGTTACCCTGACACCTCGTAGACACCATGAAGATATGCAGCCATTCAAAGCATGTTGTTTCAGTGTCTGGTCAGACGTTTCCACAAGGTGAGGGATATGCTTAACGGCACTACACTGGGTTGTTTTTTCTTCGCCCTGGGCGTGATCGCTTTGATGATAACGGATAATAAGCAGTGGCTCTATCTGGGGTTTGGTATCGCTGTTGTCCTGGTTGTTTTTCAGATGGTCAGGGATAAGCGTTCGAAGTACAAAGAATAAACCAAAGTTCAGACCGGCAGATATTTACCTGATTCGAAAACTTACGGGGAATGGAAATGATATTCGATCATAGAACATATACGGTTAAAGCAGGAACGATCAAGAAGCAGTTTGAATTGTACGAAGAACATGGCTGGGATGTGCAGACTCGACATCTGGGTCAGCCGATCGTTTACGCAGGAACTGAAGTGGGTAACGTAAATACTTATGTCCACATCTGGGCATATGCCGATATCACCGATCGGGCTCGGAAACGCGCTTCGATGCAGGCCGATCCTGGATGGCAGAAGTATCTACAGGTCAGTGCAGAGGCCGGTTATCTCATTGCCCAGGAAAATAAGATTCTGGTTTCGGTGCCGTTCTATACGCCGCCGGCAGAATTCAAAGTGCTCGATGATGCGTGAACGTTAGGGTTGGCGGGGCTCGGTCAGTTCAAGCGGTAGACCTTTGCCGCAGTGTCGTGAAAAAGCTGCAGCCTCTCTGCCGGTGAATAGGCAGCTGTCAGCTTTTTGAAGGTGTTCCACAATACATTGTAGCTGCAGCTGATTCGGTCGACGGGAAAGTTCGATTCGAACATACAGCGATCAGTCCCAAACAGATCAATCGTGTGGTCATAGTAACGGCGGGTAGCTGTGAGGAGTTCTTCACTCCCTGGCGGTTTACTGCGAGTGTGCCAGCCGAAACCATTGATCTCCATGTTAAGACCACCGAGCTTGGCATAGACATTTGGGCGCTCCGACAGTGGCCGAATTGCTTTGCACCACTCAGAAAAAACAGCGTCCGGCCGGTTCGCGTAACGCCCCACGCCCAGTGGTCCGCCAAAGTGGTCCAGAATGATTGTGGTGTCTGGAAAGGCACTTGCCAGTTGAGTAAGTTCCGGAATCTGGGTGTGGTAGCACCATCCTTCGAAACTCAGGTTACGTGGTGCCAGATGGGCAAATCCCTCTTGAAACGTTTTGTCCGTGTACAAGCCTTGAGGCGGACAGGTCCTGTGATCAGGCACTGAAGCGTCATCATCCCGTGCGGCCGCCTGCCGAATGCCCTTGAAGCGGTTTCCCCCGGCTGCCAGCTGTGCATCAAGCACTGAGGCAACACGGTCCCCAGCGCTCAGAAAAGCGGTGCCAACAATTCCCGCCGCGACCCGTGTTGGCCCGTACAGGCCGGAAGCGCTCTTGGCGCCGATATCATTGGCAAACTGAGTCTCGCCGACCGGTCGCAGGTCAACGGGCCCATTAGCGCTGAACATTGTGCCGCATTCAATAAAAACGCTAGAGACAATATTGTGCTCACCGGTATGGATATCGGAGAGAAATTCATCCAGCAGGTAGGTGCTGGGCAGGCTGTTGGGCCGATTACTCCACAGGTGGTGATGAGGGTCACAGATCGCCAAGGGGGGATCAATTGTTTCCTCCTGGGTGAGTGACAGCCAGTCGGGCGCTGGATTCATCTTGACTAAGCCTGCCTTAAAGTAGCTTTGACGGAATCATCTGAATCAGACGGCTCGACCCTTAATCGAATCAACCCATTCCCCGCTCAAATTGTTCGCGGCCCGATGCTACGGCGGGGTGTTGATGGATCGCGTCGTCATTCAGATCCGTGCCCCAGCCGGCTCTATCCGAGAGTCTGAGTTCCCCATCGACAATGTCCGGGGTATGGGTCACGATATCGTCTTTCCAGGGGATATCATCAATGTCGATCTCCATGATCCGAAAATTCGGGATTGCAGCGCAGAAGTGGGCACTCATCAGGGTCGACAAATGGCCATAAAAGTTGTGCGGCGCCACATTGACCTCAAAGCTTTCAGCCAGTGCTGCGATCTTCATAGACTGCCATATGCCATTCCACGGCACGTCCACGATCGCGACATCCATCGCCTGGTGTTCAAAAAACGGGCGATAGCCTCGGAGTCCGAACAATGACTCGCAGGAGGCGATCGGCGTCCTGGTGGCTCTGCGAATCAGTGACAGTGCTGCCGGATCGTATATATCGATCTCGAACCAGTCCAAGTTGAGGTCATCGAGCGCACGGGTCACAGCGAGATAGCCCTCAGTGCGGTAGTTGAAGTTAAGGTCGAGCATGATCCCGGTATCCGGGCCAGCGCCAGCCCGGAACGCCTCGAGCTGGCTGCGAAGCGACCGGATGATCTGACGATCGGCATTCAGTGCTGGCCAGCCCGGTGCTCTTGCGAACCCCGGCTGGTGCATCCGTGGTGTGCCGTCAAAAAGGAAAATATTTGTTTTCAAAGCGCTGAATCCCCCAGCGGCAACTTCTGCACCCAAACGAGTCAGATCGTCCAGTGAGTTGACGGGGGGTTTGTCAAGATGGTGGGCTGTTTGCGCGAGCCGGTAGGTGCCACAGTGGGACCAATATAGCGGCAGTCGCTCCCGGATCATGCCGCCCAAGAGTTCATAGACCGGCACATCAAGGTGCCGTGCTTTGAGGTCGACCAGAGCGTTTTCAACGGCCGCGATGGCCTGTTGAGCGATACCCCCGTGTGCTTGTCGTGTACGGGCATAGAGCTCGGCAGAGATCCGCTCGTGCGCGAGTACATGTTTGCCGACGATCCATTGCAGCAGTCCCTCGATGACCTGCGTGAGGCCCGGACTGCCGTAGGATTCGTTGTATTCGGAAATTCCTGTTGTACCATCCCGTGCTACCAGCCGCAGAAATGAGAATTTTCGCCAGCCAGCATCGCAATGCAGTGTTTCGTAGGAATCAAGAATCATGTCAAACTCTCCCTTGCATACACGAAATAACTCCGCGGTGTGTTGGGTGACTGCGCAGGTGACCATTTTTGCGGGATCCACCGGCCAGTGAATTTACACACTGTACACCAGACAGCCCACTCAGGCAGGGAGACTCATCAATGTACGATCTGGTTTTGAAACAAGCCCGCGTGATCGATCCCCAGGCAGGTCTCGACAAGGTCTGTGATATTGCTTTCAAAGGCGGCTCTGTCGCTATTATTCAGGATACTATTCCTGCCAGCGAGGCACTAGAGAGTCACGATCTGACCGGTTGCCTGGTTGTCCCGGGGCTGATTGACCTACACACGCATGTTTACTGGGGCGGTGCAGCAATCGGCATTGAACCGGATACGTATGCAAAGGCATCCGGTTTAAGTACATTGGTTGATGCGGGAACTGCCGGTCCGGGAAACTTTACCGGTTTTCTAAAGCACGTTATCGAACCCGCCGAAACGAGGATTCTTGCATTTCTCAATATTTCATTCCCGGGCATATTTGCGTTCAGCAGGGAGATCATGGTCGGAGAGTGCGGCGATCTACGACTGTTGAATCCTGCTGCCTGTCTAAACATTGCATCGCTTTATCCCGACGACATCATAGGCATAAAAGTTCGGGTGGGTATGACGGCAAGCGACGGCCAAGGTTCAGCGCCGCTGGATCTGGCATTGGAAGTGGCAGATGAGTTGGGTCTGCCCGTGATGTGCCATCTAGATAACCCACCGCCCAGTCGCCTGGAAGTCGTCTCCAGATTGCGTAAAGGCGATATTCTGACGCACTGTTTCCGTCCGTTTCCTAACGCACCTGCCAGAATGCGAGATGGTGCTGTCCGTGAAGAAATCATTGCAGCAAGGGAGCGGGGCGTGATATTCGATATCGGACACGGAAAGGGTTCGTTCGGGTTTGTCACGGCAGAAGCAATGATCGGCGCTGGCTTTTTACCCGAGTGCATTTCAAGTGACGTGCATGTGCTGAGTATAGACGGCACTGCCCAGAGTCAACTCAACACGCTGTCAAAGTTTCTAGCACTCGGAGTTTCTTTGAATGATGTCATCGCAGCCAGTACCAGTGGCCCGGCAGCTGCCATCGGCCGACCCGAGCTGGGATCTTTAGTACCGGGCAGTCCGGGCGATGCGACCGTTTTGCATCTGGATGAGGGCAGTTTCGAGTTCGCCGATGTAGAAGGTCTCGTCCGTACAGGCAATACACGGCTAACCGGTGATGCCAGGGTGCTTGGTGGGCGCTGGCACAGTGCTTGAATCTTGCGTTGCAGTGGTTTCAGGAGGCAACCTTCTGATTCATGAAGCTTATTGACAGCGGTGTGAGCGGTATCTGTACGGATTAACTCAGGGGAGGGTTTGTGACGGATTATGATTTTCTGCTGATAGGTGCAGGTATCCTGGGTCTGAGCACCGCACGGGAATTGCAGCAGCGCTATCCGGGTAGCCGCGTCTGTGTTGTCGAAAAAGAACAGGTGCCGGCGTATCACCAGACCGGCCACAACAGTGGTGTGATTCATGCGGGGGTGTATTACACGCCGGGTAGCTTGAAGGCACAGTTTTGTTTTGAAGGAAACCGGGCCATCAAATCATTTTGTCTGGAACATGGCATCGAGTTCGATGAATGTGGAAAACTGTTGGTCGCGACCAATCCTATCGAGGTCGAGCGCATGCAGGTGCTGATCGAGCGGTCTAAACAGAACGGGTTGACAATCGAGATCCTGGATCATAATCAACTGGCTGAGGCCGAGCCAAATATTTCCGGGCTTAGTGCGATTCTTGTACCTTCCACGGGCATCGTTAGCTATACCGCGATTTGTCACAAGCTCGCTGAACTGATCAAGCTCGACGGCGGTGAAATTTTGTATGGAAGTGCCGTTGATGCTTTGACGGAATCCGAAAACGATGTCGTTGTCGGTTGTAATGATCGCAGGTTGTCGGCCCGTAAGCTGATTGCGTGTGGTGGTGTGATGGCAGACCGTTTGGTTCGACTGCTGGGCGGCGAGCCGGATTTCCAGATTGTCCCGTTTCGTGGGGATTATTATCGTCTGGCGCCGCACCATAATCAGATCATCCGGCATCTTATCTATCCCATACCGGATCCGGCACTGCCTTTTCTAGGTGTCCATCTGACGCGAATGATTGATGGTTCAGTGACCGTGGGCCCGAATGCTGTAGTCAATTTTTCACGTGAGGGGTACAGTCGTTTCGGATTTTCATTTGCAGATGCAATAGAGATGTTCAGGTTTCCAGGATTCCGCAGAGTTGTCTGGAAAAACTTTTCGGCCGCAATGCAGGAACTCAAAAAAGGCCTCTGGAAACCGAGTTATCTGAAAGAGGTGCAGAAGTACAGTCCCAGCGTACAGTTGGATGATCTGCAACCCTATCCGCCAGGGATTCGTGCCCAGGCGGTCAGTACTGACGGGCAATTGGTCGACGATTTCCTGTTTCATCATACGGGTAACAGTTTGATTGTCTGTAATGCGCCATCCCCAGCTGCCACCTCGTGTTTCCCCATTGCTCGTCATATAGTCGATCAATTGTCCAACCAGTAGGAATAATCTGTTACCTTGCGTCACATGCCGAACTTGTTAACAATGGTGGTTACGTCGGCGATTGCCGGCCAACGAAATGGCCGGAGTTGGGCATCGTGAGCACACAGCATAGAGCGCCGCTAAAGATTGGAATCGGTGGCCTCGGCGCTATTGGTTTGACGCTGGCACGCCGTCTGGATGATGGGATTGAGGGCTTGATGCTGGCGGCAGTATCAGCGCGAGACAAAGACGCGGCCCGCCTTAGATTGAGTGGCTTTCGACAGCGTGTTCCGGTCGTAACATTATCTGAACTTGCGAAAGAGTGCGATGTGGTGGTCGAATGTGCACCCGCTGAAGTGTTCAATCAGGTTGCCGAACCGGTAGTACGCCTGGGGAAAGTATTGATTCCTGTCAGTGTTGGGGGGTTGCTCGCTAACTGGCATCTGGTCGAGATGGCAAAAGCCACTGGTGCACGGATTAATGTTCCCAGCGGAGCTGTATTGGGTCTTGATGCCGTTCGTGCGGCCGCCTTGGGCGAGATCACACGGGTAACCATTGTAACTCGAAAACCGCCAGCCGGCCTGGCAGGCGCCCCGCACATCGAAAACCATCAAATTGATCTTAACTCTGTCGAGCAACCGCTAAAAGTGTTTGAGGGTTCTGCAAGAGACGGCGTGGCGGCCTTTCCAGCCAATGTCAATGTGGCCGCTGCTTTGGGACTCGCCGGTATCGGGCCGGATCAGACCTGGCTTGAAGTCTGGGCCGACCCCGCAGTCAGCCGAAACACGCACTCCATCACAGTGGAATCTGACAGTGCCCGCTTTGAACTTAAGATAGAGAATGTTCCAACCGATGAAAATCCGAGGACCGGCAGAATTGTTGCGCTGAGCACACTGGCGGCGCTGAAAAGACTAGTGGACCCATTGACTGTCGGGACGTAACGATCCCGTTGTCTAAATCTACGGGGGGTTACTTAGCCACGGCCAACGAAGGGCATATTGGTCGCCATTACCGTCATGAACAGTACGTTGGCATCCAGGGGTAATTCGGCCATATAAACGACGGCACGCGCAACATCATCGACGTTCATCGTTGGTTCCACGGCAACGTCACCGCTGGCTTGTGCGACGCCGGCGGACATTTTTTCTGTCATCTCGGTGAGGGCATTGCCGATATCAATCTGTCCGCAGGCTATGTTATAGGCACGACCATCGAGTGATGTCGAGCGCGTTAGCCCACTGATTGCATGCTTGGTGGCCGTATAAGGTGCGGAGTTCGGCCGGGGGGCGTAAGCGGACACCGACCCGTTATTGATAATTCGACCACCGCGAGGCTGTTGTGTCTTCATCACCCGAAATGCTGCCTGCGTACACAAAAACGCCCCCGTCAGGTTGACATCAACAACGCTTCGCCATTCCTCGATGGTGAGTTCTTCGAGTGGTACAGGTCGTGCACCGAGCCCGGCATTGTTGAAAAGCACATCAACGCGACCAAACTGGTTGCGGGTGTTCTCGAATAAATTTGTGACCGACTCAGGGTCGCTGACATCTGTGGGCACGACCAGGGTACGTTCGCCGTCGTCCTGGGCAAGATCTACGGTTGTTTTGAGTGTGTCGGATCGACGCCCGGCGAGTGCCACTGCATAGCCTTGCGCGTGGAGTGCCAGTGCTGCGGCCCGACCAACGCCGGAACCCGCCCCAGTGATGACTGCTGTCTTTTTATCAGAACCCATATTCATAACCCCGGATTGTTTGTTGAGCTAGACGGCTGTGCGGGAATGCTCCACTGTACCTGAACTGGCGTGTCTGGCAAGGTTTCGAGGCTGACTGTCGCCTGGTCAGTTTGCAATAGGTACTAAAGTTTGGTTAGAGTTGCGCGCTTTCTACCAGGTAAAACCCCGCCGTACCCAGTCCAGGTAAGTTGATACGCTCGATACATTTTATCCGTGCGCCGGTTGAGATATGCAGGTAGAAAGGAGACAACAATGACGACAGCGGTGGTTGTGGCGACTCGAAGATGGACAGAACGCGCCTGTGACGAATTGACCAGGCAGTTCGACGTTCGCCTCAACCAGGAGGATCACCCACTCTCGTTGGACGAGGTCCGACTACGGTGTGAGGGGGCCACTGTACTGTGCCCGTGGGGTGGTGACCGCCTGGATGCAAAATTTATTGCTAGCCTCCCCGATAGCGTAAAGCTGATCGCATGTATCAGTGCGGGCACCGAACATGTCGATATCGCTGCGGCAGCGGCACGCGGTATCGTCGTGGCCAACACCCCGGACGTTGTAACGGAAGAAACTGCAGATATGACATTTGCTCTGCTGCTCGGCTTGTGCCGCCGCCTGGTCCAAGGTGATACCCTGATCAGAACCGGCAACTGGAAGGGTTTAAGTATTGATGATCCTAACTCCGGCAGCCGGGTCTGGGGGAAAACATTGGGTATTATTGGGCTGGGCGGAATTGGAGCTGCTGTTGCACACCGCGCCGCGGCTTTCCGGATGCCAGTGGTTTATCACAGCCGGAGTCCAAAACTCGAAGCTGAAAAGGAGTGCAATGCTCGCTATTGCGCCACTTTGGATGAACTGCTGGAAATATCCGATGTTGTCTCTTTGCATTGCCCACTGACGGAACAGACCCGGAATCTGATAGATGCCAACACGCTGTCTAAAATGAAACCCAGCGCGGTGTTAATCAATACCGCACGGGGAGCAGTAGTGGACGAAAGAGCATTGTCTGATGCACTTATTCAGGGCAAGATCGCCGGTGCTGGCCTGGATGTATTTGTCAGCGAACCGGCAGTGGGTGAACACCTGACTGGTCTTGATAATGTTCTGCTGTCACCTCATGTGGGGACAGCCACGACGGAGACACGTGATGAAATGGGTCTACGCGTTATCGAAAACATTAAAACCTTTCTATCGACCGGCCAACCACGCGACAGAGTCGAACGCTGAATATTGTGCCGGTTAATGTGAGTGACGCGGCACAATATTCCTGAGTTTCTGATATTTTGTAGCCAGTTCAATGATGCCCCCGGTAGACAGTTGCCCTACGGTATCGCGGTAGATCTCCTGCCAGGGTGTCTGGTGTTCAGGGATTTGGTTTTCGAGCGAAGCCGTGCGTGTAGCAAGTTCCTCATCAGCAATTAGAACATCCAGCGTACCCTGGTTGAGGTCAATTTTTAACGTATCCCCTGTTTGCAGTAATGCCAGTCCACCACCAATTGCCGACTCAGGTGAGGCGTTCAGAATGGAGGGGCTGCCGGAAGTGCCGCTCTGACGACCATCACCCAGTGTGGGCAACTCACGAATTCCCTTCCTGATTAGAGCGTCAGGTGGCTGCATATTAACGACTTCGGCTGACCCGGGATATCCAATCGGGCCACAACCACGGATCACGAGAATGCAGTGTGCATCCACGTCCAGGGCCGGGTCATTGATCCTTTTGTGGTAATCCTCCGGGCCGTCGAAGACGATAGCGCGAACTTCAAAGACGTTTTCCTGATTCAGTTCCGAAAGATAGCGTTGCCTGAATTCATCGCTGATGACAGATGTTTTCATGATTGCAGCATCACACACGTTGCCTTTTAGGACAGCAAATCCAGCGTTTTCCATCATCGGGTTTTCATAGGGTCTAATCACATCGGTGTTCAACGGTGGCGTGTTGACACAGTTCTCTTTAACAGTCGACCCAGCCACCGTCATGGAATCGCCGTGCAGTCGGCCGGCTTTTAGTAGTTCGTGCATAACAGCGGGTACACCACCTGCCTGGTGGTAGGCTTCGCCCAGGTATTCGCCCGCAGGCTGCAGGTTAACCAACAAGGGGATAGTCAGCCCTACTGTTTCCCAGTCACTGATATCGAGTTCGATATTGGCGTGACGGGCAATCGCATTCAAGTGAATGGGCGCATTGGTAGAGCCGCCGATTGCCGAGTTAACAACGATTGCGTTTTCGAAGGCTTCTCGTGTCAATATTTTTGACGGTGTCAGATCTTCTTCCACCATCTCGACAATTCGACAGCCGGTTTTATAGGCGGTTTCGGCTCGTTCTTTATGTGGTGCGGGGATGGCAGTACTACCTGGCAAAGACATGCCGAGCGCTTCGGCAAGCGAATTCATCGTCGTGGCAGTACCCATCGTGTTGCAATGCCCGGGGGAGGGTGTGGCATCAGCGACTAACTGTATGAATTCTTCGTCGTCGATCTCACCTTCAGCCAAAAGTTTTCGGGCTTCCCATAGGATGGTGCCTGATCCAGCGAGTTTTCCGCGCCAGTAGCCATTGAGCATGGGTCCACCAGATAATGCGATTGCTGGAATATCGACAGTTGCAGCGCCCATCAACATAGCGGGCGTGGTCTTGTCGCAGCCAGTGGTCAGCACGACACCATCGAGCGGATAACCGAAAAGGACCTCGACCAGGCTGAGGTACTGCAAGTTTCTATCCAGCGCAGCCGTCGGTCTTTTGCCACTTTCCTGTACAGGGTGAACAGGGAACTCCAGGGCAATGCCACCGGCTTCCCGGATACCGTCGCGAATCCGGCGTACCAAGTCGACATGTATCCTGTTGCAGGGCACCAGATCACTGCCCGTTTGTGCAATTCCGATAATTGGATTGCCTGAGCGAAGTTCTGCGGCGGAAATGCCGAAATTGGTATACCGTTCGATATGGGTGGCGGTTGCACTGGGATCGCCAGGGATATCAAACCATTCTCGGCTTCTGAGGCGTCTGGATGTTCCTGTCATCGATGCTCTCCGTGAGGTATTGTTCAGATCATCGCAGCCGCGCAGATAAATCAGAGTAAGTTCCGCGCGCTGTGTTTAGTATAGAGCAACAGTACAATAGGGCTCAGGTTGCTGGTACTCGAACTTAACCATTGACTATACCCTGCCCGACCGATGATTACAGGTGATTTACAACAAGCAGCTCAATTGCTTATTCGGGCTTGTCAGGACGGGCAGCGGATGACAATGTTGCCTCCTGCGGCTCAGCCGGCCGACCTCGAGCAGGGCTATCAGGTCCAGGATGTTGTGGCTGCCCAAGACGCCGTTGCTGGATGGAAGGTCGCGGCAACCAGTCTGGCGGGCCAGAATCATATCGGTATCACTCACCCGATTGCAGGACAGCTTGGTGCATCCTGTGTGCTTGATTCCGCGGGCACAGCTGACATGACAGGAAACCTTATGCAGGCAGCAGAGGCGGAATTTGTCTTCGAATTTTCTGCCAATCTGCCAGCTCGGGAAAAGTCCTACGAGACTGATGAGATCATGGCCCGTGTCGGAGCGCTACGCCTAGGCATAGAGCTCCCTGATTCTCGTTATGAGCTGTTTGCCCAAGCAGGAGCACCCCAGCTTATTGCGGATAATGCCTGTGCCAATCTCTTTGTACTGGGTCCGAAAGTCGAGTGTGATTGGCGCAGCGACGATCTTGCCAGCCAGAAAATATCGCTTTGGTTAGACGGGGTGCTGGCTACGGAAGGTAGTGGTTCTGACGCACTGGGCGACCCCAGATATGCATTGGCCTGGCTGGTTAACCACCTATCACAAAGGCGGATCGATCTATTCGCGGGCCAGTTTGTGACCACAGGTGTCTGCGGAGAGCCTACGTCTGTTGGGTCTGTTAGCCATGTTCGGGTCGAGGTTGAGAGCTATGGCCGGGTCGAAGTCAATCTCTTAAACAGCGAACAAGATTTTTCTCGTCAGGGGGTGATGTCATGAAGCAGTCCTCCCTTGGGCGGACCGGTCTGCAGATTTCTGAACTTGTTTTTGGTGGCGGATTTGTCGGCGGAATTTTGTTGCATGCCAGCGATGTGGTCCGGCGTGATGCGATTCAGTTGGCAATTCAGGCAGGTATTAACTGGATCGATACGGCAGCTTCATATGGAAACGGCCAGTCCGAAGAGGTTGTTGGCTGGTTGTTAAGTGAACTGCCGGACAAGGAACGGCCCCAAGTGTCTACCAAGTTCAGAGTCGACCCCAACGGTGATGATTACACGGGGCAGATTCGACGGTCGCTGGATCAAAGTCTGCGCAGATTGCAGATGACCTCTGTCCCGCTGGTTCAATTACATAATCAACTGGGAAGTGGTGATCAACAACTTCCTCTCAATGAAGTAATGAGATCAGATGGAGTACTCGATGCTCTGGATAGGATTCGGGCGGAAGGTCTGACAGATTTTATCGGCTTTACGGCTTTAGGCGATGCCAGTGCCTGCCGTGCAGTGGTTGAAAGCGGTCGGGTAGACACGGCACAGGTGTATTACAACCTGATCAATCCCAGCGCGGGATTCGACATTGAAGGGCACTGGCACAGCGACGACTACACGGGTCTGCTCGCAGCGTGTCAGCAATTCAATGTTGGCGTACTGGGTATTCGGGTGTATGCCGCCGGAATCCTCGCCAGTCGTGTACAGCATGGACGAGAGATACCGGTCACGCGTAATTCGGACTATGACAGCGAACTAAGACGGGCAGATATGGCCCGTGAGGTATTAGCAGAGATGGTCGGGTCTGATGCTCAAAAAGCGCTGCGTTTCGTGCTGGATCAGGACGCGATCCATGGCGCAGTAATCGGGCTCGCGGAATTGTCCCACCTGCAAGAAGCTATCCAGGCAACCCAAATGGGCCCTTTATCGAGTTCGGTGACTAAGGCGCTGAAAGATCTTTGGAGCCGGGATTACCGCTGAGGATTGCTCGCTCACCGGAATCGTAGAGCTAGGTCGTCCCTGCTACAAAGGTGTGCCTGGCTGACTGGCAGAGTTCAGTCAGCGGTATCGCGTTTCGGTTCACGAAGAAATAAAGCAACGCCTGCAAATACCAGGGGTATCAGCGCCAGCACTCTTAAGGTGAAATCGAGGTCCCACGCACGGTCGTAGGCGATGGCATACGGAATTGCCCCAATCGAAGCGCCTACAATACCTACCATCTGTCCAATACCCTGGATACTGCCAAGATGTCGTCGTCCAAAATAGCGTGGCCATAGAAAACCGAAAAATGTCATCGTGATGCCATTGTTAATGCCAAAAATAATCGCAAAAACGATCGCACTGGGTAGGTCACTTACAAAAGTAACCGAAACCAGGGCCGCGACCATTACCAACAGACCGCCACAGAACATCCAGTCGGTGCGGAACTTATCCAGCATTTGACCCACAATGGGCATTGAGACCGCTGCTGTGATCCCAGTAACAGTAAACATCAGTGTGGCGGTCTGTGGCTCCAGACCATGGCTAGTCAATATGCCTCTAAAAAAAACATGCAGGGTGGTGACCAGCATGGACAATGCAGTCAGGCCGGCGGTGATGATATAAAACGTTGGTGTGCGCAGGGCCTCACCCCGAGTCAGGCCCCAGATTTCTGTTTCTTTCCCGGACCCCGATGCAGGGTCGCTGTTTGTACTGGCGCCATCGGGCTTAAGGCCGAGCAGTTCAGGTTTGCTGTGGGCCAAAATCAGGATCGGCGGCAGAAATAACACCAGGGTGCTGATACCCAGCCATACCCACGAGGCTCGCCACCCGACCAGATCGATCAGCGCCTGGCAGATCGGTGGGTGCATAGCCATAGACAGCGGAAATCCTAGCGACATGATACCCAGTGCGAATCCCCGCCTTTGGTCGAACCATTGGGAGACCATGTTGACGCACGCCAGCATCAAAGAGCCTTGACCCAGAAAACGAAGAAAACCGAATGCGACAGCAAACACAGCCCAGTCACGGGCCAGGCTGAAAAGTGTTGCTGTAACAGCCAGGCCCACGATAACGCCAGAAAGAATTACAGTCGGACCATAACGATCGAGCAATCTGCCCACATAGGGTAGGAGGAACGCGGCCAGAAAGGTAGCGCCACCATAAGCAAAGGTGATCGCTGTCTGACGGTTACCACCCATCCAGTCGGCGGCAAACGAAAAAGTCATTTCACGACTGATGTCTTCGAAATAGAGTCCAATCAGGTGCGACTGGCCAGGCCCGGTGCCAATCATCGTAAAGCTGGTGACTGCAAGAATTATCCAGCCATAGAAAAATCGGCGATTGATTACGTGAAACAGAGACGTTCGCAGCGAACTTAGCATCAAAGAGTCGGTGTAAAAAAGACGGTGAGGGATTTAGAAGTGTATAACTGGACTATAGATCAGCGGCGAACAGTTGGAGTTCTCGTATAAGGTCGTTAGGTACTTCCAGCGGTAGCATATGGCCTGCATGAGGAATGTCTACACGCCGAACGTCCGCTATTCGTCGCATCAATTGAGTAACCACTTGGGCATCGTAGAAGACACGGTCTTGAAGGCCCATCACTACAAGAACAGGGCAGTTGATATCCTCATACTTCACATTCCAGTCCGCACTACCCATGTTACTGAGCAGGTTGTAGGCGCCGGAGTTCTTGTCCATAGGGGAGTACTCAGTGTCGCTCTGAAGAAAATTTCCTCGATTCGCAGCGAGCCATTCCGGACCCCAGATCAGCGGGGTCATGATATCTCCCATCAACTGTGCTCCACCGACGTCCATCGCCCGAACCACCGCATCATTGATCCACGCGATCCTGGGGCCAATAATCCTCAGTGTATTCAGAAGTACCATGCCGGCTGCATCAACGCCGCTTAAGTGTGCCTGCAGTGCAAACAGACCGCCTATAGACAGGCCAACGAAAACCGGTCGGTCAATCTCCAGGGTGTTTACCAGTTGTGATAAATCCCCTGAAATCAGTTGGTCATTAAGAACTGTGCCGTCCTGGTAAGGGCTGTCAGCCTGGCCGCGAAAATTATAGGCCAGTGTGCCGTAACCCGCATCACGCAGCGCGGGTCCTACTTCAGCCTGCCAGATATCAACACTGCCCGTAATCGGATTAACAAATACAAAAGTTGGTGCGCCTGTATTAGCGGGGTGGTTATGTTCGTAATATAGCCCGTCGTTCGGGCCAAGGTTGAGCAAAGGCATGAGATTTAGTCTATGGCGGTGTGGGTTATCCGAGTAGGGTGTAGCATTAGACAGGTTTGGTCAAGCCGCGGCAACCAATGCTGCTCACTATATATTATCTATGCAGGTATTATTAGACTACAAGCGCCCGATGAAAATAGTAGGACCAGTTCTGATTATAGTGTTGTGCCAAAGTGTTAGATCGCGTGGCGCTTGTCCAATCGAAGAGCTACCATCGTGTACTTCGGCCCCGTGTCATCGGTACAATAGGGTCTATTCATGTGGAATAGACGTGGCTATCGGGTTCTAAACAAAAAGGCAGGGAATCAACGCTATGCGTTATGAGGCACCAGAAACAAAAGGTGAGGCGGTATCGTTGCTGGCGATGGCGGAGGGAAGCGGTCGGGTTCTAGCTGGGGGAACCGACCTGTTGGTTCAGTTACGCTCGGGCGTGGTAAAACCTAGTGTGGTCGTCGATATTAAGAAAATTGTCGAGACCCGAGAGATTACTGCTGAGCATGGTGGTTTCAGAGTGGGTGCAGCGGTGACGGGTGCAGAGCTCAATGAGCACAAAGTGCTCAAGAAGCTGTGGCCCGGCGTCGTGGAAGCTGTAGAGCTGATCGGTTCCACGCAGGTTCAGGGTCGCGCATCCATGGGGGGGAACTTGTGTAATGCTTCACCAGCTGCGGACAGCGTGCCGGCACTGATCGCAGCGGGTGCACAGTGTCACATTGCTGGGCCGGATGGAGAGAGAACCCTCCCAGTTGAGGAGTTTTGTGCCGGACCCGGTGTGACCAATCTACAAACTGGAGAGTTCCTGGTTTCGTTTACGCTGCCTTCCAGGCCAGCACATTCTGGTGATGCTTATCTTCGGTTCATTCCCCGAACGGAAATGGATATCGCTGTTGTTGGCGTCGGCGTCAACTTATCACTTGATTCGAATGGGATTTGTGTTGCTGCAAGAGTTGGCCTTGGTGCAGTTGCAGCAACTGCTTTGCTGGTGACCGAAGCAGCAGACGCGTTAATTGGAACAATCGTAGACGAAGGGGCTATTGAAAATATGACATCTGCAATTCGTTCCGCTTGTCGTCCGATCGACGATAAGCGCGGCACGATCGTCTACCGCACACGAGTTTCCGGTGTGCTGGCTGGTCGCGCCTGTCGAATTGCATTACAACGTGCGGAGCAGAGTTGATGGCAAGAGAACACATTACTACGACCATTAATGGCGACCCGATTGAATTTTTGTGTGATACCGAGCAAACGCTTCTGGACGTGCTCCGAGACGAACTGCGACTGACTGGCAGTAAAGAGGGGTGTGCATCGGGTGACTGTGGTGCCTGTAGCGTAACGTTGGACGGACGTCTGGTTTGCGCCTGCCTCGTGCTCGCAGCCGAAATCGAAGGCCACGAAGTCACCACGATTGAGGGTATGGCGGTTGGTGATCAACTTCACCCATTGCAACAAAAATTCCTGGATCACGCTGCACTGCAGTGCGGCGTGTGCACGCCGGGATTTTTGGTGGCCGCAAAGGCTTTGTTGGATCGAAACTCTAACCCTACAGAGACAGAAGTCAGGTACTGGTTGGCAGGGAACCTGTGTCGTTGTACAGGTTATGACAAAATCGTGCGGGCTGTGCTGGACACAGCCGCGGTAATGAGGGAATAAACATGGCCGCTGCGGTAGAGAAAATATTCAATGACACGATAACGGACCGAGAAACCCGGGATAAAACCTTGAAATGGGTCGGCACTCGGGCACCCAGGCCAGATGGTGTCGATAAAGTCACGGGCCGAGCAAAGTTTGGCGCCGACACCTATCTGCCAAACATGCTGTATGGCAAGGTGTTGAGAAGCCCGCACGCACATGCCCGAATCAGGTCTATAGACCTGTCCAAAGCACTCGCACTGCCGGGTGTCAAAGCAGCGGTGACGCGTGACGATTTTCCTGATCAGCCCGAAGGGGCAGTACAGCCAGCCGGAGAAATGGTAATTAACTACCGTGACATGACCCGGAATATCATGGCCAGAGAAAAAGCATTGTACGAAGGCCATGCAGTGGCCGCGGTGGCAGCTGTCAATGAGCGTGTGGCCGGTCAGGCACTATCTCTGATTGAAATCGACTACGAAGTTTTGCCGCATGTGATTGATGTGGAGGAGGCGATGAAGCCCGGCGCCCCACTGGTGCGTGAGGATCTAATCACTGAAGGCGTTGAGCCTGTGCCCGAGGCGCCCTCAAATATTGCTAAACGTGTTGAATTTGGCCATGGCGATCTTGATGCTGGATTTGCGCAGGCTGATGTAACTATCGAGCGTAGTTTTAAAACACAGCCAGTACACCAAGGCTATATCGAGCCACATGCCTGCCTAGCGAGCTTCAGTGAAGACGGTCAAGCTGAGTTGTGGTGCTCCACGCAAGGTCATTATGTTGCGCGTGGGCACTGCGCAAGATTGCTACAGATGGACGTATCAAAGCTCCGGGTAACGTGCTCTGAAATCGGTGGCGGGTTTGGCGGTAAAACTGTTGTCTACCTAGAGCCAGTGGCGCTGGCACTGTCCCGCAAAGCGTGCAAGCCGGTCAAGATGGTGATGACCCGTGAAGAGGTCTTTCGGGCATCTGGCCCAACATCTGGTACAAGCATGGATGTGCGGATTGGTGCAACCAAAGAAGGCCGTATCACCGCTGGTGAGGCTATTCTCAAGTTTCAAGCCGGAGCTTTCGCCGGGTCGCCGGTCCCGGCGGCGGCGATGTGTGCGTTTGCGCCTTATGACCTTGAAAACGTTCGAACCATCGGCTTCGATGTTTTGTGTAATCGACCGAAAGTGGCTGCTTACCGCGCACCCGGTGCACCGCTTGGCGAATATGCGGTCGAGTCAGTGATCGATGAGCTGGCTAAGAATCTGAATTTGGATCCACTCGAATTCCGATTGCAAAATGCAGCTAAGGAAGGATCTGACTCATCCTATGGACCTAAATTTGGTCCTATTGGGTGTGTTGAAACGTTAGAGGTTGCCCAAAACCACGATCACTATCTCTCGTCTCTAAAGCCTGGACAAGGTCGCGGGGTTGCGAGTGGTTACTGGTTCAATATCGGTGGGCAGACATCAGCAACGCTTAATTTATGTGAAGATGGGTCCGTTGCTCTGGTGGTAGGAACACCGGATATTGGGGGTACCCGAGCGTCACTGGCGATGATGGCGGCCGAGTCCCTCGGGATAGAGTTGGACAAGGTAAGACCGTTGATCGGTGACACCAGTGCATTGGGTTACAACATGCTGACGGGCGGTAGCCGAGTCACGTTTGCTGGCGGTATCGCGGTACACGGTGCTGCAACGGACATGATTTACCAGTTGCGTGAGCGTGCTGCTGCAACCTGGGATATTCCGGTAGATGATGTCGAGTGGCATGGCGGTCAGGCGGTGGCCGTGAATGGATACAAGGAGCAGGAAGGTCCGATGGGGTTGCTGGATATTGCAAAAGATATGGCCAAAAGTGGTGGCCCAATCGTAGGCCGATGTTCCACCAACGCTCAGGGGGCAGGACCAAGTTTCGGTTGTCACATTGTTGACGTTGACGTTGATAAAGAAACTGGGAAAGTGAGCATTGCTCGATATACAGTGATCCAGGATGCAGGTAAAGCGGTTCATCCGGGTTATGTCGAGGGGCAATACCAGGGAGGTGCGGTCCAGGGAATTGGCTGGGCGCTCAACGAAGAATACATCTACGATGAAAACGGGAAAGTGGAGAACGCTGGGTTTCTGGATTACCGCGTACCGGTCTGTTCCGACGTGCCGATGATTGATACGGTAATAATAGAGGTGCCCAATCCTACTCACCCCTACGGAGTACGGGGAGTGGGTGAGACGCCACTTGTGCCCGCTTTGGCAGCGATCTCCAACGCGGTGGAAAATGCTTTGGACATACGTTTTACAGAACTGCCGATGTCCCCACCCCGGGTGCTTGCTGCGATCGAATCAGCAGGCTGAGGATAACAGTGGCTGATCGCCTGAGCGATTGAGTGAATGGCTAGAATTGTTCTTTCAGGCAACCTGAGGTTGTATACCGAGGGCGTAGCGGAGTTGGAGTTGGAAAGTGGGTCTATACGAAGTCTGATCCGAGAACTCCGTCGTCGATATCCCGATATACCAGAAGATATTGAAGATGAGTTGGCAGTTTCAATAGATGGCGTACTTCATCAGGATGACTGGTTCGCAAAAATTGGGCCAGACAGCGAGGTCCATCTGTTACCTCGCATATCCGGAGGATAGCGTGGATTGTGCCCAATCAAAATACTCTAGCTTGATGACGCCCACAAAATGATCCCTTTCCCTCCACGTGTGTTGCCTAAGCAGATGTGTAACATCGAGCGCTTGGTCGATGCGTTGACGATGCGCAATCTCGATGGTGTCGTTGTGTCTTCTCCTTACAATACTTACTATCTTTCCGGATTTAAGGGGATAGCCCATAAGTCAGATGAACCGCGCCCCTATGCGGTGGTTTTCTCGCGCCATCAACCGGATCATCCAATATTGGTAGTAGCCGACTACTATGTGGGGAGTCTGATTAGTCAACCCACCTGGATTGAAGATATTCGTGCTTTTCGGGCTGTGATGCTGCCGTTGGATCTGCCGGCCCAAGACGATGATCTGGAGCGATTTCTCCCCAGAGGCATGAATGACATCCCATGGGCAGGTAATCTACGCACCCATTATGCCAACAATATTGCCCAGTCTTGTCGCGAGGCGATGGCCGATCTCGGTCTGAGTTCGGGCAGGGTTGCGTTTGACGATCTTCGATTTGGTCAGCAACTGGGGATGGAAACCATCGAAGTAGTCGATGGGTACGATCCAATGATGTATGCCCGTTGTGTGAAGACTGATGTAGAGATTGAACTCCTAAAAAGAGCGACTGCTGTCAACGAAGAGGCGATTTGCCGATCCATAAACACGTGGAGTCGGGGGATGATGTGGCAGGAATTTAACCATGAATATCATAAAGCTGTGATAGAGACGGGTGGCTTTGTGCGAGATCCCGGTGCAATGGTCTGGGGCCATCCCTGCGGCGGGGATCCGGCCGTGACACTGCAGTCCAGGCTAGACGATTTTGTGATGGAACCCGGCATGAATATCTTATTTGACTGCCACGGGACACTCGATCTGTATTGCTGGGATGGTGGTAAGACCTGGGTGGTTGATGGAGAAGCGACAGGTGATGCGAAACAGTATGCAAATGCTACCGCGGATGCTGCAACGGCGGTGATGGAGGCAATGCGTCCAGGGGTAACGATCAGCGATCTACAGCGAGTCGGTCGAGCAGTGTATCGAACAAGCGGAGTCGCAGGTGCTGACGATGTCTTGATGTTTTTCCATGGGCTGGGTCTTAGTCATATGGAGCTCGAACAGTTCGGTGCCGACGGCGTACCTAACCACGACTGGCAGCTCGAGGAGAATATGGTAGTACCACTGCATATCCTATACCCTGGAGATGAACAGCATCGCATTTGGATTGAGGAAGTGGTTCGAGTGACTCCTGATGGTGGAGAGCCGTTTTTTAGTTGGGGCCTTGACCCCTTGATCACCGTCTAAGAGGTAAAGTCTTACGCTGCAGGAAATCGGGCGTCGGTCAGTTACCGGGTCCCGGTTCGACCATCACCTCCAGAAGTGATGGTCCGATACTTTTGAGACTTTCCGAGAAGCAGGCGATGAACTCGTCGGGTTCGTTGATCTGCTTCCCGGGAGTGCCAAGTGCGGTTGAAAGTGCTGCCATGTCAATCGGTGGATCCTTGAAGTCCATACCAATAAACCGTTCGTCGCCATGAAAGGCAATGAGACGCTCTTTTAGAATTCTGTAGCCTCGATTATTAAGAATCACAAAAGTGATGGGCAGCTGCAGATGAGCTGCCGTCCACAGTGCTTGCGGGCTGTACATGGCACTGCCATCGCCGATTATTGCAACAACCCGCCGATCCGGTTGAGCCAACTGGACGCCAATAGCAGCTGCGATGCCCCAGCCGATACCGCCACTGACCATGCCGAAATAGCTGTAGCGATCGCGCAAGGGCATAAAATCGAGCAGCGACTTGGCGGCGGTAAGGCCCTCATCAACGACAATACAGTTCTCTGTGAGTTGGCGGCTCAGCGCCATCATAAGCCATTGGGGTTCTATAGGACGGGTGTCAGCGTCTTTAGTCGCCCGTTGTATGCTTGCTGCTCGATTTGTCGACCAGTTAGATGATTTCAGCGATTCCATTCCTGCAGACGCCCGGTCTTTTAGGTCTTGTCCGCCTCGTTGGATCAGGAGAGGCACCAGTGCGCCCAGCGTTTGGCCGACATCGTGGCGCAGGGCAATTTTTGCGGGATAGTTTTTTCCCATTTCCCAATCCCGTAGGCCGATCTGTAGAATCTCAAGCTCCGAAGGCAGAGGATCAGTGGGACTCCAGACAGACATCTGCAAAATGTCACAACCGATTGCAAGCATCAGATCGTAGGGTGCCAAAGATTTCCTGACACGGTCCTGATCACGGGTAAGGCTTCCCATAAAAGCTGGGTGCTCAGAGAAAAAGTGGGCACCACTGGGCACTGTCTGTTGGTAGACCGGTGCGCCAAGTGTCTCTGCCAGGCTGGCGACCTCATTTTGTGCATCGCTGGAGACTACTTCGCTACCGGCAAGGATTACCGGGTTGCTTGAAGCAAGAATCGTGTGAGTCAGTTGTTCCAAAGCATTTTCAGATGGTCGTCCTACGGTATCAACCCGGGTGGGAACGCCAAGTTCGATCTGGCTTTCCTGATTCAGAATGTCCCCCGGTAGAGAAAGAAATACGGGGCCAGTTGGAGCTGTAGTCGCAATTTTTGCGGCTCGGTGAATGATCCGGGGCATATCTTCAATGCGGGATATTTCGTGTGCCCATTTAACGACAGGTCGTGCCATGTCGATCATCGGTCCGTAGAGCAGGGGTTCGGTCAAGCCGTGGCCTTGTTCCTGCTGACCGGCAGTGATGATCAGCGGTGAGCCACTCTTGTAAGCGTTATAGATCGAGCCGATTGCGTTACCCAGGCCGGGTGCAACGTGTACATTGCACGCTGTGAGAGCGCCTGAGGCGCGGGCGAATCCATCCGCCATCGCCACGACGACGGATTCTTGCAACCCCAACACGTAGGATAATTCTGCGCGGTCATTAAGAGCGTGCATAATCGCCAATTCGGTCGTTCCTGGATTGCCGAAGATGTGGGTCACACCTTCCTGTGCCAACAAAGACAAGAAAAGGTCACGGCCGTGAGGGTTTAGATTATCGATTGCGACTTCTCCAACAGGGTATTCCAGACAATGGTGTATGTTCAGTCAGAATACAGTCTAAAACAATCACTGGATCAGTCATAGAGTGTTTATCAGCCTGAATTTGAAGGTATGATTCAGCGTTGACGAGCGCTCACAGGAAATTGCGTAATGCTTCAACTTTCGGAAAAGATGAACAGGCTCGGTACTGAAACCGCGTTCGAGGTTCTTGCGCGTGCCGAAGCCCTTGCACGCGAAGGGCGAGATATCATTAATCTGGGAATCGGCCAGCCAGATTTTAAGACACCACCACATGTTGTCGAGGCCGCCATAAAAGCCTTGCATGACGGTCATCATGGTTATACCCCGTCTCCCGGCATATTGCCTTTGCGGGAATCCGTTGCGGCTGATCTACATAGGAGGCGAGGTGTTGAGATCTCCCCCGATCGGATAGTTGTCGTGCCTGGCGGTAAAGTGACGATGTTTTTTGCGATCCTGATGTTTGGTGAACCTGGGGTCGAAATTCTTTATCCAAATCCAGGGTTCCCGATCTATGAATCGGTAATCCAGTTTTCTGGTGCGACGGCGGTGCCCACACCATTGCTGGAAGATCGGGATTTTTCGTTTGATGCCGGCGCTGTGCTGGACCAAGTCACGCCAGATACCCGTCTGTTGATCCTTAACTCACCCGCGAATCCGACAGGTGGTGCCATGCCTCGCGATGAAATCGATAAGCTCGTCAAGGGGCTGGTTGACCACCCACAGGTCGCGGTGCTCAGTGACGAGATTTATTCACGAATCAGTTATGACGGACGCGCGCATGTCTCTTTGTTGGACTATCCAGAGATTGCAGATCGGCTGATTCTCCTGGATGGTTGGAGCAAGACCTATGCAATGACCGGCTGGCGGATGGGTTATGCCGTGTGGCCCGCGGCTTTGGTGGAAGGGGCAACTCGATTAGCTGTCAACTGCCACTCGTGTGTTAATGCAGCAACGCAGTATGCCGGTATCGCTGCACTTGATGGGCATCAGGATGCAGTAGACGATATGGTTCGGGCTTTTGAAGAGCGTCGCCGGGTCATCGTTGATGGTCTTAATGCAATACCAGGATTCCGATGTCGTACGCCGGGCGGTGCGTTTTATGCTTTTCCGAATGTCCAGGGAACAGGGCTTGATGCACGTTCGCTTCAAAGAAGACTACTGGAAGAAGCGGGTGTGGCTACCGTTGCTGGGACAAGCTTTGGTCATCTGGGAGAAGGGTTCATACGCTTTTCCTATGCCAACAGCATCGACAATATACAGGAAGCATTAAAGCGGATAAGGACTTTGCTGCTGGACTAATATACGGGACAGAATTTACTATTTTCAGAATTAACCTTAGGGAGTAACGTTATGCAAGGTGTTGTATTCACGGGAGATCGTAAGCTCGAGTTTATGGAGTTCGCAGACCCAATACCGGGTCCGGATGAGGTTGTTTTGAAGATCAGAGCATCTGGTATGTGTGGCAGTGATCTTAAGTTTTATCGGGCCAGCGGTGGTGCATCGGCACTCGGATTAGGCGGCGACGGTAGTCCGGTTATTGCGGGTCACGAACCCTGTGGCGATGTTGTAGAAATCGGGACAGATGTTGACCCAGGTCGAGTGCAGTTAGGGCAGAGGGTGATGGTTCATCATTACAAGGGCTGCGGTGTGTGTGGTCACTGCCAGGATGGCTGGGGACAACTGTGTCGAGAGGGCATCGTGGTCTACGGCGCTACGGGCCATGGAGCGCATGCGCAATATATGAAAGTACCGGCAAGCACCTTAGTACCATTGCCGGACGCTCTAACCCACTCCGAAGGTGCCGCAATTTCCTGTGGTACGGGTACAGCCTATGCCGCACTGAAGCGCTTGAATATCTCATCTGGGGATACGATTGCGATATATGGACAGGGTCCAGTTGGTCTTAGTGCAACTCAGCTCGCTGCTGCGATGGGGGCTCAAGTCGTTGCTGTTGATATCAGTGCTGACCGGCTTTCTCGTGCTAAACAGTTTGGGGCGCAAGTTCTGCTGGATCCGGCTCAGGAGGATGTCGTCGCGCAGATTCGTGAGCTAACGGACGGCATCGGTGCAAACGTATCTCTAGACTGTAGTTCGGCGTCTACAGCCCGGCTGGCGGCGGTCCAATGTGTACGAACCTGGGGTAGAGCCTGTTTTGTGGGAGAGGGCGGTGACGTGACTATTGATGTCAGTAATGACATGCTGCGCCGTCAGGTAACAATCATCGGGTCTTGGACATTCTCAGTTGCAGGTCAGGCTCAATGTGCACGGTTTATTGTTGATAATGAGATCGATATCGATGCACTATTTACAGATCGCTATAACCTAAGCCAGGCTGAGGAAGCCTACTCGTTGTTTGATGAACAGCAAACCGGCAAGGGGGTGTTTGAGTTCTAGTTAGACCCTTTTCTGGGACGAGATGCCAGCTGACTCCATTATTGTCCCTTAAAGACAGGTTTCCGTTTTTCCATGAAAGCCCGGCGACCTTCAATGTAGTCTTCACTGTTAAAGCAGTTCTCGACCAGTTGCTCACAAAGATCCTGATCGAGAATTCCAGGTTTCGAGATCTGTTCGATGATTTGCTTCACCGCTGTAATCGTGAGCGGCGCATTGGTACAGATCGACTGGCAATATTCCTCGACCGCCGCTTCGAGTTCATCATTTAGGACCATCTTATTGATTAAGCCCATCACCAACGCTTCCGAGGCTGGTATTTGTCGAGCGGTGAAGAAAATATCTTTGGCAGCGGATGGCCCAACGAGGTTGACGAGTTTCTGAATACCACCGTGGCGGTAACCCACGCCAAGTTTTGCAGCGGGGATGCCGAATGTTGATGCCTCTGTTGCGATACGCAGATCGCAACTGACAGCGATTCCTGCACCACCGCCAATGCAGTATCCTCGAATCATGGCAATCGTTGGTTTAGAGCAGCTATATAGCCTGTCTGTCGCGGTGTCTGCGATATCTTCGTAGTGTTTGGTTGCGGCCTTTGAGGATCGAACCTGTTCAAATTCCGAGATATCTGCGCCGGAAATAAAGGCTTTTTCACCGCTACCCTTAAGCACCACTACCTTGACCGCACTGTCTGCTTCAAATTGGTCGAGTATTTGTGGAATCGCTTCCCACATTTCAACCTTGACGGCGTTGTGTCTGTCTGGGTTGTTGAAAGTCATCCAGCCAATACTGTCTTCTATTTCGGCGATCATAAAAGGTGTTGATGACGCCAGGCTTGCTTTGGGCATGGTTGCTTCCTTTGATTTACGATGGTTCACGAAGAGTCTATGCTAACTGACCAAGATGTGTGGATTCTAGAGTACTATTGCCAACATGAGCTCTGGCAGTCTAGCATCTGCCGTCTTGACTCATTTTATATACTGGTAATCCAAAAAATGAACTTGCGGGTGTGTGCCAGTATTCTCGTTAATCTCGAGTAGTGATTAAACGTCCCGGGGCATTTATGAGCGAAGCTGCGAAAGTGGTTAGTGTCGAAGCGATACCACTGAAAATCCCGTTTACACATGGGGGACCTTCTGTTTCTTGGGCTGGGAGTGACTGGCAAGCACTGGAAATCGTGCTGGTCCGGCTCCAAACAGATTCAGGATTGGTCGGTTGGGGGGAGGCTTTTAGTTATAACTGTCGGCGAGCAGTCGTTGCCATGATAGAGGATTCAGCTGCGAACGTTCTGGTGGACAAACTGGTGTCCGAGCGGGCGCAAATCATGCACGAACTCCAGGTAGGGATGCATCTTTGGGGCCGATATGGGATATCAATGTTTGCTATCTCCGGAATCGACATTGCGCTGTGGGATTTGACTGCTAAAGCAGCGGATCGATCGTTGGGGCAAATGCTTGGCGGGAATAAAAAAATTCTACCTGCCTATGCCAGTCTGCTTAAATATCGCGATCCTGAAGTGGTTGCGGAACAGACTGCAGATGCTATCGCAAATGGATATGGTCTGATCAAGCTTCATGAATCAACGGTTGAGCCTGTTAAAGCAGCGCGGGACGTTGCGGGTAGTGAAGTACCGATCATGCTGGATGTGAACTGCGCATGGTCGATTTCAGAAGCCAGGCAGATAATGCAGCAATTGGTCGACTGTAACCTCTATTGGTTGGAAGAACCCGTTTGGCCACCTGAGAACTTTTCTGCGCTGTCAACTTTACGCGCGGAGTACGGCATACCCGTAGCGTCCGGCGAGAACGTGTGTACACACTGGCAGTTTGAGTCGATGTTTGATGCTAACGCTGTCGATGTCGCGCAACCCAGTGTTACAAAAGTCGGTGGCGTTACAGAATTTTTGGAGGTCGAGAAAGCGGCTAGAGAACGCAAGATCACCATGGCACCGCATTCGCCTTATTTTGGTCCGGGCTTTCTTGCGACGGCTCAGTTAATCTCCGCAATGGACGAAGACGTTCCTTTTGAGCGATTCTATATGGCACCGGAGGCAAGCCTTTTTGGAACAGCTATCGACCCAGTTGATGGGGAGTTGCTTGTGCCGCAAGGCCCAGGTCTTGGATTAGACCCGGATCCTGATGTTATTCTTGAATATCGCGTACATGATTGAATTATATGGGTAAAATTAAACAGTTTGGAGAGATAGATCTATGAGTAGCCAGCGATTTAGTGGTGTATTGGTCCCAGTGATCACGCCGTTTAACGAGGATTTGTCTCCTGATGTCGAGGCGTACGTGACTCATTGCAAGTGGATGCTCGAACAGGGCGTAGATGGACTTGCTATTTTTGGCACGACCAGTGAAGCAAATTCACTGACCGTTGGTGAGAGGATTCAACTCCTGGACACATTGGTTGAAAATGATGTACCTGCGGATAAGCTGATGCCCGGTACCGGTGCTTGTTCGATTATTGATGCCAGTGTGTTGACTGCCCATGCGGTCAATCACGGGTGTGGTGGTGTTCTGATGTTGCCACCGTTCTATTACAAAGCCGTCGATACCGAGGGTCTATTCGCCAGCTATTCAGAGGTGATACATCGCGTCGGTGATGATCGCCTGAGAGTCTACCTCTACCACATACCGCCGGTTGCACAGGTTCCCATCGAACTTGACCTCATCGAGCGATTGGTTATCGCGTATCCGGATACGGTGGTTGGTCTCAAAGACAGCTCGGGTGATTGGGACAATACAAAAGCTATTTTGGATCGCTTCCCGGGATTTTCAACCTTTGCCGGTTCCGAAGGATTTCTTCTGGATACCTTACGTAATGGGGGTGCTGGATGTATTACGGCGAGCGGGAATGCCAATCCAGCTGGAATTCGAAAGGTTTACAGTGCCTGGAAGGCAGATTCGACCACTGCAGACGCGCTTCAGTCTCGTATTAGTGAGATTCGAACCACACTTCAGTCGTACCCAATGATCCCCGCACTCAAGGCGATGACCGCACGTTTTACGGACAAACCGAGTTGGGCATTGACCAGGCCTCCTCTGATGCCGTTGTCCGATGAACAGGTCAAAAGGTTGGTCTCTGATCTAGACGCTATCAGTTTCGATATTGAGACCAATGGCGACTGCGTGAGTGTGTGAATAACCGATTCTTTACAATCTCTGAGGAGTCGGAAAAGTCGTCAAGCAGCGTCATTCGGTAGCACCAGGACTTTGCCAGATCTGTTTTCGCGGCCTGCGTGCGCCAGAGCATCCTTGATGTCGTCAATGCCGTAAGTCGCTTCGATTGGGACACTGAGAACACCTTGTGAGATGTCGTCGGTGAGTTCTTGGTAGAGCGTATCGATTTGATTGCGAGCCATGTTTCTAAGCTGCGTTGCAAGCCAGAATCCAGTGAGTGTAAGGTGTCTGAAGACTATCCAGTCGGGCATGACCATACACGGTTCGCCACTCAACATACCGTAGTTAACCATCACACCGCCATCGGCCAGACAGCTGGCAAGTTCTAGACTTGTCCGGCCTGCAACGGCATCAATGGCCAGACGTACGCCATCACCACCGGTTATTTGGTTGACCTGCTCAGCAAGATTGTCTGCGCCAATCAGTACGGCGTCAGCGCCGATTGATTGTAGTGGAGTGATGAGGTTCTCACGGCGTACGACATTTATCGTTTTTACTCCCGATTTGGCAGCAAGACGGATTACACAATGACCAACTCCGGAGTTGGCAGCGTCCTGAATTATCCAATCGCCGGGCTTGAGTTCAACATAGCTCCTCAGCATGAGGGCAGCGGTTGCTGGGTTAACTTTGAGCATGGCGAATTGAAGCAAATCGTCAGAATCGGTATTTACCTTTAGAAGCTCTGCTGCTTTAACCTTTCGTTTCTGAACCCAGTTCTCTCGACTCAGCAGCATAACAAGGTCGCCCGGTACAAACTCGTCAACCGCAGCGCCTACTTCACTCACATGTCCAACGGCTTCGGCACCGGGTGTATAAGGCAGCGGAGGTTGGGTTGCGTATTTTCCTTCGATCGTCAGCAGGTCTGCTGGATTGATCGGGAATGCGGCCACATCGACGATGACCTCGTCCGTTGCTGGGGGAGTTGGGTCCGGGAGTTCTGTACAGTAGGCAACTTCGTTTGCAATTCCATAGTTATCTATCCGTACGGCTTTCATAATGTTGGCCTCTAGGCGGTTAGCTTGACGCCAGGTTGTCCAAATTTGAGAGCCCGACGTCACGAGCGGTGTCGAGTATTGCACTCCATACATCGTCGGGCAGCTCAATACCGTTTGCTGTACGGTCTGCACGCCGCTGGCGTTCCATGTCTCCTGGAACTAATACATCATCACCGGGTTTGGCGGGGTTGCTGGTCTTGAAGAATTCGATGTATTGTTGCGCTTCTTGGAGGAATACTTGGTCTGTATCTAGATGGTCCGGTGAGATATAGATTGAAAGCATGCCGTTTAAGATATACGGCTTGTCCGGTCCCGCGCAGCCACCACCGGTCAGCGCACCAGCCAGCATTTCGCAGATGAGCGCCAGGCCCGATCCTTTGTGTTCACCCATGGTTCGTATGGCACCATCGCCAGCTCGAACATCATTAGTACGTGCAGGGTCCACGTCACCATAGAGTGCTTTTGGATCGTCAGTGGGTTGCCCATCTCCTGTGATCAGTGAATTCGGCGGCAGTGGTTTACCGCCTGTTGCTGCAACGAGGACCTTGCCCTCGGCCACGCGTGAGGTTGCGAAATCAAGGATCAACGGTTCGCTGTCTCCCAGTGGTATGCCAATCGTGACGGGATTGGTCGACATTCTTCGGGATACGCCGCCAAAGGGTGCGACCAGCAGGCTACCAGCTACATTAACGAAATGGATGGAAATCAGTCCGGCCTCTATCGCCATTTCAGCCCAATCACCGATCCGGCCAAGGTGTCCTGATTGACGCAGGGCAACGATGGATACACCGCATTTCAAGGCTTTATTGATGCCAAGCTGCACAGCCTGCTCACCGATACTTTGTCCGAATCCACGATTGCCATCGACTACAGTGAATACGTCGGTTTCGCTGACTACGCTCAGGGTCTGTCCGGCGCGGAGATTGCCGGATTTGAGCCAGCTGATATACCTGGGGACCCGGATGACACCATGACTGTCGTGACCTGTCAGGTTGGCCGATGCAAGGTGCCGGGCAATCCGCTCGCTTTCCCCGCGACTGCAGCCGGCTTTAGCAAAAATATCAGCGACCATAGAACGAAGTGGATCAACCTGAATCAACATACCAACATCTTCGCTGTTTGGTAGGTAACTGTATTTAGAGAGAAGGGTTCTGAAGTCAACTGTTGATGCGAGTTGAATTCAATGTCCAATCTGGAAATCATTGTTGTTGCGATCGCTGCCTCGCAATAACCACAGGGGTCTGGTTGCAAAATTAACCAGGTAGCCCGAGCCCTCACTGGTTTCATACAGCGATCGGTTAAAGTGGCTCGTAGCTGGCATATAGCGAATGGCGACACCTGCGCGACGTTCACCCGAAGTATTGGGATTGGACCCGTGAACAAGATAGACGTCGTGCAGGGAAAATCGCCCTGGGCGAAGCTCGACATCTACAGCGCCGTTGATGTCTATATGTGGATCGTCGATATGCTGGTTCAGCACCAGATTTTGCCGCTCAGATTTTGAATGCTGGTAGTAATGCTGACCTGTATGTGAGCCTGGGATAACGCGAAGACAGCCGTTATCAACATTGCTGTCGTCGATGGCTATCCAGGCTGTACAGGTCGCGAGCGGTTGAATTGGCCAGTAGTGACCATCCTGATGCATGGGCACCTCCATGCCATCAGAGGCTGGTTTGCAGAACACTTGACAGCCCCAAAGGACGATGTCGGGTCCAATCAACTGTTCTACCCGATCGAGTATCTCTGGGCGTTGGGCGAGCTCCAACCACGCTCTGTGACCTCGTACGCCCTCATCATTGAGGCGATCGATATGAGCACTGACCAGATGTTCAGGTCGTATTGAGGGATTAGAGGCAATCGTTTCTTCCAGCGCGGAGTCAAGTTCAGTCATTGTTTTGGCTGGTAAGACATAGTCAGGTACGACGTACCCTTCTTGATGGTACCGTTCGATCTCTGCGTTGCTCAACAGGTCAGTCATTGTTGGTTTCCTGCCATATGTAAAGCAGTGCTCAATGAGGCCCAGTCCTTCAATGGTTCAATCATATAGGAAGCTGCAAAAGGATGCCTTGTAGTACTACTGTTCACCAGTTGTTGCGAAGCTCCCTGAGCTTCACAAAGATAGTCTTTGGATCAGGATCGTCTGCTAAGGCTGGAAACTCCTCTTTGAGTCTGCTGATTACAGTTGGATTTTGCAGCCGAAAAAACGTATTGATTTCTTTTTCAAGACCGAGCGTTGAAACCAGCGCACGCTCTGGATCCTGCGTGCCATTATCATTCATGAGGTCGCGGGCTTTCTGATTGCCTGGCTCACGGTCAAGCGTGAACGCTAGGTTGTTTTCCCAGTAATCATGGCCAGGGTAGACCCGGGTGTCGTCCGGTAACTTCGAAAGTTGAGTGGTGAAGGTGTCGTAGAGTTCTTCTGGATGTCCACCATTGTGGCAATTTCCAGCGCCGGCATTAAATAGCGTATCTCCACAGAAAATCGCGCGGTGGTCTGAGTGCGATAGAAGGCACACATGGCTCATGGTGTGACCAGGCGTATCCAGTACTTCCAACTCGATAGTTTTCCCTATCTTGACTATGTCACCTGCTGCCAGACCCTGATCCATGTCTGGTATCGAAGCCCGCGCATTGGCGTGGGCGATGATTCGGGCGCCAGTTGCGGCAACCATTGGTGCGTTGCCCCCGATATGATCACCATGTTCATGAGTATTGAGAATCTGTGTGATTTCCCAGCCCATCGACTGAGCTTTGGCCAAACACTTCTCATGATCAAGTGGATCCACTGCAAGAGCTTCACCTGACTCAGGGCACGCGACAAGGTAGTTGAAGTTACGCCAGGCATTTGCTGTCCAAATTTGCTCAACAATCACAATGTGGCCCTCAGAGTTTGAGTAATAAGAATTTAACTTGATTCAACATAAAGCCTATAGGATAACAATTCTCAAGAGTCTCAGTCCAAAGCGGGGAGTTGATCGGCGTGTCGAGATAACTCTGGCATGATGTCTGTGGCTAGTTTTCTCATTGATGATTGCCACAAAGCGGCGTCATCCCAATCGTGGGCGACCATCACGAGTGTGCCAAATCTGCCCAGTGTATCGGTCATGGCTATCAGGCGATCGAGCACGGTAGTCGCAGATCCTGCTATCACACAATCGGTGAGTGCTTGTGGGACTTCTAGCAATTGATTGAGTCGTTCAATAGGTTCGGCCTGTTGGTCCTGGAATTCCTCAATTTGTCGAACACCCCGTATATATCGATAGTAGTATGAGAACGCACCGTCTGGATCAGAAAGGATATCCTCGGCTTGTGAATCGCTGTCCGTTACAAGAATATTCCTACAGACTCGCCAAATATCGCGGTCAGCAGGTTTGCCTATGTTTTGCCGGGCTTGAGAGTAGTCTCGCCACTGTGCAACCACATTTTCGATCGGCACAAAATTTGCCGATATTGGGATAAAAGAGCGTTCGGCAATGGTCTGGGCGGTTAGTCCACCGGGTCCAACCATAGCAAGAGCAATCGGGGGATGGGGCTGTTGGAATGGTTTAGCCATCGAGCCCACACCGTGACTCAGCCAGACACGTTTTTCTAAAGAGAAGTCATAAAACTCGCCTTGGTGGGTCAGCGGTGCCTCTTCCTGCCAAAGCCTGGTCATGAGGTCGAGTCCTTCCAGGGCAATACGGTATCGTTCTGGCATTTCCTTGTTGCCGAAGAGTTCAGCATCGCTCATCAAACCACCGGGCCCGATTCCTAGAATTAGACGACCGCCACTGAGTTGATCAAATTGAGCAACTTCCGCTGCCACAACAACCGGGTTGTGGTAAGGAAGGTTGATCACACCGGTTGCGAAGCGAATTGAAGGTGCGTCCCTGAGTAAGGTGGCCATAAACATGAGTGGGGATGGAATCTGCTCCACCTTGGTCGTGAAGTGTTCCCCGATCCAGGCTTCTGAGAAGCCTAGCTGGTCGGCCAGAATGACAGCTTCCCGATCTTCATTCAAAGCTTGTAGCCAGGGCTTTTCGGGGCGATGGACGGGTTGTGCAAAAAGGCCGAGTTCCATATGAATACGTAACGTTCTGTCCGGCAGTTGTTTCTATTGACTTGAAGCCACAAACAGTTGCTTAGCCAGGCCTGTCAGACTATTTGATTTATCAGGGTGGGGTCATTGTCCCACAGTCTGCCAAGGTTCTCCCAGAGAATGTCGATTACATTTTCTTCATATTTCCGCGTCTCGCCACCCGTGTGTGGTGTGATGATCAGGTTATCGAGAGCCCAGAATGGTGATGAAACCAGTAGCGGTTCATCATTGAAGTGATCAATCGCAGCACCAGCGATCGAGTCGTGATGCAGTGCTGATAAAAGTGCAGGTTCGTTGACACAGCCGCCTCGCGCCACATTGACCAGATACGCCGACTGCTTCATCGCGCGGAAAGTACGGTCATTCATGAGTTCGCGGGTTTGGTCAGTCAGCGGACAACAGAGAACGACGACATCTGCGCGAGCCAGTTGATCAGGAAAGCACTCTGGGGGCACAACTTCGTCGGCAGGGCCACTGTAGTCATCGATGTTGCGCTTAACGCCGACCACGGTCATGCCAAAAGCTTTGGACAGCGCGGCCAGGCGATTGCCGATGGCGCCAAGCCCGACAATCAGCACGGTATGACCACAGAGATCGTCTTCGCGCATACTGATATCTGAAATCATGCCGCGCCAGATTTTCTGTTTCTGGTTGTCTCGGCCGGTGTGAAGTTGCCGGTAGAGGGCAAGAATTAGGCCCATGGCATGCTGGCTGACCGCATCGGCGTTGACGCCGGTCGCGTTGGCGAGGCTAATGCTACGGGCTTTCAGTGCATCCAGAGGAAACTGGTCATAACCTGCACCAATCGACTGGATATACCGAAGACGGTTAGCGTGATCAAGGTATTCGTCTTGCCAGAATCCTGAGATAACAAGTACATCTGCTGTAGGCAGTTGAGTCTGGGTGTCTTCTGTCGACCATGCTTGGGAGTGACTTACCTCGGTGCCGCGTAAGGAGAAACAATGGGCCATCTGGTAAGCCGCGTGTGAGAACAGGATGCGCAGTTCGTTTTTGTCAGGAAATCTGTCCATATCCTACGGTGCTGAAATACCGGATCGAGGGTGTTGAATCAACACGTAAATATGGCTGTTGGGCGTACCGCCTGCAAGCGCCAACTGCAAAGCTGTTTCGCGCTAGAATGATGTCATGAATAGTCTTCATCCTGTGTCGCGCACAGCGCTGGTTACCGGCAGTGGGCGAAATATCGGACGATCGATCGCTGTGGCGATTGGTGAACAAGGCCACAATGTGGTGATTAATGGTTCAGAAGATAGGGTCGCGTGTGAGGCAGTCGCAGCCGAGGTCGAGCAAGCGGGTGGCCGAGCTGTTGTGGCCATGGGAGATGTTGGTAGGCGAGAGTCATTTGATCACCTGATCGAAGTCGCTCAAGATGCGTTTGGTTCGGTTGATATTCTAATCAATAATGCGGCCATCCGACCGGAGAAACCCTTTCTCGATACCACTGACGCGGATTGGCATCGCGTGCTGGACGTGGACCTCAACGCGGTCTTTTATGGTTGTCGAGCTGCATTGCCTGGGATGGTCAGCAACAACTGGGGTCGAATAATCAACCTGACCGGAATGAATGCGATTCACGGCTATTCCGGCAGAGCACCGGTCTCCGTTGCCAAACATGGTGTTTGGGGCTTAACCAAGGCCTTGGCCAAGGAATTTGGGCCCAGTGGAATTACAGTCAATGCCATTTCACCGGGTCCAATTCGTCCAGAGCATGACGACCCGATACAGTCTCAACATCTTCATGGGCAAGTAGGACGGATTCCCTTGGGGCACCTGGGTGAGCCCTACCATATCGCGTCGTTGTGTGCGTATCTGATTTCTGATGGAGGCGGGTTTGTGTCCGGGCAAATGATTGCCTGTAATGGCGCAGCTGAAACCTGAAGTCAATCCCTTTAGCAGTTCGGGTAATAATTCATGACCGTGAAAAAGATTGCAATATTGAGTCCCGGCGATATGGGGCATGCCGTAGGTCAAGCGTTATCTGAGCACGGCTTCGAGTTGTTGACGTGCCTTGCAGGGCGCAGCGAACGAACTGGCGCGCTGGCGCGGGATGCGGGATTCCGGGTCAGCGAGACGTTGAATGACCTGGTGGTCGAAGCAGATCTACTGCTGTCGATACTGGTGCCCGCAAATGCAGAGACGGTGGCACAGGAGATCGCCCAATCGCTGCAGGAAACAGGCGAATCCACCCTGATTGCGGACTGCAATGCAATTTCACCTATGCGCTCAGAATACATCGGTCGCATCATAGAGTCTGCAGGCGGTAGGTACATCGATGCATCCATTATTGGCCATCCACCTGGGCGAGCTGTACCGCCACGGTTTTATGTGAGCGGACAATATGCCGATGCAATGTCAGACCTGGATGGCAAGGGAATCGTAGTGAAGACCTTGGGCAGTGACATTGGGCGAGCCTCGGGAATCAAGATGTGTTATGCCGCACTGACCAAAGGAACCAGTACCCTTCAAGTAGCATTGCTTACGGTCGCTGAGTCGCTGGGCTTGAGCGCTGAGTTACGTGAGGAATTGGGTTATAGCCAGAAAGCCGTATTAGACAACATGGAGTCAGGAATCCCGAGGTTGCCGCCGAACGCTCATCGTTGGGTGGGTGAGATGGAAGAGATTGCAACTACATTTGCCGCCGAGGGAGTTACACCACATTTTCATCTGGGTGCAGCTTCTATCTACCGGTTGTTGGAACGGACGCCCTATGCGGTAGAGAGCCCTGAAGGTATCGATCCCAATCGAACTCTGGCCCAGACGATTACTGCTGCTGCAGCGCAATTGTCCGGAGAGACAGTAGAAGACACCGATGACGAATAAAGGTCGAATGGTGCTGATTGATGTTTTGGTGGAACGGTCTCCGACGCGGTGGCGGGTACTTGCGGAACTGTTGTCGCGGGCCAGCCTTGACGCCGTTGACGGTGCAAACAGTTTGGCGCCTTGGGCTTTGGTTGACTTGCTGGTCGATGGGGTGCGCCGGTGTGACGCTGCACAGATTTAAAAGAGGAGGATGAAACATGCAGATCGAGGCAAATGGTATTTCAGTTCACTATTCGATTGATGGACCGGAGAATGGGCCTGTTGTGGTTTTAAGTCACTCTCTGGCTGCAAACTTTGCCATGTGGGACTGGCAGATGCCGGTGCTGGGTGATTACCGGGTTGTACGGTATGACACCAGGGGTCATGGTGGGACGGACGCGCCTGCAGGCGAATACACGTTGGAGACGCTCGCGGCTGATCTGTTTGGCCTGCTTGACGCTTTGAACCTGGACGCAGTTCACTATATCGGACTGTCAATGGGCGGAATGATTGGTCAGACCGCAGCACTCGAAGACCAGGGACGCTTTCTCTCTCTCGGCCTGTGCGACACCTCCAGTGTGGTCCCTCTGGCAGGTAAAGACGCCTGGACAGAACGCATCGGCGTGGCGAGAACCCACGGTATGGAAGCGGTTATGCCTTCAACTATTGAACGGTGGTTTTCCCCTGAGTACCAGCAGGGCGCGAGTGCCGAAGTCGACAAAATACGAGAGATGATCCGATCTACGCCGGTAGAAGGGTTCTGCGGGTGTTGCCATGCCATCATGGGCTTGAACCTGACGGATAGATTGCAGGCAATTACCCTACCCACGCTTTTGGTGGTTGGAGAAGATGATCCAGGCACACCTGTGGCAGCACACGAAGTGATCCAACAGGAAATTGCTGGATCAAAGCTCGTGGTGATACCCGGTGCTCGGCATTTCTCTAATGTGGAGCAGCAAGGTGCATTCAATGCAGCGATCACGGCATTTTTGGCGGAGCAGGTGTGAAGAATATCGTAGGAGACAGGGTATGAACTATTTCGACCTTTCTGGTCGAGTGGCTGTCGTCACTGGGGGTAATGGCGGAATTGGTCTGGCTATGGCTGAGGGTTTGGCCGGTGCAGGTGCTGATATCGTGGTGGCCGCTCGCGATGTAGATAAAGGAGCCACAGCGGTGGCTAAACTTCAAGCATTTGGTGTGCGGTCAACATTCATTCGGGTCGATGTCCGAGATCCTGACTCCATCAGTGATCTGGTTGAATCAGTAGGGGATGAATTTGGTGGTTTGGATATTCTCGTGAACAATGCGGGAACTAATGATCGTAAGCAACCGGAAGAATATACACTTGACGAGTGGCAGACAATTATTGACACGAACCTGACCAGTGCATTCGTTGCCAGCCAGAAGGCTTACCCTTACATGAGTCGTGCAGGCGGCGGCAAGATAATCAATATCGGGTCAATGATGTCGATTTTCGGTGCTTCATTCACGGTGCCTTATGCGTCGAGTAAAGGGGCCATCGTACAGATGACCAAGGGAATGGCGTGTGCATGGGCAAAGGACAATGTACAGGTTAATGCTGTCCTGCCTGGTTGGATTGATACAACGCTTACTCGTGAGGCAAGGCAGCAGGTTGAGGGTCTGCACGACCGTGTGGAGGCGAGGACGCCTGCTGGTCGATGGGGTCTTCCGCAGGATCTTTCTGGAATCGCAGTTTTCCTTGCTTCCTCGGCATCCGACTTTGTTACGGGCGCGGCAATTCCGGTTGACGGTGGATACTCCGTCCAGGGATAGTGGGTTATGGCGAGCGTAAGCATTCAGTTCACGCGATTTTCTGCTTTTTATTCACCGCTGATCGCGACAGTCTCAGGTGGTTTTCTCGAAGAAGAGGGCCTTGCCGGTGATCTGACCGTGGCTGAGCATGGTGTATCTGCGCTTCAGGCTCTGCTCTGCGGTGAGGCAGATCTGGTTCAGTCTGCACCCAGTCAGGCCTTTGCATCAGCCCAGAAGGGTGAGGTGCCCTCCGCATTTCATTTTGCACAGATTAACAACACCGATGGGTTCTTTCTTGTGGGCCGCACACCCGAGCCTGATTTTGCAATCAACAAACTCAAGGGTCATCGTGTGCTGGTTGATCATGGTGGACAACCGTTGCTCATGTTTAATTACGCCTGTCACAAGGCTGGATTGCAGTTGGAAGATTTCGAGGCAATCGATGCGGGCTCTGCCGATGAAATGGCGGCTGCGTTTAAGCGCGGTGAAGGAGACTATGTTCACCTGCAGGGCCCAGCCCCTCAGCAGCTTGAAGCTGAGGGAAGCGGTGTGGTTGTCGGACGATTGGGAGACTGGGTAGGTCGTTGCGCATTTTCAAGTCTCGCGTCGCGATCTGATTGGCTCGAGTCGGATACGGCGCCGGGCTTCATGCGCGCGTTTAGGCGAGCCCGGCAGTGGGTAAATGAAGTACCGGCAGCGGAGGTCGCAGCTTCCGAGATAGCCTACTTTCCGGATGTGTCAGTAGAGGTTCTCGCTGAGACAATCGGCGCCTACCAGGCACTCGGTTGCTGGTCGGGGCAGGTCGAGATCACTTCAGAACAAATCGCTGTCAGTGTGGACGTGTTTCGTCTGGGCGGCGTGATTACAGGGGATATTGATCCGGCCCTTGTTGCTGTATCTCCACCCGGATAGAGCCGGCATAAGTTTTGTTTGCACGTGATCGAATCGATCTGATCCGGCAAGACTTTGCCCGCGATGCAGCGGCGCCACTCGACGGGGTTCGGATACTGGATCTATCCCGTTTAGTCGCCGGTAATGCACTGACCCACGTACTGGCAGATTTTGGCGCTGAAGTCGTCAAGGTTGAGCGGCCAGGTCAGGGAGATGACCTGCGCAACTGGCGTGTGGAAGGAGTCAGTGTTCACTGGAAGGTTTACGCACGGAACAAGAAAAGTATAACCGTCAATATGCGTTCTGACCGGGGACGCGCTATCTTGCTGGATTTGGTCAAGACAGCCGAAATGCTGGTTGAAAATTTCCTGCCTGGTACCCTCGAACAGTGGGATCTGGGTCCCGAAGTGCTCCATGTGGTAAATCCCAAACTGGTTATTGTCCGTATATCCGGTTGGGGGCAGAGCGGCCCAGATCGGTCAGTGCCGGGCTTTGGCAGCTTGGTTGAAGCCCGTTCCGGGTTTGCAGCGATGAACGGTTTTGCCGACCGACCCCCGGTCCTGCCACCGCTCGCGCTCGCAGACATGGTCGCGGGACTCTACGGTGCAGTCGCTTCACTGGTGGCGCTGCGGCACTGTGAAGTTGACCAGGGAAAAGGACAGGTTGTGGATCTGCCGTTATTTGATCCCCTGCTGTCAATTCTGGGTCCACAGGCCGCGCTCTACGAATTAACCGGTGAACTGCCGGAGCGACTGGGAAGTCGCTCAAATTTGACCGCACCCCGAAATAGTTATCGTTGTCGCGATGGACAGTTTGTAGCGCTGTCGGCTTCCATGCAATCAATGTATGAACGACTGATGCGTACTATTGGCCGGCCTGAATTGATAGAAGACAGGCGGTTTCTAACCAATGCCGATCGGGTACGCAATAATGATCAGTTAGACCGGGTTGTTGCTCAGTTTATTGAAAAACATGATCAGCATGATGTCTTGCAGATTTTTCGAGATGCTGGTGTCACGGTCGGGCCGGTACACGATACGTTGGGCATGTTGAGTGATCCGCTGGTAAAGGAAAATAGGGTGATGGTTCGACTTCCGGACGAGGATATTGATAGTGTCGTGATGCACAATGTTGCTGCTCGACTCTCAGAAACACCAGGCCTGATCCGCTCTCCGGCCCCCACACTGGGTGAACACAACAACGAGATACTGGGCGATATCGGCATCGATGAGGTTGAACTGTCTACCCTAGGGGAGCAAGGAGTCATCTGATGAATACCGAATTGCCATATTGGAGATCCTTATTGTTTGTGCCTGCCAATCAGGATCGTTTTATTGATGGCGCAGCCAAACGGGGTGCTGATGCCTATATATTGGATTTGGAAGACAGTGTGCCTCTATCCGAGAAGACAGCGACTCGCGATGGCCTGCAGGATGCGGTCCGACGCCTCAGCAGTTCTGGCGTAGATGTGCTGATACGCATTAATCGGCCCTGGCGGCTCGCGCTTCGAGATATCGAAGCATCGGTCGCTCATGGTGTTACCGCATTGGCTCTGCCTAAGGTGCCGGACCCAGGGTACGTACGCGCAGTTGCCGAGATACTGGAAGAATTGGAGATAGAGCGCGGACTAGATTCCGGCCATACCCGGCTTATTGTCATGATAGAGACGCCCCAGGCTTATTTCCAAGCCGCAGAGATCGCATCAGCAAACCCACGCGTGGTGGGTATGACTCTCGGTCAGGAAGATTTCGCCCTAGAAACAGGTATGGTGCCGGAGCCGGAAGGTTTGTTTACACCGGCCATCCAGATCATGCTGGCTGCTCGCGCTGCCGGGGTATTGCCTTTAGGGTTTGTTGGATCGATCGCAGAATATCGAGACGAAGAAAAGTTTCGATCCACGATTCGTCAGGCGAGGCGGTTGGGATTTGTCGGATCATTCTGTATTCATCCGCTTCAGGTCAAAGTACTGAATGAGGAGATGACACCGACAGTCGAAGAACTGACCCGTGCGCGCGCAATTGTTGCCGCTTATGACGAAGCCAAAGCCCAAGGCCGTGGGTCCATCGAATATGAGGGTAAGATGCTGGACGAGCCTATCGTGAAACGTTCAACTCAACTGCTCATGCTCGCTGAACGGTTACAGCGCGTCTGATGTAACGTTTACTAGTCGCCTTAATCGTCTTCGGTCAGGCTGTCCCGCCAAGTAATGGCTGCACGCAAGCCCTGGTCGCGAGCAATCTGTAGAAATTTAGCCTTCGTTGGCATGCCTTCACCTTCGATTTGGGTGTCAGTTTCGAGAGCGAATTCAAGCGCTTCTTCCATTCCCATGATTGCGTAAGATCTATTTAAGGCTTGTTTGGTTTGGGCCATAAGTGACGAATCAATTCGTGAGAGTTTTTTCGCGATCGACAGCGCGGTATTAAGATCTTCTCCTTTGGGTACGACTCGATTGATCAATCCCATCTCCTTGGCTTCGCGGGCAGAGATGTCGTCCAGACCAAGTAATATGATCTCTTTGGCCCGCTTGGGTCCAACCATCCACGGTAATAGCATGACGACGATACCCGCTCCAAATCGCAACTCCGGCTCACCAAAGATTGCTGTCTCGTCTGCAATTGTGATGTCACAGGCCATGGACAGTTCACAGGCGCCAGCGAGCGCCGGCCCGTGAACCGCTGCCACGGTGGGTTTGGCAAGATGCCAGAATGACATACAAGCATCAAAGTTTCGCTTGAGAACCGGTCGCCATTCGTTGACACCCTGGGGAGTGTTTTCGGCTTGCGCTTTTAGGTCAAAGCCGCTGGAGAATGCATTACCGGCCCCAGTCAGAACTACAGCTCGGATTCGGTCGTCTTGTTCCGCACGTTCCGCTGCCTGATTTAGCTCTTTGAGCATGGCTTGATCCATGGCGTTAAGGCGCTCAGGACGATTGAGTGAAATTACAGCGACTGCATCAATCTGTTCATAAAGTACGAGTTCAGCCATTTTGTCAGTCTGGCGGTAAGGTAACACCGTTCTGCTGTGTTATGAGGCCGTAGTGTTCGATACGACGGTGCCGGCCGAAGTCAAAGATGGTTTGCTTGCCGAATATAGTTGCATCGAGGTCGCAGTCTGCGATCGCCAGTTCATCGTCGAGTGTCAAGCATTGAGCCACCAGTTCGCCGCTGGGTGCAATGATCGCGCTTCCGCCCATCAACTCATGCCCGTCTTCATCGCCCGCTTTCGCAACCCCAACCACCCAGGTACTGTTCTGATAAGCACCGGCCTGCATGGACAACAAATTGTGGAAAGCACGGACGTGGGGTGCTTCATTAGACTGGGAATTTGTAGTCGGTGTGTTATAGCCGAGAATGACCATTTCTACCCCTTGAAGACCCATTACACGATAGGTCTCGGGCCAGCGACGATCGTTGCAGATACACATTCCAAAGAGTCCACCGAGAAAGCGCCAAACCGGAAATCCTAGATTGCCTATTTCAAAGTAGCGTTTCTCGAGGTGTTGAAAATCTCTGTCTGGATCGAATTCATCATGACCAGGCAGGTGAATTTTTCGGTACTTGGAAGAAATTTCGCCTTTTTTGTTAACCAGGATAGCAGTGTTGTACCGGTGGGTATGATCGGATTCTACCGACAACTCGGCATAACCCAGGTGAAAGGCCATATTCGCCTGCCGCGCCATGTCGAACAACGGTTGAGTATCCGGGTTCGGCATTTCAGATTCGAACCACTGATCAATCTCACCCTGATCGGTCATATACCATCGTGGGAAAAAGGTAGTGAGGGCAAGTTCCGGAAACACCACCAGGTCACACCTTTTCTGTTTGGCAGCGTTCATCAAAGATACCATGCGCTTGACGACGCTCGCTCTGTTTTCGGATTTTTGAATTGGGCCCAACTGTGCTGCGCCTACTGTTAACACTCTAGCCATGGGGGTGCTCCACAGGATTTAGTTGCTGTAAAATTTTACGAAACGTTATATCAGACACTCACTTTGTCGGCTATACGTAGATTTCAGGGTCCTATAGTTGTACGAATGCTAGGACTACTTGATGAGTAGACGGCGATATAATTGTCGTTGGGATATTGACATGATGTATGTGTGAATAACATTTGACCGGCAAAGGAGAGTAGCCGTCCATGGAAAAATCGAACCCCACTGGGCGAATCACAATTATCAATCCAAATTCATCTGAAGCGGTCACCAAGAGTATAGATGATGCGGTTGATCCATTGCGGTGGTCTGAGGGCCCTGTGATTGACTGCCTGACGCTAAAAGAAGGACCGCCCGGCATAGAGACGCAATGTCATGTTGATGGGGTAGTGGCACCGTTGTCTGATCTGATTCGCAAACAAGATGCCAATACTGATGCATTCGTTATCGCCTGTTTTAGTGATCCAGGGCTCCACTCTGCTCGAGAAATCACATCCAGTTCGGTGTTTGGAATCGCGGAAAGTGCTTATTCAATGGCCTTGAATCTGGGGGAGAAGTTTGGAGTGATTGCGATTCTTCGAGCATCAGTGATCCGACAGCAAAGATACGTTCGCCAGTTGGGATTATCGGAACGTTATGCCGCCAGTCTGCCGTTGGATACGGGTGTGAGTGGTCTTGAAAGTGACACGGCGGGTGAACACTTACTTGCGGTTGGGCAGGAACTCATCGACAGTCATGGAGCTGACGTGCTGATTCTAGGATGTGCCGGCATGGCTCGATTTCGGCGGCGTATCGCTACTGATTTGAATGTGCCAGTTATTGACCCCTGTCAGGCGGCAACAATACAAGCGGTCGCTTCAGTCCGTCTTGCGATAGCGTCTTAGCATCACTGCGCTACGATTTGCCGCCTCTTTCTCGGCGATACTGTTCGATGAAATCTTCACTTGGCGGGTAGTAAGTACCTGGCGATACGCCTTCGGTCTGAACTTTTTCTAGAATGTGAGCTTCAACTTCTTCGTATTCTTCTGCGAATGCGACAATCTCTTCGGCGGCTTGTTTGGGAACGACCACAGCGCCATCGTCGTCGCCAACAATGATGTCTCCCGGTCGCACCAGTACGCCGCCACATTGGATATCAACGTTTTCGTCATACTCTGTCATCACCCCTTGGGCAGCTTTTGCGGTACGACCGGCGGCAAATATTTTAAAGCCGTAGGTTAGTACCGCGTCCAGATCCCGAATTGCGCCATCGGTAATTATCCCTTCTGCTTTTTGCATTTTGAGGTGAATCGCTTTGACATCTCCAATATTTGCTGCGCTACTGTGTCCCATCGCATCACATACCAGGACATCGCCTGGACCGCATCGGCCCATGGCTCGATATTCTGGAGCCAGGGGGTTGTTTTGTTCTCGCCAGGCGCTAAATAGATTGTGAACATCCAATTCTCCTTTTACGCCACCTCGAATTTCTGCAACCAGATCTACACGGGGTGGCAGGTAGCGTAAGGTTCGCGCTCGACCTACCAGTTTCTGTCCAGTGGTGTAGTTCTTTATACCTGCCATGTAACAGGGGTGGAATCCATGCCGGATCGTGCCGGTATAGATCGTTGATGTCGGAATTGGCAGAAAACGTTCCAGAATTTCGTTGGACACATCATTGAGTGGCATGGCGGTGAGTTCTCCTAGACATGCTGCTTATCAGTTGAAACCGATTTGTTACGGGCGGGTTGTTTGTTCAGGATAGCAGATGCCGGCGGAATAGCTGTTTTCGCTCGACGGCGTCGAAGTTACGCCCATAAGTTGGTGGAGGGCCATCGTTCACCCGCAACAGCACAAACCGAGGCGCACCGTCTTCGCGCAGTAAGGCGGTCGCGGCCGCATACTGTGCCTCTGAATGCACTGTCAGCGTGCTGGCGATGCCGCAACCCTGGGCGATTATTTCAAGGTCGGCGTTGCGTGCCGTGTGCGTTAGCTGATTACCGGTCTCGCCGTAGGTACCGTTGTCTACGCACAGCATTGAGAGGTTCTGTGGTTGCATAAAGCCCACCGTCGACAGGCTGCCGATGTTCATCAGACATTCGCCGTCACCGAAAACTGCCAGCACGGGCCGTTCGGGTTGAGCCAGGGCCAGACCCAGCGCCATTGTTATAGCACCGCCCATACCTCCACCCATTAAAAAGGCGTTGGGGGCTTCGCCGGTTAATTTGCCAACATCCTTGGCTGACCAGGAGAGTCCCGCGATGATCAAAAAATAACTGGGATCACCGACTACTGCCGGTACGGCCTCGGCCCGGTCCAGGGTGAAACTGGTCTGTGCACTTGCTGCCTGTTGTGATGCTGCCATGACCTGTGTGTATCCTTGGGTTGGGGTGGTTTTGTTTCCAGTTTTACGTATTTAGAATGGTTTGGCGCCGATCAGTCTTTGCGAAAGCAATAGGGCAACGGACTGGTCCGAGCGGTAGGCCATGTTGACCGCTGCTTCGATTGCCGGCACTACATCGTCCGGAGTTTCGACCCGCAGGCAAATTGTACCCATGGCCTCCAGGCACGCCTGGGTACCCTGGCCCATCGGAAACTGCCACGGATTCTGTTCGCCGTAATCACCACGCATGCTGACGATGGAAACCAGCGGAAACCGCCCGATATTGGTCAGGGACAGCATGTTGATGCAGTTACCCACGCCGCTGCTCTGCAACAACAGCACGCCACGGCTGCCGCCCAGGTGCGCGCCCGCAAGCAGCGATACGCCTTCTTCCTCCGCGGCGAGTGGCACCGAGGTCACATCGGGGTCCGCCAGTGCACGGTTGATCATGACGCTGTGACCTGCGTCGGGTACATAGGTAAACAGGCTGATGTCCATCGAGCGTAGCTTGTCGTAGAGATTGTCGGCCCAGTTGTCCTGGTTGATGAGGCTTTTGTTCACGGAGGCTTCCTCGGGATGTCAATGCCGGTAGGAATCGTCAATCCGATCGATCTTTCGCAGGAGAGCGGCGAATTCGAGCTCGCCGTAGTCGCTGGCCGATTCCATAAATCGGTTGACGTCGCGGCCAGACTTTCGTGCCACGCTCTCGTCTAGCAGATTGAGTTCACCAGCAGCCGCCGCATCAAGTTGTGTTTGGCAGGCACGTTCGAGTCGGTAAAGCCGCAGGAACGCCTCGGCAACGGTTGCTCCGACCGTGACCAGACCGTGGTTTTTGAGGATCAGGGCTTTCTTGTCGCCCAGCGAGACTTGCAACCGCTCGCGCTCGTCCAGGTACAGGCTGGGACCTTCGTACTCGTGGTAGGCAAGATCTTCGAAGAAGATGGTTGCTCCCATGCTGATTGGCAGCAGACCAGCCTTCAAGGCAGCAACCGCCATCCCGGATCGGCTGTGCGTGTGCATGACCACGCGGTTCTGGGTCTTCGGCTGCATGTGGACCGCTGAATGGATGATGAATCCGGCTTCATTGACCCGGTGGTCAGTCGGTTCCACTATCTTGCCATCCAGGTCGATTTTCACTAGGTTCGACGCGGTGACTTCGTCATAGTTCAGCCCGTACGGGTTGATCAGAAAGTGCGGCTCGGGTCCGGGCACGTGGGCTGTTAGGTGACCGTAAATTAGCTCGCACCAGCCAAAGTAGTCGACCAGTCGGTAAGCGCCGGCGAGTTCTATACGCAGCACTTGTTCGGCTTTGACGAGTTGCTCAGGTGACAGCTCAGGGCTGTTCAGTGCTTTGTTCATACTCAGTCTCCTTGGATTCTACCAACCAATATTATCCCGGTTTTGGAGTCGATACACAGATTAGAGTCGACAGGTTTACAGCATCTGGCCACCGTCTACAGCAATCGTCTGACCTGTTACCCAGCAGCCACGATCCGAGGCCAGAAACACGGCTACGGCAGCGACTTCCTCGGGTGTACCGTAACGTCCACTGGGAATGCTTGAAAGAATATTCGCATAGAGTTCTGGGTTGGTGGTTTGAGCTTGATCCCACAATCCACCATCGAAATAAATTGACCCCGGGGCGATCGCGTTGACTCGGATTGATCTTGGCGCGAGTTCCAGGGCTTGTGTCATCGTGTACTGATTGAGGGCCGCTTTCACTGCGCCGTAAGGCGGAGTCCGTTGACTTTGGGTTAATCCCGATATCGATGAAATATGAATGATTGCACCGCCGCCAGATTTTTCGATTAAAGGGACTGCAGACCAGCAGCCCCGTACTGAGGCCATTAGGTCGATGTCGATTGATATTTTCCAGCCTGTTTCATCGTCGGTACGTCCGAACCCAGAAGGGTTATTAACCAGTACGTTCAGACCCCCCAGTGCGTGATGCGCCGCCTGGATGTAGTTATCCAGTGCCACTGGGTCTGATACGTCGCAGGGTAATGAATGGACTGTGGTTCCATAGGCGTCAAGGGACGCTCTTGCACTCGACAGAGGGCCTTCTGATCTTGCGCAGATAGAAACGTTGGCACCTTCTTGAGCGAATGCTTTCGCTATGGCAAGACCAATGCCACGGCTGCCCCCGGTGATAATTGCGCTTTTTCCCGTAAGTCCAAGGTCCATGGTGTCCGACTCTGTTAACTCGTCGACTCGATTATGTAGCCGGTATGGGAATACTGCCAGTGGGTTTTGGGACCTGATAGCCTGACTGTACAGCTGGTCTCTCGGCGATGGTTGTATACCATCGAACAATGTTTGGGTAGTCGTTCATGTTAATGGTCTGCCATTCAAAACGACTGATCCAGGGCCAGACCGCGATATCGACCATTGAATAGTCGTCCACAATAAATTGGCGGTCTTGCAAATGACGGTCGAGTACACCATAGAGCCTCTGTCCTTCCTTTAGATAGCGCGCCTGGGCATAGGGGCTCTTATCCGGGTTGAACTTGGTGAAGTGATGTACTTGACCGAGCATGGGTCCAGGACCAGCCATCTGCCACATCAGCCACTGCATGGCTTGCCAGTAACGCGACTTGTCTGTTGGCATCAACTGTCCTGTCTTTTCGCTGAGATACAGCAGGATCGCGCCAGATTCCATCATTGAGTACTGATTGTCATGATCCACAATGGCCGGGATCTTCGCATTGGGTGAAACAGTCAGAAAATCTGGTTTGTGCTGTTCCCCCTGGGTGATATCGATCGCATGGGCAGTGTACGCCAGTCCAAGTTCTTCTAGGGCGATGGATACCTTACGGCCATTCGGTGTCGTCCAGGTATAAAGGTCGATCATCTTCTTTCTACCATCTGTGTGTAATCGTTCATCAAGCCAACATGGCATGAACCGTTTCTGCTTGACGACGGGCCGAATCAGAGAGAAAAGAAATATCGTTGCCGGCCAGAATCAGTCGAGCACCCATGCTGATATAAGTGTGCATTAGGTCCGGATTGTAGACACCACCCATACCGGGATACTTGTTGTGCTTTGCACAGGCAGCAACAACACGTTCGTACGCGGCTGCGATCTTGGTGTGGCCGAGCTCTCCCGGTATGCCCATTTCCATGGTCAGGTCGTTGGTGCCGATCAGCAGAGAATCGATGCCCGGTACTGCAGCAATTTCTTCGGCGTTCTGAATTGCATTGGGCGTCTCTAGCATCACCACAATCAGTGTTTCGTTGTTTATGACTTCTGTTGCTTCTTTTAATGGATGGGTTTGGAAGCTGAGTTGCGGCAGTGCCCCGGTAATGGAGCGATGCCCGATCGGCGGATAGCGACAGTTCGACGCTATCTGGGCAGCCGTTTCGGCATCGTCAACATGAGGAACAACGATGCCCTGGGCACCCCCGTCAAGGGCGCGTGTGGCATGGTAGTGTTCATAACCTGGAACACGGACAATTGGTGTTATCCCAGTTTCCTGTGCCGCGACGCTGATTTGCACGGCCATGTCCATGTCCATGGAGTTGTGTTCCATATCGATGAAGAGCCAGTCAAAGCCTGCCGTATACATGATCTTGGCCACGTCGACCGTTCTGGCCTGGCGCAGACCGACACCGATAGACAGTTCACCGGCCCTAAGTTTATCCAGGGCAGCGTTCTTAAGTTCAATCATGGCAGTATCTCCGGTAGTGTTGGATCTGTTACGGCCGCAGCACGAGTTCTGCGCCTTTGTTGGCCATCAATAGTGTGGCAGTACTGGTGTTGTCCGAAACCATGGTTGGTATTACGAAAGTGTCAATGGTATAGATTGCAGGGCTCCTTTTAGACTGGTTTACGCTCGACTACAACCACATTGTCTGTGCTGGTCCTGCGGGTCCAGGCAGGATGGCAGACCATACTGCCGCTGTTAGCCTTATAGGTTAACAGATCGCTGACCCGCTGGTGGTCACTGCCAGTGCAGTCGGTCGATCAAAAGCGCGATTATTCCGCAAGGCTGGTGGGCGTCCGGGATTCACGGTACAGGACATACAGTCCGGCCACAATGATCACGAAACTGCCCAGTAAGGTATTTATCGTAGGCGTATCGTCAAACAGCAGAAAACCCAGGATGCTCACCCAGAGAAGCTTGGTGTAGTTAAATGGTGCGAGCAGCGACGCTTGGGCTAGACGGAAAGAATTCACGAGGCACAGATGGGCTGCAGCACCCAGAATGCCAGTACCGAAGAAAACACCCCAGTGAGTCAGTTGCGGTGTTCGCCAGAAGAATACAACGGCGATTGAACTCCAGATGGCACCAGTAAGTCCTGTGTAAAACAATATGGAGTGCGTGTTTTCGGTCGCGGTCAGCATTCGTGTTGTGATCTGGTACAGGGCGAAACAGACAGCACCGATCAGTGGCATGGCAGAAGCCCACTGCCAGAGGCCGCTGCCAGGTCGAACAATAATACATACACCGATCAACCCCGCAATTACAGCTAGCCAGCGATGCGTGCTTATCCGTTCGCCTAATAGTGGTATTGCGAGTCCAGTAATAAACAATGGTGCCATGAAACCAATCGCAGTCGCTTCTGCCAGCGGTAAAAATGTCAGTCCAACAAATAGGGACATGATCGAGCCCGCCAGGAAACCACCTCGCATCCACTGAAGGATTGGCCGGCTTGTCTTAAAAAGTGTAGACAAAGACTCTTGCTGGAAAATGAAATACAAGGATAGTGTCGCAAATATCCCAATAAAGTAGCCCCAAACCAGTTGGACCGCGTGCAGTTCATCGGTGAATGCTTTACACGTTGCATCCACAATCGAGATGAACCCAATGGAAACCGTTAGGAGAAGAACTGCGACATTCGGGCGTGATGTGGTTGTGTTGTGCACGTCAGGTTCGCGATAGTGCGTTTTGTTTCAGGGGAACGTGCCGGGTCAACGTAGCACCCCACAATTGGTTACACGGACTGCGTCAATCCGACGCGGCGTCCATTCCAAGAATAGAGCCACCAGGATCGGTTGCAGACTCACGAACGGGCCAACGTCCGGATTTAACCTGAATCAGAAACTGATCGACTGTGTTATTAAAAGTATCGGGTTCCTCGAGGTTAATAGTGTGGCCGGAATTTGCGAGCATCACTAGCGCTGAACTTCGAATCAACCTTTTCATAAAAATTCCAGGAACGAGACAGGGTTCGTCTTCATCGCCTGTAAGGATCAGTGTCGGCACAAGAAGTTCGCTTAATTGTTGTTCGAGATCGAACAGGGAAGGCCGCTGAGCTTGTACGCCCCGCATCGTTAGGACGGAACCCTCGGCTGAATGTTCAGCCAACTGAGATCGGAATTCGGCCCACCCGCGTGGGTCTTTGTTCATAAACTGAACTCGGGTCGGCCCTTCAGAATAGTGTTTTGCAAACTCATCACTGGAACTTTGTTCTATGAACGAGGCGCTTGTTTCAGCTTCTACTCTGAACTGATCTTGTTTTTCTTTCTCCGCACCGTAACCGCAGCCCGCCACGACTAGTGACAAAGCGCGATCCGGATGGTGGAGCCCAAAGTGTAGGGCTGCGAACCCGCCCATGGAAAGACCACAGATATGTGCTTTGGTAACACCACAGTGGTCGATCACAGACAAAATATCGAGCCGTGCGCGGTCTTGGGAGTACAGACCGCCGTCGTCTGGTACATCGGAAGGAGGATAACCCCGGGCATTAAATACAATGCAATGGTATCGGCGGCTGAAAAATCTAATCTGTGGCTCCCAGCTGCGATAATCTCCTGCGAATTCGTGGACAAAAACCACAGTGTCGCCTTCTCCTGACTGCTCGTAGTAGAGCTTGATTCCATCATCTGTCGTCGCGTAGGGCATAAAATGCTTCCTTTGTGGTGTCACCCACAATCAAGTGGTCGTTAAAAGGCTTACAGGCTATTTAGAACGTCGTTCAAGTGCTTCATAGTCTATTTCGGGCCCATGTAATACCTGGATCGCCTGTGCATTACGAGCTTTAATCAGAAGGGTCAGAGCCTCATTAAAAGGTGTGCTCACACCGAGTGCGCGACCTTCGCGAGCGACAGCACCATTTAGAGCGTCGATCTCGGTGGGTAGGCCAGCATCCATATGTTGGAGCATGGAGGGGCGGTTGAAGAGACGGCCAGTAAAACCTTCAACGGTTGCCCTGGGATCCTGGCCGATAAGTGAAACCCCCCGGGCGTCGACAACTTGCAGTACTTCGTCAAGGATTCGCTGCTGAAACTCCCGCGCGGCTGAGTGGGCGCCAATCTCCCCGGTTCGAAGCCCAGTGATTGCACTGATCGGGTTAACGGCGCAGTTGAGTACGAATTTGCTCCAGATTACGCCAACGATGTCGTCGGCGATCTCGACATCAAAATCTGCAGTCCCTAGCATCTTGTGTAGCCCATCTATTCGGTTACTCGGTGCCTTATTGATCTCGCCAATCCAGGTTTTACCGGCGTTGGTATGAAATGCGTGTCCGGGAGAGGGCGATGCCGCGCTGTGGTAGCTGATACCTCCAGCCACTCGGTCTGCTCCTAACGCTTCCTGTAGTTTCTCAACATTGCCGATACCGTTTTGGAAGGTGATACACCATCCACCGATGTCATCGAGTACGTTTTTGGCATGAACAGCCGCCCCCGAAGTATTGTTGGTATCGGTATGAACGAAAACAATATCCGCCGGTGCGAAGTCGCTGGATTGTGTCGAAGCGACTGCCGGGATCCAGTGCTCGCCGTCGACGCCTGTTAAATGGAGGCCTTGGTTATTGATGTTATCGACTACGGACTGGCGGTTGTCTACAAAAACGACTTCTTCACCGGCCATAATGAGACGAGCGCCATAAAGCCCGCCCATCGCACCCGAACCCACAATGCAGATTTTCATGTGTCAGAGATTCTCCTGCTTTTTTTGCCGGTGTATCGAAATAGGCCTGTTGCGTCGTCATTCGGGGACGATGCAACGAAATTGTCCCACAGTTGGATGACGGTGCGACTGATATCACCAGTTATTCCGGCTTCATCACAGCCTTCAAGGTAAAGGGAGATATCTTTGAGCAGTAGTGAATTACTAAATCCAGCATTAAAACGATTGGTAACGACCTGATGGGGTATTTTGTCCAGAGTTGCGGTATTCATGCCAGTAGAGACATTAATAACGTCACACATTTTCTGCAGGTCCAGGCCCTGTGTTTGTCCAAAATGTAGTGCTTCACAGGATGCTGCAAGCGCGGTCGCAGACAGGAAGTTATTCAGAACCTTGAGTGTCTGGGCCTGACCGGGTTGGGGGCCAATTAGGAATTGATTGGCACTGAAGCACTCGAGAATTGGTAATACCTCGTTGTATAGTTTCTTCGGTCCAGCGCACATGACAGCCAGTGTGCCAGCAACGGCACCTCGAACACCACCGGATACCGGGCTATCTAGGTATCTGAGTTTAGAGCTACGAACCAATTTTTCGACGGCCTGGCTTGCTTTGGCACCGATAGTCGACGTATCCACGACGGTAATTGACCGGTTTGCACAGCCGTTCAGCAGTTGTTCGATGATGCTCTGGACAGTATGACCATCTGGCAGGCTGAGCAGTAGCACGGAGGTTCGTTCGATCAAAGCCTCCAGACTATTGACGTATAACAGATGGTCTGTGGGTTGCCACCGTGCCTGATCTATCTCACGCCCCGCAATAGCGTAGCCCGCCTTTATCAGGTTCTGCGCTATCGGATAGCCCATATTACCCAGTCCAACAATGCCAATGGTTTCGCGTGGATTCATAAATTAACTGTCCTGTTGGTCAATCCGGCATCTCAAGGGCTTTCCAGGGCTAAGCGGGCTGTATTTCCCCGGCTGTATTCCTGGTGTGTAGAGTCACTGTAGACTTATGCTTTAGATGCCCGCGTCCAGACAACGGCGTTTCGGTTAGACAGACAACAATAGCTCATCCTGGAGGAAATATCATGGCTGATCCTGAGTCGTATGAAGTGTTTGCATTGTGTTATGCAGTGCGCACCAATCGAAAACACCATGAGAACTTTATCGGCAGTACCTGGACTGACCCTATGCACGACCAGGAAGAGCCGATTGCCTATTACGTATGGGTTCTCAAAAATGCCAACAGGACCGTGCTCGTAGATACCGGCTTTGATAAAGCTGAGTGGAGTCGACGGACTGAGAGTTCCGGCGGCATCTGGCAGTGTGAATACGATCAGTCACCTGCGAAAGGGCTGGCTGGTATGGGCGTTGATACACGGTTGGTTCAGGATGTCATCGTGACACATTTGCATTACGATCATGCGGGTTCACTCAATGATTTTCCGGCCGCGCGATTTCACCTGCAGGAACTTGAGATGCAGTATGCGACCGGCCCACATATGGGACATGGCTATTTTGCCGGTGCCTACACGGTGGATCATGTGCTCGATATGGTGCGGAACGTGTACAAAGGGCGGGTGGTTTTTCACTCAGGAGACAGCGAGATAGCACCGGGTATCAGTGTTCATCATGTGGGTGGACATACCATGGGCATGCAGTGCGTAAAGGTTATGACAGCGCGCGGTTCGGTGGTTCTGGCCAGCGATGCCAGTCATTTTTATGCTAATTTCGAAGACAACGCGCCCTTTCCGATCGTTTATAACGTCGCGGACATGCTAAAAGGGTTCGACACGCTTCGGAAGCTTGCCAGCACAGACGATCACATCGTGCCAGGTCATGATCCTTTGGTAATGGTGCGCTATCCCGGTGCTAAAAACCCTGGCATAGGTCAGATCGTAAGGCTGGATCAAAGCCCCAGGAGTCTTTGAAGTTTTGGGCAGGACTAACTATCTATAACGTTGGGTGCTAGCTATGAATGAGGAAAATTTTCCGGAAATCTCGCAATGGTCGAGCGATTTTCAGAGCGGGAAGGTGACACCCCGTGATGCGCTTGAACTTTGCCTCACTCGAATCGATCGGTTTGACGCCAAATTGGGAGCGTTTGAGGTTGTCTATGAACACGAGGCGCGCCAGGCGGCCGACGCCGCGACAAACGCATTTAACAGTGGTCATCGTATCGGTCCTTTCCATGGTATCCCTTTTGCGCTCAAAGACATCATTGACCTGGAAGGGCGGATCACGACTGGCGGCTCTAAAGTGTTTGAGGATCGAATCTCGCCGGCCACGGCAACGGTTGCAAAACGTCTGATTGCAGCTGGAGGCATTCTCGTTGGTAAAACGAAAACGGTCGAGGTTGCTATGGGCGGCTGGGGTACTAATCAGCAGATGGGCACGCCTTGGAATCCCTGGGACCTTAAAACCCACCGGACACCCGGTGGTTCATCAAGTGGTTCCGCCGTGGCAGTGGCGTCGGGAATGGTGAGCTGTGCAGTCGGAACGGATACCGGTGGTTCGGTACGCGGACCTTCAGCCTGGTGTGGCATCGTGGGTCTTAAGACAACCGAAGGGCAGATTCCAACTGATGGAATCATACCGCTGTCGCATACCTTGGATACAGCAGGACCAATGGCACGTAGTCTGTCAGATACGGCATTGATGTACGAGGTGATGTGCGGACGACACCCGGTGGATATTGATCGAGACAGGTCCCAATGTCAGGGTCTATATAGCGGGATGTCGCTGGGAGTGGCGGGTCTTCGTTTAGGGGTGTTGAACGATCTCGAACGAGCACACGTCGCCAGCGATATTTTGGGTCTTTACGATAAAGCCTGCGAGGCGCTCGCGCAGTTGGGGGCGGAGCTCGTGACCTTCAACGGCCCAATGGGTTTTGATGACATGAAAGATGCTACCGGGGTGATTATCTTTTCTGAAGGGTATTTTCACCACGGTGACATGTACGAGCAACAAGGTGCCCAGATCGATACCGACGTAGGACCTAGAATCTTGTCTGGACGTGCCTTTTCGGCTCGGGACTATGTTGCTGCACTGCAACAGAGGCGGCAAGACCAGCAACAGTTCTTGCAGAGTTTGACGGGTCTATCAGCACTACTGACCCCAACAATGACCACGCCACCTATACCCTTGGACGAGGTCGACCAAGGCTCTACGCCGGGTTACTTCACCCGCGCTGGCAACTACCTCGGGTTATGTGGTTTATCGGTGCCCATGGGCCTCACTGGCGATGGCTTGCCGGGCGGACTACAGATCCTGGGTCGGGGGAGTGAGGAGGGGATGACGTTACGGATTGGTGCAGCTTTTGAACAGAAAGCGGGGCCCTTCCTGCACCCACAGTTCGATAGATAGATTATTGATGCTGCCCCGTTGGGTTTGGTTATCGCACTATATTGTGGCGAGCGCGTTAATCCGATCCTGGCCTACACCGACTGATAATCCTGACTCCACGAACAGTCGCCAGCTTTCTTCATCTACCGGTATCCCCGACTGACGTCTCGTTTCATTGCTCGTGCGTTCCGGATCACCAGGTACCAGCACAGGTTCTTCGTCTACTAAAGGCGGTGAGGCCTTGATGTGGGCGATTGTTGCGTCGGTTTCCGCGTGAATAAACTCTTGGTCGATAAGGTATTCAGGGTTGATGATCACCGAGAACATATTGTTGAGGATCGTGTCGCTACCGTGTTCCGTTTCGGGGCGGCAGGTTCCGCCTCCGCTGAAGACGCCCGCAAGCAGTTCATTGATGAAGGCAAGCCCATAGCCCTTGTAGGTTCCGAAGGTCTGAATCGCGCCAGGGGGTGAATCAAACATGGCCTGAGGGTCGTTTGTGGGTTGCCCTTTGCCGTCGATCAGGATGCCATCCGGCAATGACTCACCTTTATTTCTTGCGACCCGGATCTTGCCGTGAGCAATTACACTGGTCGCCATATCCAGCACAGTCGGTGGGTTGGTGGTCGTCGCAGGCAGTGTGCAGCAGTAGGGGTTGGTGGCAAACCGAGCATCCGACCCACGATAGGGCGCAACCAATCCGGGATGACCGACGACATTGACATGATGCATCGATAAAAAACCAGCAACTGCACAGCGTTCGCCCCAGGCGCCGATGCGGCCCAGGTGAAAGGATCGACGTATGGTCATCACGCAGACCCCATGTTCTCGAACTCTATCGATAGCGATATCCATAGCTTCTTTCCCGATGACTTGTCCGTAGCCGGCGCCCCCGTCTACAGTCAGCAAGGGGCCATTATCGATGGCGATCTTCGCGTGCTGATTTGGAATGAGTTCACCGGTTTGCACAGAGGCGACATAACGGGGAAGCATGCCAATACCGTGACTGTCATGCCCCGCGAGATTTGCCTCGACTAGATTGTCCGATACCAGTTGAGGTTCATCGCCCGTGCTGCCGGCAGCAGCCACTATTTCTTTCACCAGTGTTCGTAAGTTTTCATGGCTGATGATCATGAACAAAAACTCCTGTGGTTCGTCGAGAAGAATGATTAGGATGGCAGTTCAATAGCTACTTGGACACAAAGCCGCCATCTACTGGTAGGGCGACGCCAGTAATATAAGATGCCTCATCCGATAGCAGAAACAATGCCGCATTGGCAATTTCTTCGGGCTGTGCTTCGCGCCCCAATGGTGTCAGGGTTCTCATCATCGCAAGGTTGGCTTCTCGATCGGTTTCCTGGTCAGGACGTGCCATAAAGATATTCAGCATTGGTGTGTCGACGACACCGGGGCAGACACTGTTTACACGGATGTTATCCGCTGCCAGTCTGCCTGCGAGTGAGGCCATCATGCCATTTACGCCCCATTTAGCGGCAGAATAGACGGGACTGAAAGGGGATCCAATCAAACCGGCAATTGATGCAGTGAATAGAATGCTGCCGCCACCCCGGTGGCGCAGATGCGGAATCGCCCGTCCGCTGGTCATAAACACCGAGCGTACGTTCAGATCCATTGCGATTTCATAATCATCCGGATCAATTTCTTCTACCGCCGATGGGCCGGGATGCCCAACATGGTTCCACAACAAATCCAACCCACCAAAGGCATCAATTGTGTCATCGACAATACGGTGGCATTCATTATCTTTGGTCAGGTCTGCTTTAATAGCCACGGCGTCGCCGCCGGCATCAGTTATTTCTTTAACCACCGCATCCAATGCCGCCTGGTCGATATCTACCGCGGCTACCTGGGCACCTTCTGCCGCAAAACGGATCACACCAGCACGTCCCATACCGGACGCAGCAGCGGTTACCAGCGCAATCTTGTTCTCCAATCGCATAACAGTTTCTCCTTCACTAAGAATCGAATTATAGGGTTGCCAGAAACTTTCTTACTTTGAGCGTACAACAATTGGTGTCTTTTGGGGAAGTTGGGTTACTGTCGCATAGTTTCTGCGGCTATGCATGCGATGATCACCACAAACTGTTTCGATTCATGCCAAGGAAGGCCTAATTCCAATTATTCTGGAGACCCGCCAGCACTGAAATTTGTGAGAGGCCTGAGGTTGTAAAGTGATTTGATGACATCAATGGGGCAGCTATTATTTGTTGTAGTTGGAACTGGGAGGCGTCCCACTGTCGAGTTCGATCGGTAGAGACAAAATCAGGAAACTCCATGATTTTCCATGACTGTCAAGATTCAGTGATTCGTTGACTCCGCCCCCTAGGGCCTCATCCATGACCAGGTTTATGCCATGAAGGTGCGGTAGGGCGTAGCGGCGAATCTCTCCTAGCAGTAAGTGTCCAAAATGTAATTTCACGTGCTCGGCCGTGACTTGGGCCAGAATGAGTGGGAAGTCTTCTGGCGTATAGGCAAATACCGAGACATTGGAGCGGTTTCCCTTGTCGCCAGCCCGGGCATGGGCAATCTGCCTGAGTTCGATCACCCGAGTCATACAGATAGGATCTCTATTTTGGGCGTCACCTGGTCACGCTTTACAAAGGTTGAATAAGTCAGGACGCTGGGCTCGATACGACCTCTGTAGCCCGCACCTCCGGCTGGCCCACAGCACAGCAATGACTCGACTTCCCACAGTAGAGCCTGAGCCGCGTCGTGTTTGTTGGTACGCAGTGCAGTGCGAAGGCGGACGTCCTGAACATTAGGGGTGAATTCAGTTTCGAGCTGGTGAAGGGCGTTCAGTCCAATCAAGTCGGTACGACACGACGTTTGGATGCCATGGACCTTGTTGATTCGGTCTTTGACAATGGTACTAGCCAGGGCAGCACGGTCGACTGCACCTGGCCCTGCGTAAGACACTTCAGCCTCTGCTAGATAGCCGCCGTCGAAGGCTACGGTAACCTTCAGTTGATCCGGCCGAGCTGCGCCACCGGCATTAGAAACCTGCACGCGATCGGCACCAACTTCAGCAACATTAACTCTGGAGAAATCAGCAGTGACATCAGGGGTCAGGTAGGCGTTTGGGTTGTGTACCTCGTACAGCAGCTGTTCCTTGACAGTTTGGGTATTGACCATCCCGCCCGTGTCTGTCAACTTGGTGATCACAGCGGTGCCGTCGGCGCAAACTTCTGCAATTGGGAAGCCCACATAAGCCAGGTTAGGGACCGATTTATATCCTGGGTCGGCAAAATAGCCGCCGGTGACCTGGGCTGCACATTCCATTAAGTGTCCAACCAGGGTGCCAGCGCCGAGCTGAGTCCAGTTGTCTGCTGCCCAGTTGAAGTGATGTTGGATAGGCGCAAGAAACAACGAGGGATCAGCCACTCGGCCAGTGATGATGACGTGTGCATCATCTTCTAATGCCGGAATAATCGCATCGGCACCCAGGTAGGCATTCGCCCCAAGAATCGATCGCCCAGTTTCGGCAACTGTACACGATGGTTCGTGCAACGGACTTTCGTCATGAATCAGTGTGCGTACGTCGTCGCCAGTCACAGCAGCTATGCGAAGTCCATTTAGCCCCAGTTCGTGTGCGATTCTGACAGCCAGTTGTGCCGCAGCGTCCGGATTGGCGACGCCCATGTTGGTGATCAGTCGGGTGCCGTGTGCGTGGCACAGAGGGAGGAGGGCTCGGAGCCGGGTTTCAAGTAAGGCGTTGTAGCCGAGGTTGGGATCAGCCGCACGGTCTCGATGTCCGAAAGCCAGGGTTCTTTCGCCCACGCATTCAAATATGATCGTGTTCAGCTGGCCCCGTTTTACCAGATCAATGGCCGGATCCAGTCGATCGGATGAGAATCCGGCTCCGGTGCCGATTCGATAGGTTTCTTTTTGGGACATCGTGCAGCCTGGCCTAGTTTTATGGATTTCTCAGGTTACCTCAATTTCAGCCAAGCTGTCCGAGTGCAGGAAGTAGACGAGCACGAGACCAGCCACCGCAAGCCCGGCCAAACAGATAAAAACTGGTTGATAAGAGCCCAACGTGTCGAAAACATGACCCGCGATGAGCGGGCTCAAAGCCCCACCAATCGTCCCAGGAAACAAGACGATCGCAAAAATCACGCCATGTGACCGGGTGCCAAAAAACTCCGCGATCGTGGGGGATATGAGTGTGAAGAATGCACCATGAGTAAATCCATATACCGGAGCAAACAAAAATAGAATCCATGGTTCGCGGATAAATATCAGCCAGATCAGGCTCGCACTAAGAAGCGAGTAAGCAATGATCAACGTGCGCTTCCCACCCAATCGATCAGCGGCTCCACCCAGAATGATCCGTCCGAGGATGCTCGCCGCACCGATGGTTGAGAGTACTTTTGCTGCTTGAACTGTCCCGAAACCAAGATCTCGAGCGTGAGGGGCCACATGAATCATCACCACCATTAAGCACGAAAAGATCAAAAATTGCCCAAAGCACAGAATCCAGAAATTGCGTGTTTTTGTTGCTAGTTTGAGCGTCAGTCCGAATTCAGTTTGAGGTGCTGGTGTCGAGTCTCCCCGTGATGGCGCTGGTGTCGATGGTGGGTTACGTGTCAAAAATTGGGCGAGAAAAATCAAAATCAGAGTAGAAGCGGCACCAACAACAAGACAAGCGATTCGCCAGTTCCAAACCGAAAGTAGGGTGGTCACTAGTATGGGAACCACGAACGTTCCCGCACCTGCCCCAGCTTTGACAATTCCGGACATCAGGCTCCTTTTGGCAGTGAACCAGCGGGCAATAGTCGACAACGTCAATATATCGTGTGTGCTGAAGCCAACTGCTACGAGCACACCGTAAAAGAAATAGAGCTGCCAGGGTGCCTGTATGAGAGACATCAGTGCGTAGCCGGCACCATGGATCAGTGCGCCGGCAATCATTATCCTTCGAGGACCGAAAAGATCATTCAGTTTCCCCATAGCTATGCCGATAAATCCGGTCCCAAGGAGAAATACAGAGAACGCGCCCGAAATCAACGCGCGGGACCAACCGAAGGTTTCCTCGAATTCAAGAAACAATATCCCAAACATAAACAACAGCCCCACATAAACAGCCTGAACCAGAAAGCCTGTGCCGACAATTAAGAACTGTTGGTTGCGATGGCTATTCACGAACTTAACTTGCGAGTAGGACTTTGTTTGAGAGTAATATTTTGACTCATATCAAAACATCGCACTGGCCCGATCAGAAGACCAACCGAGACGAAATCTCTGTTTAAGCGGTACCTTAAATCAGGCTGAGACCCATCAGTGCGTTGCGAATGAGAACTTGCTGGGGTTCGCCAGGCATAGACATTGGCTGACGAGGTAGCCCTGCGGGAATACCCTGAAGAATTTGCGAATACTTGGTCGTAGCCGGTAGATTGTCGCCAACGATTGCATTCCACAATACCAGCAACTTTTCGTGCAGGTCCAATGCTGTTGCATGATCTCCGGCTTTGACTGCGTTCCAGAGTTGGACGCTTGGACGAGGTGCTGCCGAAAGAATAGCTGCAATAGATCCCTGGGCGCCCAAGCAGTAACTGGCATACAGCAGTCCGTCTACTGCACTGAAAATCAAGTCGTCTGGATCGGCTGAAATCATGAGATCGGCAAAAAGCTTCATATCGCCAGCACTTTGTTTTACGCCAATAACACCCGGAACCTCACGCATGACCCTGCACAGCAATTCGGGCGAAAGGTAATTCCATGGGATGACGTTATAGATGATGATCGGCATTCCCGTCTCGTTGCTCAACGTTCTGAAATGCTCGACGGTGTCATCGTCGTCTGGCTTGAATACGTAGTGCACTGGCGTGACCTGTAATGCGGCCACGCCTAAATCCTGGATCATCTGCCCGCGCCGCACGGATTCCCGCGTCGAATCAGTGATAATGCCGGCAATCACGTCGATACGCTCGTCAGTGGCCTCCAACGCGACATTAATGAGGGTCCTGAATTCGTCAGCCTCGAGGGTATGACCTTCCCCCGTACTGCCGCCAACAGCGATCCCGCTTACGCCGCAGTCAACCAGCCAGTCAATCTGTGTTTTAACCGATTTGTACTCGATTTCCCCATGTTCGTCGAAAGGAGTGGTTACCGGTGGAATGACGCCTGAGAGATCTATTTTTGTCATTAGTATTGTCCGTTAATGTTGTTCCGCTGACTGATAGCGCTGGTTACCAGCGCAGGCGAAAATCGTTTTGTCCGGTCTGATCCGTTCCACGCATCAAGAAGAGCGTTCGCTCATGATGAGCTTTAAAGCCCATCTTTTCAGATTGTGATACCGCAAGTTCTCGATCAAAGACAGACGTCAAAGGCATGTAGCGCAATGTCATACCACGCCGTGGATATGCAGATGTATTGGCGTCTGAACCATGAACCAGTCGAACATCGTGCAGTGAAATTTGCCCGGCCTCCAGGGCCAGGTTGACGTTCTTCGATTCGTCGAATTCTGAGCTGAGGAGTTCTTGGTTCAGTGTCAAATTCGTATTTGGATTCGTCTCGTGTTTCAGCAACGCCTCTTGCTTATGTGAGCCCGGGATGAGTTTCAGGCAGCCATTGTCCGGGGTAGCATCATCAATCGCGATCCAGACGGTGCAGGTGGCAATAGGCCGAATAGGCCAGTACTCGCCATCCTGATGCCAGGGCGTAGCTCTACCGTTGACTGCCGGTTTGGCAAAAAAGCTGGAATTCCACAGCGCAAAGTGATTGCCAAGTACTTGCTCCACCATATCCAGAATCTCCGGGATGCGAGCGTAGTTCAGGAAGGCCAGATCGTACGCCAGCACACTGGGACAGTAGTCCCTGAATTCGGGTAGTTGTGAGATAAGTCGTTCATGGTGTCCTTTGATTGTGCCCAGCGTATCTTCGTCGAGGCGAAAATCAGGAATTACAAAGCCCTGCGTATCGTAGTGATCAAGTTGCGTAGTACTGAGCATAGATCTACCCCTTGAGTGCAGTGTAGGCTGCGCGACCTAAGTAAGAATCGTAGGGCGGTTTAGCATGTATTTACAGAATGGCACCAACCATCCAGGGAACAAATTCTTCTTCGCCCATGCCCATCATCTCGGATTTGGACTGTTCACCGGATGCACAGGCAATGATCTTCTCAAAAATCTCCTGTCCCTTTTCTTCAACGCTCGACGTACCATCGATGATGTCACCGCAGTTGATGTCCATGTCATTTTCCATCCGCAGATACATCGGCGTGTTGGTGGCTAGTTTCAGGCTCGGCACAGGTTTGCCCCCGAACACCGAACCTCGACCGGTTGTAAAGCAGGTAATGTTGGCACCACCTGCCACCATGCCGGTGATCGAAGCGGGGTCGTAACCTGGCGTATCCATAAAGACAAAACCTTTTTCGGTGATTGGTTCCGCATATTCATAGACATCAATCAAATTGGTCGTACCGCCCTTGGCGACAGCGCCAAGGGATTTTTCGAGAATTGTGGTCAGACCGCCTGCTTTGTTGCCGGGTGCGGGGTTGTTGTTCATTTCGGCATGGTTGGCCTGGGTGTAGTCTTCCCACCAGCGGATTCGGTCCACCAGTTTCTGGCCGACTGCGGAGTTGACTGCTCGCCGAGTGAGTAGGTGTTCAGCGCCATAGACTTCTGGTGTCTCTCCCAGGCAGGCGGTACCCCCATTCAGGACGAGGAGGTCGGCTGCTGAACCCAGTGCCGGATTTGCAGAGATGCCCGAGTAACCGTCTGAGCCACCGCATTCCAGTGCCAGAATCAGGTCACTAGCAGGGCGTGTCTCCCGTTTAATCTGGTTCGCGTCGCTGAGCAGTTCGCAGATAAGGCCCTTCCCGCGATCGGCTGCAGCAGCGCTGCCACCTGAATCCTGGATTGTAAAGGCGTGCAGTTTGTCGCTCGGATTGAGTTGCTCAGCTTCCATCAAGGCGCCGATCTGGTTCGCCTCGCAGCCCAGGCCAATAATGACAACGGCAAAAAAATTAGGGTGTCGGGAGTATCCTGACAGTGTCCGTTGTATGTAGTTCAGGCCGATACCGGCACAGCCGCCACAGCCATGATCATGTGTTAGGGCGACGACTCCATCGACATTAGGAAACTCGGCCATCACGTCTTCTTGAAACTGTTTGGTGACATGTCGGGCAACACTGGCAGAGCAATTGACACTGGTCAGAACGCCGATGTAGTTGCGGGTGCCAACACGACCATCAGAACGAACAATGCCCTCAAAAGTTGCGGCGCGTTCGGCTGGTACGAAATCGAGACTTCTCACAGACTCGCTGAACCGGTAGTCGCGGTCGAAATTATCCATAGTTAAGTTATGAGTATGAACATGCTGACCCGGGTGAATATCAGCCTCCGCCACACCAATGATCTGATCATACTTGCGTATCGTGTCGCCTTTTGCGATGGCCTGGGTTGCCACTTTATGTCCCGGGTCTATCGGATCGAGCGTTGTCAGTGCTTCTTCCTCAACTCGGGTATCTGCGCGCAGTGCAGCGCGGGCAACCACAACATTATCAGCTGGGCTCAGTCGTATAGTTTGAGTCATGGTTCCACTCATTGGATTTGCATCCTTGGCTTTTAACCTTTTCCAACGCTAATATATATCAGAAACCATTGTTGTTAGGACTGACTGACAAACCTGAAGTTTTCAAACGACGTTGACGGTATGCTAGACGGACGTGGATATTGCTCGACTGAGCGTTGAAGACCGGTACAACTGATAAAACCGCGAGGGCATGAACGTATGATAGGCGAACCTGTGATGCTTACCGTCAGACAAAACTTCGATCGGCCGAGCAGTGATCAGATCGCTGCGTTTCAAGGGACTTCAACCGGTTTTCTGGTCGACGCACAAAACGGTACCGGAGCCCTGGACTACCGAATTAAGCCGCTCGCGACCGATATGGCGTTTGCTGGTTGTGTTATTACGGTGCACGTTGAACCGAGGGACATGCTGGCAGTTCAGCCGGGCATAGCGTTGGCACAGCCTGGTGATGTGGTTTTAATTGAAACAGGTGGTTATGACGATGCTGCTGTGATCGGCGACAACGTTGCCATCATGGCAAAAAATAAAGGGATCCGTGCCATTGTTACCGATGGGCTGGTTCGGGATGTGGAAGGCATATTGGCGGCAGGTATACCGGTATTTTGTGCGGGTGTGTCCCCAAACTCACCGTATTCTTGGGGTCCAGGTTCAGTTGGTCTACCGGTGGCTATCAAAGGTGTACCTATCGGGTCGGGTGACATTTTGGTGGGAGACCGTGATGGTGTTGTCGTCGTACCAGGACCCACCGTGGATGCAGTGATTGAGTCACTGGCGATCGTCACCGATCTAGAGGCGAAATTTGAAAAGAAAGTGAACGACGGAGCTACCGCGGCAGACTGGGTACAGGAGTTGCTCGATTCAGATAAGACCCGCTACGTCGACTGAGCCCCAAAGTGAATTCGGTAGTGCTCAAGCTTCTGCTGGAATGTTGGTTCAGCAGCGACACTGGGATCTGCAAGCGCCTTAGGGACCTGTCCGTTTTTTACGGCAAATACATGTTCTAGGTCCTGCGCGCCTATGCCGGCAAAGCACTGGTCTGTCCAGCATAGAGCATGAGGCGAAAGAATGACATTATCGAGCTGTAACAGCGGATCATCGAATTCTGGTGGCTCTGGATCAAAGACGTCCAACCCGGCGCCAGCAATTACGCCTTGTGTCAATGCTGTTACGAGAGCTGTTTGGTCGACAACGGGCCCACGTGATGTATTGATCAGGTACGCAGTAGGTTTCATCGATTTGAGCCTGGCAGAGTTGACCAGGTGGCGGGTCTCTTCGCTGAGTGGCACGTTAATAGTCAAAATATCACTCTCACGAAAGATGGTCTCCAGGTCTTTGAGCTCAACGTTGACCGACTTGGCGATCGTCGGATCGATATAGGGGTCGTGAGCGATAAAGTTCATGTCGAGCGGTGCGCAGAGTCGAAATACTTCAGTACCAATGTTACCGAGCCCGATCGAGCCCAGTGTCTTACCCACCAGGCCTGTTCCCATGTGCTGAGCTCTTTCAGCAAACGTTGATGGCCCACCTCGAACCAGAGCGTCTTTGACCATCAGTCTCCCGGATAGGGCGAGGATGTAGGTCAGTACTGATGCTGCGACTGGTCTTCTGACGCCGTTAGGTGTGATTCCGACTGCGATTCCTTTACTTTTGCAAGCCTCCACATCAACCGTATCAAAACCTACGCCAAATCGTGCAATCAATGTCAGGCGATTACTTGTCGGAATGCTACTGGCATCAAACCGCTCCAGTAGCAGTACCAGCGCATCGAACTCTTCGAGTGATTGGGCACTCATCCGACCATCAACACCGTTGACATACTCGAAGTCGATTTTCGGGTCATTCGACAGCGGTGCTAGGTCGAACATCGGGAATACCGGGGTGCCATCTTGATTCTTAAAAGCACCAGATAGAGCTACCCGAAATTGTTCTTGATTTTTCATGAATTTTTCTTTGATCTGCCCCGCTTGCACCCCTTACGTATTTGTTTGATACCGCTGGTCAAAGTTTGTGCGTAGAGGAGCGTGTCCATCTGGTAGCAGATGACATCATACCCTTTTCGAAATCGATCAATTCCCTGTTCCGCCGAGACTACAAGAAATCCCAGTGCCTTGCCGTATTTGCGTGCGGCTTGTCGAATGCGGCGTTCGGCGTGGAGAAACTCCGGGTGATCAAATTCGCCGGGGATGCCCAGGGATGCACTGAGATCAAAGTGCCCGATCCAAATGCAGTCGACGCCATCGACTGCTGCAATTTCATCCACGTTTCGCACCCCTTCTACAGTCTCTATCAATGTGGCTATGCCAATTCTTCGATTGGCAGATCGTAAGGCGGCATCAGGCGATAAAGCATGGTAGCCGTCATGTGCAATTCCGAGTGCGATTCCTCGGTGTCCGCGTGGTGGATAGTTTGCATGTTGGACAATGTCACGTGCCTCCTCTGCACAGGCCACCATAGGCAGTAGCAGTCCATCAGCGCCCGCATCAAGCGTTCGAGCGATATGGTGATAGTTTTTCGATGGCGGTCGTACCAGAGCGGGGAGGTTCCCAGCTCTCAAGCTGGTGATAAGTTGCTTGATTTCTGAGATGCCAAAGCCCGAGTGCTCCATATCAACAAAGACAAAATCCATACCTGTTCCGCCCAGAATCTGGCCGATACCCGGTGTTGAAAACTCAAATAAGGCGTGTCCGACTTTGAGTTTTTCGTTGGCGAATAGTCGTTTGAGGTTTGCTCTGGGCATTATGTTCTCGGCTTGATCAGTTAATCGGTTGAAGATATGAATGTCGCAGTCAGTATTTAGTCGATACAGTTGGCGCACTCAAGCGCAGGATAACAGCCCTGTGGGGAGAGCGTCATATGATATCTCTGCAGGCGAGATTGTACGATGGTGAGTGACATCAAGGTGTGCTTGCTGAAGTGGCAGTTTAGCAGTCACAATCAGGGCTTGAGGTGTCAGACATTGAGTGGTTAGGCAGGGGGTGAGAAAGCTATTGCGTAATCGAAACAAAGCCGGAGATTTACCATGACAAGTCAGAGCGCAGTCGAGGAAACGCGGCGTTGTCTTAACAACATTGAGCGGTTTGACCCGGTCGTAAACGCCTATATTTCTGTACTTGCGGATAATGCTCTCAGTGAGGCAGAAGCGATTGACCGAGCGCGTGAGCAAGGCACAGTTGGGGGTCTATTGGCGGGTGTGCCGATATCGGTAAAAGACTGTATTGATGTCGCCGGGATACCTTGTACCAACGGGTCGACCTTTTTCGCCGACTATGTTCCAGAAAACGATGCGTTGATCGTTCAGAGACTCCGCGAAGCGGGGGCCGTGATTCTCGGTAAGACCAATCTGCATGAATTTGCCTATGGTTCGACGACTCAGAACCCTCATTATGGTTCAACCCGAAACCCTTGGGATCTGGATCGAATACCCAGCGGCTCCAGCGGAGGCGCGGGGGCTTCTGTGGCAGCACAGATGTGTGTTGGGGCAGTTGGGTCCGATACCGGCGGTTCAGTGCGAACGCCAGCGGCGATAAATGGTGTCAGTGGTCTCCGGCCATCAATGGGGTCAATACCGATGACGGGTAGTTTTACGCGGATTTGTCCGGCGATCGATACAGTTGGCCCTCTGGGAGAGTCCGTTGAGATTGTCGCCCGCATGTTCGCGGTAATGGCTGGATACGACGACGACGATCTCTATTCCGTTCGAAAAGAGCAACCGGATTCCCTTGGCGGTCTGGGCAATAGTATCAAGGGCACTCGGATTGGACTGCCACGTAAGTTCTTCCTGGAAAATCTTGAGGAAGGTGTGGGTAGTGCCGTTGAAGCAGCTGCTCACCAGCTGGCTGCACTCGGTGCAGAAATTGTTGATGTCGAGCTTGAAGGTGCTGAGGGTGCTCAGCAGTCGGTGATGCCGATGGTCTGGGCCGACGTGTACCAGTACCATCGTGAACGTATAGAAATATCCCCAGCACAATTCGGTCAAGATGTCCTGGATCGACTTCTTCTTGGGCAAGACATCACCGGTTATGAATATGCTGCAGCCCTGCGTGCGCGCGAAGGCTGGAACCGAACCATCGACCGGGTTTTGCAGCAGGTGGATGTGATACTGACACCTACCACGCCGATTACCGCCCCGTTGGTTGAAGAAAGTAGCGACATGTTGTCGATAACTCATCATTTAACAAGATTTACTTACCTATTTTCATGGGCGGGGCTACCGGGGCTATCAGTGCCGTGTGGATTCACTTCGGCTGGGATGCCCATCGGTATGTTGCTCAACGGTCGACCGTGGGAGGAGGCGCTACTGTTTCAGATCGGTCATTCTTATCAGAACAATACAGACTGGCACAATCGCTGTCCGCCGCTACTGAATGCTACGAGCTGATTTACGGACTATTACACCTGGGTTTGTATCTGGGATACAAGAGGACAATCAATGAAAGTGGTGATTACTGGCGGGATGGGGTTTATCGGTGCTCGTCTCGGGCGCGCTCTATGTGAGCGGGGTCGGCTTACCGGCGTGTCGGGACAGGAGGAACCCATTGACGAACTGATGTTGTTTGATTCAGTCGAGGTGCCGGGTCTTTTTGAGGAACGTGAGGGTGATACTAAGGTCACAATCGTTGCCGGAGATATATCCGATGGACAGACAGTTAGAAAACTCGTTGATCGAGATGATATTTCGGTCTTCCATTTGGCATCAGTCGTCAGTGGGGGGGGTGAGAAGGATTTTGATTTAGCCATGCGGGTGAATCTGGATGGTGGACGTCATGTGCTGGAAGCCTTGAGGGATCGAGACAGCGAGGCGCGAATGGTATTCGCCAGTTCAATCGCAGTATTCGGTGGAGCCAGGATGCCCAGCGTCGTAGGGGATGATGTCAAACAGACACCTCAGACAACCTACGGAATTACCAAGACCATGTGTGAGTTGATGGTCAACGATTACACTCGTAAGGGTTTTATAGACGGTCGGTCAGCGCGTCTTCCGACCGTAATCATAAGACCTGGCAAACCTAATCAGGCGGCATCTAGTTTTGTCAGTGGTGTATTTCGCGAGCCGCTCAATGGGGTTGATTTTGAATTACCAGTGTCTGTGGATACCGTCATGCCCCTTCTGGGTTACCGGGCGATTGTAGAAAACATCATCCGACTGCATGAGCTGGAAAAAGATCAGCTCATGGATGACCGGGCGGTGAGCCTGCCGAGCCATACCGTTTCAGTTCAGGATATGATCGATGCGCTGCACGCGGCGGCAGTTCATCGTAGTCTGGGCCAGATCACAGTTAGCCCCGATCCTTTTATAGAACAGATTTGTGCAGGTTGGCCCCAGGAATGCGAGCATGCGCTTGCGAATTCGCTTGGCTTTACGAAGGAAGAGGCCCTCGAGGAGATCGTCAGTTACTACATCGAGGACTATCTCTGATACTGAGCTTCAGGGAACTGAATCTTAAGTTGACTGTGGTAGACGACCGTCTTGGATGGCAGTCTGGAAATGTCGAATGGTTTTTTCAACGCCGACTGTAAGCGGTGTATCGGGGATCTCGCCGAGGGTTTGTCGAAGCTCGGTGTCGACCTGCCCGTCCGGGAAGGGTAGCCCGTCGGACTCATGGGTGACTTCAGCATCGGGCAACACTGCGTGAATTGCTGCCACGACCTCTGACATGTGTGCAACTGCCCCACGAATATTGAACACATCTGAACCTTCAATCGCGTGTCTGGCTGCCTGAATGAACAACTTGGCGATATCGTCGACAAACTGAAAGCCGTTAGAACCTCCAAAGCTGATGTGGTAGGCCTCTCCGCGGGCGGCTGCGAGCATTGCTTGGGTTGGGGTGGATGTCATTCCCTGGTCGCGGCCGGGTCCATAGACCGTATAGGGTCGAAACCCAATGCTGGCAATTTGGTCATCCCGCCAGTAGACCCGGGCTGAGCCTTCATTGGCTTGCTTGTAAACACCGTAGTGATTGAGCGGGTAAAGCGGTGTATCGTGTTGTACTAGATTTTCCGTGTACATATCTTTGGTGCCATAGACACCGACGCTGCTGGCATAGACCAGCTGGCTAATCCCTGCTGCCTTAGCGGCTTCGAACATGTTAACTGTGCCTAGAACGTTGACGGCCGCACCCAGGGGTGGGTCAGCTTTGCAGAAGGGAACCTGCAGGGCGCCCAGGTGAATAATATGGGTTGCTTCAGAGTCGGTTAGTGCATCCCGGACCGTATTTGTCTGTGTGAGATCGCCCTGGATAAAGGTAACCCGTGCCAGCTCATCAGCAGTCATAATTAATTCTAGGCGGTGACGATCCTTACTGAGGTCGAACACAGTTACCGATGAGTTTTCCTGAACAAGATTGCGGACGACCCAGGCTCCGATACACCCCATTGCACCGGTCACGAAAAAATGCTGTTCTGCCATGCGGCTATCTCCTTGCTTAAATAGTTAGTTTGCGGTGTCAGGATTGACTGTCATTCGGCTGGAGAGCGATTATCTCGGAATGAGGTACTTGTTCACTTGCGGTCTTAACCCAGCTGGCATCGCTGCTTCTTTCCCATGCGTCTCGCCGCCAGTCGCCACTGTCCTGACGGTGCCACCACCAGTTGCGTCCTCCGAATTCGCCCAGCCACACCCACAATATAAGGACAGGTCGATCACCCATGGTGAGGGCATGAAGTCGGTTTGGCGGCGTCAGTGAAACCTGCCCTGGTAAAAGAGTTTCGGGTTTGCCGTTGATGCCATGTTGAATTTGGACCGTTCCAGACGCCGCAAAATAGATCTCAGTACTTTGGTGCTGATGAAGTGGATAATGAAGACCTTTTCGAAGCAAAAATAATCCGGCTAAAATCTGATCAGATTGAACTAGTCCCCGATGTGGGCCAATCAAGCGTGCTGCGTACATACCTGAAGCCAGATCCCGCATCGGGCTGCTTTGCGTGTTATCCGAAGCTGCATTATCGTTGTAGATCTGATACCAGCTGGCAGCTTTGGCAGCCATCACAACAGCATCATTGAACGACCTGGTTCCATTTAGTTCGCCGAGTGCTTCATTTAACCAATCCGCTGCATCTTTCGGCAGAGTAGATCGGGTCTCCTGGGTATCGTCGGCATCACCCACAGTCTCTAAGATGTGTCGGAAATGCTCGATATTGCCCTTGACGTTATCGCTTGGCTGGTTGGTTGGTGCCTTTGCGTCGGCCAATGCAGAGGCAAGCTCGCAAGCAAACTTTGAAGCGATCTTAGTCATATCAACGGCATCTCGGCTAGGTGTGAGATAGAAGCAAAAAAGGCCTAAGCTTCAACTACAGTTTGGTTTTGGACGCCTAATCCGGCTACACAAGTCTGAACCGTATCACCGGCTTTAAGAAAAACCGGCGGGCTCATCGACTGGCCAACACCCGGCGGTGTGCCGGTGGCGATAACATCACCGGGTTGCAGACTCATGCATTGACTGAGATAGGAAACGATGGTCTTTACAGAAAAAATCATCGTCTCTGTATTTCCGTCCTGCATTCTCTGTCCATTCACATCGAGCCACAAATCTAGTGCCTGAGGGTCAGATACCTCGTCTCGCGTCACCATCCAGGGTCCAACGGGGCCGTAGGTATCACCGGATTTTCCTTTGGTCCAGTTGCCCTGGCGTTCGAGTTGCCAGTGTCGCTCTGAGATATCATTGACCACGCAATAACCGGCGACATGGTCCAGCGCATCGTCTTCAGTCACGTATTTGGTGTGTGAGCCGATCACTATTCCCAGTTCAACCTCCCAGTCTGTTTTTTCAGATCCTCGGATCAGTTCTATGTTGTCATTGGGACCGGAAATTGCGCTTATCGCTTTCATAAATACAATCGGTTCCGTCGGTATCGCCATACCGGATTCTTTTGCGTGATCTGAGTAGTTCAGGCCGATACATACGAGTTTGCCGATATTACCCACACACGCTCCCAGTCGGGTGTCATGATCCAAGAGAGGTAAAGTTGAAGTATCGATCTGACTGATTAACGCCAAAGAGTCAGAACTGAGCGAATGTCCATCAATGTCGTTTATGATTGAAGACAGATCCCGAAAATTTCCGTCGAAATCCACAAGACCTGGCTTTTCTTGTCCTTTATCTCCGTGGCGAATTAATTTCATAGTGATCCTTGTTGGGTTTACACATCAGGCTTCCTGGTGGATACCCGTTGCGTCCTGTTTGCAGATTGCATCGGATGATACTGTAAGAAGGGGAAGTTCCCTAGTGTGAGCCCGGATAGATGTCTGTTGGGTAACTTCGGCTGTGTCAAACAAGTCACTTGGGTACAATGGTCATCATTTTGCGGGGAGCATGTTGATGTCTGGAATATTATCCGGTTCTGTTGCGCTGGTTACGGGCGGGTCTCGTGGCATCGGTCGTTCGATCTCTCTGGCGCTGGCGTCGCGAGGTGTGAAGGTGGCTGTAAATTATGTTGTAGACGAATCCGCGGCAGAGCAGGTACTCAGTGAGATTCGTGCGGCGGGCGGGGAAGGTGACACCTTTCGCGCTGACGTGGCCAGTGAAGTTGACGTGCATAAGATGCTAGGCCGCATTGAATCTGGACTTGGCCCGGTCGATTTGCTAGTTACCAGTGCAGGGATCGCCGAAGTCACGCCGCATACTGAGCTCGATATCGATAGATTCAGGGAAGTGATGCGGGTCAACGTCGAGGGAACGTTCCTTCCCGTAATGGCTGTAAAAGACGGTATGCTGTCGCGGGGTCGGGGCAGTATCGTGTGTATTTCTTCAATCGCGGGACTTTTGTCAAGGCCCGGCATGATTGCTTACAGCACATCAAAGGCTGCTGTGATTGGCTTTGTACGCAGTATGGCTGGTGCGTTGGGACCAAATGTACGGGTAAATGGTGTTGCGCCAGGGTTGATCAGAACAGACATGTCCGATGCGATGGATCCAGATTTACTGTCACGTATGGAAGAAGAAGCCTTCGTCAAGCGACTGGGTGTTCCAGCAGATATTTCCGCTGCGGTGTTGTTTCTGTTGTCGGATGATGCTGGATTTATCAGCGGTCAGACGTTTGTAGTGGATGGGGGTAGAGTGACGCTCCCTTGAAAATCATACGCGCTTAACCGGTAGATGGATAACACTTCTAGCCGCGCGTTAGCGTTGCCTCTGCAAGCTGTACTGGCAAGTATTGCAATACATGCATTGTGGGGTGGAAACCCCGTGGCTGTGAAGCTTGGCCTGACAGTTTTCCCGCCGATGTGGAGCGCTTTTGTTCGATTTTTTATTGCGACGATATTTGTGGTGATATGGGCTCGCTATCAGGGGATCAGTATCTGGCCACGCAAGGGGTACCTCGTAACACTATTGATTATCGGTAGCACCTTCACGGTTCAGATCACAGTGATGAATATCGGGTTCAGTCTTACCAGTGGAACGGTTGCGTCTATTCTGCAGTCAACCAATCCATTATTTGTCGCACTGTTTGCTCATTTTATGATCAGTGGCGACCGACTGGACCTCAGGAAGGTGACCGGGCTCGTGCTCTCGTTTGTTGGTGTGGCACTGGTTCTGTTAAAAAGTACCGGCTTGGAGAGTATCGGTGTAATAGGGATTGGCGGTTTCATCGTTCTTGCCAGCTCGATGTTACTGGGGCTGCGTTTGGTATTAATGGTCAAGCCGCTGCGAGCTTTGGACGAGGTGCCGGTCGTATTCTGGATGATGGTAACCGGCTTGGCGCCTTTTGCAGCTGGCGGGTTGCTGTTTGAGACTGTGCACTGGGAGAATCTTGGTTGGATTCCCGTGGCCGGGCTGCTGTATCAAGGAGTAGTCATTGCTGGTCTGGGATTCCTGGTCTTCTCGTATCTTATGAAGCGTTACTCGCCGAGTATTGTTGCGAGCTTCAATTTTGTTTCACCCCTCTCCGGGGTATTGCTGAGCATGTTGCTTCTAGGGGATGAGTTGACGGCCAGTATTCTATTTGGCGTGGTATTCGTGGGAGCGGGCCTGTATTTGATCGCGGGTCGCCGTACTGGCTGAGTGTTGCCGGAATAGGGGGTATGATAGGCCAACCACAATACATATTAGAAAGGAGAGCGGTCATGTCTAACAAAGAGCGGTATTTATTTACAGCCAGCATGGATGTTGACCCCGAGAAAGAAGATTTATTCAATGAGGTGTATGACACCGAACACGTTCCTTTGCTGTCGAAGGTCCCAGGCGTGATTTCAGTCCAGCGTCTGGTCAGCCAGCCGTTTCAGATATCCATGGGCGGAGAATTGAAAGCGGTGGATTCTTCGAGTGAACCGCGCTACAGCGCCACTTATGAAATTGAAAACCCTGATGTCCTGACTACCCTGGAGTGGGCTGAAGCTGTTGAGCAAGGGCGGTGGCCAACCGAAGTCCGACCTTATACCCGCAATCGGCACCATGTCCTGTATCGCATCATGGCCGACGAGTAGAAGAGGGCGCCTGTAGTATTTCTGCTCGCACTCGGGACTATGAGATTACTCGTCTGCCTTGCACACCCAACGGAGGATTTATGACTACCACGCTGATTCGAAAAGCCGACTGGAGCGCTATCTGGGATGCATCTTTGGATGCGCATCGGTATGCCCGTGATTTAGATATTGTTTTTTCTGATGACAGGATCGTGCATGTAGGTCCTGACTACGATGGCCAGTGGGACCATGAGATCGACGGTCGCGGCAGTTTTGTAATGCCCGGTTTAATCAACATTCATTCGCATCCACAACACGAGCCGGCTTACCGGGGTATCCGGGAGGAACATGGACGGCCAGAGATGTACGACACGGGTCTTTATGAGCGTTCACAGGCTTTCTCCCTCGATGATGACGGGTGCCAGGCCGCTGCAGAATTAGCCTACGGGGAGTTACTGATGTGCGGGGTCACTACCCTGGCAGACCTTTCGTCGATGTCGCCGTGGTGGCTTGACCTAATCGCGCGTAGCGGCCTGCGCGGATTTATCGCGCCCGGGTTTGCGTCTTCACGCTGGTATATGGATAGCTTTCAGGAATTGAAGTTCAACTGGAACGAGCAGGCCGGCCGAAAAACTTTTGACGAAGCAGTTAAGTTCATGGCAAAGGCCGAAGCGCATCCCAGCAAACGCTTGCAGGGTGTGGTTTATCCGATGCAGATCGATACTTGCAGCGAGGATCTTCTAAGGGATTGTATTGCACTGGCTGAGGAAACCAACCGTCCGATCACCACGCACGCATCCCAGTCGCAAGTCGAGTTTCTGTTAATGGCAAAACGCCATGGTGTGTCTCCAATCAAATGGGCATCAAATATCGGTCTGCTGAGCCCGAGAACAACCCTAGGCCATGCAATTTTTATAGATGATCATCCATCGATCGATTGGCGAGCAAGAGAGGACCTGAGCTTGCTGGCCGATTCTGGAACCTCCGTGGCACACTGCCCGTCACCGTTTGCACGTTATGGTCACGCAATGGCCGACTTTGGTCGTTATCATCGAGCAGGTGTGAACCTTGGGTTTGGTACGGATGTGACGCCGCATAATCTGATTGAGGAAATGCGACTCGCGATAATTCTCGCACGTGTCATGGCAAACAATATCAAAACAACCGATGTCCAGATGGTATTTCACGCAGCCACAGTGGGTGGTGCAAAGTCTTTGTTACGTGATGATCTAGGCAGGTTGGAAAAAGGAGCCAAGGCCGATCTGGTGATGGTGGATCTTACGCAGACAATCATGCGACCCGCTCACGACCCGCTCAAGAGCTTGATTTACCATGGCGCCGATCGTGCTGTGAAAACAGTGTTTATTGACGGTGAGCTGGCGGTGGATAAAGGGAGCGTGGTTCATCTCGATATGTCAGACGCTGCCGGTCGATTGGAGATCGCACAGCAACGTATGCTTAAGGACGTGCCTAACCATGACTTCCTGGGTCGAGAAGCGAAGGACATTACGCCGCTTTCACTAAATCTCTAAAATGGACGCTGGCTCGTGGCCAGCGGCTCATTTCGGCAACTGCGTCTCGGCCAATCGTGCGAAGAATGTCGCGCCTAAAGGCAGTATCTGGTCGTTGAAGTCATAACCCGGGTTATGCACTTCACAGTGACCTTCCTCACCGCCGTTGCCAATATTGATGTAGGCGCCCTTGCATTCATTGAGCATGTAAGAAAAGTCCTCGGACGCCATGATTCCAGGTCCGCGACGGTTAAGGTTGTCCTCAGATACGATTGATGCGGCGACATCACCGGCTATACGTGTGGCGTCTTCATCATTAATGAGCGGTAGGAAAATTAACCGAAAATTATAGTCCGCAATAACGCCCAGGCTCTGTGCTATACCTGCTGCAATTTCACCGATCCGTTTCTCCATCAGGTCGAGGGTAGCGGGTTGGAAAGCACGAACGGTGCCGCCAATGGTAGCTTCGTTTGGAATCACATTGTAAGCCTCACCACTGAGCAGTCGGGTGACGCTGAGTACTGCAGTATCTTGAGGGTCCACGTTGCGGGAGACTACGCTCTGGAGTGCAGACACGATCTGAGCCGCCGCCACGATCGGATCAGCGCTCGACTCCGGCCTTGCGCCATGAGCGCCACGACCTGTGAGCTTGATGTCGAAGAAACCGCCGCCAGCCATCATTGGCCCAGGTCGAATCGCAAAGCGCCCTACGTCCATGCCTGGTTTATTGTGCATTCCATAAATGCTGTCCATGGGGTATCGCTCAAAGAGTCCGTCATCAACCATCGCTTTAGCACCACCAAGACCTTCTTCCGCGGGCTGGAAAACGAGGTGAATACAGCCGTCGAAATTTCGCGTTTCCGCCAGATACTTGGCTGCCCCGAGCAACATTGTGGTATGACCATCATGACCGCACGCGTGCATTTTTCCATCTACGCGGGAGCGATGATCAAACTCGTTGGACTCGTGTATCGGTAGTGCATCCATATCGGCACGCATGCCTATTGCCCGAGAACTTTGCCCATTACGTAGGGTTCCAACCACACCGGTGCCCCCAACAGATCTTTCCACCTGATAACCAAAGCCCTCCAACCGATCAGCAACCAGCTTGGCCGTGCGTTCTTCTTCAAAACCCAGTTCAGGGTGAGCATGGATATCTCTCCGCCAGGCTGTGAGTTCTGAGTGGTTGTCTTGAATCTGCGGTATGACTTTCATTGCGGGTTCTCCAGATGCGATCGAGTGTCGTGTACGTATGCTTAGAAGGATAATGACAGAGTTAATTGAGGTCATTTCAACGACTGATAAGGCCCAGGTCAAGAGGAGGGGCATAAATACGGTGAATTCACTGCCCGCCTCTACCTGTACAGTGGTCGGGTAGCAACGTGCGAAGTCTGTGCGCTCATGGTAATTTCACCCACTTGAAGCGCCTAATGTAGAGGAGGAATTTGATGCGGGTCCTGATTGCAATGATGAAGCATGAGACGAATACGTTCTCACCAGTACCGACCGACCTCACGCGGTTCAAAAACTGGGCCTATTACACGGGTACCGACGTACTCGACCAATTTGGCGGTACCAATACGCCAACCGGTGCCTACATCGATCATGCACGCAAACGGGGTTGCGAGATGGTGACACCACTTGCGACGGAAGCTATGCCCAGCGGACCTGTCCAGCGAGATGTTTACGAGCATATGGTAGAAACAATTCTTGCACCCATAGAAGAACAGCCTTTCGATGTTGCGCTGTTAGATCTTCACGGTGCTATGGTGGCGGAGGATGAAGCTGATGGAGAAGGGTGCTTACTCAGCCGTATACGTGCCGCACAGCCGGATTTGCCGATTGCAGTAACACTCGATCTGCATTGCAACCTGACCCAGCGAATGGTTGACAACTGTACGATGATGATTGGGTTCAAGACCTATCCACACGTTGATATGTATGAGGTCGGCGACCAGATAGCACAGGTGATGTTCCGTGCCCTGGAAGGAAGAATCAACCCGGTGATGGTGTGGGGCAACCGGCCCGTTCTGGCACAGACTTTGTGTATGGGTACCGCTGATGCGCCGATGTCCGGATTACAGGACATGACCCGCAAACTCGAACGAGAAGGGCTGCTCGCGGCGACATTTTTTGGCGGATTTCCGATGGCTGATATTCACGATGCCGGCATTTCCGCGGTAGTGGTTGGCAATGGTGATGAGGCACAGGTCCGTTCGGCCTGCAATCGACTTCTGGATGGAGGTTGGTCTGAACGCGCTGGCTTTATTTACAGCGGTCGTCCGCTGGACCTCGCGGTCAGTGATGCCAGACAGTATACCGAAGGACCTGTGTTGCTCCTTGATCATGCAGACAACGTCGGTTCCGGTGGCACGGCCGATGTAATGGAAGTTATCCGGGAAGTGCACAAACAGGAACTGGAGAATGTTGCTGTTGGGGTTGTTTGGGATCCTGTGGCGGTGCAGAAGATGCACGAGGCAGGTTTAGGGAACAGAGTATCGATCGACCTCGGGGGGAAAACTGACATGCCCAGTATCGGCCGGTCAGGAGAGGCCTTTCATGTGGAAGGGCGAGTCGCTTCGTTAAGCGATGGAATTTGGACGGTAGAGGGGCCGATGTATACCGGTGTTGAGGTTTCGACAGGGCCAACAGCTGTGCTGGACATCGGACGCATCCGCATTGTCGTGGTATCTTTTCATCATGAACCCTGGGATAGTGGAATCTTCTCTAACAATGGGATCAATCCAACTGAGTGCCGTTACCTGCTCCTCAAGTCGAGAATTCACTACCGTGCCGGGTTTCAGCCCATTGCTAGAGCGACAATTCGTTGTGATGGTCATGGCGTGACCACGTCGCGTAATGATCAGCTTGATTATCAGGCGATCAGGCGGCCGATTTATCCGCTGGATGATAATGCGATTGCGTAACGATGATACTCAGGCTGATCTCGGATCAGGCACCTTTGGCCAATAGGGGTCAGTAAATTTCTTAAACCCTATCTCGGCGAAGTTCATATTGATAGAACCCGGTGCTGAGACGTAGAGCACCGACTCGGCTATCGGGGCGAATCCCGCGTAGAAGTGCTGAGTTGATTTCACGACAACGATCTTTTTATCGCTGAGTTTGAGGCCAAATTGCTCAAATGCGTCGGGGTGAAAGGTCTGCGTTCGGATGGAGTTGAGAAAAATATCAAGATTATTCGCCGCGCTGACCCAAACTCCACAGCCCATCGCTTGTTTTGCCCGGCCGAAAGACTGTTCAGCATTACTGACGATTCGTCGGACAGTAATCGGTAGATCGACGGGTTGACCGGATCCTTCTCCTACTTTGCCACCGATTCGAAGTGTGAATTCTGCGCCTTCACCCGCTTCGACGCAGAAACGCACAGCCACTGGATCCCAGTAAAACCCGCTAGCTACGTTCTCAATGTCTTTGTCCAGAATTGCCTGGAGAATATAGGTCGAATCAGATGGTGCGCCGACACCTGCGTTGTCAGCATGGTCGGCCAGGACGACCGGACCAGAGGCGGAGTTGAGGGCTGTGCTGAATGCATCATCGATACTGAGTCCGGTTGGATGGGTTTTTTCTCGTAGTGACCAGATAGTCTCGCTCAACTCTGATGCGATCTTGCGACCAGTCTCTATGTCATTGTCGGTGACGACAAGGAGTTTCGCGGATGCGTCGGCCACATCACCCCAGGGAAAACCATGTGCATGGGACACCGACAATACTGTGTCGCGAGTTTCGAGGTCGTGCATCTCACGAACAATTGACGCCGCTGGTTCCACAGGGGTTCGCCACATGCTGATCATTCGCAGATCGTGGACATTCATCACAGGTTTCACATCGCCCTGCACGGTCTGCCAGCAGATATCGAAAAGCTCATGCGCTCGATCTGGTGGGTCGATATGCGGGTATTCCTTAAAGGTAATGATGACGTCAGCGTGGTCAGTCAGTGTCTGGGTGATACTGCAGTGGAGGTCGAGTTCGACACCAATGACAGTATCCGGCCCAACAATTTCTCTGACACGCTGGGCTAAATCGCCTTCGCAATCGTCATAACCATCTGCCACCATGGCACCATGCAGGCAGAGCAGCACCAGGTCGACAGGCATTGCGGCCTTTAGATCGTTCAGAATCTCTTTTCGGAATTCTTCATAAACAGATTTGACGGTGTTACCAGCGGGTTGTGCGAATGCAGACAGACTTTCAATCACCTCGGCCCCGGCAGCTTCGGCTTTCTCCCGCCAGATAACAAGAGGCATGGCAAATAGTGCCGTACTGGATGCTGTCGCATCACCATGATAGAGCATGGTCTCTTCAAAATTGGTCATGCCGGTTGGCATGTTGGAGAAGGTGTTGGTCTCTGTACCCAGGCAGGTGATAAATACTTTCACGAATACGGTCCTTGGCGGAAGTTCAGATCAAATCTCAGTCTACTGGTTCCCAAGTCTGGCAGCTACTGATATATTGGCTATAGGTCCCGGGGCCAGTGCGGGAATATAGTTACCGCGCTGATTTTTCGGGATTCGTTTTGTTGGTAACAGGTAACAGAACGACTGATACACTACTGTTTGGATGAAGTCAGATTTATGTATGCATACATCGTAAAAAGAATTCTCGCAACTATTCCTGTGATGGCGGTGGTCGCTGTATTTGTATTCGGGCTGCTGCACCTGACGCCCGGTGACCCCGCAGCAATCATTGCGGGCGACTACGCCAGCCCGTCCGACATCGAAGGAATTCGCGAAAAGCTCGGGCTGAATGAGCCGATTCCTGTCCAGTTCTACACCTGGATTAAAAGTGTCGCTCAGGGCGATCTCGGCGTATCCATATTCTCCAACCTGCCCGTGACGAAACTGATCGGCCAGCGGGTTGAACCAACGCTGATGCTGACGCTGTTCACCATTTTCATTGCGATTGCCTGTGCAATTCCACTTGGCGTGCTTGCTGCGTGGAAATCGCGCACCTTTATAGACCGGTTCGCGATGATATTCGCCGTGCTGGGATTTTCCGTGCCGGTGTTCGTGATCGGTTACATCTTGATGTATGTGTTCGCTATTCAACTCAAGTGGCTTCCGGTTCAAGGCTACAAGCATCTCGCGGACGGCCTGATACCGTGTCTTAGAAGTCTGGTGTTGCCGAGTATCGCGCTGGGCGTTGTATACATCGCCCTCATAGCGCGGATTACTCGGGCCAGTGTAATGGAGGTTCTGGCCGAGGATTACATCCGGACCGCGAAGGCCAAAGGACTGAGTTCGCGCGTCATCCTGCTTCGTCACGCGCTGAAAAATGCAGCAGTGCCTATCGTCACCATAATTGGCGTTGGTATCGCGCTACTGATCGGTGGTGTGGTCGTGACAGAGAGTGTTTTCAATATTCCCGGCCTGGGTAGGTTAACCGTAGATGCCATACTGCATCGCGACTACCCCGTGATTCAGGCAATCATCATCCTTTTTTCGGGGGTCTACGTTCTGGTTAATCTGCTCGTAGATCTGAGTTACGTATTTCTGGACCCCAGGATCCGATACTGATCGCTCATGGCCGCAATTGACGCCTTGGTAGCCGAACAGACGGTCGGTGCCGATAAATCCGGCCGAATGACTGAATTTATCCGGCGCAATCCAACCGTCGTCATCAGCGCATCCATTCTTATTGCAATGGTTCTCGTTGCGATTTTTGCACCTTTCCTGGCGACAGATCCGCTTGAGCTCGCACCCTGGCAGCGGCTTAAGCCTCCCGGTGAGTTCGGTTGGTTCGGTACCGACCATCTTGGTCGAGATGTTTTTGCGAGGACTGTTTACGGTACCCGAATCTCTCTCAGTGTGGGCCTGTTCGTGGCTCTGGTCAGCACTGGTGTCGGGCTTTTCATCGGTCTTCTTGCTGGATATGTTCGGATAGTGGATGCGGTGGTCATGCGGATCATGGACGGTCTCATGGCTATCCCAGGTATTTTGTTTGCGATTGCCTTGATGGCGCTGGTCGGTTCGAGTGTGCAGAACGTTATCATTGCCATATCTGTGCCAGAGATTCCTCGCGTGGTACGCTTGGTACGGGCCATTGTTCTGACTATTCGTGAGATGCCCTACGTCGAGGCTGCCGTGGCTTCAGGTACCCGACTGCCCCAAATCCTCGTGCGGCACATTCTGCCGAATACTTTCGCACCGCTCATGGTTCAGGCGACCTACATCTGTGCTTCGGCTGTCATCGTCGAAGCGTATTTGAGTTTTCTCGGGGCCGGCACGCCGCCGGAGGTGCCCAGTTGGGGCAACATGATGGCGGAAGGACGGGTCTATTTCCAGTTCAAGCCATGGCTGCTTTTTTTCCCTGGTCTGTGTCTGGCCTGTATGGTGATGACAGTTAATATTCTGGGTGACGGACTGCGTGACACGCTGGATCCGCGTATTGCCCGGGGCATGCGATAGGTCGGGGTGGTCAAAATGGACAACTCAACGGCTGGCGCTGCCCGAACCGATTCACCAGTTCTCCAGATCAAGGATCTGCGAACTTTCTTCGACACGCGCGATGGCACTGTGCGTGCGGTGAACGGTGTGTCGTTGGAGGTTTACGCAGGGGAAACGCTGTGCATCGTGGGTGAGTCGGGCTGCGGCAAGAGCGTGACCGCAATGACGATCCTTGGTTTGTTGCCCAAACCACCTGCTCGAATCGAGTCCGGCGAGATTCTGTTCCAAGGCACCGATCTACTTAAACTAGAAGAGCAAGACATGCAGGCTATCCGAGGAAATGAAATCTCGATGATTTTTCAGGAACCGATGACGTCGCTGAATCCGGTTCTGACTATCGGTCGGCAAATTTCAGAAGTAATTTCTCTCCACCAGGGTGTGTCTGACCGGGTGGCACGAGATCGAGCGATTGAGATGCTCGATCGGGTTCGCGTGCCGGATGCCCACCAGAGGGTCACCGAATACCCTCATCAGTTGTCCGGTGGTATGCGGCAGCGGGCGATGATTGCGATGGCGTTGTCGTGCAACCCGAAGATCCTAATTGCCGATGAACCGTCCACAGCACTCGATGTGACGATTCAAGCCCAGATCCTGGATTTGATGCGTGAGCTGCGAGATGACTTTGGAACATCCATCATACTCATTACCCATGATCTGGGTGTAGTGGCCGAAATGGGCGAACGGGTGTTAGTGATGTATGCCGGCAGAAAGGTTGAAGAGGCGTCTGTTGAGGAATTGTTTCATTACCCGCTACATCCTTACAGCGAGGGGCTTATGACCTCAATCCCTCGATTGAACGAAAGCCTGGCGGAGGATGGTGACCGGGTCAGACTGCAGGAAATACCAGGAATGGTACCCTCACTGATCGAGGAAATCCCAGGTTGCCTGTTCGCGCCTCGATGCAGTTACGCCTCCGAGCAGTGTGTGGCCGAATCTCCACGCCTGGCCGAACACCGTAAGCAGCATCATGCAGCGTGTTGGGAGTCAGGCAACTTCGCCAATCGTCTGGAATCGTCTACGCCATGACACCTGTCGTTGCAACTGCTCCTGAAAACATCCTTTCGGTACAGGACGTCAAGAAGTACTTTGACGTGCGGGAAGGTCTGTTAGCAAAAAAAGTGGGTAACGTTTACGCGGTCGATGGAGTTAGTTTCGAGATTGCCCGGGGTGAGACACTGGGTTTGGTTGGGGAAAGTGGTTGCGGCAAGTCAACTGTGGGGCGGCTGGTGCTTCGTCTGCTCGATCTCACGGCTGGTGAGGTTCACCTTAAGGGCGTCGATATTTCCGGTTTGTCCAGATCAGAGATTCTGCCGCATCGGCGAGAGATGCAGATGGTGTTCCAGGATCCCTATTCGTCTCTCAACCCAAAACTCTCGGCTGGCTCCCTGGTGTCAGAGCCGCTGACCAATTTCAAGCAAGGCAGTTCCGCGGAAATCGATCAACGGGTTCAGATGCTTTTCGAGAGGGTTGGCTTCAAACGCGAGGCGATGGAAAGATACCCACACGAGTTTTCCGGTGGCCAACGGCAACGTTTGGGAATAGCCAGAGCGCTCGCTCTGAATCCATCGCTGATAGTCGCCGATGAACCTGTTTCTGCCCTTGATGTGTCTGTACAAGCGCAGGTAATCAATTTGCTCATCGATTTGCAGGAGGAATTTAATCTGGCGTTACTGTTTATCTCACACGATCTGGCTGTGGTTGAGCACGTTAGCCATCGAATCGCCGTGATGTACGTCGGCAAACTGGTGGAGATCACAGACACAAGGACGTTGTTTAAGAATCCTTTGCACCCCTACACCCAAGCTCTGCTATCAGCCGTACCCGTACCTGATCCCCGCGAAAAAAAGGAAAAAGTGATTCTTAAGGGCGATGTTGCCAGCCCGATTAATCCACCGTCGGGTTGTCGGTTTCACACCCGATGCCCGAATGTGATGGGCCGTTGCAGATCAGAGGATCCTGGCTTGGAGGAGGTAGAAACTGGACATCGAGTCGCCTGTCACTTACATGCACCTGCTGGGTTGACACCGTCTCTACAACGCTAGTTGAGATTAAAGTCTTCAGTTTGTCTGGTTTTTAAGAGCTAGCAGCAAAAAGCCCCCGAGGTTACATATCCCCGGGGGCTTTGACTAATACCTGGCAGTCCTAGCAGGCTGTGTTGGAGGTTTCGAGTTAACTATTTTGGCTGTATGTTCCAGAAGAATGTGACCGGGCCCTTAAGGATGCCTTTGATCTTATCTTCACGATAGGCATACTTGCCAAGATACTGGCCAATCGGCACGTACGTTACAACCTCCATGGCGCGAGCCTGAACTTTTTCGGCGAGGGCTTTTTGCTTAGCCAAATCCGTTTCACGTGCAAAGTCCTGGCGGAGCGCTTCAACTTCTGCGTCTGTCGGCCAGCCAAACCATGCCTTTTCAACACCACCACCGGACACGCCAATATTGGCGACTGGATTCAGCAAGTCGGGGGCGATCCAAGAGGTATGGAAAATGTTCCAACCGCCATCTTCAATGCTCTTCTTCTCAGCACGACGTGATGTTAGAGTGCTCCAGTCCATGGCCTGGACTTCCAGGTTGATCCCTGCCTTGCGTAACAGACTGGCAGTAACTTGGCTGGCAGCACTAAGCGTCTGGATGTCAGTGGGATGCATAAGGACAACTTTTTCACCGTTATAGCCAGCTTCTTTCAGTAATGCTTTAGCCTGTTCAATATCCTGCTTCATGACACGTTCTGAGCCAATGAAGGTTTCAAAAGGCGTGTCACAGAGAAACATTGCACCACAGGTCCTGAAAAGGTCGGGTGAGCCGACGATGGCTTGGAGATACATCTCTTGATCGACCAGCAATTGAACAGCATGTCGCGCTTTGACATTGTCAAACGGACGGTTAAGGTGATTGATTCGGAGCCAGCCCTGGTTACCGTAGTTATCGCTTAGTTCAGTCTTTACGCCGTCTGCCGCTTCCAGGATTTCATAGAGATCGGACTGCGGATCTTCGAAGTATTCTACTTCACCAGCTATCAGAGCATTCATGGCACTGTTCTGATCGGGTATATAGAGCCATTCGATACGATCGTAACCGGCAACCTTACCACCAGATGCGCCACTTGCAGGTTCGCTGCGTGGTACATAATCGGCAAATTTTTCATAGACAACTTTGGAGCCGGGAACCCATTCTGCTTCAACAAACTTAAACGGTCCGGAACCAATTAGCGGCATGGGCACTTGCTCGAAAGCATCGGTGGCTGCCTTTTCGGCTGGCATCATAAATGGTACGTTTGAGCTCATCTTGCCCAAGGCAGTGGTCAACAGACCCCATGGTTGAGTGAGTTTGATGGTGAATGTTTTTGCATCGACAGCATCCATGCTGTCGACAACGGCCATCAACTGCTGTCCCATACCATCGCGTTTGCCCCAGCGTGCGATAGAAGCAATACAGTCTGCTGATTCAACAGCGCTGCCATCGTGCCATTTGAGACCATCGCGTAAGGTGATGGTGTGGACTAGCCCGTCATCACTTACGGAGTGGGAACCGGCCATCTGTGGATGTACGTTAAACGTCTCATCCATCGCAAACAACGTATCGTAGATCATGTAGCCATGGTTGCGCGTGATATACGCGGTTGTCCAGATTGGGTCAGTGTTCTTAAGATCGGCATGGGGCACAATCTTGAGTACTGAACCCGCCTGCGCCGTGCCAATTGACAGTGCGGCTACTGCGAGCAGTCCTAATAGATACTTGGTGAGTTTCATCAGTTACATTCTCCTTTGGTTTATTACTACGGCACCAGTATAACCACACAAAGATATATCTAACAAGACAGGCTTAAATGGGCTTAACTATCTGATAAATGGAACGATTCATAGACCTACCGAGTACCAATAAATTGGGTACCTTAAGGCTATGGCGAGACTTTGATGACTGTCTTGCCCGTATTGTCGCCTCGTAGCAGCCCTAGGAATGCCGCTACTGCGTTGTCTAGACCTTCAGTAATATCTTCGCGATAACGAACATGTCCGCTTTTTAGCCAGCCTGACATGTCGGATAAGAAGGTACTTAGTCGATCA
>Ga0208129_1000007_pt1 | contig 90055 bp, 82 predicted proteins | sample ETNtaG_13_FD_185759 | JGI IMG/M metagenome (GOLD analysis project Ga0208129, IMG submission 185759) | Marine microbial and viral communities from oxygen minimum zone, Eastern Pacific Ocean - ETNP201306PF47B (SPAdes) (version 2) | ecosystem: Environmental > Aquatic > Marine > Oceanic ...
ACGCATAGTGTGAGGGCACTATAAAACAAGGCTAATTTAGTGGAGCAGGCTACTGAAAATCCTCGTGTCGGTGGTTCAATTCCACCCCTGGCCACCAATCAAAGCAACTACTATCGCTGAAAGTAGTAAAACAGATTTTCAATCGCCGGACGATGTCTATGTGCTGTAAAAGCGAGCGAGCTTACATGTCTTCGGGGTCAATACCGGGGACCTCTGTCAAACCCGCTAATTGTTTCCAGTTCACTGGATAGGCAGCGTAGAAGATCGTACATTCACCGTCCGCCTCGTAAGCAATATGGTTACCCTTCGGCACAAACATCATGTCACCCGGCCCGATCTCGTACGATTCTCCGTCACACGTTAGCCGAAAGTTACCTTCGTAGCAGAAAATGAGTTCGTCGCAAGGAATGTCGAACGGTACGGAGACTTTATTCAAAAAATTGATACCGCCCGCCATGGTACTTTCGCTGTTCTTGGCCGTTACCATTGGCTTGATGTACGTGCCACCCTCGGGCAGCGAATCCTTGCGGTGTTGGATGTCGGCACGTCTGTAAACGCTGGGTTTTGCCATGTTCAGTTCTCCGAAATAGGTCGTGATTAAAGCTGGTTCACCACGCGTGATTCGAATTGTCGAACCAAACTTTGAGCGGCGGCCGCGTGGACTGATTGTTAAGCGAGCTTATGCGTTTTTGGCCGCTTTCAGACTCGGCGTAATCGATCATACTAGGAGTGAGGATATCCGATAAAGTGCGTCACCAGAAAAACCTGGGTTGACCCCATCAATACTTGCACAGTCCGGACGTCACCATTCACGAATGATGATAGCAGAAATATCAAAAATCAATTGGATTCATGACTATAGAAGTACCAAGCTTTCTGATTACTATCCACAACACTCACGCCTCCTTAGTTAGTGCGTATGACTTGAGCTACTTTGTATGCACCGTTTCTGTCATTCTTATTTGGTCGCGTTAGTGGTGATCTCGTAACCAGCGAGATGGTTAACGCACCGGTCAATGTTGTGTCACTCTATTTCCCGCGCCGCGCCCTGAAATAAGCATTTTGTGTTCGACCCTTCGAATGATCACACCGCAAAGCCAAACACCGGAGTGCAAGATCTGGGTGGACGCCGATGCCTGCCCGAAGGTGATCAAGGAGATTCTCTACCGGGTTGCTGACCGGGTACCTGTCATGGTCATCTTGGTGGCCAACCAACCGCTACAAGTACCACGATCGCCCTATATCCATACCGTTCAGGTGCCATCCGGCTATGACGTCGCAGACCACCACATCGTGGAGAAATCAACCCCTGGTGACTTAGTAATCACAGCAGACATTCCTCTAGCCGCCGAAGTGATCGGTCAAGGATGCATGGCCCTGAACCCTCGGGGCGAACTCTATGACAAAGAAAACATTCGACAACGATTGAATATGCGGGATTTCTTCGATTCGCTGCGAAGCAGTGGCATACACACGGGGGGTCCATCGTCGATCAGTCAGTCCGACCGAACTGCATTTGCTAACCAGCTGGACCGGTTACTTAGCCGATTAATCCACAACAAATAGATAACCCCGTGACAATATCCAGTAAACCCTTGGGTGTTTCGGTGCTGGGCCAAATGATTACCACCCGGGTTCTGGCCGGCAAACCGTGCGACACCGATAATAGGCGTGTGCGGTCTTGAAATATGCTCTATCAATTTAAAAGGAAAAGTCCATGTCCGAAACGAATGTGTCTCAGTCCTACCAGGTAAATAGCCTGGAAGAACAGCAGGCGGCCTATGACCGGTGGGCCAAGGATTATGAGTCCGACTTATGTGCCATGGGCTACCGGATACCCGCGATGATTGCTGCTGTTTTCACACGATTCGTTGCATCGGGTACGGCACCGATTCTGGATGCCGGGTGCGGAGGCGGTATCCAGAGCGAAGCACTTGCTATGCTGGGCTATGGACCGATGACGGGTATCGATCTATCCGAAGGGATGCTCGACATTGCTCGCGATAAAGGGATCTATGCAGAACTGCATCAGATGACACTCGGTGAACAACTGGATTTTAGTGACGATACGTTTGCTGCTGTGTTATCCAGTGGAACGATCACGCCGAAGCATGCGCCGGCTCATAGTTTTGATGAACTGATTAGGGTAGCGATGCCGGGTGCACCGATTGTTTTCAGTTTGCGTGATGATCCTACTCAGGAGCCCGCTTACCCAGAAGCACTGTCGCGACTGACGGCAGCAGGCGCCTGGCGTGAGACCTTTGTGACGGAAAGTTTTAAAGGTATGCCTTACGGGGAGCCCGAGATTTCCCATCGAGTTCATGTCTACGAGGTAAGTTGAGCAGGCTTTCGACTGGGAGCGGGAAAGCACGATGCTGGACCGGTTGCTTGCGTGCTATGGCCTCGATGAGACACTGTCTGCGCGGACATAACGCGTTCAGTACTGTAGATCGTTCGCACCTGGGGCAGACTATTGATTGAAGTCGGCCCGCAAAAGGCCCTATGCTTAACACTTGTTCACCGTTTTATGCCAGGAGGACAGTGCTTTGACCCACGATACTGTCAGCTACGAATCCCGCGACCGGGTCGCGATCATCACGATCAACCGTCCCGAAAAAATGAACGCGATCAGTCCAGCTGTCGGAGAGGCGCTGCGCAGTGCTCTCCAGCGGCTCAACGACAGTGACGATGGCGCCGGCATTATCACGGGGGCCGGCGAACGTGCCTTCTCGGCCGGCGCAGACCTCGAAGACTCAACTGAGATGTACCCCTTTATCCCGGGTGTGGGAATCACGGTCGACAAACCGATTGTGGCTGCGGTCAACGGGCCGTGCATCGGTGGCGCGCTGGTGCTCGTTCAGTTCTGCGACCTTGCCGTGATGGTCGAGGACGCTTGGTTCAGCTATCCAGAAGCAAAGATCGGCTTCACCGGCGGACTCATCACCTCACTCGCTGCCCGGATACCGCACAAGATCGCTATGGAACTGATTCTGGTCGGTGATCAGATGAGTGCGCAGCGGGCCTACGAGGTGGGCCTGGTCAACCGCGTGGTTCCGCGCGAGCAACTGATGGAGACGGCGATGGAATTTGCCGGCAAACTCGCTGCGAACGCTCCCCTGGTAATGCAGACACTCAAGCAGTTCGTTGACAGGACCTTGCCGCGCGGACCCAGTGAGATGGCGGCCTACACCCGACAGATGACCGAACGGACTTACAACAGCGAGGATCTTCAAGAAGGCCTGTCCGCGTTCGCCGACAAGCGCACGCCCGATTTCAAAGGTCGATGACAGGCAGTCGCGCACCCCGTCTGTCGGTTGCGACGATCCTCAATCCCCGCTCGGTGGCGGTGGTGGGGGCGTCGGAAGACCTGCGAAAGTTCGGATCACGGGTGTTGAAAAACACGATTCATGGTGGATTCGCAGGCAGGATCATTCCGGTCAATCCCAGACGTGAGCACATCTTCGGCCTGCCGGCTGTTGCGTCTGTCGATCGGCTCGCCAATCCTGTCGACGTGGCGGTCATTGCGGTACCGCGCACAGCCGTCCGCGATACCATCACTCAGTGTGCCGCCATAGGGGTCGGCTGCTGCGTAATCATCACCGCGGGGTTCAGTGAGATCGATGCAGCCGGTGCTGACCTGCAGGAGGAACTGGTACAGATCGCCCGGCGAGCCGGCATGCGACTGATCGGTCCCAACTGCCTGGGCCTGCTCAACACCCACGCCGGCTTGCTGCTCAACTCCTCTCCCGCCATGACGGTAACGCCATTTCACACTGGCGCTATCGCCCACCTGTCGCAGAGCGGTGCGCTGATGGCGACCACTTACAACCGCGGCGTGGAAGACCAGGCCCGCTTCAGCACGGCTGTGTCGCTGGGTAACCAGGCTGATCTGGAGCTCTGCGACTTTATAGAATACCTGGCCGGCGATTCCCACACCCGGGTGATCACTTTGTACGTCGAGGGTTTCAAAGACCCACAAAGGTTCGTCGAAGCCGTGCGTCGCTGCCGCTCGGCCGGCAAGCCCGTATTGATGGTCAAGGCGGGCACCACGGAAGTGGGGGCACGGGTCACGCGCAGCCACACGGCCAGCCTGGCTTCTACGCAGCGGGTACTGGAAGCTGTCTGCCGCGAAGAAGGCGTGCTGCTCCTCGATGACATGCGAGGCATGATGCAGTCCGCCGAGGTTTTTGCCCGGTTCGGCGTGCCGGCGGGTGACGGTATCTGCGTGATCTCGGGTTCCGGCGGTGCAGGTGCGCTTTGTGCAGACCGACTGGCTGAACGCAGCCTGCGACTTGCGAGTTTCAGCATCGACACCCGCGAGAAACTGGAAACGCTGTTTGAGCCCTCGCAACTCGGTAATCCTCTGGACATGGGCGCCCTGCGGGAGAAGAGCTTTACCCATGTCGGCGATGGTGGGCTGGCGATTGCCGCAGCTGATCCCGACGTGAGTGCCGTGCTGGTACCAATCACTACCGGCCCGATGCTGGGTGAGTTCGCCCGGGCTATGGTCGAGTCCATCAGGGCTACCGGTAAACCGGCACTGTTTGTCGTGATCCAGGGTTCAGCCGATGATGGTGCCCGCGAGATTCTCAAGCAGGAGGGCATGCTGGTTTTTGAGACCCTGGACGAGGCGTTCAGAGTGCTCGAATGCTGGATGGCAGCGAGCATGTTTCCCGCTGCAGTAGGCTTGCCGGAACGTCCGCCCGGCCTGCCTGAAAAGCCCGTGAACCACGAACTGCCGCTGCTGCCCACCGAACACGAAGTCAAGACACTGGTGGCACGATACGGTATCGCGACCGTGCACGAGCAGCTCGCTGGAAACGCTGACGATGCGGCCGCTGCTGCCCGGAAGGTCGGCTATCCGGTCGCCCTGAAAGCCAGTTGCCGCAGTCTGGTTCACAAGAGCGACGTCGGCGGCGTTTTCCTGAATCTGGAAGACGAACAGGCACTGCGCGCGGCGTGGGACCAGATCACCCAGCGCCTCGGTCCGGATCTCGAATCGTGCCTGATCTGCCGGATGGAGCCCGCGGATGCCGAGATGATCCTCGGGATCAGTCACGACCCCGAGTTTGGGCCTATGGTGTTGTTCGGTCTCGGTGGCCTGGTCGCTGAGATTGTTGACGATGTGGTCCTGACTCCTGCGCCGGTTGACCCGCAGCGGGTTCTGGCCCTGCTGCAGACATTAAAACTGTGGCCACTGCTTAATGGCGCTCGAGGCCGGCAGAAGCTCGACACGGACGCAGTCTGCAACATGATCAGCCGGCTCAGTTGGCTCGGCGACGATCTTCGTGACATGTTGCTGGAACTCGACTTGAATCCCGTTATGGTCAGACGCCAAGGTGAAGGGGCAGTCGCCGTGGATGCCCGCGCCACACTGAAGACGGCGTCACAGAACATAAATACAGGTTTATCATCAGCAAGATCGGACTGAAACAGCTGTAGAAAAACCTCGTTTGCCAAACCAGATAAAGCTGATGACATCTAGACCCATCAAAGAAAAAGTAGCCGTCCACATAAAAAACAATCGTGCCGGAGAATTGGTCTTCAGGACCACTGCCGATCGTTTGGCACGTGCCCGCCAACGCCATCCTGAAGTTTCTTCCAGAATCGATGTATGCCTCGACTGGGACCTGGACAATTTTGATCGATCGATGGACCGGGCAGAAGTCATGATGACCTGGGATCTGCCGACTGACGGCCTTCAGCAGCGGGCGCCTCGGCTGAAATGGATTCATGTTATCGGAGCAGGCGTGGAACACCTCGCGCCATTTGATTGGTTACCGCCTGGAATGACAGTTACCCGTAATTCAGGCATTCATCTTGAAAAAACCCGGGAGTATGTGGGCATGGGGTTGCAGATGTTGAATTACCACGTCCCAAAGTTTACGAGCGATCAGCGCCGTCGTGACTGGAAGCCTGTTTACAGCACGCCCATTAAAGGGAAAACCGTTACCGTTGTCGGTGTAGGGAAAATGGGTGAGGCCTCAGCACAGGTTGCGAAGTCCATGGGCCTGCGGGTGCGCGGCGTTCGGAGAACTGGACGACCATCTCGGTACGTCCATGCGATGTACACGCCTGAAGATCTTGACGCTGCATTGGACGATGCTGATTTTGTCATCCTCAACATGCCGCTCACCCCTGAAACACAGAACTTGATCGGGGAAAAACAATTCGCAGCACTGCGACCCGGCGCAGGACTGATCAATCTGGCCCGTGGCGGTGTGCTTGACCACGCAGCACTGGTGTCTGCACTCGATCGTGGCATTCTTGGCGGGGCTATACTGGATGTGACGACGCCGGAACCACTGCCGCCAGATTCGAAACTCTGGCATACCCCGAATCTCATCATTACGCCACATGTCTCATCCGACGACGATGCGAGCTATACAGATCTGACGTTGGACCTGCTGTTTAGGAACCTGGGCAGGTATCTCGAAGGCCGTCCACTCATCAATAGAGTGCGGCCGAAACTGGGGTATTGAATACTTGTTTGCCTGCTCTTTGATCGCACAATGAAAATTCCAGATGTTCGGGTACGATCCACCCTCTGATTACCAACGTATTTTTGATCGGCTAACTGACTATGCGGGTGATGACAACAATTCCACAGCACGATCTCCACCGGATTCCTAAAGCGGTACGGGAGATCGAAGCGAACGGATATGACGGTGTCAGCACGCTGGAAAACCGTCATGATCCCTTTTTGCCTTTGGGTATTGCTGCAGTTAACAGCCAGAAACTGGAACTGTCGACTGGCATCGCCATTGCATTTTCACGCAGTCCCATGGTTGTCGCCAATATTGGCTGGGACCTGCAAGCCGCATCGGGGGGTCGTTTTGTACTGGGCCTTGGCAGTCAGGTCAAGGGTCATAACGAGCGTCGCTTCAGTGTTCCGTGGTCCCCGCCCGCGCCTCGACTGCGCGAATATGCGCATGCGCTACGCGCCATCTGGTCTACCTGGAAAATGGGAGAACCACTGAACTTCGAAGGGCAGCATTACCGTTTTACCCTGATGACACCAAATTTCACGCCAGAACCAATGAATAGTCCGGCGCCGCCGATTACGGTTGCGGCAGTCGGCCCTGCGATGATGAAAGTGGCTGGGCAGGCCTATGACGGTGTACGCCTCCATCCCTTTTGTACCCGACGGTATCTGGAAGATACTGTGATACCGATTCTTGACAACGCCCTGGCAAGTGTTGGGCGTCAGCGAAACAATTTCGAGATTTCAGGGGGTGGTTTCATCGCCACGGGAGCAGATGACGAGGCGGTGGCCAAGATGTTTGAGTGGGTGCGTATACGTATAGGGTTTTACGGTTCGACCCGAGCGTACTGGCCAGTTCTTCAAGCGCATGGACTGGAAGAGTTGGGCTTGAAGTTGAACCAGATGTCTAGAAACAACCAATGGGATCAGATGGCCCAAGAAGTGACTGATGACGTTGTGCATTTGTTTACCGCTGTGGGACGTCACGACGAGATTGCCAATGCGATTAGAGGACGTTTCGGCGGAATCTCAGATGCTATTTACGACAGTGCATCATCAGAGTTGCGTGGTGGACTGCCGGCCGACGTTATTCAGGACATTCAATGTATTCCATCATCCTTTACGGGTTTCGCCGACTAAAAAGATACTGGTAGCGGGGTACGAACAACCGGTCACTGAGTTTTTTGGGTACTCCAGCAATCAAGAATCGCGTGCGCATCTTCGCCTGAGCCCATGTCCTGATCATGATCTGGCCGTTTTGCCGTCAGTTCAATGACGTAGCCGTTGGGATCCCGAAAATAGATCGAGTCGATAAATCCGTGATCGGAAATTCCCCGTGTCTCGATCCCGTTTTCGATGCCTTTGTCCATCATCTCCTGCAGCCGGTCGTGTTCAACCTCAAGCGCAATGTGTAAATCAAAGTCGCGCTGGTCTTTAAACTCAAACGGTGTCTGCGGGTCGTCAAAAAAGGCAAGAAACGACCCGTCTCTCATCTGGTAGAACGTGTGCAGTACCTGAGTACCGCGGCCGGTCATGGTGGTGCCGATCTCCAGTGAATGAACCAGGGGCAGGCCCAGAAAATCCTCGTAGAAACAGCGGGTTTCTTCCGAATCCCGGCAGCGATAAGCATTGTGATGAAGGCCCTTGATCATGGCGTGTGTCCCGTGGTGTTCGTTACGGTTGTGTTGTAATTATTCAGTCTAGCAGGTTGTCAGCACGCACCCGTTCACGCTCAGGCGCGAGATGTACTGGTGTGACCCGCCCGCACAGTTCACGGGTACGGTGAGCACAGCCGATCATACCGGGTTGTTCTGCGAACAACACGATCAGCAGCAATCAGGAGCATGCATTTAAGGCTGAAGGGACTGAGAAAGTTTGGCATAACAGCGAAGGCGTCAGTTGCCGGTAACTTACGAACCGATGCTTCGGGTTCGGCGGGGATCGTTCAGAAGATCGATCGGGTAGACCCTATGGTTGATGAGGGAGCGCAGAAACGATGGATCTGAAGCGACTGTCATGGTGTCAGTTCTACGTTACGTTGAAAGCACCTCAGGAGATGGCTTACCAACAGCTGTCTGGATCATCTCCAGTCGCACTTTCCTCGCCGAGGTGAGTCAGTGTTAGTTTTTTGCAGTCGGTGTCATCGGCTTGTTCATTCTGTGGGGTTGCGGTTAATGTGAAGGCCGATTCGTCAAGTTTGTTGGCGGCGACCACGTAGAACCCTTGGTCAGAGGTTTCACTGACCATACCGCCATTGACCACGCTGCAGCTGTTGTCGTTGTATTTGGAAAACTGGGTGTAGCAGCGCTCCAGCTCCTGGGCAACTTGCATCAGAGTTGCTTGCCCGTCGGCCCGACGGGAGCGGGTGACATAGTCTGAATACATCGGGATTGCGATTGCTGCGAGTATGCCAATGATGGCGACTGCAACCAGTAGTTCAATCAGGCTGAAGCCCTGGGATCTATTAGGAATCTGATGCATGGGTTGTTCGAACCGGTATGAAAATGTTGGTTTGATTTTACGCGACTAAATAGCAAAATAGGCTCCCGGAATTAACCGTTGGCCAGTCTAGACGTCCGTCGGTGATTTTCTGAACCATTGAGACCGTCCTGGTTTAGCCTGTCGCGTCGTTATATAGTTTGCGATATGCCTCACCTTGTGGTGTCTGATCAATCGCTGCATCCCGCCTTACGACTTGTCGTTTCATGATCGCGTAGTAGTAGGCTTTTGTTCTCGGTCTTTTTGCTGTTTCTCGGTTACTTTTTGCCCAGTTGTATCGCTCTTGATGGTACACGGCCAAACTCAGGAATTTATCGTTACCGGGCCATTTCCGGTTCACAAGAAGGCCGCGTACTCGCTTACGACACGACCCCGGGGCAGAACGATCACATTTGGGTAGCTTATTCGCCCCATTTCTTCTTTTTGAAAATTTGATGTCGTTGTCGATGAGTAAGGCATCAAGTTGTGATTTTGCCAGATCCTTTTTGGCTTGTGCCAATTTGACAGCATTTTCAGCAGCAAGCCGTTCGGCCTCTGCAGTCGCTTCGGCTGCTTGCTTTTCCTTGGCAATCCGGCGTGCTTCCGCGAAGTCGGCATCGATCGTTGCCTTGTCTAGCAAGGCTTCCTTGGTTGCGATGGCTGGATCGCTTAGGCTGCTGGATCCAGTTGACGTAACCGTCGTACAGCTGCTGGGCCGTTGTGAAGCTTGAATATCACTCTCACAGTTGTAGCTGATCGCACCATCTGTGACGCTGGCCTTTAACTCAAGGAACTTGCCGGCATGGTGCCCGGAATTGAACGTCGCTCTGATGGTTCCGTCGCCATCATCGGATGCGGCTACAGTCTCGACGTAGTCGCCGAAGATATGGTCTGTCGGCTCGGCACCGATTGTGGCATTCGAATCGCCAGTCCCCCCGTCTGGGAACGAGCCGTGGGTGTTGTAGTACTCGGCGAGTGCCGTCTTCAATCCGCCTGCCAGGACCAGGCCTTCAGTCGCCTGTGCTCTGGCGGTGTAGTTCTGGTACTGCGGTATACCGATCGCTGCCAGTATTCCGATGATCGCCACCACGATCATCAGTTCAATCAAAGTAAAGCCTTTGTATGTTACGTACTTAATAGTCATGGGGCGCTGGTTGGTGCGAGCGAGAATAGGATAAATGTTACGTTATTGCGAGGGGAATAACTGCTCCCAGGACAAACGTCCTACCGGCCCGCTGTCGGTAACCGGTGCCAGTGCCGTGTCTTTGGGTTGTTCGCCTTCTTTGCTGCCGCGAGTGAAGAGCTTATCGCCAACAATGGCCGGTCCGCCGGGAAGGCCCTCATCATCCTCCACTTTTGTTCCGCTGTGCCCGACATCGGTTTTCTCACTGTCTCCCGCCAGGGTCACTTCACTCGTATCTTCGTTATTGAAGAGCCCGTCATCGTTTTGATCGACCACTGGGCTCATGGAGCTGCCGCCATTTTCTATCCGTACCGACATCATCCAGCCGGTGCCGCCATACTCGCAGGGGTCTTCAGTTGGTATGACGGTATTGAAGAAGATCATGTCACCGCGAGCTACTGCATCAGAGACCACCCGCTCGCCGATAGGGTTGGTATCTGTCAGCAGATCGATATACCAGCCGTATTCACTCCCCTTGTAGTTGACCTCCAGCGAAGGATTGGTGATGCGAGTATTCTCGTCTTCAAAAACAAACTCCTGGGCGACAAGGTCCAATGAGTGTGTCAGGTTGGTGTCGCCGCGATCCCATATGCCGTAAAAAGTCTGCACGGCCGTATCAGATTTATCGTCTTCAGTGTTGAGCCGACCGGTACCGAACAGGACCATCACGTTGGGCGCATTGGTGGCATCGCTGCTGACGGTCGGATGGCGAACCACCGTTGGTTTGACGGTGATCGGTTGTGGGTCGTCTCGAGTGTTCTCGAAAAGAGGGTCACCGCCGTTTGCCACTTCCCAGTTGTCCGGGTTTTCGCTGCTGAGATCAAATACCCACAGATTTCCTTCGGTATCACCGGCGTAAGCACGATCCCCATCACCATCGCCGTCGGTATCGATGACGGTGGGTGATGACAGTCCACCAGAGCCGAAGTCGGTAGGGATTTCTATGTAATCAACATCACCCAAATCCCCCGACCAGTCACTGTCTTCATCTATGCCGCCTTCCAAGTAAAGAATCAGCAGTGTTGGGTCATCTAGCCCAGGCGCATCACCGTTGCCGGTGATAGCTGCCCATCGTTCATCATTGAGCAAGGCAATAGTCGGTCGGCTGTAGGTATAACCCAGGTTTTCGTAAGAATCCTTGGTAAATTCCCACAGGACAACATCTTTGGCAGTGGTGTCACTGGCGTTAAATGTTTCAGGATCCGTGATATCAAGAGCAAACAGACCTGAACCACCACCACCTTCCGTGCCCACCAGAACGGTGCGCCAGCTTTCCTCACCCAAAGGGGTCGTTTTGATGAAGGCGTCACTCACCACCGGTGTGCCGTCTACATAGGGCAGATGGTCATAGTCATCGTCGGTCAGAAAATGATAGCCGGCCTTATCGCCGGCTTCATATAGATCACCTGGAAAGTACCGCAGGACTTCGTTTCCAGTTTCCGCATGGAAGCCGTGAAGTGCACCGTCGTTGGCGCCCACGTAGACCATGGGGGGGCGGCTTTGTTTGGCCGTGGAAAAATCCGAGTACCGTGTGGCTTCCCCGTAGTCGAATGCGCCAGTGTCCGGCCAGGCCAGATTGGGCACACCCACATAGACAGGCCGTGAGCGAAATATGTCACCAAGCAGCCTGTTGCGAGATCTGAAAGGGCCAGCGGGCTGTTCATTGCTTCTGTCTCCACGCAGATAATCGAGGCGTTCCGAGCCTTTGTTGTCGCTGGCGTTAAGGTCATCTTGTTGTGCCGTGTCGAGCTCAGACCACTCGAATTTTTGACCCTTGCTCGTCGCTATCGCGTGATCGTTGTAACTCGTCCAATCAGTAGTGGCTGACAGATTCTTGCTCTCGAGAATTTCAGCTGCGCTCCACTTCTGGTCCCCTAAGGAGCCATCATCTTCGAGCTCATAGGCCACCAGATCACCGGACCAGTCGTCAAAGTCGGACTGTCCCTGGAAGACCAGCGTATCGGAACCAAGAGACCTGGAGCTGAATGAAACGGCTGCAGGTACGCCCACGGGCGCAGTATTTCCGCTGGGACACTCGTCTCCACAATTCTCCGGTTTTTCGAATTCGGGTTGCTTGAAGGTGACGGCTGAACTCGGGAAGACGTTTTCGAAACCGTTATAGATTATCCGGCCCCCGGATTTGAAATCCACTCTTCCCGAGCCCGTGCCCCCGCGCCGAATTTCTTTTAGAATGCTGTCATCAATGATCAGCGTATCATTGCCACCTCCGCCGTCTACAGACGAATTCTTGGCTTTTCCCCAACCCTTGATATAAACAATGTCATTTCCGCCACCACCGTTTATGCTTTCGACATTTTTGTCGTCTGAACCGTCAATCCGGATGTAGTCGCCAGCGTTTGTGCCGTTTATCCCTCGCCCATTCTCTTCCGCGAAGGTGTGAATATTATTGAGTGCGTTTGCTCCCTCCGGTATAGCAAATCCATATTTATCTAACAGATATTTATTGACATCATAAAATTCGCAGTCATCAAGGTTGCGACTGTAGAGAACGACCTCGGCGATATAGCTATTGTTGTATACATTTCTAGTCTTATTCAGATTGATTGCGTAAGCGTCGAACTCTCTACCTTTGTTACCACCGTGGGCGCTGTCGGTGGTATTGTTTTTTTTGCCGTTGGTGTAGGTCGCCCTTTCATCCTCGTTTCTAACTGCGTAGATTCTTAGGACCCGATCTCTGGTTGTGAATTTTGTGCTGCTAGTGGCACTACTGCCAATCCATGTCCAGACAAATTCTCGCTCGTGGGACCTTTTTCCATACCCTATCTGAAAATTATCACCGTATTTACCGTTGGAAAAATAAGATTGTCTTTTACTCGGTGCGGGATCTAACTGTCGGACGACCATAAACAACGTGTAGTCGCCTTTCCAACTTTCACCGGACGTGAGAAATCTGACCAGTGCATCTTGTTGGCTTTTTTTGAATTCGAGTACCGGTTGTCCGTAAAACTTGTTCTCTAAATATGTTGGAGAACCATATTTTTTCGAGGGCTTTTTAACGTTGCTGTTGTTACCGGACCGATCTTCCCAGCATTTGACATCTTGTCCGGAAGCCGAAATCGGACCTGTACAATCCTCTTTGCTGAATAGATAGTTTTTGTCGGCATCCAACCACAACTTGATACCTTCATCAACGTCCGCAGGGCCGTCTAAAGCACAAGTGTTCGAGTAGGTGCCAAGGCCAACTATCGTTAGTAGAAAAAGAATCCCCAACCGTTGGACACATGACATTCTTCGGTGTATGTGTTTATGGTGGCACTCACGAGTAGCGTCAGTGACCACATGACTCCCTGGCAACAGTATCCCGCTAAAAACAAGCACATAATCGTACAATTTTATTCGGTATGGCATTGCGACTAAAACACCTTGGAATAATGACTGCGCAGCAATGTTGTCCTGTTGTTAGTACCGCCAGTGCCACGGACCGTCACGCGAAAGACGGTGGGTCGAGGGGCGTCGTCATCGTCGCCGTAGCCGGTGATTGTTAGATTGCTCCTCCCGATTTTTTTCAGTTTTTTGATCATGTAGCGCGGGCTTAATGTGACCCCTTGTAATGCCTCATCTTCATCGGCGAACATTGCCTTTGAATTCGTATCGTTCCAGTCGATGGTAAAAAGATTTTTCGGTTCATCTTCTGTTTGGCTGTAGATTTCATCTTCCAGTGTATTGGAATCGAAAACCGATTCGAGAGTTTGTGCCTCGATAAAACTTTCCGCTGCGCGCAAAGCAGTTTCAGCCGCCTGGAAAGATAGGTTCATATCGCGCGTAGCACCGGCCATTTTTTCTTCCAGGCGGGTTGTTTTCATCAGCGCCATCGACAGGATCGTCAGCATGACCAATATGACCAGCCCGACCACCAGGACCCAGCCCCGCTGATTATCCGGATAATTCAGATTCCTGTGGATCGATGACATGGTCAATCTATCCGGTTTTATTGCGCAAGGTGATGGTGGTCGTAAACACTTTCCGCAGCCGTTTATCAGTGGGCGTGATTGCGACAGGATCGACAAAATAATAAGGAGATGGTTCTGTTGTGAGATTGTCATTTAGCGATCTCGCCAGCAAGAAGATCCGCAAGCTCACTACGCGGTCCATGTCCAGACCGGAAGCATCGGAATCCACATAACGATTGGCTGTTCCATCACCGTTTGTTCCTTCATCGTCCGCATCGGTGTCCTCGCCAAACAATACCTGTATGTTCTCGATGCCCTCCACGAGTTCGTCGCCATCGTCTTTGCAGGTCTCGCTGGATGCAGGATTGGTTAACCGGCGTAAAGAAGGTTGCTCAGGATCAGCACCCGGTGCGATGCAGTAAGTGGTCTGTCGTACAGGATATAACCTCGACCCAGCGGCGTAGGCTTTACTGAGCTCCGCCGAGGTGTTGGCGTCGCTGCCGTCGATCTCATGTTCCAGTGGCGGGCTGGGGGAACCGCTCGGGTCCGATGTCAACTGAAAAATATCGGCCGTTTCACAATCGCTGATGAGCAACGCGTCGTCTTTTTCCAAATTTCCGGTGCGACTGATTGATATGGCACTGTCGGGCGATGTCATGTTACTGCTCACAGTTGCCACACTGTTCCCAGCTCCATAAAAGGTGATGCTGTCAGCATCGCTGTTAGTTCCGGTGACGTGTCCTACTTGAACGTCGATATAACTATTGCTGTTCGCATCGATCAAGTTGCCCAGGCCTGCTTCGTGATTACAGCCCCAGAACCCCGCCACCCGTGCATCGCGGCGGATGAATTCCGTTGCGAAGCGCCCATTTTCCTGAATGCGGGCGAGGCCTTCATTGAACCGGTAGAGTCGACTGCTGTCGACGTAGACTTTCAGCATAGCGCCGGTCGCCAGCAGCCCGATCACCAGCGCAATCATGAGCTCGATCAGTGTAATGCCCTGTTGTACTTGAGGGTGTGGGCGGTGCGGAGGATGTTTTTTGTTTGTGAGCATCATGGCTGTAGCTCGAAGATAAAGCTGTCAGCTTCAGTTCCAGGATCGCGGTCGTCGTTCCAGGCGATCGTGATGGTGTATATGCCGGAGTCACTGGATTTAAGGCTGACCGTACCTACACCTTCTGGTAACAGCCGCGCGTTGTCGGTGTTCCACTGCCAGCTATCATATTGGGCTATCTGTTCTGGTGTACAACCACTCTCGATGCAGCCCGGATCAGTATCGCTCTCACTGAAACACGCCGAGTCGGTACCGCTGTCACCGAGACCGTCGTAACACCCCGAATCCAGCCCCAGACGATTGGCCCGCATTCGATCGGCCATGTCATAGGCCTGGTTAGTGGCGTAGGAGCGGTGCAGGGCGCTGGTGTTGTATTTGAGCCCACTCGCCATCAGTGCCGCCAGCGCCAACAAGCCAAAAGAAAAAACGGCCAAAGCGATCATCACTTCAATCAGACTCAGACCTTTCTGCCGCAGTGGAGTCATGATTCTGGTATACAACCGCCTACATCGAGTGAATCATCAGTGGCGATCAGGTTTCGGCTGCGGCCGGTCGGCAGCACTTCGATGGCACGAGCATCGCTTCCCCAACCGCGTTGGTCACACAACACAAATGCGCCCCGTTGTTTTTCCCCACTGGGTTTCTGTGTACTCCCGTCATAAAGAAAGAGGACGCTATATCGAATATTACCGTCGCCGCGCAAGGTGGTTTTGCTACCATCCAATTCACCATGCACCTCCAGCAACTCGTCGATCACACATTCTGGATCACCGTATATATCATTGTTTTTGTCAACAAATAGTATCCAGCCATCTTCCCATTTCTTACCGCCGCATTCGCAACTATCATTCGTGGCAACGCCTGCGCAGGCTACCACGCGGGTACCGCGTGTGATGGCTTCCGTGCGGGCAAATGCCAGTGACGAGGTCAGCGCAGTCGCCTGTGACCGAATGCGATTGTTCAGCACAAAATTCTGCAGAGACGGTGCGGCAATTACAGCGATGATTGCGAGGATCGCCAACGTGACCAGCAGTTCTATCAGGGTAAAGCCCCGAGAGCGGTTGTATGATCTCGTTAATTGATGGTTTCCCATGGGAACGCGTGAGCGGTTGTCCTTTTCAATTGCCCTGATGCCATTTTCTAGGCACATACGGGGCATTGTAAACAAGGCCATGGGCTTCATTGAGTCTGGCGCTGTCTATATGTCCGGTTGAGTGATGGCACAATAGCGTATCCAGCGGTACTGCGGGAGTTCAGAGAGAACATGAAAGTCAGTGTGGTCATCCCGGTTTTTAACGAGCACGGCACTTTGCCAGAGATTGTGGCCAAGGTCCGGGCTGTCGATGTGGATAAAGAGATCATTCTGGTCGATGACTGTTCGACAGATGGCAGTCGGTCACTGGTCGAGACACTTTCACGCGACGACGATATTGTCGGCATTTATCACGAGACCAACCGGGGTAAAGGTGCGGCACTGAGAAGTGGTTTTAAGCAGGCCCGCGGTGATGTGGTCCTGGTACAGGACGCCGATCTCGAATATGACCCGCGTGATTACATGAAACTGCTGGAACCGATCGAGAGCAGTCGTGCAGATGTCGTCTACGGCTCGCGCTTTGCTGGTGGGGAGTCACACCGGGTACTCTATTTCTGGCATTCCGTGGGTAACCGGGTGCTGACTCAGCTGTCTAACATGTTCAGCAACCTGAATCTGACCGACATGGAGGTCTGCTACAAGGCGTTTCGCCGGGAGATCATCCAGGACCTGCCGTTGCGTGAGGACCGTTTTGGTTTTGAGCCGGAGGTTACCGCCCGTCTTGCGCGTTACCGAAAATCGGACGGCAGCCGACTGCGGATATTTGAAGTCGGCATCTCCTATGCCGGACGCACCTACGAAGAAGGCAAAAAGATCGGCTGGCGCGACGGCTTCAGAGCGCTGTGGTGTATTGTCCGCTATAACCTTGGTCCGTGATCGCAGCCCGACGCTTACTCAGTTCATGATCTTCCAGCTGCCGTCTGCCTGACGGCAGGCCGTGCCGTAACCCTGGTGAGTCTCACCACCAACGACAATCTCCGTGGTGAATTCTCGGCAGGGCGTGCCGTCCGAGGCGACCACGGTTTTAGTCGGGGAGGTGCTGCCGCTGTGGCCAGTGTTCGGATTGTTCCAGGTCGACGTGGCCCCGTCCGTTGTACTCTCCAGTGAATCCTGCAGGTTCTCTCCGGCAAGCAGCCGGTCTTTTTCATCCAGTTGTGCGCCGATCTGGTCACCGGCCACTGCACCAAAAGCAGCCCCCAGCATAACGGCAAGGTTCTTGTGTTTGTGGCCCTTGCCCAGGCCATAACCCAGCGCGGCGCCCAACAGGGCACCGGCCGCAGCACCAGATTGCTGTTTATTGATGGTGGTTGAACAACCGCCGAGCAGCAGGCTAGCGCTGATAATTCCGATAACGAGACCGTTTGTTTTCATGTTGATGCTCCGGTGAAAGGGCTTTTTTCTGTATAGCGGCTCTGGCAGGGCCAGGCGAATCCTGCCGATTCGGCCACACAATTACGCACATGCATGTGCCTATTTTACAGTGTTCGGGGTCATTGGAATATGGCAAATCCCTGTGTTTTTTGAGAGCCTACCGGCGCTGGTGACCGCACAGTGAGCCAAGGCCTTAGGGTCGTAGCTGCTGGCGCAGCCAGCCACCCAGTTCAGCGCGCTCGCTGTCCGTCATGCCGGTGGCGTTGCCAAGCGGCATGGCCTTGCTCAGCACGGCTTGTGCCATCACCCGCTCAGCCGCCAGGATGACTGTTTCTCGGGTGTCGAGTATCAGCCCCGCGGGCGGGCTCTTAAATCCACTGTGACTGGGCGTTGCGGCATGACAGGCAACGCAATGCATCTGGATGAGGGTCAGGGCGCGTTCATCGGAGACCGTTTCAGTCAGGGGGGTCGTGTGTCGTGTCGACAGGAATATCACGAGCGCGATGCCAAGCAGAGCAGCCAAGGGCCACTGCCACAACAGGGAAGAACCACGGGCGCCGGTGTGCCAGGTGTTGAAAAAATGCCGGACCACACCGCCAATCAGCAGAATGAGTGCGATCACCAGCCATCCCCAGGTGGCCTGGCCCGCAAACAGAAGGGGGTAATGGGCCCCGACCATCAACAACAGTACCGGCAGGGTCAGGTAATTGTTGTGCAGCGACCGTTGTTTGGCTTGCTGTCCGAGTCGGGCTGCCGGCTGCCGGCCTGCTTTAAGGTCAGCAACCACTTGTTTCTGGTTGGGGATAATGATGAAGAAAACGTTGGCCGACATGATGGTGCCGATGACCGCGCCAACGTGTAAGAACGCTGCCCGGTCACTGAAAAGCTGATTTAGACCCCAACCGATCAGTACGATCAGAACAAATACCGACAGGGCGAGCGGGGCTGTGTGCCTGCCTATCGGTAATCGGCAGAGCAGATCGTAAACCAGCCAGCCGCCGGCGAGGAAGGCGAGACTGGCAATTATCGCAACTGGTACCGAGACATCTGCACGTTGTGTATCGATGAGGTAAGTTTCTGCGCCGAAGTAATACATGACTGCCATCAGTGCAAAGCCCGATAGCCAGGTGAAATAAGCCTCGTACTTGAACCAGTGCAGCTCTTCAGGCAACTGTTCGGGTGCCACCATGTATTTCTGTACGTGGTAGAAACCGCCGCCGTGGACACTCCAGGACTCGCCGTCGACACCGGGTGCCAATTGCTGGCGACGGCGCAGGCTCTGGTCCAGCCAGATAAAATAGAATGAGGTACCAATCCAGGCGATACCCGTGGCCAGGTGTAACCAGCGGATTAAAAGTCCAGCCCAATCCTGCCAGGCGATTTCCATGGTTGATCTGCTCCGGGTCGGTGGGTTGCCTGGGCACGCAGAGGATGTTCTAGAATGGGACTGTAGAACAACACTCGACGGCATGCAAAGCACAACAGCATGTCCGTCATTCGAAGAACGACAGTATAGGGATCACTCTGAGTATGAACGGTAAACTGATCGCGTTTTTCCCGGAGGCGGCCTTTGGGCCCGCGCTCAACTCGGTCGGTATCGCGCAGGCCTGTGAAAAACTGGGGCACAAAGCTGTGTTTCTAACCGATCCGGGAATGGCGGGTGTATACCAGGGCTACGGTTATGATGAACACCTGGTCAACATGTCCGAGCCAATGCCGCCGGAAGAAATGGCCAAGTATTGGTCGGATTTTATCAACGGCCATATTCCAAATTTTGATCTTTCACCTTTCGAGCAGATCGATAACTACGTGAAAGAGTGCTGGGAAGCTATTGTTGATACGTCGATCTGGGCGGAGAAGGAACTGCCGGATATTCTTGAGACACTCAAGCCCGACATGGTCTGTGTGGATAATGTGATCCTTTTCCCGGCGATCAAGCGCTACGCACAGGCACACGACAAACCCTGGGTGCGTATCATCTCGTGCTCGGAAAACGAGATTCCCGATCCGGATATACCGCCTCACCTGTCCGGATGTGGTGCGGGTGACCACGACTGTCATGCGCGTTATCTGTCACGCTTTAACGAGATCGTGGGCCCGATTCACGAACAGTTCAATGCCTTTCTTCAGCAGTGTGGTGAACAACCTTACCCGCTTGGTGAGTTCTTCGAGGCATCACCCTACATGAATCTGTTGCTCTACCCCGAAGCGGTTAAATTCGACCGGCGCGAGTCTCTGGACCCGGCCCGGTTCCAATATCTGGAGGGCTGTGTGCGCGATGAGGTGGATTATGAACTGCCGACCTTCGACGCAAACAACGATTCACCGCTGCTCTACGTGAGTTTTGGTAGCCTGGGGTCGGGCGACACCACGTTGCTGCAACGGTTGATGAACGCCGTATCCAAGCTACCGGTCCGTGCTCTTTTCAATGTGGGTGACTACGAAAGTGAGTACTCCGATGTTCCAGCAAACGTATCGATCGGATCCTGGTATCCACAGCCATCTGTCATCGCGCAGGTCGATGCAGTCATCCACCATGGCGGCAACAATTCATTTAACGAATGCCTTTACTACGGCAAACCTGCCCTGATCATGCCGTACGTATGGGATGGGCACGACAATGCAACCCGCGTCAAAGAGACCGGTCACGGCCTCCACCTGCACCGTAACGACTGGAATGATCAGGAACTTGCTGAGAGCATCATGACATTACTGAATGATCAGCCCATGCAGGCCAGACTGGCAGCAACTTCCACGCATATGCGCAGCCGCCACGGCCCGACCAAGGCAGCCGGTATCCTCAACGACCTGTTGGACTGAAGCGGTCAGTTAATCACGATCACGTCGTTACGGAATCGGGTCAGTGGCTCGTTGCCGTTTTCAGTGATTAGAAACATATCGGCGTGCTTGAACCCGCCGATACCGTCTACAGAGATCATCGGCTCCATCGACATCACCATATTGGGCTGTAGAACGTAATCGTTATAAGGGCGGATTTCTCCGAGTTCATCGCGCCCATACCAGTATCCCATGATGCCGAATGAATGACCCGTGCCGAAGGTCCTGTTCTCCAGCAGGCCGTGTTGTTCATAGATAGGATTGATGATGGCGTCATCGATGTCACCGAGCCGTACCCCGGGTTTAAGCGCAGCAATGCCGGCATGATGCACCTCGACCTGGATCTCGAAGTACTTCTGTACCTCGGCTGATATCGATCCGAAGACCAGGCTTCGTTCCAGCAGGTGGTAATAGCCCAGGATCATCGGAAATACGTTCAGGCTGAGCAGATCGCCGCTGTGTATCTGCCGATCGGTGTTAAGACCATGCGCGACTTTGGTGTTTTCAGGGCCCGACTGTGCCCAGCAGAAGGTGCCGTCGCATTCATGGCCCGGAAAACGGCGGCAGATTTCTTCTTCCATGGCGGTCACTGATGCCCGGGCAACCTGTACTTCGGTTACGCCATTCCGAACTGCATCGACAAAAGCCTGCGCACCGAGATCACAGATTTCGGCGCCATCGCGAATCAGCGTGATCTCTTCATCGGATTTAAGCATCTGCTCACGCATCATGGCATAGCCCAATTCGGCAAATTCGAGATCAGGAAGCGCAGCACACAATGCTTTGTGCATGGTGATACTGACATTGTCTTCCTCAATGCCGATCCGCCCGCTGGTAATGCCACGATCGCGCAGGACCTGTCGCGCCAGCCCCACCCAGCCGTCTATTGCGCTGGCATTGTCGGCGTAGATCCGGATATCGCTGAAGCCATTGCCGTCACCGACCATTTTGGCGGGTCGGTCGTATTCAATGCGCGGTGCAATCAAGGCTGGTTCACCGTCTCTGGGAATCACCAGCCCTTGTTCGCGGCCCCAGGGGATCATCCAGAAATTACTGTAGTACAGGGTGTTGTGGACTGAGGTAACGAGGACCGCCTCGACGCTTTGTTCGTCCATGGCGCGCCGCAGGTTCGCCAGACGTCGTGCCATTTCCTGATCAGAAAAATAGCCCATCAAGCGTCTCCTTAGTCGTTATGGTGCAGCCGGGTTGAACGTCGTGCCATTGAGATGATGCTGATGATCATTCAAGCCCTGCCCGGTTGCGCAGCCGTCGGGCCAGTGCACTGTGTCGTGCAACAAGATCGGCCTCATCGATGTGGCTGGCCCGGCCGTCTTCTACCCGCCATTGGCCGGCGATCATGACGCGATCAGCCCGGTGTACGCCGGATTGTACCAGTGCCGCAAGCGGGTCGTCGTGGCCTGAGTGTTGTAACTCATCGAGTTTGAACAGTGCAATATCGGCCTGTAGACCCGAGTCAATGCGTCCAAGGTCATCGCGCCCCAGGCACCGTGCGCCACCTGCCGTGGCCCAGCGCAGGGCATCTGTATGGCTGACTGCGGCAGAACCTGAGTTGAGTCGTTGCAGCATCAGGGCTGCTCTGACTTCTTCAATGGCATTGGAGGCATCGTTCGATGACGACCCGTCTACGCCCAGACCGACTGGACTGCCGGCCTGTTCCAATGAACACGCAGGACAGAGTCCTGAAGACAGCAGCATATTGGAGTGCGGGCAGTGGCTGACCGCCACGCCCGCCTGGCCCAGGCGGGTAATCTCGCTGTCTGAAAAATGAATGCCGTGGGCCAGCCAGGTCCGGGCCTGAAGCCAACCACATTGGTCAAGATAGTCTAGTGGCCGCATACCCAAACGGGCCTGGCAGTAGTCGTTCTCGTCCTTGGTTTCTCCCAGATGGGTGTGCAGCCGCAAGTCGAGTTTGTCAGCTAGCACTGCGGATTGCTGCATGACCTCTTGGGATACCGAGAACGGCGAACACGGCGCGAGCGCGATCTGCGTCATCGCACCTGGAACTGATTGGTGATAGGCAGCCACCACCCGTTCGCAGTCGGTCAGAATGGTGTCCGGATCCTGGACGACGCTGGCGGGGGGGAGGCCGCCGTCGTCTACGCAAAGGTCCATTGAACCGCGTGTCAGTACCACCCGCAGTCCGATGTGCCGCGCCATTTCGACCTGGATATCGATAGCCTTTTCGAGACCGCTTGGAAAGAGATAGTGATGATCCGCGGCCGTGGTGCAGCCGGACAGCAGCAGTTCGGCGAGTGCCAGTTCGGTGGCTGTCGCGAGCATTTCTGCATCCAGGTGGGCCCAAACTGGATAGAGGGCACCGAGCCAGTCGAACAGTTCCCTGTTCAGGGCTGTTCGCAGTGAGCGTGTGAGCGTCTGATAAAAATGGTGATGGGTGTTGATCAGCCCGGGCAGCACAACATGGGAAGAGGCATCGAACGTGGAATCCACCGATGCTGTGGGCTCATTTCCGGCGCCAATGAGTTCGGTGATGAGCTGATTTTCAACGACGAAACCGCGCTCGGCGCCATCGGCAAAGATTGCAAGCGGGTCTCGAATCCACAGTCGAGACATGGTGACTACGCCAGAAACTTAATTCAGTACAAAAAACCCGCTCCTGTAGGAGCGGGTTTTCGTTGAGACAGCAAGTAGATGTCTACTCGGGTAACTTATCGTCAACACCCTGTACGTAGAAATTCATAGTCGCCAGCATCGGGAAGTCGGGAGCGACTTCACCAGCTGCAACCACGAGTTCACCGGCCTGGTTGTAGATAGGGCCGGTAAACGGGTGAAATGCACCTGTTCGAATCGACTCCGCGGTTTCGCGAGCCATCATAGCGATGTCACTTGGCATGTTGGTAAACGGTGCCATGCCGACCATCCCGGGGCCCATCCCGTTCCAGGTATCGCCGGAACTCCAGGTGCCCATCAATACATCAACCGTTCGTTTGACGTAATACGGTCCCCAGTCATCGAGAATTGCGGTTAGCTGCGTATCCGGGGCAAACTGGATCATGTCAGAGGCTTGTCCGAAAGCATAAATCCCGCGAGCTGCTGCTGCCTGAAGCGCTGCAGTACTGTCCGTATGTTGCGTAATGATGTCCGCGCCCTGGTCCATTAGCACCTTGGCGGCATCTGCTTCCTTCGGTGGATCAAACCAGGTGTAAGCCCAGACCACTTTTACTTTCATGTCCGGATTTATCGATTGCGCACCGAGCATGAACGCGTTGATGCCGCGCACGACTTCAGGAATCGGGAACGAAGCGATGTAGCCGATGATGCCACTCTTGGATATCTTGGCGGCAATCTGGCCTTGCACATAACGGCCTTCGTAGAAACGTGCTGAGTAGGTAGCAACATTGTCGGCTTGCTTATAGCCCGTAGCATGCTCAAATTTGACGTCGGGGAATCGTTTGGCGACTTTGAGTGTTGGCTCCATGTAGCCAAAGGAAGTGGTAAAGATCAGTTTGTGTCCAGTTTCAGCCAGCTTGGCAATCGCACGCTCGGCATCCGGTCCTTCTGGCACACCTTCAACGTAGGTCGTTTCCACATGCTCACCGAGCATATTGTCGATCATCAGGCGGCCCTGATCATGGGCATAAGTCCAGCCATGATCCCCCGGTGGGCCAATATAGATAAATCCGACTTTCAACTTGTCTGCAGACGCAGTAGAGATCGCGCCGAGACTCAACACGGCTGCAAACATCACTACAACGAGTTTGACGAGGTACTTCATTTTCAATTTCCTCCGTTCATGGTGATAATTTCAACAGGTGTGATTCTACTTAACGCTCAGCCCGGAATGGCCGGCCCAGGCAGGCTGGGGCGTTGAGACGAATCTTAATGGCATCCCTGGAGATCAAGACTAATACAACTATGGTCGCAATGTAAGGGAGCATTGACATAAAAGCAGCAGGAATGCCGAGGCCGGCTGCCTGGGCATTGAGCTGGAGAATTGTGATGCTGCCAAAGAGAATCGCACCAAACAGCACTCTTTCAGGTCGCCAGCTGGCAAATACAACCAGGGCAAGGGCAATCCAACCGCGCCCGGCCGCCATATTCTCTGCCCACAACGGCGTATACACCAGCGACAGGTAACCGCCCCCCAGGCCCGCCATCATTCCGCCAAAGGCCACAGCGGCGTAACGGATCAACACCACGGGATAGCCGATGGCATGGGCAGATACGTCTGAGTCGCCCACGGCTCTCAAAATCATTCCCCAGCGTGAACGGCTGAGGAACCAAGCCACAGCGGCCAGAAGACCAAGGCTCAGATAAACCAGCGGATCGTGTCCGAACAGCAACCGGCCCACAACCGGCAGATCGGAAAGCACGGGCAGATGAATAGCCGCAATTTGGTCGATGGTTTCTCCGACATAATCGAAACCCACCAGCGCCGAGAGGCCTGTGCCGAATATGGTCAGCGCGAGGCCAGTCGCGACTTGATTCGAAAGTAGTGAGAGTGTGAGAGTCGCGAATATAAGCGATGCAAGTAGTCCTGCGACCCCGGCCATCAGAAGGCCGAGCGGTGCGTTCCCGGTCACGGCAGCTGTGGCAAAACCAAACACTGCACCGATCAACATCATGCCTTCCACACCCAGATTCAGCACCCCAGAGCGCTCGCAGATGAGTTCGCCGGTTGCGGCGAACACCAGCGGTGTTGCTGCAGTCATCATCGTCATCACGGAAGCAATAATGAGATCAGGCATGGTTACTCCGTGGTTCTCGAGCTGACGATGATTCGGTACCGGGTGAACAGATCAAACGCGAGCAGATAAAACAGGATGATGCCCTGGAAAAGGCCGGTTACGGCTTTGGGCAGTCCTGCCGATATCTGAGCTCCTTCGCCCCCGATGTAAGTCACTGCGATCGCGATACCCGCCAGCAGAACCCCCGCCGGGTGAAGGCGACCCAGGAAGGCAACAATGATGGCGGTAAACCCGTAGCCTGGAGAGATATCCGGCATCAGTTGCCCAATGGTGCCGGTTGCCTCGATAACGCCGGCCAGACCAGCGAATCCACCACCAATCAGGAGTGACTGCCAGATCATTCGGTGACTATGAACACCCGCGTGGCGGGCGGCCAGTGGGGCTGATCCAAAAACCCGAACTGTGAAGCCAAATCGGGTTCGGGCCAGGATGAACCAGGCGATAAAGGGAATAGCCAATGTGATCAGCGTGCCCAGATGCGCACGCTTACCCGCAAACAGAAGTGGCATGATAGCGACGTCCGGAAACATCCGGGTGCCTGGAAATCCCCAACCCTGGGGATTACGCCACGGACCCTGTACCAGGTGAACAAGCAGTAACTCCGCGACGTAGACCAGCATCAGTGAGACCAGTATCTCGTTGGCATTAAATCGGGTTTTCAGCAGCGCAGGTACTGCAGCCCAGGTCATCCCGCCAAGCGTACCGAGTACCAGCATTGCCGGGAGCAGCAGGGTGCTTTCACTTTCGTGGAAGTAAACAGCCAGACCGCCGCCGGCAATTGCTCCGGCAATGTATTGTCCCTCGGCGCCGATGTTCCAGACACCGGCGCGGAATCCGAACGACAGTCCGATTCCGATCAGAATAAGCGGGCCTGCTTTGACCGCAACCTCGGATAGTCCCGAGGTGGTCGTCAGTGGTTCCACAAAGTAGATATAAAGCGCTGTCGAGGGATCCTTGCCCATGGCCAGGAAGATCACGCCACCCGTAATCGCTGTCAGCACGAGGGCCATCACCGGCGACAACCAGGCGGCGGCAAACGACTGTGTACTTCTGGGTTCAAGCCGTAACATGATCTGCCTCAGGTTGGACTTCGTGTCGGATCCCCATCAATAAACCGATATCTTCAGGTGTGATCTCATCGATAGGCATCGCCGCCGAGAGCGTGCCCTGGGAGATAACAGCAATCCGGTGGGATAGCAGGAAAATCTCATCGAGGTCCTGAGAGATCATCAGCACCGCGGCCCCGGCACTGACCAGCCGCTGGATTTCCTCGTGTATCGCGGCAGCAGCACCAGCGTCTACACCCCAGGTGGGTTGAGACACCACCAACAGACTGGGTTCCTGCAGGATCTCCCGGCCCACAATGAATTTCTGCAGATTTCCGCCTGACAGGCTGCTGGCCAGTGCATCGACACCTGTGGTGCGTACGTCGAAGTCCTGGACCACGTTTTGCGTATAACGTGTGACCGCCGGCCAGTCGATCAGGCCCCGGCTGGAGAACTTCATGCGTGTATCGCCGGTGAGGTAACTGTTGTCTACCAGCGTCATGTCGGCGACGGCCGCGTGACCGATTCGTTCTTCAGGTACGAACACCGCACCCAGGGACCGCCGGGCCGTTGGATTAAGGCCGATTGCGTCCGTGCCGAGAATCCTGATGGATCCAGCCAGCGGTGAGCCGGTTTCCCCTGATAGAGCACCCATCAGTTCGATCTGTCCGTTACCGGCAATTCCGGCGATTCCAAGTACTTCTCCGGCGCGGACTTCCAGACGGATGTCGGTGAGGTCCACACCATGGGCCAGATCGGAGCGTACATTGAGATCCGACACGGCCAGAAGCATCGACGAACCGCTGTCGATGGGTGACTGACGCGAGACCTGTTGGATTTTTTTCCCGATCATTTTCTCGGCCAGTGATCGTGTAGTCTCCTGCGCAGGGAGGCAATCATCGACCCGGCGTCCACCGCGCAGGATTGTCGCCCGATCACACAATGCCCGGACCTCTTCAAGCTTGTGGCTGATATACAGAATTGCCCGGCCTTCTTGAGACAGCGTACGCAGGGTTTCAAACAGGATCTCGGTTTCCTGTGGTGTGAGTACTGAGGTGGGTTCATCCAGTATCAGTAGTTGCGGGTTTTGCAGTAGACAGCGAACGATCTCAATACGCTGTCGTTCACCCATAGACAGATCATAGACGTGGCGGTCAGGTTGCAATGCCAGGCCGTAGGCACTGGCCGTTTCCTCCAGCCGTGCTCTTAAGGCTTCAGGATCTTCGGGGGGCAGGGCCAGCGCGATGTTCTCCAGTGTGGTCATCGCTTCGAACAGGGAAAAATGCTGGAACACCATCCCGATGCCCAGAGACCTCGCCTGCGCCGGATTCTCGATCCGCGTCACCTTGCCTTGCCACCGAATGTTTCCCTGGTCTGGACGTAACACGCCATAAATGATTTTGACCAGGGTGCTTTTACCGGCACCATTTTCACCGAGCAAGGCGTGAATCTCGCCGGCCGCAACATCCAGATCGATGTTGTCGTTGGCGATGCAACCGGGGAATGATTTGCAGACACCCGTCAGTGACAGTAGTCCTTGTTCAGTCACTCGTTCGATCCTTGGTCAGTGGTGCTGGGTGTGTTGGTCATTCCAGTGCAACGCTTGAGTACTGTCCGGTAGCAGCCAACAGATCAATAAGGGATCTTATCCTGTTTCTCTGTCCACTCGCGCATCGCTTGCGCTGCCTCTTGGTTAGGGCAATGGACAAGTGGAATGCGTCGGTCGGGTAGATCACTGGCGACCTCCTGATAGATTTCCGCGTCATCGAATCCGATCCGGGCAGCATCGGCACGTGTGTTTGCATAATAGATGCGGGCGATCCGGGCCCACCAGATCGCGGCGAGACACATCGGACAGGGCTCGCAGCTGGTATAGATCACCGCCCCCTCCAGGGTAAAGGACCCGACCCGACGGCAGGCATTCCGTATGGCGACAATCTCGGCATGGGCGGTCGGGTCAGCGGTAGACGTCACCTGATTCCATCCCTCACCGATGATGTTATCGTCACGGACAACAACGGCCCCGAATGGTCCGCCTTCACCAGCAAGCATTTTTTGCCGTGATATCTCGGCGGCACGCTGCATATAAAGGTTATGACTGTCTTGATCCATGATGCATTCGGTTCGCGGTGTAGGTGATGTTGGCGCTTTGTGCGGAAGGCGTCAGGTCGGGCTCAGCCGACTTCATGTTCAGTGTGAGCACTTCAGACAGTGCAGCCAGGGCAATCACACCGGGTTCTTTTCCTTTGGGGCCGGAACTGCCGATGGGGCTGGTCAGCCGGGCCAGGAACTTCTTCGGAACCTTGTCTTTTCTTAAGCGGCTACGGAATCGGGTCGCTTTGGATCGGCTGCCGATCAGGCCGACAAAGTTGGCACTATTTTGTGTGAGCAGTGCATGACACAAGGTGTAATCCAGTTCATGACTGTGTGTCATGACGAGTGCGGCCGAACCTGACGGCACCCTAGCCGCGGCTTGTTCGGCCGAGTCCATACCCAGGACTTCAATATTGTCTGCGTTCGGGATGAGTGCTCGTTGATGGGCTCTGCCATCGAAAACAATCAGGCGAAGTGGCAGCTGTGCCGATATGGCGGCGACGGCTTGACCGACATGACCGGCACCAAACAGAAACAGACTCATACGGGTGTCGGTGATCGGCTGAAAATGTACGCCAGTTAAACCCGACATAGTCCCATCGTTTGTGATGATCCGCGGTGTGGCAGCAGGCTCATTTGGCTGGAAAAGTACGCTGTGTTGGTTGTCAGCTATCCGCACCGATTCAGCGGCCTGCGCCAGCCAGTCAGTTGCCGACAGATCCAGGGGCTCGAGCATCAGTGTGACGTGACCACCACAACACTGCCTGAGGTCCGGGCCCAGTGCACAATGCAGTGAACAGCGCTGCCAGTTACCCTGTCCAGCCAGCATGGCATGGGCCGCTTCTTCGGCCAGTCGTTCAAGTTCACCACCGCCCAGGGTGCCGGATTGTCCATCGTCTGAGACCAGCATCCAGGTGCCACTGTCCCGGGGTGTCGACCCCTTATTCGCGGTGACCATGATCAGTACTGCACGACGGTGTTCTGTGATCAGTCGCCGCGCCGCGCCGATCCAGTCAACCGGCCCGCAGGTACTCATCGATGAAAGATTGACGCTATTCATTGGCAGTTACGATGGCCGCAATGACTGAATCGCATCCAGTACGGCTTCGGGTGTTGCCGGCGCACGCAACTGTGGCAATTCACCGTGATCGCTGGTACTGGAGAGTGCATCCGCGATGGCCTGGTGTACGGATAAGGCCAGCATCAGTGGCGGTTCACCAACCGCCTTCGAACGATAAACGGTCGCTTCGATATTTTCACTGCCGGTGTACATGTCCAGCCGAAAGTGCGCAGGTCGGTCGCTGCACACCGGTATTTTGTAGGTCGACGGCGCGTGCGTCATCAGCCGACCATCACCGTCCCACCACACTTCCTCAGTGGTCAGCCAGCCCATACCCTGAATGAATCCACCTTCAATCTGTCCGGCATCGACTGCGGGATTCAGTGAATTGCCGACATCGTGGAGGATGTCGACTGCAACAACGCGGTTTTCACCCGTCAGCAGGTCTACCACCACTTCAGAAACAGCCGCGCCGTAGGCGAAATAATAAAACGGCCGCCCGCGGGCTGTTTCGGCATCCCACCAGATTTTCGGTGTGCGGTAGAAACCGGTCGCGGAAAGTTGAACCCGGTGCAGGTAAGCTTCAAGCACAAGTTCAGAAAATGTCATCGAACTGTCAGCGATGCGGACCTGCCCGTGCTGGAACTCGATCTCATTTTCTGCGACGTCGTAATGGGTAGCCGCAAAAGCAGTGAGCCGTCGACGGATTGTACGCGCGGCATTTTGTGCAGCCATACCGTTGAGATCTGTCCCAGACGATGCGGCTGTGGCAGAGGTGTTGGGTACTTTGCCCGTGTGTGTTGACGAGATCTGGACCTGGTCTATGTCAATCTGCAGTTCAGCGGCAACCACTTGTGCGACCTTGATCAGGAGCCCTTGCCCCATCTCCGTACCGCCATGGTTTAAAAGAACACTACCGTCTTTGTACACGTGTAACAGTGCACCGGCCTGGTTGAGCGGCGTATTGGTAAAAGAGATGCCGAATTTGACCGGTGTCAGCGCGAGCCCACGCCGCAGATACGGGTTTGTACTGTTGAACGCTTTTATAGATTTACGCCGCTCACGGTAACGACTTGTCGATTCCAGTTGCTCAACGAGTTCATCAAGTACGAAGTCTTCCACCTGCATGTGGTATGGCGTCAGGTTGCGGTCGTTGTGCTCGTAAAAGTTAAGCCGCCGCACATCCAGGGGATCCAGGCGGCGTTCGTGAGCTATGGCCTGAATGATCTGTTCTGCGATAAGCATTCCCTGCGGACCACCAAAACCACGAAAGGCCGTATTGGATACCGTGTTGGTTTGACATCTGTCGGACCGGATTCGCACGGCCGGGTAAAAATAGGCGTTGTCTGCGTGAAACATTGCCCGATCGTTCACTGGATCGGACAGGTCGTGCGAACAACCGCAGCGAGAAGCCATGTGAATGTCAACGCCGGCTATCCGCCCATCCGGGTCGTAGCCGACTTCCCAGTCACTGTGAAAGTCGTGCCGTTTGCCCGTCATGATCATGTCGAGGTCCCGGTCCAGCCGGCATTTCACGGGCTGTCCGGTTTTGGTGGCAGCCAGAGCGGCGAGCACCGCCCATTGGGCAGCCTGCGATTCCTTGCCGCCGAATCCGCCCCCCATTCGCCGCACCTCTACGGTCACAGTGTGATCCGGCAGGCCCAGCACTTGTGCCGCGGCGTGCTGAATTTCCGACGGGTGCTGGGTGGAGGCATAAATGTGCACCCCACCGTCTTCTTGTGGGATCGCTAGAGAAACCTGACCCTCCAGATAGAAGTGGTCCTGACTGCCGCTGACGGTGGTGCCGCGCAGGCGATGGGGCGCCTGTTCGATGGCGCCCTGCCAGTCGTTACGTTGTATTTGCCTGGATTCACTGACGAAACTCTGGGCATTCAGAGCATTTTCGACTGTCAGGATCGGGTCTTGTGAATCAATATCTATCTTGGCCAGGCGTGACGCACGTCGAGCGTCTTGGTACCCTCGAGCAACCACCGCAAAAACCGGTTCACCGAAATACCGAATACGGTCTTTGGCCAATAAAGGGTCGTCTCCCGCATGTGTGGGACTGATATCGAGGGTTCCTGGTACATCGTCTGCGCACAGTACAGCAACAACGTTTGTTGCAGATTCAACAGCAGACAGGTCCACACTGCGCAGCTGCCCACAAACCGCGTTGGCATACCCAGGGACCAGATGTAGCGTACCGCGGGGTTCTGGTATGTCGTCGATATACAGCGCCTCCCCGGTCGTGTGTTTTATGGCACTGTCGTGGTTGAGGGCTGCGCCCAGTATCGATGCACTATCAGACATGGGTGAAGGCCTGTGGCGAAGAAAACTCATAAACAGATGGCACGTCGGTCGCGTTCAGAAACCGAAAATACTTGTCGAGCAGGTTCGCGGCGACCGTCCGGCGGTAGCGGGCACTCGCGCGAAGATCGGCAATAGGATCAAAATCCTGTAGCAGCGCATTTTGTGCATCGGCCAGTGTGTCCTCATCGAGGCGGCGTCCTTCCACAGCGGCTTCGCAACGACGAGCCCGGCGCGGTGTGGTGGCCATTCCACCAAAACAAAAGCGGGCGTTGTGAACAAAACCGTCGACCAGTGTCAGGGAAAATGCGCCAAGAACAGCGCTGATATCCTGGTCGAAACGTTTGGCGATCTTCGAGCACCAAAAGTGTGGCTGTGGGCTTGCTGGGAGCACGACCGACGCCACATATTCGTTGTCCGCGAGATCCTGTTGTCCATAGTCGATGAAAAAATCTTCCAGCGGAATCTCTCGTTGACCATTAGCGCACCCGATTCGCAGTGTTGCGCCCAGCGCGATCAGTGCGGGGGGTAGATCACCGATGGGCGAGCCGTTCGCAATGTTGCCGCCAATGGTACCTTGGCTACGGACCTGACGTGCGCCAAAACGACGCAGCAGGAGCCCAAGATCCGGTGAAAGGCGGGTCAATTCGGGCGCTGCGCGCTGTAGTGAAACCGCAGCACCGATCTCAAGCTCGTCTTCTTGCCGATTGACTGTTTTAAGGCTTGATATCTGTCCCAGATAGAGCAGCGTAGTGAGCTGCTGCCCCTGTTTCGTGATCCAAAGACCTATATCAGTGGCACCTGCGAGCAGGGTCGGGGGTGAGTGCTGATCGGAAAGGTACGTGGCGAGTTCTGCTTCTGTGCGGGGTGCTGCAAACAGGCCCGACTCACACTCGACATGCAGTGTTTCATCCTGTTTTTGCCATTGGCCAAGTATGGACTGAACGGCGGTCTGCTGGTGCGGCCAGTAGTCCGGTAACGGCTGGGTACAGGCCTGGCGGGCCGCATCGATAATCGGCCCATAGCCCGTACACCGACACAGGTTACCGGCGAGGTGCTGGTCGATCTGATCCCGACCAGGTGTTTGGATTGAATCCCCGTGATGCTCATCGAGCTGCAATGCGGCGATCGACATCACGAAGCCTGGCGTACAGAAGCCACACTGCGAGCCGTGATGGTCAATCATGGCTTGTTGGGCCGGGTGAAGGGTGTCCGACGCCAGGTGCTCAACCGTCAGCACTTGTTTCCCATCCACCATGCCCAGTAGCAGGATGCAAGCGTTGGCTACTGTGTACTTGAGGCTATTGTCGTACAGTTCAGCGATCAGCACGGTACAAGCCCCGCAGTCGCCTTCGGCACAGCCTTCCTTGGTCCCGGTCAGGCAGGCTTGGTTTCTGAGGTAATCCAGCAGCGTAAGACCGGGATCATCCAGACTGATTTCAAGCGGCGTACTGCCGAGAACAAAGCGGACCTTATTTCTACTGGGTTGCATGGCTCTGGCTGTCCGACCGGGTGAGGGTTCAACTCCCCCGGTAAGTGCTGTACCCGTAGGGTGAAATGAGTAGAGGCACGTGATAGTGGCTGTGCGGTTCAGCAATGCCAAACCGAATAACCACCTCATCCAGGAAGGCTGGGTCCGGCAGTTCAATGCCGCCGTTTCGAAAATACTCCGCGACATAGAACACCAGTTCGTATATGCCTGACACGAAATCTGCACCCGCTAAGATCGGTCCGGCATTCCGCCCATCTGCATTGGTGCATCCTGTTGCAAGCACGGTGCGTTCGGTGTCGGCACGATACAGGGCCCAGTTCATATTGTCCGCAGGTTTTCCGCGGGCCGTATCCAGCACATGAGTTGTCAGTTGTCCCATTCGGTTGCTCCGGCTACAGTCAGTCCTATCGGTTGCGAAGAAGCGCCGATACGCACGGCAAGGCAACTGGAAATCTGGCTACCAGCCGTGTCTTTTCTGCAACTTTAAACATGTTTGACTTGGAATTCACGAAATCCAGTAGGCATCACATCCCATCAGAATGCGGTGGGTTTAAAGGAGACAGGTAAAAGCGATGGCCCCAAAGGATGTCTACCCACGTGACCTTGTTGGCTACGGGCGGTCTGTGCCGACTGCAAACTGGCCTGATGGAGCCAGGCTGGCACTTCAGTTTGTGGTCAACTACGAAGAAGGTAGTGAAAACAGTATTTTACACGGTGATCCGGCGTCAGAAGCATTTTTGTCAGAGATCGTCGGTGCTGCACCATGGCCTGGCCAGCGACATATGAGTATGGAATCAATCTATGAATACGGCTCACGTGTCGGGATCTGGCGTCTGTTGAACCTTTTCGAACAAAAACAGATTCCAATCACAGTTTTCGCCGTTGCGATGGCGCTTGCGCGGAACCCGGCGGTAGCCGACGCTGTGGTTAGTGCGGGGCACGAGATCTGCTCACACGGCTACCGCTGGATTGACTACCGGGACGTACCGGAGGCGACGGAAAGAGAACATCTTCACAAAGCTATCGAGATCATTGAGCAACTGACGGGTGAACGCCCACTGGGTTGGTATACGGGCCGGACCAGTGAGAACACCCGTCGCCTGGTGGTTGAGGAAGGCGGTTTCCTTTATGACGCTGATGACTACAACGATGACTTGCCCTTTTGGACAACAGTCAATGGTCATCAACACCTGGTTGTACCCTATACGCTGGATGCCAATGACATGCGGTTTGCAACGCCACAGGGGTTTAACTCGGGTGATCAGTTTTTCAGCTATCTAAGAGATACATTTGACACATTGTACGAGGAAGGTTCCCGCATACCACGGATGATGTCGGTCGGTCTGCATTGCCGTCTGGTCGGCAGACCTGGCCGTATTCGAGCGCTGGAACGGTTTATCGATCACGCCCAGCGCCACGAGGGAGTGTGGTTCTGTCGACGGGTCGATATCGCCCGACACTGGCGGCAACACCACCCGGTTATACAGGATTAACAGTGACGGATGATCGATTGCAGAACCACCGCAAGCCCAGTGAAATGGATCGCGAGGAATTCATCGCAGTGTTCGGCCATATCTATGAGAAATCCCCCTGGATTGTTGAGCAGGCCTGGGATCAAGGTCTCGCGAGTACCGAAGATTCGGCTGAAGGTCTGCGCCGGACCCTGGTCACAATTGTCGAGGAGGCAGGTCCGGAACTTCAGCTCAGGCTGCTGCGCGCACACCCCGATCTTGCCGGCAAACTGGGTGTGGGTGATGTCCTGACAACTGAGTCCCGATTTGAACAAGCCGGTGCGGGACTGGACCGGTGTACAAAAGCTGAATACGCTCAGTTTCAGTCCCTCAATCAGTCCTACACCAAACAATTTGGTTTTCCTTTTATTCTTGCGGTACGCGGTCGTAACAGACAGCAGGTGCTGGAGAATTTCCGCGAGCGAATCGACAGTGGCCGTGACGATGAATTTGCCGAAGCGCTCAGACAGGTGCATCGTATAGCCTGGCTAAGGCTGCAGGAGATCGAATACTACAACTGACAGCAGATGCTGAGCACGGCACTGGCCTGTCTAACAGGTCAAGTGGTGACTGCTGGGGGAGTTCGCTTAAAATGGGCAGTGCTGCAGCTGGATTTTCAGAGCAGTTCTGAACACAGCTTATGTTCCACCCTGTCCGGGGTTCTGCCATAGCAATGGATCCTGGCCCGGGATCCAACGGCAGTTAACACCGCGATCTGCACAGTAACTTTGAATCAGCGAGGAAGCACAACTATGGTATTGACGCCGGACTTTGGCCCGAGAGACATCTATGCACAGGTAGAAAAAACCGCGATCAAAGGTCGCCACCTGACTTTTATCGACGACCTGTCTTCAGATGAACTCGACAACGTTTTTCTAACAGCGGAAATGTTCGAGCCTTACTGGCGAAGCGGTCTGGAACTGCTTCGGCACAGGATCTTGTGTACTTTGTTTTTCCAGCCCAGCACCCGAACCCGGTTCAGCCATGAGACGGCCATGTACCGTCTTGGTGGCAACGTACTGACGGAGTCCAACCCGCTGGTCAGTTCGTCTGCAGCAAAGAATGAGTCCCTTTACGATTCGATCCGGGTGATCTCGCAATATGCCGATGTTCTTGTACTCAGACACCCCGATGATGAAAGAGTGCTGGCAGATATAGAGCTTCTGGCGGGTGACACAATACCGATTATCAGTGGGGGTTACGGCAATGTGACGCATCCCACACAGGGCCTGCTCGACATGTACACCGCGTGGCGGGTGTTGGGCGGTGATTTTTCGACCATGAGTGTGATGATCGCCACGCCCGATCTGTCGCGCGCGCGTTCCGGGCAGTCCTTTGCCCTGGGCCTGGCTCGGATGGGTGCCAGGATTGTGTATTCCGGTACGACCGGCCTGCGTACACCGGATGTCATCCGTGAAAAACTCGACGGGATGAATGCGACGTATGTGGAACACAATGACCTGACGATTCGGCAACAGGAGGATCTGATTGCTGACGAAGGTATAGATCTGTTGTATCTGCCAGGGTGTTCGGTCAAGAAAGGTGATCCAGGGCGGGATGACTTCATGAAAAAGATGGAGGAATACTATTTCACCGTTGACGGGCTGGAAAAAATCCGTGAGCAAAGTGGAAAGACTGTGGGTGTTATGCACTCGCTGCCACGTAATGAAGGAGAATTCGACTTTGGAATCGACCAGACGGCACACGAACTGTATTTCAAGCAGATCGGTTTCTCAGTACCACTGCGTATGTCATTGATCGCCAACATTGTCGGATTAAACTGATCCTAATCTTTGGGCGTTGAGCAAATGCCGTCAGAACCTAAGGTCGTCATCGTTGGTACCGGCGGAACCATCGCCGGCCGCGCCGATTCGGCTACGAACCTCGCTTACAGTGCCGGTCAATTGTCGGTCGCTGATTTGCTGGAGGTTATTCCCGATCTGGCGAACGTCGCACAGATCAGCGGGCAGAACCTGTTTTCTTTGAATTCCAAGGATATGGGTCCTGACCAGTGGCGGTTGCTCGCCAGGACGATCAGCGAGGAGGCCAGCAGAAAAGACGTGGCCGGTGTGGTGGTTACCCATGGTACCGATACACTTGAGGAAGCAGCGCTGTTTCTGCATCTTACGCTCAGCACCGATAAACCAATCGTGTTGACCGGCAGCATGCGCCCCGCAACAGCACTGAGTCCGGATGGACCCGCCAATCTTTTCCATGCGGTGCAGGTGTGTGCGTCGGCAAATGCCAGTGGCCGGGGTGTCATGGTGGTGATGAACGGTGAGATTCTGTCCGCACTGCACGTTGTCAAGCGCCATTCCATCGCCACAAATGCGTTCACTTCATCGCCTGCCAGACCGCTGGGGCGGGTCTATTCCGGCCGCACCTTCTTTTTTTCTGACTCGACTAAAGCAGCGCTGGCTGGCGCATTTGGTGGTGCGCTGTCCAACGACGTGGTGTTGCCGGCTGTAGATATCCATTATGTTGCCGCTGGCAATTCGCACGCGGACCTGTTGTCCCGTGACTGGACAGAGCGCAGAGGCCTGGTGATAGCTGGTTTTGGATGCGGAGAGATTCCTGACGGGCTGGTACCGGAGATTAACCGGCTGGCGGATGACGGCATAACCATTGTTGTATCGTCCCGTGTCGCTGACGTCGTGGTGTTGCCTGAAACCATGACCCTGACAGAGGAACACCACATCGTTGCTTCGCGCCACCTAAACCCGCACAAGTCTGCACTGCTGCTTTCATTGGCATTGTCGGCTGGAAAAGATGTAGCGGCTACTTTTATGAGCACCGATGCAGACGGTTAAACCGCAATGACTTCACCTACCCACTCACGGGAACTTCCTCCTCGGTTGTTGATCGCAGTGGGGGGAAATGCCATTCATCCTCAGGGCATTAAAGGCACGCCTGAAGAGCAAATGGATACAGCCGCCCGTGCAGCCCAGACACTGTTACCCATTTTAGAACTGGAACGTGAACTAATCGTTACGCACGGCAATGGTCCAGGCGTCGGCAAAACAATGATGCGTCAGGCTCTGGCAAGACATCGGGTTACGCCCATGTCGGTTGATATCTGTGTTGCCAATACACAGGGGGTAACTGCTTATCTGCTGATGCAGGCTTTCGAGAACGCGCTGCGTGGCGCGGGTAACCCAAGACACGCTATCGGCTTGGTCACACAGGTTGAGGTTGATCCGGCAGATCCTGCATTCGGACAGCCGAGCAAGCCCGTGGGATATTTTTTCTCCGAGCAGGAGGCGAAGGAACTTGAATCTGAGCTCGGTTGGGTTATGCACGAAGATGCCGGCCGTGGATGGCGCCAGGTCGTGCCCTCACCTGAACCCAAACACATCTGCGACATCTCGCTGATCGATGGACTGGCCAGTCGGGGTACGATTGTGATTGCTGGCGGTGGCGGTGGTATACCCGTTGTTAGAGATGCCCATGGCATACGCCGGGGGATAGAAGCGGTGATCGATAAAGATCTGACTTCACAGCACATGGCCAATGTACTGGGTATCGAACACATGTTGATCCTGACCGGCGTACCGCGGGTGGCGCTGGATTTCGGCGGGCCAAATGAAAAGGAGATTGCCCAATGTTCGGTCTCACAGATGAGACAGCACCAGGAGGATGGGCACTTTGCCCCGGGTAGCATGGGACCCAAGGTCGAAGCCGCAATACGATTTATTGAGCGGGGCGGCAGACGTGCGATCATTGCGCACCTCGAGCAAGCACTGCCCGCATTGATAGGAGACGCCGGCACCCACGTCGTTGCTGACGACTGACAACCTAAAAGATCTGGAAAACAATCATGAGTGACAGCACACATCTGGGGTCGAGCACCCTGTTTGAAGAACTTGATCCAGAACCAAGACTGCTGATGGGACCCGGTCCCGTCGATGTCTATCCCCGGGTTCTACAGGCAATGTCCAGGGCCATGCTTGGGCAATTCGATCCACAGTTCACCACCTATATGAATCAGGTGATGGCGCTGTACCGACGGGTGTTTCGTACTGAAAATCAGTGGACTCTGCTGGTTAACGGGACAGCCCGCTCAGGGATCGAGGCTTGTCTAACTTCGCTGATCTCGCCCGGGGACAAAGTGCTGGTACCGATTTTTGGCCGCTTTGGACATCTGCTGACCGAGATCGCACGGCGGGCCGGTGGTGATCTGGTCAACATAGAAACTGAGTGGGGTACAGTATTCGACCCCGAGCAGGTCACTGACGCGATTCGTGCGCATCAACCCAAGCTGGTTGCGATGGTCCATGGTGATACGTCAACGACGATGCTGCAACCGCTGGGGGATGTCGGACGCTTCTGTCGTGAGGCTGGCATTCTGGTTTATGCCGACACCACCGCGACACTCGGCGGTAGCCCGGTGGAAACTGACGCCTGGTGCCTGGACGCGGTGTCGTCGGGACTGCAGAAATGTATGTCGGGACCACCTGGCACATCACCGGTTACTTTGAGTGAACACGCTGTGGATCGGATCAACGCCCGCAAGCATGTCGAGGCCGGTATACGAGGCGCGGAAAGCGTAGACGCTGAAGGTGCGATTATCCAATCCAACTACCTCGACCTTGCCATGCTGATGGATTACTGGAGTCCTTTGCGTCTGAATCATCACACCGAGTCGACTTCTATGCTGTACGCTGCGCGGGAATGTGCTCGAGTCGTTCTCGGGGAAGGATTGGAAGCCGGTTTCGAGCGCCATAGACTGACTTCGCAAGCGCTGCGAGCGGGGTTGGTTGCGATGGGGCTTGAACTCTTCGGTGATGCCGAGCATCGAATGGCCAATGTGACCGGTGTCTACATACCCGAGTCGATCGAGAACGGCGATACCGCTCGTGCCGCGTTACTGGACGATTTTGGTATCGAGATAGGGACATCATTTGGTCCACTGCATGGCAAGATCTGGCGAATTGGCACGATGGGTTACGGCTGTCGTAAAACGAATGTTCTGCGGTGTTTAAGCGCACTGGAAACTGTACTGCGGCGAAACGGCCATGTGGCCACTCCCGGGGCGGCTGTCGATGCGGCTTATGAGGTCTACAGTGGTGTCTAACCAGAACGACTCACCGGCCATCGGTCGGGTATGTGCTGAACTGCTGCAGTCACGCCCCCGGGTCATCAACCTAGGGCTTGCTGTTTTTGCAACAGACCTGGATGCTCAGGATGTCGACGTTGTTCACGTTGATTGGCGCCCCCCGGCGGGCGGGGACGAAGACCTGGCACGCTTGCTCTCAATGCTGGCAGATTAATGGTGGACACTGCGGCGCTCGCCCCTGCGATTCGGTGGGCCAATTCAAAGGCGCTGGAGATTCTGTTACAGGGTGACCCGGTACTGATCGATGTGCTGCCGGCCAAGGATCTCATCCCGGAATTGAAAGAGCACACGATTTTGCACGCCGGCCCACCCATCGAGTGGGACAGGATGTGCGGTCCGATGCGCGGTGCTGTCGCAGGGGTGGCGGTATTCGAAGGCTGGGCTCGCGATCTTGATGAAGCCGGTGTTCAGGCGTCAAAAGGGTGCTTCGACTTTCATCCAAACCATCACTTTTCTGCCGTAGGTCCGATGACCGGACTGACAACCTGCAGCCAACCCTTGCTGGTGGTCGAGAACCGCGCAACGGGCAACCGTGCCTATTGCACCGTCAACGAGGGCTTGGGCAAAGTGATGCGGTTCGGGGGTAATGACGAGTCGGTACGGGACAGACTGGCCTGGATTCGTGATTCGCTGGGCCCGGCTCTGGGCAGCGCGCTGCAGTGCTGTGGGGGTATTCCACTGAGGCCGCTGGTTGCCCGCGGGTTGACGATGGGAGATGAAATGCACCAGCGCAATGTGGCCTGTTCAAGCTTACTCCTGCGCGAACTGGCACCTGCTCTGGCGTCGGTAGTAGTAGACCACGGTGATCTGTCTGAAATGCTGGCATTTATGGGTAGCAACGATCAATTTTTCCTCAACATCGCCATGGCCATGGGTAAGTCCATCATGGACCCGGTTCGTAATATTGAACAGTCTACTGTGGTCACTGCGATGACGCGAAACGGCACTGATTTCGGAATTCGTATCAGTGGACTGGGCGACGAATGGTTTACGGCGCCGGTCGAGATGCCGGCAGGACTTTACTTCCCAGGATTCAGCGCAGCCGATGCCAACCCGGATATGGGGGACTCAACTATTGTCGAGACGATCGGACTGGGTGGGTTTGCAATGGCTGCAGCGCCCGCGGTTGCCGGATTTGTGGGCGCCGGATCTGTTGCTGAGGCGGCCGGCATTACCGCCAGAATGAGAGAGATCACGCTGGGCGAACATCCCGAGTGGACGATCGTGAGTGAGAATTATCAAGGCGTACCCACAGGTATTGATATCCGACTGGTGGTTGAGACCGGGATCGTACCAACGATCAATACCGGGATCGCTCATCGAGAACCCGGCATCGGGCAGGTCGGTGCCGGTGTGGTCAAAGCACCGATGGCGTGCTTTGAAAAAGCGCTTCGAGCGCTTGGAGAAAGGCTGGGGATTTCATGAGCGCGACGGTCAACATAGTACGCGCCGGGGTTTTTCTCGACTCAGTTGTGCTGATGCAGATATCACGGGAATTGACAGCGATTCAGGGTGTAGAAGATGCGGCCCTGATGATGGCGACTCCAGCCAATTGGGATATTCTTTCTGACGCAGGCCTTCTGGAAGAGGACACTATGGCCGGCCCCGGTGACCTGCTGGTCGCGGTGCGCGCACAGGATCGGGCCATTGCTGATTCGACACTGCAGCGGGCAGCCGAATTGATGGAACGCCCCGCGCAACAGAACAGCACTCCGCGAGAACTCCGTCCGCTTACCTTGCGCTCGGCCTGTCGCCAGCTGCCGGACGCGAATCTCGCTTTGATTTCGGTGCCCGGTGACTTCGCCGGGGCAGAAGCACGTAAAGCGCTCAGGGCCGGTCTCAATGTCATGATCTTCAGTGACAATGTGGCTCTGGCCGAAGAAATCTCTCTCAAACGCGAAGCTCGCGATCTGGGACTTGTTGTGATGGGCCCTGACTGCGGAACGGCGATTATCGACGGGGTGCCGCTGGCTTTTGCCAATGTTGTGCCGCGCGGTGATATTGCAATCGTGGGTGCTTCAGGCACAGGGATGCAGGAGGTATCCTGCCTGATTGCCCACGCCGGTGAAGGTATCTCGCACGCAATAGGTGTTGGTGGACGAGATCTGACCGAAGCGGTTGGCGCTATCAGCACCCTGACCGTGCTTGACTGGCTGGAAAGAGATGCTGCAACCCACCATATTGTGCTCATCTCCAAGCCGCCTGCCCCTAGTGTTGTAGACCAGATCACTGAATTCATTCGCAGGAGTTCAAAAAGCTACACCGTCTGTTTGGTTGGTAGTGACAACCTGGCGTTACCCGACAATGCAAAGCTGACGACTACTTTGAAAGATGCAGCGGCGACCGCAGTAACAAACAACAAAGGACTGGAAGCGCTGCCGGCTGTCCAGCGAGCACCGGTGGCAGGCAGCTACGTTAGGGGGCTTTATAGCGGCGGTACGCTCGCTGCAGAAGCACAGGTCGTCTTTCTTTCGCACGGACAGCCTGTTTTATCGAATGCGCCAGTACCCGGGGCAGGCTTGTTTACGTCAGAGCGCACAAACCACATCATGATTGATTTGGGCGACGACCGGTTTACCCGTGGGCGGCCACACCCGATGATTGACCCGGCTGTACGTGATGAGCCTATTTGTGCGGCGCTGTCAGACCCTGATGTAGGCGCGGTGTTGTTGGATGTGGTCATAGGTTTTGGTGCCCATGCCGATCCAGCTGGCCATCTTGCTGGGTTGTTAGATCGCCACGGTCGTTCCGGTTCGGTCGTTATTGCATCTGTCACGGGTACAGACGAAGATCCGCAGGTCCGGGCAAGACAGGTCAGTGTATTGGAGCGGGCGGGTGTTGTGGTTGCGCCCAGCAATGCGGATGCTGCAGAGCTGGCACTGGCTTGTTTAAATGTCGGCTAAGACTTGTAACAGAAATTGAAACTCAGCGAATCCCAATACTCAGATACAAGGACTGCTTTTCCTTGGTTGACCACAGAACAGCGACCAGTGCTCGGCCCTGTGTTAAGAGCCCAAAGCATCGGCGCTGTTGCTGTCCGGGAAATCAGTCAGTCGGTATCCGGACGGATTACTGCCGTGTTCGATCGGAGTGTCTACGTTGATCTGGGCAGCCAGTGGATCTGTATCGGTGATGCCACGATTGGTAACGGGCCGGTCAACCTATCACTTGAGCCCACACCATACTCGGGCGTATTCGCCGATCTCGTAGTCGACCAGTCTGTGCGCGTTTGTGCTGGTGCTGTGCATCTTGGCAATCGACCTCTTGTCATAGAGACGCCGGCCAAAATCTGGTCACCACCGCTGGCTCCGTGCTGGACAAACGAGTCGCTGATGCGTGGTCTTGATGCGCTCAATGCAATCAGCAGGGGCCGGGTCCCGAGGCAGGGACTGGGTGTGTTTTTATACGGCCATGGTGCTGAATTATCAGATACCAGAGAAGCGCATGTTTGCGCGCTTCCTGTTTTCGAACTCGAAAGATGGTTGCTTAATCAGTTGGTTGACAAGCGTTGTGTAGAGGGTGTGCCGGAATCGGCCCAACAGTTGATCGGCCTGGGCCCCGGGCTCACCCCCTCCGGCGATGATTTTCTCGGGGGTGTTCTTATTGCCCTTTCTCTAGTCCATCGTCAGGATATTGCCGCGTTACTTTATGCGGACATATGTCCGCACCTGGTGACTCGGACCGGTCCGATCAGTCGCACGCATCTGGTCGCTGCGAGTGCCGGTCAGGGGCTTGAGACATTGCACCTGGCTATCAACTCAGTAATCGAAGGCAACGTAGAGATGATTCCCACTCGAGTGCACCACATTGAACGAATAGGCAGTTCCTCTGGCTGGGATGCCTTGGCGGGGGCCTGCGTCGTGTTGCGCGCTTGTCTTGTTCAGCCTGCCGGGCTGCATAAAAACCCATGGGGGAGCAACTGATGCCCGCCCCATTTCACCCGGACGAATACAATCGTCGGCTGACATCCGTACGGGCCGCCATGGACGAGCGTCAGCTAGACGTTTTGATCATCGGAGATCCGGCGAATATGAACTGGTTGACCGGATTTGACGCCTGGTCATTTTATGTCCCCCAGGTGATGTGCGTGGTCCCCGATGGTCCACCCGTTTGGATCGGCCGGGAAATGGATGCGGGCGCAGTGGCTTTGACCACGCATCTGGATGTACGCAGCGTTGTCCCTTATCCGGAAGCGCTGGTGCAGCGCGATGATACCCATCCATCTGAATTCATGGCCTCGTGGCTACATGATGTGGGCCTGGGGGATAAGCACATCGGTTACGAAAGCGACAGCTACTTTTTTTCACCACGAGCACTTTCGGGATTGCAGTCAGGATTGCCCGACGCCCGGTGGTCCGATGCTGACCGATTGGTGAACTGGATACGTACGGTTAAAAGCCAGGTGGAGGTCGACATACTGGCACAGGCCGCGGCAATTGCTGGACACGCCATGCAAACAGCTTGGGATCTGGTTAAGCCCGGTGGACGACAATGTGATCTTGCGGCAGAGATTATGGCCGCCCAGATTAGAGGTACCGAGGATTTTGGTGGTGATCAGACGGCGATCTGTCCACTTATTCTGGCTGGAGAAGGCGCAACGACAGCGCATCCGCTATGGACCGACGAATGCTTTGCAAAAGATCAGACTGTTGCATTTGAGATCGGCGGCACACGCAAAAGATACAACGCCGGGCTCGCCAGAACAGTACACCTTGGTAAGCCTCCGCTTAAGTTGACGCAGACGCTGTCAGCTGTGAACGAGGGGCTTGATGCGGTGCTGGGTGTACTGAAGGCGGGTGTAACAGCCGGTACAGTGCACCGGGCCTGGCAGGATGTGCTGGATCTTTACGGGTTGGAAAAATCCAGCCGCATCGGTTATTCGATCGGTGTCGGATATCCTCCAGACTGGGGCGAACGCACAATCAGTTTACGTGCTGATGAGCAGACAACCATCCCGCAAGATGCCGTGCTCCATGTCATGTTGGGCATGTGGCTGGACGGTTGGGGAATGGAGATGAGCGAGACCGTACACATCACGTCGACGGGGAGTAAGTGCCTGACCCATTTCCCCCGCGAGCTGCACATTGTGGATTGAATGATCATGAGCGAATCAAACAGGGCCAATGTCGATATCAAGAGCATGAAGCTCTACCATCACGTTGATCGGGTACTCACTGAACTTCGACAGATGGGCAAAGAAGATGAGGGGCCGCTGTCCGTCGATGAACTGACTCCATTCGATCAGTTGCATTATCACGGTACAGAAGCGGTCGATCATGCTGTTCGGGCTACCGGTGTTAGCGCCTCCAGCTCGGTCCTCGAGATTGGATCGGGGCTGGGCGGTCCGGCCCGTCATATTGCCGCAACGGTTGGTGCACAAGTCACGGCGTTGGAACTCCAGAGCGACCAGAACCAACTTGCCTCAAACCTTACTGCTCGCTGTGGATTGACAGAGAAAGTGACCCATACCTGTGGTGATTTTTTGACCTACAACTGGGTCGGGCAGCACTTCGATGTTATTGTCAGCTGGCTTGCCCTCTATCACATACCCAAGCGAGACGTGCTGCTGAAACGTTGTTATGGCCTCCTGGATCAAGGTGGCTATCTCCATGCTGAGGATCTCTACGCCCGTGTGCAATTCACGGACAGTGAACGGTCTGAACTGGCCACGGAACTTTTCGCTAATTATTTGCCTGATTATGAAAGTTACTGTCGGGATCTCGAAAGGGCTGGATTTGAATTGGTCAGCTGTCAGGAGATGTCAGATGAATGGACTGCGTTTACCCGTGAGCGCATGGCCGCTTACCGCGAACAAAAAGCAAGGCACATCGATGTGCACGGTGAAGCCGTGTTTGCCAGTATGGACGACTTCTACGATCTGGTGGTGCGCTATTTCACCGCAGGCAAGCTTGGTGGCATTCGTTTTGTCGCCCGGAAAGTGTAGGGCGACTTCATCATGGCTGTGTTGAAGATCACATGTAGTTAGGGATGATTACGATACGACTTGCACTTCTGAGCATTGCGGTGCTGTTACCCATCGCAGTGTCTGCATTGTTACCGGGAGATTCTCAAAACGGTTACCCGCTGCACGAGCTTAAGTGCAGCGGGTGCCATGTTGCACTATTCGGGGGTGATGGATCGAAGCTCTACACGCGTGCGGATCGTCGGGTGCAGACAGTGGAAGGGTTGATGGGCATGGTCACCTTCTGCAATGATCAGGCCGGTGCGGGACTCAATGAATTCGAGCTCGATGACATCGTGGCATATCTGAACGAATCGTTCTATCAATTCGAATTCGACTGACTGTCCAACAGTAACTGGTCGACGTGGCGGAGCCTCGCTGCTAATGATCAGCATGATTGTCTATGCTGACGGAGTGACCTATCCTCGGCAGTGTGAAAAACGAATCCTTCAAAAAACAAAGTATCGACGCAAAGTCTCAAGCGCAGTTTGACTATGTGATTATCGGTGCGGGGTCGTCCGGTTGTGTGTTAGCGGACAGGTTGTCTGCGTCAGGACGCTATACGGTGTGCCTGCTTGAGGCCGGACCTCGCGGACACTACCCCTGGCTGCATATACCGATTGGCTATGCAAAGACAATGTTCCATCCCCGATACAACTGGAAGTTCTACACTGAACCTGAGCCCGGTTTGCATAACCGCCAGATCTACTGGCCGCGCGGTAAGGTGCTGGGCGGTTCAAGCGCTATAAATGGCCTGATTTATATCCGTGGCCAACATCAGGACTACGACCAGTGGGCTGACCTGGGGAACGTCGGCTGGTCATGGGCCGATGTAAGACCCTACTTCATTCACTCGGAACGCAATCAGCGCGGCGCCAGCGACTATCATGGCGATTCAGGACCCATGGGTGTTTGCGACGTTAAACATCCCAATCGCCTGGCGGAAGCCTTCGTGCAGGCCTGCACGCAGGCCGGATATCCTCGAAATCCAGATTTCAATGGCCAGAACCAGGAGGGCGCTGGCTTTTATCAGCTGACTACGTGGAACGGGTTACGCAGTAGTAGTGCGAGCGCGTATCTGAAACCGGCCCGCCACAGATCCGGCCTTCATATCGTTACTGATGCACAGGTAGAACAGATTAAGTTCCAGGACAATCAGGCACGGGCAGTGGTTTATCGGCGTGGGCACACCGAGCACACCATTCTGGCCCGGCGGGAAATCATACTCAGTGCGGGTGCTGTCCAGTCTCCCCAACTGCTCCAATTGTCCGGTATAGGCGAAGCCCGCTGCTTACAGCAGTTTGGTATTCCAGTGGTTCAGGATCTGCCAGAGGTGGGTCGAAACCTTCAGGACCACCTTCAGGTCCGGCTGATTCACCGCACCACCCACCCGGGAACAACCAACAGCCAGATGCGAAATCCATGGTCTTGGTTGTGTATGGGAATCGGCTATGTGTTGTCGAGAAGCGGTCCCATGGCTGTGGGGATCAATCAGGCGGGTGCATTTATTCGAAGCTCAGGTGCGGTCAACCGACCGGATATTCAATTTCATTTTGCAGCTCTGTCGGCCGACCTGCCAGGTGCCCCGCTCCACAGTTTCCCAGGCTTTACGTCGTCTGTGTGCCAGTTGCGTCCAACCAGTCGGGGCAGTGTCACGCTCAAATCGCGGCATGCTCAGGCAGCGCCCGCGATCTGTCCAAATTATCTTGCGACCGAGCACGACCGGCTTACCATTGTCGCTGGCCTGAAAACTGCACGGCAGATTACGGCACAACCCGCGCTCAACACGCATATTTCGGCAGAGTACAGTCCCGGAACCTCGGTTCAGACCGACGACGAGCTGCTGGCATTTGCGCGGGAGACTGGTGTGACGATTTTCCATCCAGTGGGGACGTGTCGCATGGGTAGCGACGATCGCGCAGTCGTCGATGTGCGTCTGAAGGTCCGTGGGGTAACGGGTCTGCGTGTGGTTGACTGCTCAGTGATGCCCTCCCTGGTGTCAGGTAATACACACGCAGCAGCCGTCATGGTCGGCGAAAAAGGCGCCGACATGATCCTGCAGGATTCGAAGAGCAGCTGAGCGGATGTGCCTATCGGCTCTCGCTAAATGTTCGGGTACTCCTTACTGCACGTTGCCACCGACGCAGCAGGGTTTGCCGCTCTACGTCGTTCATGGCCGGCTCAAATCGTGCGTCCTCCTGCCAGCGATCAGCAAGTTCATCGAGTGACCCGATAATACCGACTTGCAGCGCTGCCAGGCTGGCAGCGCCCAGCGCAGTGGTTTCTGTTGTTGTCGGTCGCTGAACCGGTATATTCAGAATGTCTGCAAGAAACTGCATCTGCCAGCTGTTTTTTGCCATCCCGCCGTCTATCCTGAGCGTAGAAATTGCCGGAACATTGTCGTTGATCATGGCCTTGAGCAGGTCAACGGTCTGGTAACAGACGGATTCGAGAGCGCTGCGAACGAGATCGTTGATCCCGGTGTCGCGAGTGAGCCCAAACAGAGCCCCTCGCGCATGGGGGTCCCAGTAGGGTGCACCCAGACCGGTGAAGGCGGGTACCATGTAGACCCCTCGGTTTGAGGTCAGTGCGCCAGCCAGTTCTTCCGATTCGTGGGCTGACTGAATGATACCCAGGCCATCTCGAAGCCACTGTATTGCCGCGCCAGCGACGAATATTGAGCCTTCAAGTGCATAAGTGGTTTGTCCAGACACACGGTATGCGACCGTCGTCAGCAGCCGGTTCTGTGATGAGAGTACGGCCTGGCCCGTGTTGACGATAGCAAAACAACCGGTGCCGTAGGTGCTCTTGATCATGCCTGGTTGAATGCAGGCCTGACCAAGCAGTGCGGCCTGCTGGTCTCCTGCAATACCACAGATCGGAATGGTACTGCCCAGTAGGTCCGGGTCGGTGTAGCCATAATCGTCGGCGCAATCGCGAACGTCAGGTAATAATGATTCGGGTATGTCAAACAGTGACAGCAACTCAGGGTCCCACTGCTGCGAATGAATGTTGAAAAGCAGGGTGCGCGACGCATTGGTTGCATCCGTAGCGTGAACCTTTCCGCCGGTAAGGCGCCAGAGCAGGAAGGAATCTATGGTACCGACAGCCAGTTCACCAGCTTGTGCCCGGATTCGCGCCCCTTCAACGTTGTCAAGCAGCCAGCTGATCTTGGTTGCCGAGAAGTAAGGATCCAACAACAGTCCTGTTTTCTGCTTTATAAAGGGTTCGTGTCCATTGTTTCGCAATCCTTCACACTGTTTGGTCGTTCTGCGGTCCTGCCAAACGATCGCATTGTGCAGAGTCCGGCCGGTGGCTCTTTCCCAAAGTACGATCGTCTCACGCTGGTTTGTGATCCCGATCGCGACCGGACTCTGTTCGATGGCCGAAAGGCTTTCGCGGCACACAGCAAGCGTGGTTTGCCAGATCTCTTCGGGGTCGTGTTCCACCCAGCCATCAGCTGGATAAATCTGAGAGAGCTCCTTCTGGCTTGTAATGCAGTTGTTACCCAGGCGGTCAAAAACGATTGCGCGGGAACTGGTGGTTCCCTGGTCGATGGCGAGTAGGTAAGGCGATAAAGTCATGTGCTTGATAAATCGGGTTCTTCTAAGTCAATGCGTTGGCTGAACTGCTGTTGCATCGGTCTGGTTCTTGCTCGCAGCCACACGGGAGACAGGACGTGACTTTATACTCACAAGGCACGTTACAAAACAATACCCTATGAGTCTGAGACCTGAATTTAGACGTTGCTTGACCGGTACTGACCTGGATGTGCTGGTGCTGGGTGGTGGCATCAACGGCGTCTTGGTTGCATCTGAGTTGACCCAATGCGCGATACTCATGCGGCCACCGTCGGGCCCGACTTGGGAATCTGCTATCCTTTTACCTACTAAAAGGCTGACCAGGCCTGTACAACTCGATTAAGCCGGGGGTAGTGATGGATGTTTCTTTTCGCAGTGTTGCACTCAATAAGCGTTATCCGCTGCGGATCAGCCGAGGTGAATTCTCAGGATCTGTCAATCTGTTTGTTTCTGTACGATCCGGCGATCTGGAAGGTCTGGGTGAAGCCGCCCCTGGTAGCCTGATCGGCACGGACACAGCCGAGTCGTTCCAGACAGAACTGACATCTTTTCTCGAAGACTATCCCGAGGCGCTGGATAATCCCCATGAAGGATGGCAACTCGCGCGCAGTGCAGAGGTTACCTCCTGCGCCTGGGCAGCGGTCGACATTGCATTATGGGACCTGCTTGCAAAACGCGCCCAGCTGCCGCTTTATCGGCTGCTGGGTCTGCCCCGACGTTCGGTGCCGACATCGGTAACAGTGGGGATCCTGCCTCCTGAGGTGGTACGCGAACGGGTCCCTGAGATTTTGGACCGAACCGGCGCCTGTTATCTCAAGGTCAAGTTGGGAAGTCCTGAAGGCCTGGACGCCGATCAGTCTATGTACGCCGCGGTCGTCGAAGCTGCCCGTAACCGTGATGTAGTTGTTCGGGTGGATGCCAATGGGGGCTGGGACCTTGCCGGTGCAAGCGCCATGATGAGATGGCTGAAGGAGCGTGGTTGTGATTACGTCGAACAACCGCTGCATTATGATGCTGACGATCAACTGCCCCAGCTGTATTCTGGTCGCGCATTGCCCATTTTTGTGGATGAGTCTTGCCGCTATGCTACGGATGTTTCCCGTCTGGCGAACTGTGTGGATGGAATCAATCTGAAGTTGATGAAATGCGGTGGGATTACCGAAGCACTGCGGATTGTTGCTGCTGCCCGGGCTAGTGGTCTGGGCACCATGATCGGCTGTATGGGTGAATCATCCGTCGCGATCGCTGCGGGTGCTTCGATGGCGGCACTGTTCGACCACATCGATCTGGATTCTCATCTCAATCTCCTTCCCGATCCTGCTGCTGGGTTGAGCATGGAATCCGGTGTGGTCACTGTATCTGAAGCTGCACATGGCCATGGGGTTGCGCTGACATGCTGAGAAAAGAACAAAAACTGGTTATTCATTTCTATGAGCAGATTGACAAGCTGAATGGAAAAATGGGTCACGGTATTCTGCGTTATTCCGAGAATCCGATAGCCTGTGCTATCGACTTTAACCAGGGCGGTAAAACAACTCGTGATCTATTCGAATTCGGTCCCGATGTGCCGGTGGTCTCAAACGTTGAGCAGGCGCTGGGTTATGGCGGGGAGGTCCTGGTACTCGGCATGGCGCCCTCAGGTGGCCGCCTGCCAGAATCGATGGTCGCGGAAGTCGAGCAGGCACTGGCTGCTGGCATGTGTGTGGTCAATGGACTGCATGAGCGTATCTCAGACCGGTATGCCAATCTTAGGGGAGGACAGTGGATCTGGGATATTCGTGAGGAGCCCCAAGGTCTGGGTATCGCCTGGGCCCGGGCCTTGGAATTGACGAACCGTCGTTTGCTGCTGGTGGGCAGCGATATGGCGGTGGGCAAAATGACGGCCGGGCTAGAAATCTGGAAGTCCGCCCGAGCGCAGGGCATACAGGCTGAGTTTCTGGCGACTGGGCAGATCGGCATCGCAATCAGTGGCAGAGGTATACCCCTTGATGCCATACGCGTAGATTATGCAGGCGGTGCGGTGGAAAAGATGGTTCTGGATGCCGCCGACGCGGCGCTCGCGATCGTTGAAGGCCAAGGCTCTTTGCTTCACCCCGGCAGTACATCCACACTGCCACTGCTGCGCGGTGCCTGTCCAACCCATCTGATACTGTGTCATCGTGCTGGCATGACTGAACTCGATACGGTCGGTGTTACCGTCAAGGTGCCACCGTTAAATGAAGTTATTGCGCTCTACGAAGATGTGGCTTCAGCCTGTGGAATTTACCCCCGGCCGGTGACCGTCGGTATTGCTTTGAATACGGCACACTTAAACGATGAGCAGGCGCAACGCGCTGTATCGGAAACTGCCGACGCCACAGGACGTCTGGTCCTTGATCCGGTCCGTCAGGGGTGCGACCAATGGGTTGATGCCTTGATGGCTTGACTGCGCGTCGCTTCTCAAAACAATCATTCAACTGGGGTCGCCGGCTGGAAATCCAGCGAGCACTAGGCCATCGATGAAAGGTTGTATGTGCACGGGATTTTCGTACGGTTGATGCAGACGGCTATCCGCTGCTGTGTATCCTGGAGTTTCAGCCATCACAATTTCACGCTGTGTCCGTGCGCTGCCTAAGTCGCCGAGTCGAGCGTAACTGGCAGACAGGACCCGCCGGTGGAATCTGTTTAAATCCGGGATTGCCTGCAGGGTTTGTACTGCTTCGTGGTAGCGCGCACTGTTGTACTGTGCGATGGCAAGCGCCCAGCGGTACCACGATGGTGGAAATGGATTGCGCTCGAATGCAAGACCGATCTGTCGAATGCTGGCAACTGGGTCACCGGTGAATATCAAGGCCAGTCCCATACCCGCGAACGCATCTGCGTGGTTTGGATTCAGCTCCAGAGCCTGTTCCAGGTGAGACACTGCTTCGATGTGCTGTCCTCGCCATAATCCGGTAATTCCGTACACGGCGTGCGCTAGACTGTCCGTGTAGTCGAGTTCAAGTGACCGTTGGGCATACTGTGTAGCTCTGGGCACACAAGTGTCGGGTTCAGGAGACCATGACATCAGCAGGTCGGTCAGATGAGTAAGTGCCAGGCCGGACAGTGCCGGCGCGAACTGCGGGTCGATTCCGATGACTTTGTGAAACAGAGTGCGGGCCATTTCAGTGTCCCGCGGCTCTTGCATCCGGTAAACCAGTTGTCGGGCGCGTATCACGTCAGTGTAGTCAGCATCAGTATGTCTGGTATCAGTCCTACGGACAGCGCTGTATTCGAGATTGCTGACCAGAGTCGATGCTACTCGTTGGGTTATTTCATCCTGGATGGACAGTAGTTCTTGGTTGCCTCCGTCATAACTCTCCGACCACAGGTAGCCACCGGACACTGTATCGATCAGCTGAACGGCTACCCGAAATCCCTTACCAGCAGCACGGATACTTCCATCAACGAGGTAACGGGTGCCCAACTGATGGCCGAGTGCGATTGTGCCTGCGCTGTCCCGCTTCTGGGCCAGTGAGGTATGTTGGGCAATTACAAAAAGCTGCCGAAACCGCGACAACGCGCTAATAAGATCAACGGTAAGCCCTAAACCCAGACCAGACAGGTCCGCATTTCCTGTTTGGCTGGTAAAGGGTAATACAGCGATCGAGAGCCGAGGGTCATCAGGTTCGTGTGTCGATGTTCTGGGTTGGTCACTATCGTTGATGACCAGGTGGGCACTGATTTTTGAGGCGATATTGCGTAATTGCTGTTCACCGACGGCTTGAAAACTGACAGACAGCGCGTTTCCGATCACAACGCGAGCAGAGTCGGAAACACAGATGCCACCCGGCGGTGCGATTTCCTGCAAGCGGGCCGCAACGTTGACTCCATCGCCAAAGACTCTCTGGCCATCATCAATGATGTCGCCCAGGTTAATGCCGATACGAGCGTGAATCTGGCGGTCAGCCGGCAGAGCCGCATTTCTTGTAGTCAGTCGTTCCTGGATGTTGACAGCGGCCATGACCGAATCGGCGGCAACTGGAAATACCGCCAGCAGATTGTCGCCAGACCTATCCACGGTTCGCCCACCACGGTTTTCAATCACGTCATCTATATCACGAAGATAGTTCTGCAATGTCCGATAGGTGGCGTCTTCGTTGTCATGCGTCAAGCGACTGAACTCGACTACGTCGAGATAGAGGATAGCTGCAAGCCGGCGTGGTAGCGTATCAGCAACCAAGGTAATTACCGAACTGCTTGTAATTGGTGATGATGTAACTCATGGATACGCCCCGTGGGTGTGACAGCAGCTGAACTTGATGCGCTGCGGCCGACCTTGTCGGTCCAATTCAATACTAATGTTAGGTTGACAGAGCCTGCGTTGCACGCCCCCCGCCCAGTTGGTGAGAAACCAGTCGGGCGTAAAGGTGTTGGTTGTTCAGCAAGTCCTCGTGTGTGCCGGTTTCAACAACCTGGCCGTCTTCGAGGACAACTATCATATCCGCGTCCCGTATGGTCGAAAGACGGTGGGCAATAATGATGGTGGTTCTGTCTGTTTTTAACTGATCCAGTGCCTTGCGTACGCCCTGCTCGCTGATGGCATCTAAATGTGAGGTTGCCTCATCAAGGATCAGTACCGGTGCATCTTTTAGAAACGCACGGGCAATAGCAACGCGCTGCCGTTGTCCGCCGGACAGACTTGTGCCTCTTTCTCCCACTGGGGTATTCAGCCCCTGCGGAAGTGATTTCACGAGGTCTGACAGTGCCGCCAGTTCTACCGCCTGTGCCAGTTCGGTATCACTGGCAGTGGGTTTCGCAATGAGAATATTTTCTCTGAGTGAGTTGTTGAACAGGTAAGTGTCCTGTGCAACGAGAGCGATTCGGGCGCGCAGATCATCTAGGTGGTAATCCCGTAGATCAGTGCCGCCAAGAGTAATGATGCCCTCGGTAGGATCCCAAAACCGCATCAACAGTTGTGCCAAGGTCGTCTTGCCGGCGCCTGATGGCCCTACCAGGGCGACTGTTTTACCGGCCGGAATCGTGAACCCTACGTCAGCAAGAACTTGCCGTGGTCGGCCGGGGTAACTAAAGCTAACCGAAGACAGTGTGATAGCCGCAGAATTCACAGATTCCTGGACACCCGGACCGTCTATTACTGGTACCGGTTCGTTTTCGAGCGCATAAACCCGTCGTGTGGCGCCCAGTGTATCAGCGAGTTGTCGACCCACCTGTGCAATTTCGGAGACCGGTAGAAACGCAGCCATCGCAAGAATCGTAAGTAATGGTAGAACGCCCGAATCGATGGCTTGAGTGCCGGCCAGGAATGCACCCGTCGTCACAACAGCTAGCCCCCCCAATCCGGTGAATACCTCAAGCAGAGTGTGCTGCAGAGTCAGCTGACCAAAGAACGGCAGGCGAAGAGAGATATGACGTTCGCCAAGCTCATCAAACTGATTCCCGCGACTATCTTCTTGCTGGTAAGAAACGATTTCACCTAGCCCCTGCACGCTGTCGATCGCATGTGCAGCCAACTCGCCGGCTGCTTCTCGTGAGCGAGAGCCTAAATGATCGACACTGCCGCGCATCAGAAACGGGCTGAGGCCAACGGCAAGTAAAAACGGAACTAGAGCGGCAGCAATCCACCCGTTGGCTGTACCCAGGATAAACACAACCACGACGGGCCCGAGTACCGCGACGAAGGCAGGCGCGACTGTGTGCGCAAAAAAATATTCGACCAACTCGACATCCTGAGTCGCGATACCCATCAGGTCACCCGTTCGCCGTCGTACCAGGTAAGCTGGAGCAAGCTGGTCCAGTTTGCGAAATACGCTGATGCGCATTTCTGCCAACAGTCTAAAAGCCATGTCGTGAGCTATCCATGATTCGAACCAGTGCAGAACACCCGACAGTGGCGCCACAACAGCCAGACCGATCAGGTAATGGGTGTAAGGCGCGTGGTTCTTGAGCGCCAGGACGATCAGTGCACTCAGTGCGCCGACGCCGATAAACGCAACCACACGCAGAACACCAAAGATAAAGGTTAAAGTCAGTCGGCCTTTCCAGGGCATGATATGCCCCATAAGGATATTGACTACCTGTCGCCAGTTGAGTCCTTCAGCTTTGATTATTCCCTCAGTTGGTACACTGTTTATGTCTTCTGCCACATCCTGCTGCGGCAATGATGATGCTGCGATTTCCGACGATGCCTTTTCTTCAGGTTGTTCCCGATCTGCTTCACGCGCCTGTTCGGACATGAGCTCGGAGTAGATACCATTGCTCGCCATCAATTGACTGTGGTTGCCGGATTCAGCAACCTTGCCCTGATCCAGGACGAGTATTCGGTCGCAGTTGATGACACTGGAAAGTCGGTGGGCCAGGACAAGCGTGGTGCGGCCCTTCATCAACCTGTCCAAGGCCTGCTGGATGAAAGCCTCATTTTCGGCATCGACTGCAGACAGCGCTTCATCAAGGATCAAAATCGGCGAGTCTCGTAGCAGCGCCCGTGCGATCGCCACGCGTTGTCGCTGGCCGCCCGAGAGTTTGATGCCCTTTTCTCCAATCAGGCTGTCGTATGCCTGGGGTAGGCCTGATACGAACTCATGGATGTTCGCGCTTTTCGCAGCGTTGGTGACTTCGGCATCGGTTGCGTCGGGTCTGCCTAGCCGGATGTTCTCACTGATGCTGCCATGAAACAGAAAAGTGTCCTGATTTACCACCGATATTTGTTGCCTGAGCGCAGCGAGTGATAGGTCTTTAATATCGTGCCCACCGAGCTTGACGGTTCCCCGGTCTGGATCATAAAAACGCAGTAGCAGTCGTACGATTGTCGATTTGCCGCATCCACTGGCCCCGACGATACCGACGCGCTCACCGGGAACTATCGAAATGTCCAGTTGCTCATGAACACAGTGTTGTTGTTCGGGGTAGCTGAAGCGCACTGATTCGAAAGATATCGTGGGTTGGGGGTCGACGGGTTCGATAGCGTTACTTTTTTCAACGATGGGCGGATGTGCATCCAGAATCCGATAAATACCCTGTGCGGCCGACAGACCGACCATGCCCTGGTGGAGCACCGTACGCAGGTCGCGCATCGGCCGAAAAATTTCAACGCCCATCATCAAAATAATCAGTAGTACAGTGAGTTCCATCTGTTCCGACGCTACCCGGTGCGCCCCCAGACCCAGCGCGAATGCAGCACCCACAGCGATCGCTGTATCAGTGATACCACGGGCCAGCGAATTAGTGGCTAACACCCACATGGTGGTTCGAAAAACATCCCGTGCTTTGTCAGCCAGCAGGTCGGCCCGCGGGCGGCTCTGCCCAAAGGCCTTGAGAGTGGCCAGTCCCTGTACGGCATCCAGAAATTCCGATGCAAAAACAGCATAAGCATCCTGGCGTTCCTGGGATTTCTTGGTATCAAACTGATGCCACAGCGCCGGTGCGGCCAGTGCTATCACTGCAGCGATTAACAGTGTCAGCGCTACGGGCAGGTCTAGGAAGGCGACGAAGGCAAAGATCAGCACTGGGGTGATTGCAGAAACCAGTAGCTGAGGCAGATACTGCCCGAAATAAGTTTCCAGCTGCTCCACCCCGTCGACCAGTGACAGGACCAGTTCACCTGACCGCTGTCTTCCTGCATATCCTGGTCCCAGCGTGACGATCTGGTCATACAGTCGGCGACGCAGCATTTTCTGAACGATTGATGCTGTCTTATGTGCGACCAGAGTACGCCAGTGTTCGAAGATGCCCCTCAGGATCATGACACAAGCGGTCACCAACAACGGGAAGAATAGCGCGGTGACGTTATGGCCTTGAAAAACCAGGCCGATAAGCCAACCGAGTAGTGCAAGGCGGGCTACACCTAGGGCAGTGGCCAGGACGCCGATCAGGACCGCAAAAAAAATCCGGCCTCTGACCCCGCGGGTAAAGCCCCAGAGGCGATAATCAAAATGCATAGTGTGCGGACCTGATGTAACTTAGATGGAGCGACCAGCCACTCAGGCATGAGGTTTCACCTGCAGGCGGGTGTATCTGCCTGTCCGCTAAAGCGGGGAGAGACAGTCTCACAAAGCGCGTTATCTTAAGTCGGGTCAATCTATAGGGCAAAAATTCTGGCTCTATTTTTGTTCAATAGACACAACTTTTTCGCAGTGCTTTCGCGTGTAATTGCCGATATATCAACTATAGATGCATTTGTGCTCATGAAACACCCACAGTCTGTGTAGAATATGCGCCCTTTTGCTGGATTGTGAACTGTTGACATGACTGAGTCCCGACAGGTCCTACTGATGGATACGACCCTGCGCGATGGTGAGCAGACGCAGGGGGTTTCTTTCTCTCCTGAAGAGAAGGTCAGTATCGCACGAGGGTTACTACAGAGCCTAAAGTTAGATCGGATAGAGGTCGCGTCTGCAGGTGTGTCCTATGGTGAAAAACAGGCGGTGACTCAGATTCACGAATGGGCAGCTGACAATGACTGCCTCGAGCGGGTTGAAGTGCTTGGATTTACAGATCACCAGCGAAGCGTGGATTGGCTGGTCAGTGCTGGTGGCCGCGTGCTCAACCTGCTTACCAAGGGAAGCGAAAAACACTGCAGGGAGCAGCTCAGGAAGTCTCTTGATGAACACATCGCTGATATCGAGCGGACAATCGACTATGCCAAGACGCAGCAACTTCTGGTCAATGTCTATCTGGAAGATTGGTCGAACGGCTATCGAGACAGCCGTGATTATGTCTACAGAATTACCGAAGCACTCGCAGAATCCGAGGTGGTGCACGTGATGCTGCCTGATACGCTGGGTGTAATGAGTCCCCAAGAAGTATTCGAAAGCGTCGGCGATATGTGTAGCCGCTATCCCGGACTCGCATTCGATTTTCATCCCCACAACGATTATGGCCTGGCCACCGCCAATGCGATGATGGCTGTCCAGGCGGGTGCGCGCTCTATACACGTGACCGTAAATTGCCTCGGGGAGCGGGCCGGAAATGTTTCGCTGGCAGAAGTGGCGGTGGTCTTACGGGACAAACTCGGGATGAGCCTGCGGCTGGACGAATCCAAGATTCATGCACTCAGTCAGATGGTCGAGAACTTTTCAGGAAAACGGGTGGCGGCGAATTCACCGGTGGTGGGCAACGATGTGTTTACTCAGACCAGCGGCATACACGCTGATGGCGACAATAAGGGTGGTCTCTACCAGACCGAGCTGAGTCCCGCTCGATTCGGACGAAAACACAGTTACGCCCTTGGCAAGATGAGCGGGCGGGCTTCTTTACTCAAGAATCTGGAGGACCTCGGTCTTGAACTCTCCCCGGAAAATCAACAGAAGGTGCTGGAGAGAATTGTCGAAATTGCAGACACCAAAGCGACCATTACCCCTGAGGATTTACCGTTTATCATCGCCGATATTCTGGAAAGCAGGGATTTTCAGCACATCGAGTTATTGAATTGTTCGATAACCAGTGGGCTTGAAATCGAATCGACAGCCAGTATTCGGGTTCGGGTGGGCAACGAAATCCATAAGGCGTCCGGGTCAGGCAATGGTGGGTTCGATGCGTTTGCAACCGCAATGAAAAGCGTGTTGGATCCTATCGGGTTTTCTCCTCCGAAATTGGCAGATTTTGAAGTCCGTATACCCAAGGGGGGTAGTTCAAATGCCCTGACCGAATGTTTTATCACTTGGGATGACGGTCACGACAGCTTTAAGACGCGCGGGGTACACGCCAATCAAGTCTTTGCTGGTATTAACGCAACCCTTCGAATGCTGAACCTAGTGATGCATCGGCAGACCGAAGGTAAAGAGCACTCGTCTCCACTGGCAAGACCCGAGTGAGTGCGTTACTCAGGCCCCGGTGTCAGTTGTCAACTGGTTGTTTCCCGAGTTCAGTTGCTACCCGGTCACCAAACTCAGCAGTACTGATCTTTTTCTCGGATTTACCTCGCCGTGCCAAATCGGGTGTCGTATAACCTGCAGCAAAGACGCTTTGCATAGCCCGCCAGAGATTGCGCGCCTCGCTCTCCATGCCAAAGCTCATTTCCAGCATCATGGCGACAGAACCAATCATTGAATAGGGGTTGGCAATACCCTGGCCGGCGATATCGGGTGCCGATCCGTGGGAGGGTTCGTAGTAGGACTTTTCAGGTCCCACACAGGCCGATGGCATCAGCCCCAGCGACCCGAGAATACCGCCGCCCTGATCACTGAGAATATCGCCAAACATGTTTTCCATCACCATTACATCGAAACTGGCCGGATCGAGACACAGGTAGGTGGCGGCCGCATCGACCAGGACGTGTTTCACCTCAATATCAGGATAGCTCGGACGGACTTCCTCGACAATCTCATTCCACAAGACGCTGGATTTGAGCACGTTGCTCTTGTGGATATTGTGGAGTACTTTCTTGCGTTTGCTGGCGAGCTGAAACGCCACCTCGAGGACACGGCGGATCTGGTCTTCGTTGTATTCCAGCATTTCGTGAACATAGCGTCTTCCCTGGTCATCGACTCCGCTCTTTTTACTGCCAAAATAAAGTCCACCGACCAGTTCACGAATAATGATCAAATCTATGCCATCACCGATCACTTCCGGCTTGAGTGGGGAGAAATGGGCCAGGCTGCGCGGTAGGTATACCGGTCGAAAATTGGCGTAAGTATCATAGCGCCGCCGCATGGGTAACAATGCGCCGCGTTCAGGTTGTTCATCCACCGGGATTGTTTTTGAATCTTCGTGGTTCAGTCCGATGGTCCCTTTAAGGATGGCATCAGCCTGATCACAGATGGCTACTGATTCTTCCGGAAAAGATTTGCCGGTCTCAAAGTAGGCCGATGCACCAAACAAAGCCGGTTTCAGATCAAAAGTGACTGTATTTCGGGATTCAACGAGGCGCAGTATCTTGACCGCTTCGTCCATGATTTCAGGTCCGATACCGTCACCGGCCAGCAGTGCAATAGTGTAAGTAGACATGTGTGCCTCATTCAGATTGTTGTAGAAACACCGGAAATGGCGTACTAGCGCGCATTGTAACGTTGCAGCATGACCGGTTCACAACGATGGCCGGCGCAGTTCAGATGAAAATCGCCGGCAAAGGCGTTCTAAAGACGATCCGAAAATGCAACTTCCATTTCCCGGCGGGCCCGAACGGCGGTGTCGTTGTCATCGAATTCTACGTCTGCCCAGCGCAGGGTTGAACCTGCAGCAACATTGCAACGCATCTTGATATCTGCTGCCAACCCAAGCGGCAGAGCGCCCCGTTCGATTGAGTCTGCAGCGGGCATTTGTTGACCCCATACGCAATGCCCTCCCTCACCATCGAGCATTTGACCCGCAGTCAAAGCGTGTTTGGCTGTTGCGACTACGTCTGAATAGAAACCTTTGGGGCACCCGGTGGGTTCACCCCGGAGCACCACCGAGGCGACAGAGACGCCAAGTTCCATCCCGATCATGTGGGTGGGTCGATACAGGGCGGCGTAGCGTCCAGTCGAGTCCTGTAGCATGTGGTATTCACGAAAACACTGCTGCGCATAGTCTCCAGCACCTTCGACCACCACGTAGGTGCCCATGGCCAGATGATGTGGTACCGGTTCACCACTGCGTGTGAGGGATGACACCACCTCGGTGGTGCCGCGCCGACTGAGCATGCCACCATCTTCTGAAGGCTTGCAGACGTTTGCCAGATCGAATCGGGAACTGGGCGGGAAGCCCAGGCCGTTATGCTGTGGGGTCAGTCCGGTGGTGTTACAAACAGCGCTCATCTCGATGCCTGACTTACTGCCATCGAGAAACGAATTGAACATTTTCATATTGATGCTGGTGGGGTCGTCAATTTCCAGGTACTGCTGCAGTACCTCCCACACGCTATCAGGGGTAAGTTCATGGTAGGACGGGTGATAACGTGTACCTTTGCCCGCACAAACAACTTCAAAGCCGCAGGTCCGCGCCCAGTCGACATGTTCACAGATCAGAGCTGGTTGATCACCCCACGCTAGGCTGTAGACCACGCCCGCAGCTTGGGCTTCCCGGGCCAGCAGGGGGCCGGCAACTACATCAGCTTCTACATTGACCATAACAATATGATGCCCTGCAGTGATCGCCCGCCGGCAGTGGTGAATGCCGGCTGTGGGGATGCCTGTCGCCTCAACGACAACATCGATCTCGTTGAGGTCGATTAGCTGGTCAGCATCTTCAGTGAGCCAGGTTGAGCCCTTTGCCATAGCATCAGTCGGGTTGCGGGCTGCGTATTGCTCGGCTGTCCAGCCAGCCGTCGCGAGTTGTTTCATTGCTCTTGCCGGGTCGAGATCAGCAATACCAACAATATGGATTCCCGCTGTTTGGCGGGCCTGCGTGAGATACATGGTGGCGAATTTGCCGCACCCTATGAGAGCAACGCGGATCGGATGATCCGTGCGGACTCTCTCACTCAACAGAAACGACAGATTCATGGAATCTCCTCGGTCTCAAATTGTCAGTGACTGGGACATCGGTAAGGTCTGGGGCTCAGGCTGTATTTTTGCGATGGTCTCGTACTTGTTCCCAGGCGCTTCGGATCTCCTGTGTTTTTTCTGTCGCCAGCTTGACCATCTCTTCGGGAACACCCTTGGCGACCAGCTTATCGGGGTGATGTTGGTTCATCAGACGACGGTAGGATTTCTTGATCTCGGCGTCGGAATCGTCCTTTGACGCGCCCAGTATCTTGTAGGCCTGATCTATTGATCGAGCAGGCTTACTACCGACGTGACCAGCGGTGCCGCTTATTAGATTGATTAGATTTTCAACTTCCGACTGATCAAAGCCCAGCACGTCCGCGGCATGAAGGAGAATCGAGTTTTCTTGGGGATCGAGCCGACCATCTGCCATGGCGGCCTGAACCTGAATCTCAATAAACATCCTCAGCACAGTTGTGCGGCGCTGACATTCGTTGCGGAACTGATGGAGCACATCGTTTAGGGGAAAGTCGGTGTGCTTACCTTGATCGAACAGATCGATAGCGGCTTTTCGCTGTTGCTTGTCCAAACGCATCTGGTCCATCAGGCTTTTCGCCATCTGGATCTCTTGTTGGGAGACCTGGCCATCGGCCTTGGCGATATGCCCCATGACTGAGAAAGTGGCCGTGAAAAAAGCGAGCTGGATCCGTTCCTGGTCACCGGGTAGGGCGCGCATACCAGCGCCACGCCGGTTCGCATCAAACTGGTGCCCCAGAGTCGTGCCGAGTAGAGCACCGAGCGGCCCACCCATCATGAAGCCCAGCGTTCCACCGATCAGTTTGCCCCACCATGCCATCGTAGTTTCCCCTGTTACCTTTTGTTCAAACAACAGTGTACAGAATAGGATCTGAAATGGAATTCCTCAGTAGTGTCTCTACTCACATTCAACGCAGCGTGACCAGTTCTTCAGCGGCAGTAGGATGGATCGCGACAGTGTTGTCAAAATCGGTTTTTGTTGCACCCATTTTCAGGGCCACCGCAAACCCCTGAATGATTTCGTCTGCAGCCTGTCCAATCATGTGGCAGCCAACCACCTTTTCTTTGGGACCAACGACAATCAGTTTGACCACCGTCGCTGGTTTCTGCTGGCTAACTGCGTACTGCATGTTGGTGAATCGACTCTGGTAGACCTTGACGCCGTCTTCACCGTGTTGGGCTCTGGCCTGTTCTTCGGTCAGTCCGACGGTGCCTATAGGCGGATGTGAAAAGATCACCGTGGGAACATTTGTATAGTCAAGGTGGGCATTAGCGTGGCCACCATATAACCGATCTGCCAGCCGGCGGCCGGCAGCTATTGCGACCGGGGTCAGGGCTTGTCTGCCGGTGACATCACCCACAGCGTAGACCCCGTCTACATTGGTACACTGATACTTATCCGTTGGAATGAAGCCCTCGGTATCAACCTGTACACCGGCGTGATCGAGGTTTAGATCCGCCGTTAATGGTTCCCGCCCTATCGCCCACAAGACCGAATCGAACCCAGTGGTGGTTTGATCAGCATCGTGAAATATGCTGAGTGTGCCGTCCGGCTCAGTACGGATTTCCTGCAAACGAACCTCGGTCAGTATTTTGATGCCCGCGGCCCGCATTTCTGTCATGAGGGTGTCGCCAAGGGTTGCGTCGAACTCTTTCAGCAGCGTCTTCTTGCGAAGCAGCATGGTCACCTCAGTTCCCAGGCTGTTCAGTACGCCGGCCAACTCGGTAGCGATATAGCCGGCACCGACGACCAGCGTGGACTGCGGCTGATGGCCGAGTTCAAAAAACCCGTCACTGGTGATTCCCAGCCGGGCGCCCGGTATATCCGGGACAGTGGGACGACCACCTGTTGCGATGAGTATGTGATCGGCCTGCAACTCATGGTCATCGACCCGTACGGTGTGTGGGGCATGAAACGACGCCCAGCCGGTGTACAGGGAGACCCCTGAAGCATCGAGGTTTTTCTTATAGATTCCGTTGAGGCGCTGAACGTATCCATCCCGAGCTTTTGTTATGGTCGGCCAGTCGAAGTTATTGCTCGCAACCGAAAACCCGTAGTCCGGAGCTTGACGGATGACCTCGGCGATATGCGCGGTGTTCCACATCACCTTTTTGGGCACACAGCCAACATTGACACAAGTGCCCCCGAGACGGTGAGCTTCGATCAGCGCTGTCCGCGCGCCATGTTCCGCAGCTCTGCGGGCGGCAGCAATGCCTCCGCTGCCGCCGCCGATGACTAGAAAGTCGTATCGTTCAGTCATGTTGTGTCCTGTGCGCTATCCAAGATGATCGAAAACCAACAGTTGGGTGCCGAATGATAGAGTAAAGTCAGTTTACATGAGGGCGTGTATAAACACTCGCTGGAGGCGTGACTGTGCAATTGTGTGTTTGGCCTGAGGCTGCGTGATGACCAAAAACAATCCATTGTTAGATGTCGAAGGGCTGCCTCGTTTTGCAGCAATTCGTCCTGAACATGTCGGGCCGGCACTCGATGAATTGCTTGTTTTGAATCAAGCGGTTATCGGCCAGTTGGAAAACACAGCGAAGGACGATGCAGATTGGGATAGTTTTGCACAGCCCCTCGAAGACCTGGAAGACCGGTTAGGGAAAATGTGGGCTCCCGTTTCGCATCTCAATGCCGTCGCCGACACCGAAGACCTCCGAGAGGCCTACCAGAGCAGTCTCGAAAAACTGACGGCCTACCGGGCCGTGCTGGGACAGAACAAAATGATTTTTCAGGGTTATCGCAACATCCAGGCGCACGCTGACTTTTCTGGCCTGGATGCGGCAAAACGGAAGGTCATACTTAATGCGGTTCGTGATTTTCGACTTTCCGGTGTGGAACTTGAGGGCAAGGAGCGAGCACGATTCAAGGACATCATCATGGATCTTGCTACTTTGTCGAACAAGTTTGAACACAATGTCATGGATGCCACAGACGGTTGGGCGCTTGTACTTGATGTGCCAGCTGATCTTGCGGGACTGCCTGAAACGGTGATCACTCTTGCTCGAAAGACGGCAGAGTCAGTTGGGCACAGTGGCTGGCAATTTACGTTGCAGGCGCCATCGTACATACCGTTTATGCGCTATTCCGAACGCTCGGATCTGAGGCGACAGATGTATGAGGCGTTTATAACCCGGGCGAGTGATCGCGGCCCCCAGGCAGATCGTTGGGACAACACCGCCCTCATGACGCAGATACTTGGATTGCGCCAGGAGATGGCGGCGCTTCTTGGTTATTCAAATTATGCCGAGTATGCGTTGGTCGATCGGATGGCGTCTTCGGTCGTTGAAGTCGAGGGCTTCCTCATCGATCTGATATCACGGGCCCGGCCTCATGCACAGCGTGAACTGCAAGCGCTGGAAGACTTCGCCGGCCGCTCAATAGGCGACAATGTTGTAGCACCCTGGGATATCGCATACCACTCAGAAAAGTTGCGGCAGGCGACCTACCATTTCGATCAGGAGGAACTGCGTCCGTACTTTCCGCTACCCAAAGTATTGAGTGGTCTGTTTGAGATCGTGAATAGATTGTTTGGGATCACGGTGACCAAAGCTGTTGCAGATGTCTGGCATCCGGATGTAATGTTTTATGAGATTCGAGATGAAGGTGGTGCGATCCGGGGTCGCTTCTACCTGGATCTGTATGCCAGGGAACACAAGCGCGGTGGCGCGTGGATGGCAGAGTGTGTAGGTCGGTGTCGTCGGCCGAATGATGTAGCGCAAACCCCTGTCGCCTTCCTGACCTGCAATTTCACACAGCCACTGGACGACAAACCAGCGTTACTGACGCACGACGATGTCATCACGCTTTTTCACGAATTTGGACACGGCCTTCATCACCTGCTCAGCTTGGTCGAGGAACCGTCAGTCACTGGAATCAGTGGGGTACCGTGGGATGCGGTCGAACTGCCCAGCCAGTTTCTGGAAAACTGGTGTTGGGAGCGAGGTGCGCTGGATCTTGTGACGAGCCATGTGGACACGGGAGAACCATTGCCCGACAAACTGCTGCAGAAATTGCGCGGGGCGAGAAATTTTCAGTCAGGCATGCAAATGGTTCGTCAGTTGGAGTTCGCCCTGTTTGATTTTCGACTACATGCGAGTACTGCGGACATTTCGGCCGACGCCATTCAGCTTCTCCTGGATGAAGTCCGTCAGCAGGTCGCAGTTGTTATTCCGCCGCCTTTCGATAGATTTCCCCACGCGTTTTCGCATATTTTTGCCGGCGGTTATGCCGCGGGTTACTACGGTTATTTATGGTCAGAAGTGCTCTCGGCTGACGCCTACAATCGATTCGAACAAGAAGGTGTTTTCAACGCCACCACGGGTCGAGCGTTTTTGCAGCATATCTTGGAGACGGGAGGTGTTGAGGAGCCGCTGGATGTTTTCAGGGCTTTCAGGGGTCGCGAGCCGTCTAGTGATGCGTTTCTCCGACACTGGGGACTCGATTCCTGACGCTGTGTTCTGTTCCTGGTCCCTGGCTGTAAAATCGGGCACACCGGAGTCCTGGTACCGATCCCACGCACCAGCTCAGTCGATTGAGTTGTCACCCGAGCCCCGTCATTTAGACTGAATTTGTTATACTTCGGTGTCGTTTGGGGTGCGATGCGTACGCTGCCAGTGGCGTGGTCAGTGTGGTGCCCTGCTGTTTCAGCCGCTCTTTCTATTTTCCGCGTGAGGAACTTATGACCCAGGAAGTTGATAACAGTCGGCGGCGTATGCTGACGACAGTAACCTCAGGCGTCGGTCTGATCGGCGCTGGCGCGATGGCTGTGCCATTCGTTGCAAGCATGGCGCCCAGTGCTCGCGCGAAAGCAGCCGGTGCCCCTGTCGAAGTGGATATCAGCACACTTAAGGAAGGACGTATGCTGACAGTGGCATGGCGCGGTAAACCGGTGTGGATAATTCGCCGGACCCAGAAAATGCTCGATGATTTGGCGCAAATTCGTGATCGATTGGCTGATCCTGATTCCGCGGTATTGGATCAGCAGCCAACCTATGCACATAACAAATACCGCTCAATCAAGCCTGAAATCCTGGTTGTACTGGGTGTCTGTACACACTTGGGATGTGCACCGACCGAAAAATTTGAAACCGGCGCCGCATCGGGCATCAGTGATGACTGGGTCGGCGGGTTTTTCTGCCCCTGTCACGGTTCGGCCTTTGATTTTGCAGGACGGGTTTATCGAAACGTGCCAGCACCGACAAATTTGGTCGTGCCGCCCCATAGCTTTCTGTCTGACAATCGCATACTTGTCGGAGTTGATCAGGAGGAGACAGTCTGATGCCGAGATTTATGGAGTGGATCGATGAACGTTTTCCGGCCACCAAGGTCTGGGAGGAGCACCTCGCCAAGTACTACACTCCGAAAAATTTCAATTTCTGGTATTACTTCGGCTCACTGCTGTTGCTGGTCATGGTCCTGCAGATCGTCACCGGCATCGTTTTGACAATGCATTACAAGCCGGATGCCAGCCTGGCATTTGCATCGGTCGAGTACATCATGCGCGATGTGCCCGGCGGCTGGTTTATTCGCTATCTTCATTCTGTGGGCGCCTCGATGATGTTTCTGGCGGTCTACCTGCACATGTTCCGGGCAATGCTGTACGGTTCCTACAAAGGTCCTCGTGAGTTGATTTGGATCCTGGGGGTGATCATCTATATCGCGTTAATGGCCGAAGCATTTTTTGGTTATTTGTTGCCATGGGGTAACATGTCCTACTGGGGAGCGCAGGTCATCATTTCGCTTTTTGGTGCCATCCCTGTGGTCGGTGAAGGCCTTGCCGAGTGGATCCGTGGTGATTTCGTGGTCTCGGATGCTACCCTAAACAGATTTTTTGCCTTTCATGTCATCCTACTGCCATTGCTCTTGGCTCTGCTGGTTTACCTGCATATCGTCGCGCTCCACAAAACCGGTTCCAATAATCCAGATGGTGTAGAGATTAAGAAACAAAAAGATGATAAAGGTGTCCCCTTAGACGGAATTCCATTTCATCCTTACTACAGTGTAAAAGACATTTTTGGTGCTGCGGTATTTATGGCCATATATCTCGCTATCGTATTTTTTGCGCCAGAGCTGAGTGGCTGGTTTCTTGAAAAAGATAATTTTGAACCCGCTAATATTCTTCTGACACCTCCGGATATCGTGCCACTGTGGTACCTGACCCCTTACTACTCAATTCTGCGTGCGGTGACCTTCGAATGGTTACCTGGTGGCGCGAAACTCTGGGGCGTCATGGCAATGGGCCTCGCCATCGTTCTTATCTTTTTCTTACCCTGGCTCGACCGATCAAAAGTAAAGTCGATTCGTTATCGTGGCTGGATGTACAAGACCATGTTGATGCTGTTTGCGGTTACTTTTGTGGTGCTGGGTTACCTCGGGACCAAGAATCCTGGTCACGTTGATCTGATCTGGTTCAAGAATGTAGTCTGGGCACAAATTGGCCTCGTTATTTATTTTGCGTTTTTTCTTCTTATGCCGATCTACACGCGGCTTGATCGTACAAAACCAGAACCAGACAGGCTGACAGGATGATGAAGAATCTCATCAAAATAGCAGTTCTGTCTCTGTTGCCGGTATTGGCGATGGCTTCGGGCGGGGGCGATGAGGGGCTGGATCCAGTGGACATAAATTTGGCGGACAAAGCATCACTACAAAGGGGAGCGAAGACCTTTGTCAATTACTGCCTGTCGTGTCATAGCGCCGCCTACATGCGTTACGAGCGCATGGGAACCGATCTCGGAATAAACGAACAGTTGTTACGGGAGAACTTGATGCTTGCAACTGAAAAGCCGGGTGACACCATGACTATAACCATGCCAGGAGATGGTGCAAAAAAATGGTTTGGTGTGGTTCCACCGGATCTCAGTCTGACTGCACGCTCGAAGGGCCCTAACTGGATCTATACCTACCTACGCAGTTTTTACTGGGATAAATCTAGCCCTACCGGCTGGAACAATGTCCTGTTCCCCAATGTGGCGATGCCGCACGTGCTTTATCGCTTACAGGGATATCGTGAGGCAGAGTTCGAAGGCGCCACCGGTGGTCTCCGACACTTCGCCGGTTACGTTGAGAAAACGCCGGGTCAGATGAGTAACGAAGAATATGATGCAGCCATGCGGGACCTGACTAACTTCATGGTCTATCTGGCCGAACCAGCCAAGCTCGTGCGTTATAAGATCGGGGTTTGGGTGATGATCTTCATGGGCGTATTGGTTTTTCTGACCTATGCCACAAAGAAGGAATACTGGCGCGACGTACATTGACCGATTCTACCGCTGGGGCTATGACCTTTCGTCGTCTGGCATATGGTTTATCAGGTACGGTACGTCGCTCCATAAACAGGACAACTTAATCTAACGATGAAAATTTACTCTGGCCCACTTTGTATATATGGACATGCCTGCCGCATCGTGATGCAGGAGAAAACCATTGAACACGAAACCGTGTACGCCAAGCCAGGTGAGATGGTAGAACGCCTGGCTGAGCTAAACCCTTATGGTGAAACGCCGATACTGCAGGATCGGGATCTCGTCCTATATGGCCCGACACTGATCAACGAGTACCTTGATGAAAGACTTCCTCATCCGCCATTGATGCCAATAGATCCTGTGGGTCGGGGTAAGGCACGTTTGGTGATAGCCGATATCCACAGGGACTGGCTCAGCAATATTCAGCGCAGCATCGATTTGGGTACCAAGCTCGACAAAAAAACGACTAATTTGATCCGTGATGGCCTAACAGCGATGGCTGTACAGCTGGAAGGAAAAAAGTATGTACTTGGAGAAGAATTTACCCTGGTTGACTGTTATGTGGGTCCTTTGCTTTGGCGTTTGCCGATGTTTAACTTGAAACTGCCAAAACAGGCAAAGCGACTGGAAGACTACGGTAACCGAATTTTTGCACGGCCGTCGTTTGCCAAGAGCTTAAGTGAACTGGAGAAGGAGCTCCGTGGCATTTAACTGTTTCGATGGGCGTCAACGGGCCGGGCGATGTTTTGGATTTCGGATATGGAAAAGGATAACGTCAGTTTAACATCCAACGTACCCTATCTGATTCGCGCAATCCGCGATTGGGTTGTGGACAACGGATTGACGCCACAACTCCTGGTGAATGCCAAAGTAGAGGGTGTACAGGTACCCATCAGGTTTGTTAAAGATGGACGAATCGTGCTGAACATAGACACCAACGCTGTCGTAGATCTTTATCTGGGCGACGACCAGATCAGTTTCAAGACTCGTTTCCAAGGTCAATCGATGGAAGTACTGCTGCCTGTCTCCAGCGTTATGGCAATTTATCCACTAGAAAAACCTGATCAGCCATTTGTTTTACAGGATGGCACCACACGGAACACGCAAGAAGATAGATTCGACCACAAACAGGCACACGGTGCTGGCAAGAAACCGGGGCGCCCTAACCTCAAGTTGGTTGAATAACGGTAATGCTGTGACCATAAAGAATCAGATGCACGGCACAACTATATTGTCGGTACGCCGAGGTGAACACGTCGTCATCGGCGGCGATGGGCAGGTTACTCTGGGTGAGACGATCATGAAGGGTAATGCCCGAAAGGTACGCCGCTTGTACGAAGACAAGGTGATCGCAGGCTTCGCAGGAGGTACCGCTGATGCGTTCACTCTATTTGAGCGCTTCGAAGGTAAGTTACAAAAACATCAGGGTAATCTTTTGCGTTCGGCAGTGGAACTGGCAAAGGACTGGCGGACCGACCGGATGCTCCGTCGATTGGAAGCGTTGCTGGCGGTTGCCGATAGATCTGTATCTCTGGTTATCTCCGGAACAGGTGATGTTATTGAACCCGAGGGAGGCGTTATGTCGATCGGCTCCGGCGGTCCGTATGCAAAGGCGGCAGCGGTTGCACTGCTGGAGAACACCGATATGGACGCACGGGCTATCGTAGAGCGGTCGCTCACGATTGCCGCTGACATCTGTATTTACACCAATCACGAAGTCACTATCGAGGAGCTGGGCGGTTGATGAGCGGTTTTTTCGCTACGTTGGGTCCGGCTCAACCAGCAGCAGGCGGGAATCATACTGTTCAGCGGATTAAGCGTGAGACTACGGGTGCTGATCTTAAAGGGAGTTCAAGCTGATGTCTCAGATGACCCCACGCGAGATCGTAGAAGAACTCGATAAGCACATCATCGGCCAGTCCGATGCTAAACGGGCGGTTGCAATCGCCCTGCGAAATCGATGGCGGCGCGCCCAGGTTATGGATGAATTTCTGCGTAGTGAAATCACGCCCAAGAACATCCTGATGATCGGTCCCACGGGTGTGGGAAAGACCGAAATCGCAAGGCGGCTCGCTCGACTGGCAAAAGCGCCGTTTATCAAGGTCGAAGCGACCAAATTTACTGAAGTCGGATACGTAGGCCGTGAAGTCGACTCCATAATCCGTGACCTGGCGGACATGGCTGTCAAAATGACCCGAGAAGAAGCGTTTGAAAAGGTCCGGCCGCGTGCTGAGGACGCTGCAGAGGATCGGATACTCGACATATTGTTGCCACCCGCACGTGATGCTGGCAGTGAAGCATCCGCTACGGATGACTCGGCGGACACAGACGGCGCCGGTCGTCAGCGCTTCCGCAAGCTATTCCGTGAAGGGAAACTGGACGATAAAGAGATAGAAATTGAGATAAGCGGCCCATCGGTCGGCGTGGAAATTATGGGTCCGCCCGGAATGGAAGAGATGACCAGTCAGCTGCAGGGGATGTTTCAGAACATGGGTGGTCAGCAGACGCGCACCCGCAAGGTCAGAATATCCGAGGCTAAGAAACTGCTCACGGAGGAGGAAGCCGCCAAGCTGGTAAACGACGATGACTTGAAGCATGAAGCAGTCGAGCGGGTCGAACAGGACGGCATTGTTTTTCTAGACGAAATGGACAAGATCGTTGGCCGTACGGACTACCACGGGGGGGATGTGTCCAGAGAGGGTGTTCAGCGTGACTTACTGCCGTTGGTTGAGGGCTGTACCGTCAGCACTCGCTATGGCATGGTGCGCACGGATCATGTGTTGTTTATTGCCTCCGGTGCTTTTCAGATGAGCAAACCGTCTGACCTTATGCCTGAGTTGCAGGGACGTTTACCGATACGGGTAGAACTTGATGCACTGACCACAGAAGATTTTGTACGCGTGTTGACAGAGCCGGATGCCTCATTAACTGAACAGTACACCGCATTGATGGAAACAGAGGGCGTTTGCCTGGAGTTTGTTGCAGACGGTGTACAGCGGGTTGCCGAAGTCGCATGGAAGGTGAATGAATCGACTGAAAACATTGGTGCACGTCGGTTACATACGGTTATGGAACGTTTGCTCGAAACAGTCTCGTTCGAATCGGCAGATCGTTCGGGTGACCAAGTGACGATAGATCGGGAATACGTCGACAAGCACCTCGACAAATTGGCTGGTGACGAGGATTTGTCACGCTACATTCTTTAGCCTATTCCCGGGGGTAGCCCCTGCCGGGTATGTGGTCCAGTTAAACTGTTCCTACAACCCCTGACACGGTCGGTACCTGAAGCGTATACTGGGCTGTCCACCCATAGCGGGAGGACAGCAGAATGCGTGTGCTGCTGATTGATGGACTGAATCTGATTCGACGAGTCTACGCCGGTGTGCCGGTGGCAGATGATCCAGGGTCCCGACACGAAACCATTGTCAAATCGTGTGTGTTATCCCTGCAAAGAGCCTTGCGGCTTCAGCCGGCGACACATGTTGTTTGTGCAATGGACAGCCGTAGTCCGAGTTGGCGTCTGAAAGCTTATCCCGATTACAAGAAGAACCGCTCACCGATGCCTGATGAGTTGCGTGACTGTCTTCCTACAATCCTTGATGCATTCCATGATATCGGGGTGAGGGCATCGGAGGTCGAGGGCCTGGAAGCAGATGATGTAATTGCGACTATCGCCCGCCGTGTTGTTCAGGCAGGTGGTGCGGTGACGGTCGTTTCTACGGACAAGAGTTTTTGTCAATTACTTGAGCTCGGAGTTCAGGTTTACGATCATTTTGCTGACGTCGAACACGATCACAACTGGGTGTCTGAAAGATTTGGGGTAGACCCTGGACAACTGGTGGACCTGTTTGCCCTGGCTGGCGATAGCTCTCTGGGTATTCCGGGTGTGCGGTCAGTTGGAATTCACACCGCAGTGAAGCTGCTCCACGATTATGGCGATTTAGAGGGGGTGCTGTCCGCTGCTGCCAAGATACCCGGGCGTCTTGGCAACAAGATTAACGAAGGGCGTGATGATGCGCGTATGGCCAGGCGACTGGTCGCACTGCACAGTGATGCAGAGCTTGGTATCAACCTGAAAGATTTTCGAATTGAAGCCTGACTGTCTGGTTATGGTCGACTAGTTCTTCTCATCGAGGATTTCTATGCGGTCATCGGCTCCCAGTGTCACCGCCACATCATCCAGGGTGGTAAATCGCCGACCATCGATAGATTTCTTATAGGCCTGATAGGTCACGGATTGCCCCTGGCTGTCAGTAACCTGAATATTCATAATTCGATGTTGCTCGTTCCAATGCAGAACAAACACCAGGGCCGACGTTGCAATAACCAGGGCGAGTAGTGTGTAGGCGACGAACCGAGCTGAGACACCACCTGAGTCTTTATCGTTATCTATAGGGTGGCGGAGTCGCGCTGGCTGTGTTTTGGTCCGGAATATCAGCGCCACAATGACGATCACTGCCAGTGTGAAAATTATTTTGATCAGCATGTCAGGTGCAGTTGGTGTTTATGGCGCTGTCATCAAAGAGGTGATTCGGATTCGGCTGGTGGCAGCTGTAGGTAGAACCCTTTGTCATGTAATTGCTGCCGGACGGTATCAGGGTCTGCTCTAGCCAGTGTCTGGTCCGGTGATAACTCGAGGTTCATGACCTTTTCAAGTGTGCCCAGGGCTTTCAATAGATCAGAAGGCACCCGGGAAATATCGGAGTCGCACTTTACGAACAGATAAGCGTCCGACTTTTGGGCACCCTTATAAACAACACACTTCATCGGTGTGAGCAGTACGCCTTACAGGCTAGTCGCTATTTCTCTTACTACCCCAGAGCCACGACCAGCTGCTCTTTTTTTCGGTGTGTTCCCTTTGGGCTACTGCTGTGAAGTCGCGCAGTTCGTTGCCAACATAAAGCTGTCGTGGCCGCCCGATCTTGCTCTCTGAAGATTCGAGCATTTCCTTCCAGTGAGCGATCCAGCCGACGGTACGCCCGATGGAGAACAGTACAGTAAACATGTTGGTGGGAAATCCAAGTGCCCGCAGGATAATTCCGGAATAGAAGTCCACATTGGGATAGAGTTTCTTTTCGACAAAGTAATCATCCTCCAGGGCAATTCGCTCCAGTTCCATTGCCAATTCCAGGGTAGGATCCTGCACGCCGAGTTCGTTGAGTACCTCATGGCATGTTACCCGCATCACCTTGGCTCTGGGGTCATGGTTCTTGTAGACCCGATGGCCAAATCCCATCAGGCGGAAATTGTCCTCGGGATCTTGTGCTTTACCGAGATATTTTGATATCCGATCACGAGTTCCGATTTCATCCAGCATATTCAGTACAGCCTCATTTGCCCCCCCATGTGCGGGTCCCCACAGCGACGCGATACCGGCTGCAACACATGCAAAAGGATTTGCCTGCGACGAGCCAGCGAGCCGTACTGTAGACGTAGAAGCGTTTTGCTCGTGGTCAGCGTGCAGAATCAATATTCTGTCGAGTGCCCTGGCTACAATAGGGTTGATTTCATAGTCTTCGGAGGGTACAGCAAACATCAGTCGCAGCAGGTTTTCCGAATAGCTTAGCTGATTCTCAGGGTAAAGGAACGGCTGCCCCAGGGAGTACTTGAAGGCATAAGCACCAATTGTGGGCATTTTTGCAATCAGGCGATGGGCTGCGATCATACGTTGCATGGGGTCCTTAATATTGGTGCTGTCATGGTAGAACGCAGACAGTGCACCGACGACTCCAACCATGATAGCCATGGGATGGGCGCTGCGAACAAAACCGCTGTAGAAGCGAACCAGCTGCTCATGCAGCATCGTGTGTTGATTGATGTTCGTATCAAAATCAGACTTTTCTTCAGGTGACGGCAGTTCACCGTGCAGCAGCAGGTAGCAGACATCCATGAAATCTGTTTTTTCAGCGAGCTGATCGATCGGATAACCCCGGTGCAGGAGGATGCCCTTGTCACCGTCGATGTAGGTGATCTCCGATGAGCATGAGGCAGTGGAAGTGAAGCCGGGATCGTAGGTGAATACACCACTTTGCCCATACAGTTTTCGGATGTCGATGACCTTTGGACCGATCGAACCGTGAATTGTGGGTAACTCCCAGCTTTCGCCGGTCTCATTGTCTGTAAGGGTAAACGAATGTCTGACCGCCTGAACCGGTTCAATCCGTTTACGCTGTGTCGCTTCTGTCATGATATCCCCCAGTCCTGCCAAATTCTTAAGATGAATAAATTGAGTTCAGTGCCCCTGGGTCATCCGCCCCAGACCTTATTTATACGCTTGTGGGGGCAAAAGAAAACCTTGACAGGCGGATACGACCTCGCTCGGTCATAAACGGGTGCTGCGAATCGCGCCTGTTTGCTTATTTTACTCGAAATTACAATTATTTATGGGAAAGATCGTGAAATTGCTTCAATATAATCGGAATTATTGGCTGTTATAAGAGACTGGTGATGTCCGGTAACGCGGTGTGAATCGACCAGGCAGGGGCCGTCTAACGCTGTGAATACAGCCATTTGACAATGTTTTCGTGAACAGCAAAACCCGCAGTGGGTTCGGTCGAACGGCGATGGTGGAGTATGACAACGATCCAGTTCCTGTTATCGGGAGTCTCAGCGAAGCCTGCTATTGCGCGAACATGCTTCAGTCGTCCGGTCTTCAAACGCAGCTTTCCTTTAGTCGCCACATCTCGAAAATACCGCCGTGCCGATCCATCGTAGCCTGCGAGCGGGAGCGAGGCTTTAAGTTCGGAAGCGAAGGCACTGTAATAAGCGTGTTCCAGCAGATCAGCGAGACCGCGAGCGGTCAGTCGGGCCTGACGGCTAAGCCCGGCGCCGTTGATCATGTTAAGCGCCTCCAGCTCCAGGCCCTGTCTATTCAGCCATCTTTGCACGACGGTGATACCTTGTTCCGGTTTGGCGGAGGCACCATTGTGTTCTGCCGCGAGGGTCAGCAGCAGGTTGCGACTCATCACGTTATTACTGAATTTGTTGATGTAGGTTACGATTTGTCCTAGTGGTACTGATCGGAAACTCAAGAATTCGGTGTTGCCAGGTGCTGCAGTACCTTTACGAACAGTGCCCGCTAAACTGCCACCCATTTCCTCCCACAGATGACGGAAGACGCCATAAATATACTGATGGTGTGGCTGTACTGACCGCACCAGAACAACTTCACCACAAGTTGGGGGATATTGACCGCTCACGGTGACCTCAGTTCTATTGCTGTGTGCGGTGATGGCAAGCGTAATACCCCCATTGCGCCCGGCACAGGCACCTGGAAGTACACGCACCTTATTCTTAATTTGCAGCGTGCTAGTCGGGGGCTCGGCCCGTACTGTCAGCCGGTTCAGCGCAGGGCGGATCACGATCCGGGTGGCAGAAAAATTGATCAGTGCCGCGCCCGGCGGCGTGTTGTAGGCTCGGAACGCCTGGCCGTCCAAAGTATGTGTGTCGATTGCGGATTGATCGAATAGATGATCGTCGATGACGAGATCGCCATCGATGTGTTTAAGGCCCTGTGCCCGCAGGTTCTTCAGTAACTTCCAGAAGCGTTCAATCACAAACCAGGGATCTCCGCTGCCCTTGAGGACCAGATCCCCCTTGAGCGTTCCTGCTTTCAACGTACCGTTCAAATAAATTTTTGTTTCCCACCGATAGCTCGGGCCAAGCAGGTCCAGCGCAGCGATGGTCGTGAGCAGTTTCATGGTAGACGCAGGGTTTCGCGGTGTGTCAGCTAGGTGCGATACCAGGGGTATCGATGCTCCTGCTTCTTTGATCAAAATGCTGATCGATGAAGGGGATATACCCTTCTCATTCAATAATTTGGCAAGTGGATCGGGCAGTATGGCCTGTGCTGCGTTGCTGGTTGCAAGTACATTGACTAGGCAGACCAAGAGCGCAGCAGCTCGGAAGATCATTGGGTATTTTTTTATCATGATCCGGGTGTTGCTTTTTTTGACGCAAACCCCCATGTGATGGTTGAAGTGCGATCGGGACAGCCTGTTATAATTTGAACCGGCGCATCGTTATTGTCCGTAATACTGATCCGACATCGCAACATGGCACAAAAGAGCATATTCAGAGTTGTTTTCCATAGCCAAGGGAATGTTTACGAGCTTTATGCCCGTGAAGTCTCCCAGGGCGCTATGTACGCTTTTGTTGAAGTTGGCGATATTATCTTTGGAGAACGTTCGAAGCTGGTGGTAGATCCTTCGGAGGAAAAACTCAAATCGGAGTTCAGCGAGGTCAAACGGACTTATATTCCTTTGCATGCGGTTATCCGCATCGACGAGGTTGAAAAAGAGGGTAAAGCCAAGATTACGCCTACTGACGGTGAGAAGATCGGCAACATATCGCCCTTCCCGATGCCACTCAAACCCCCCGCAGTCGATTGATCGACAGCAAATAGGGACTTAACCGGCAGACCAGACACAATTCACACCGGTGCCACCCAAGCCGCAGTACCCAGCCGGGTTTTTTGCTAGATACTGTTGGTGATAGTCCTCAGCATAGTAAAACTCGGTAGCCGCAAGAATTTCGGTTGTAATGGGCTCGAAGCCACGCTCTCCGAGAGTTTTCTCATAAGATCTTCTCGAACTTTCAGCTTTTCTCGCCTGTTCCTGATTAAAGGTGTAGATGCCTGACCGGTACTGCGTACCGATGTCGTTTCCCTGCCGCATGCCCTCGGTCGGATCATGCGCTTCCCAGAATATTTTCAGTAGTGCGGCATAGTCGGTGTGTGTCGTCTCATAAACTACTAGAACGACTTCATTATGGCCAGTCAGTCCTGAGCAGACTTCTTCGTAGGTAGGGTTTGGTGTGAGGCCGGCTGCGTACCCCACTGCCGTTGTATAGATGCCATCGTGCTGCCAGAAAAAACGTTCTGCACCCCAAAAACAACCCAAACCGAAGATGGCTTGTCTGCAGTTGTCGGGGAACGGTTCTTTAATGGGGCGACCGCTGACAAAGTGCTGGTTAGTGACACTCAGGGCATGCTCTCGACCCGGCAGCGCGTGCTTTCTGGACGGGAGATTCAATGTTTTCTCAGCAAATCCGAACATGGTCGTTATTCCCATTTCTCACGTCGACCCCAGGTGACACGTGGTTTTCCTGCAAGGTCTGGGCTGGAAACTATAGTCTCGAATCCACCTTGCGACAATAACTCGTGTACAGCGTATTTTTGGTCACAGGCATGTTCAAGTACCAGCACTCCCTGGCTGTCCAGATAACCTCTGGCAGCGGCGCAGATTATGCGCAGTGCATCCAGGCCGTCGTAGCCTGATATCAACGCATCGACAGGTTCGTACAATGTTCCGATTTCCAGCCTCGGGTCTCCCACTCGTACATAAGGTGGGTTACTTACGATGAGCCGATAGTGCTGATCTGCCAAAGGCGTAAGCCAGTCGCCTTGGCGGAAGGTGACATTCTGGATTCCCAATCTGGTTGCATTTTTCATTGCGACCTCCAAGGCAGATTGGGAAATATCGGTTGCAGTGACTTGAACATCCGGCCGTTCAGTAGCAATAGCCAGTGCGATTGCACCACTGCCCGTACCGAGATCAGCAACGTTGCAGGGTTGGTCTGGTAAATGTTCCAGTGCCTGCTCGACCAGTAGCTCAGTTTCGGGCCGTGGAATCAGCACTTCTGGATTGACCAGCAGGTCCTGAGACCAGAACTCTTTTCGTTGTAAAAGATAGGCGATCGGTTCACCGGCTGCACGTCGGTTGATCAGCGTCGAAAAGAAGTCTCTTTGCCGATTCGTCAGTACCGATGATTGATCGCTGGTCACCGCGCTCCGGTCGATTCCGCAGACGGAACAAAACAGCAACTCTGCGTCCAGGGCGGGTGTATCGCTGGTGTTGTTGAGCCGACTTGTGGCCTGATACAAAAGTGTCGCAGTATCTGGCAGATTCATTCCGATGCCATCGCGGCAAGGAGATCAGCTTGATGTTCGGTGCCCAAAGGTTTTACAACTTGCAAAAGATCCCCGGATAGAATCTCATCGAGCTTATAAAGCGTTAGATTGATACGGTGATCGGTAACCCGGCCCTGAGGAAAATTGTAGGTTCGAATGCGTTCAGATCGGTCCCCGCTACCGACAAGATTGCGGCGGTTTTCAGCTTCAGCCTCGTGTTGTTTTCGTTGTTCAGCTTCCAGTAATCTGGATCGCAGAATCGACATGGCGCGAGCCTTGTTCTTGTGTTGTGAGCGCTCATCCTGGCACTCCACCACTATCCCAGATGGGAGATGGGTGAGGCGCACCGCGGAATCGGTTCGGTTGACGTGTTGGCCACCGGCCCCAGAGGCACGAAAAGTGTCGACCCGCAGATCTGCAGTGTCGATCGCTACATCGTTGATTTCGTCGGCTTCGGGCATGATGGCCACCGTGCACGCCGAAGTATGAATCCTGCCTTGAGCTTCTGTTTCTGGCACGCGCTGTACCCTGTGGGCACCGGACTCGAACTTCAACCACGAGTAAGCCCCTCGACCGACAATCCTGCTGATAATCTCCTTAAAGCCGCCATGCTCGCCCGAACTCTGACTCATGATTTCGATTTTCCATCGTTGTTTTTCGACAAAGCTGCTGTACATACGGAAAAGGTCTCCGGCAAACAGAGCAGCTTCGTCACCGCCCGTTCCGGCTCTGATTTCAAGAAAAATGTTGCGCTCGTCGTTGGGGTCTTTGGGGATCAAAAGCTTTTGTAATTGACCCTGAAGTGTATCAAGCTGTATCTGCAGTCCGGGCAGTTCCTCCTGGGCCATTTTCCGGATCGAGAGGTCATCGTCGTTGACCATAATCTCGGCCTGGCCGAGTTCCTGGACCAGCTTCTGGTATTCCTGAAACTGGGTTACGACAGGGGAGATATCCGCAAGTTCAATGGACAGGTCGCGGAATGAATCCTGTTGAGCGATCACGCTGGGATCGGACAGGAGTGCATTGATTTCTTCTTGGCGCTCGGCCAGTTGTTCGAGCTTTTCCTGAATCGACGGATTCATGGATCAGTCCGGTAGCTTGAATAGTTTTCGAGCAGCGTCTATGAGAGCTCCGTTGCCATCTTCATCGGCATGTTTTAGAGCCTGGCTGGGTGCATGAGCGAATTTTCTTGAAAGCGTACGGGCAAATGCTTCAAGGACTTCTCCGGGATTCTCTCCATTTTCGATACGGCGCTGAGCCTGGCGAAGTTCACTATCTTGCAGGGCATCGATCTGTCCTCGGATAGCGCGGATTGTAGGTATAGAGTCCAGCGATCGAAACCAGCGCATGAAACGGACTACCTGCAGATCGATGATCTTTTCTGCATCATCAGCAGCTTCTCTGCGAGAGCCAATGTTCTTTTCTACGATTTCCTCAAGATCATCTACCGTGTAAAGGAAAATGTCTCTGAGAGATCCAACTTCGGGTTCAATATCACGCGGTACCGCAAGATCAATCATCAAAACTGGTTTGTGGCGGCGTGTCTTTAGAGCCCGTTCAACCGTGCCCTTGCCGACAATGGGCAGTGTGCTGGCCGTAGAAGCGACAACGATATCAGCCTCATGAAGTCGGTCTGCGATGCCTGCCAGTGAGATGGCCTCACTGTTATGCCCGTCTGCCAGTGTTTGTGCACGTTCGATCGAGCGGTTTGCAACAATAATGTGGTTCACGCCACTGTCACGACAGTATCGAGCAACCAGTTCAATTGTTTCACCGGCGCCAATCAGTAGGACTGTCTGATCCGTCAGCTTGGAAAATATCCTGCGGGCAAGGTCGACAGCTGCAAAGGCCACGGATACAGTGTTGGCACCAATGAGAGTTTCGGTCCGGACCTGTTTCGCGACAGAAAATGTATGCTGAAAAAGGCGATTGAGGATTTTTCCCGTCGCCCCTGCTTTGTACGCGGTTGTAAATGCAGATTTCATCTGACCCAGGATCTGAGGTTCTCCAAGCACCAGTGAATCAAGACCAGATGCGACTCGAAAGGCATGTTGAACAGCTTCCTCACCAGGCAGACAGTAGGTTGCAGCCTCAAGGTTTGCAGCATCCAGTTGTCCGTAATTGCACAGCCATTCGAATACCTGATCCGGTCGAGTACTGTTCTGGTGGCAGTAAATCTCAGTTCGATTGCAGGTCGATACAATGGCGGCTTCTGCCACGCTGCCCGAACTGACCAGCGAACGTACGGCACCCGGTAATTGTTCGCTCGTAAAAGCGGCCTTTTCACGCAACGAGACCGGTGCGGTACGATGGTTAAGACCGAACGTCAAAAGTTGCATGGAATCAGGGGGAGGGGAAGAGCAAGATGGGTATTTTTCGTGGCTGAAAACCACCTGTCAAGGATAACACGGTGGGGTCGGTGTACTTTAACCCGTTTGTACGGTCTCCAGGGCCTACGAGGCTCGCCGCTTGGTGTTATTCTCCTGAAATCGTCCGGCTCTGGCCATTCAGTACGTCTGGGTACTACCATGTTTGGATCATGCGTTATATAACAGCAATCGTTCTCTTTATCTCCGCTGCGACGGGTTGTGCCGTAGTCCCTGCCCAGCAATCAAATAACGAGCTTGTGGTCCAGGACCAGATTCACGACGAAAAGGCCCTGCCCAGCGAGTCTAACCAGACATCAGAACTTATTTTTCAATATTTGCTGGGAGACATTGCATCACGCCGAGGTGACGGTTCACGGGCTGCTGAGTCGATGGCCAATGCGGCTCAAATCAGCGCCGATCCACAAGTTGCTGTCAGGGCCTACCGCCTTTCCATGCATGCCGGGGACTTCGAACGCGCTCTCAAAATGACGGGGCTGCTTAGACGGCTTCTGCCGGAATCGGATCAGCCGTATTTCATGGCGTTAAGGGTACTGGCTAAATTGGGGCGACATGATGCGTTCTTTGACCAAATGGTGTTATTGCTCGACAGGCCCAGCTCGTCAATTGGTCCTCATCTCAGACGAGCGAGCCAGATTCTGGGAGAGGAGCCCGACCCTGTCGTATGGATGCCGGTCATGGAGCGTCTTGTAGAGCGTTACCATCGCGATCCACAGGTGTATCTGGCACAGGCCTGGCTGGCTTATAGGGCCGAACGTCCAGAGATCGCGGACACTGCGCTTAACCAGGCACTTGTGGTCAGGCCCGGCTGGGAGAAGGTTGCGATGATGCGCTTGTCGCACCTCAAGCAGTCCGACAATAGAAAACAGCTGACCGACTATGCGGAAACATTTCTGCGGGACTACCCGGACAGCAGTGAATTGAGAATTACCTGGGCCAGACTGTTGGCTGAGTGGAACGAATTCGAGAAAGCACTGAGTCAGTTCACTAAACTTGTCGAACACGACCCTGAGAATAAAGAGGCGGTTTATGCAGCCGCTGTGCTTAACATGGAACTGGGGAACGATCCGATGGCGACGCGTATGTTTGTACGCTATCTGGAACTCGATCCTGAACACGACCAGTCCAGATTATTTCTTGCCCGGATCGCAGCCGGACAAGATCGTTTTGATGATGCGCTCTCTTGGTTATCTGCGGTAACGAGCGCCGAGTATATATTTGACGCGCAACTGAGAACTGCCTTCGTGCTTGCAGATGCCAAAAGGGCCGATGAAGCACTGGCGCATCTCATACAGATGGTCCCAGATTCAGTACCCGAACAGGTACGGATCTATCTGGCCCAAGAAAGAATTCTGCGCCAGTCTGAAGGACTGGAAGCAGCGTTGGAACTGTTAGACGCGGCGCTCATTGACGTGCCGGGACACGGTGACCTTCTTTATGCAAGAGGCCTGGTAACAGCGCAGCTTAAATTGATCGACAAGCATGAAGCTGATATGCGTCGCCTGATCGAGCTGGAGCCGGATAATGCGCATGCCTATAACGCTTTGGGCTATACCCTGGCTGATCAGACAGACCGTCTCGATGAAGCATTGGTGCTGATTGAGCGTGCGTTGGTACTGCTTCCTGAAGATCCCTTCATTTTGGACTCCATGGGTTGGGTGCATTATCGGTTGGGCAATAACGACTTGGCGCGGGAGTATCTGCAAAAAGCGATCGATCTGCGTCTCGATGCGGAGATTGCGGCACATCTGGGAGAGGTGCTGTGGATGGAAGGGGAGCGTGATCAGGCGCGGACAGTATGGCAACGCGGGCATGAAGATGACCCGGATAATTCAGTACTGCGGGAGACGTTGCGGAAGTTCGAACCGTGAACGGTAAGCGCTGGTTCAGCGTCTGTCTGTTGGTCTCGGCCTGCGCCCAGGTGCCATCAGCACCTGTTGACCCGGATCCGCCGACCGAAAATACGTTGTGGCAACAAAGACAGTTGTTTTTATCGGGTTATGATACGTGGAATCTCGGTGCCCGCCTGGCGGTCAAGGCCGGTCGTCGGCATGAAACGGCAACTATTTATTGGCGACGTCGTGGACTCACCAGTCGTATAGATTTGTTCGGTGCTTTCGGGGTTGGAAGAGTTCGGATATCCGACGATCCGCAGGGTGCTGTTTTGGTAAAGGACAATGCGGATTCGATCAAGGGTCAATCGGCCGATGAAGTGCTGTACAGAACTCTCGGCTGGCATGTGCCGTTTAAGCAGATGGGGTACTGGTTGCGCGGGTTGCCTGAACCGGAACTGCCTGTGACGATCAAACTCGATAAAAACGGCAGGTTGGAAAAGCTTATACAGTCGGGTTGGCAGGTTACGTTCCTGCAATATCGAATTTACGCGGGCCTAGAGCTGCCCCGGAAGCTCTATCTTGTTGCTGATCCCGATATGCTTCCAGCCAGGATTCAGCTGGAGGATGATCAGGCTAAGAGTTTCAGTGTGAAGATTGTGATCAGTCAGTGGCACGACGGTGACGACAAGCTGCGACATTCAAGATGAAAAACTGGCCGGCACCTGCGAAGTTGAACTTGTTTCTACACGTCGTGGGTCGACGTGGGGACGGTTATCACGAACTGCAAACATTGTTTCAGTTGCTCGATTTTGCTGATGTACTGCGCTTCGAGGTGCGAAATGACGGCGTGATTCGCCGCGAAGGCGGGGCAGGTCTGCCTGAGTGTGACTTAACAGTACGGGCGGCCCGAAAACTACAGCAGTTCGGGGGAACCGACCTTGGTGTTGATATAAAGCTCGAGAAAAAGATTCCCGTTGGTGGCGGTCTGGGCGGTGGGAGCTCAGATGCGGCCACGGTGCTTCTGGCGCTGAATCGGCTATGGGAGGTACATGCCAGTGTTGACGCGCTTGCTCAGCTGGGGCTAGAACTCGGCGCAGATGTGCCGGTTTTTATCCATGGCCATTCAGCCTGGGGTGAGGGAGTCGGTGAGAAAGTGACCCCAGCAGTGCTTTCTGAGAGGATTTACTGTGTTGTGGTACCGCAAGTGCTGGTTTCCACTGCTGCTATATTCAATGATTCCGAATTGACACGAAACACGCCTCGAATCAGAATACCCACCCTTTTTAAGGGAGGTCTGAACAACGACCTGGAACCGGTCACATGTCGGCTTTATCCAGAAGTGGGTGAGGCGCTTTCCTGGCTCCGCCAGTTTGGAGAGGCCAGAATGACAGGAAGTGGTTGTGGCTTGTATGTGGCCGTGTCGGACCGACAAAGTGGGGAAGAAATCTTGGAGCAGGCGCCAGCAGGCATCAGCGGGTTTGTTGCAGCCGGCATAAACCAGCATCCACTAAGGACAACCGAGCCAGTTGGGGTGTAGCCAAATGGTAAGGCACCGGATTTTGATTCCGGCATTCCCAGGTTCGAATCCTGGCACCCCAGCCATATTGGTGTCGAAACCAGTGGAGGAATATTGATGGCTTTCGACGATCTCACCGTGTTTACCGGTAACGCCAATCCTGAGCTCGCTCGGGAGGTAGCCGGGCATCTGGGTGTCGGATTGGGACGTGCCCTGGTGAGCACGTTCAGCGATGGCGAAGTTAACGTAGAGATTATGGAGCACGTACGGGCAAGTGACGTATTTGTCATCCAGCCGACCTGTGCACCAGCCAGTAAGCATCTGATGGAATTGCTGGTAATGATCGATGCGTTAAAGCGTTCCTCAGCAGAACGGGTGACGGCCGTAATGCCTTACTACGGTTATGCACGTCAGGACCGGCGTCCTCGAACTGCCCGGGTCGCAATCACCGCTAAACTGGTCGCCGATATGATCGGCGTAGCAGGAGCCGACCGGGTAGTTACCATGGATCTGCATGCTGATCAGATTCAGGGATTCTTTGATGTGCCGGTAGACAATATTTATGCGGCACCGGTACTGAATAATGAATTGTGGCGGCAGCAGCCAGAAAACCTGTTGGTTGTTTCTCCCGATGTCGGAGGTGTTGTTCGGGCGCGGGCCATGGCCAAGCAGTTGGGTGCAGAGCTGGCGATCATTGATAAGCGTCGTCCAAAGGCCAACGAGGCTAAAGTCATGCACATTATCGGGTCCGTGGACAACCATACCTGCGTGTTAATGGACGACATGGTTGATACCGCAAACACACTGTGTGAAGCCGCGTCGGCCCTGAAGGATGCGGGCGCGAAACAGGTGACGGCTTGTTGTACCCACCCGGTGCTCTCAGGTTCGGCCGTAGAAAGGATTACTGAATCTGACCTGGACGAGGTGGTTGTAACCAACTCTATCCCTTTGAATGAGGAAGCTGTAGCTTGTGACAAGATTCGCCAAATCAGTATTGCTGAGCTGCTTGCCGAATCGATTCGCCGAATCGCTGAGGGCGATTCCGTGAGTTCGCTTTTTATGGAATGACAGGCCGGAACGGTTATCGAAGATTAATGCGGGAGTTAAGGAGAGCAAGAGATGAGTACTGATTTTGAGTTGAATACCAAGCCGCGAGATGTATTCGGCACCAAGGCAAGCAGACGCTTGCGACGTTTAGACCAGGTGCCGGCAATGATCTATGGCGCTGACCAGAACAACGAAGCCGTGCTTCTTGATCATCACGAGATCATGCGCAATCTGGGAGTTGAGGCTTTCCATTCGGCGATCATCTCTTTGAAAACCGAATCTGGTTCACAGCAGGTGGTTCTGCGCGAGGTTCAGCGCCATCGAGTTCAACCTAGGTTGGTGCATGTCGACTTTCAACGGATAAAGGCCACCGAAAAGCTGCATATGAAAATTCCGTTGCATTTCGAAGGGGTCGATGAAGCCCCGGGAGTGAAGGTCGAAGAAGGCATTTTTTCCCCACTGATGACAGAACTCGATATCACCTGTTTACCAAAGGATCTGCCCGAATATATTGAGATCGATGTTTCCGCACTGGGAATTAATGATGTTATACATCTTTCTTCAGTGGAGTTGCCTGAGGGTGTTGAATTGACCGGGGTTCTTCACGAAGGTGAAGATCCATCTATTGTTACCGTCATGCCGCCGCGAGAGATCGAAGAGGAAATCCTCGAAGTTGAAGAAGGTATCGAAGGCGAGGAAGGTGTGGAAGGTGAGGAAAGTGAAGCCGCGGAAGGTGCAGTGCCCGCCACCGAAGAATCAGCTGGCGACGCGGACTCTTCTAAAGAGAAGGCCGAAGAGTAATAGCCTACCGGCAATCACCGGGCCTGTGGTTTTGGACTCGGCTGCAGCGTGGTCGATATTCTCTGAATGGACCAGATCAGTCTCATCGTCGGATTGGGAAATCCGGGCACTGGCCATGCCGGTACCCGACACAATGCCGGCTATTGGTTTCTGGAGGAACTCGCGCGTCGCTATCCACTGGATTTCCGTCTCGAAGCACGGTTCAAGGGCGAACTCGCTGAACTGCAGATTGGTGGACGGAAGCTGCGGTTACTCCGACCGAATACCTTTATGAACTTAAGTGGTGCATCGGTCGCACCGTTGGCCCGTTATTTTGATGTCGCACCTGAGCAGGTTCTGGTTGTGCACGATGACCTTGATCTGCCACCGGGTGTTGCGAGAATCAAAAACGGTGGTGGTCACGGCGGTCACAACGGACTGCGCAGCTTGTTCAGCGACCTGGGATCCAGGGAATTCATGCGCTTGCGTTTGGGGATTGGTCATCCGGGTAATTCAGATGAGGTTACCGATTATGTGTTGCGGATACCGTCAGCGCAGGACCGCGAGTTAATACTGGAAGCAGTTCAGCGCTCTGCTGGGTTGTTCGAAGACATGACAGCAGGTGACTGGGAGCGTGTGATGAACGAACTGCACAAAGGCCCGAACAGGATAGACGACTGAATGGGGTTCCGCTGTGGTATTGTCGGACTGCCCAATGTTGGTAAGTCCACATTGTTTAATGCCCTGACCCGCGCGGGTGTTCAGGCCGAAAATTACCCTTTTTGTACTATTGATCCGAATGTCGGGATGGTGGAGGTCCCGGACCAGCGACTACGTAAGATTGCTGAGCTCGTGCAACCATCCAGAGTGATCCCCGCCGCCATGGAGTTCGTAGATATTGCCGGATTGGTGTCTGGTGCCTCTCGGGGTGAAGGGCTTGGCAATCGTTTTCTCGCCCATATCCGTGAGGTCGACGCGATAGCACACGTGGTGCGCGTGTTTGAAGACCCCGATGTCAGTCACGTGGCAAATCAGATCGATCCATTGTCTGACATTGCGACTGTCGACACCGAGCTGGCCCTGGCGGATCTGGAGACCGTAGAGCGGGCACTGGATAAATCCCTTAAGGGATCAAAAGCAGGTGATAAGGCCCAGCTTCAGATGGCTTGCCTGCTAGAGCGGGTTCGAGTCTGGCTGGACAGTGGTGCACCGGTCCGCAGTATGGCACTTGCACAGATGGAGCAAGCAGCACTAAAACCGCTTTGCCTGGTGACCGCCAAGCCGGTGCTGTACGTGTCTAATGTTGACGAACACGATCTGGATGGTGGAAAGGGGTCAAGTGTTGCTGGTGTTAAAGCGCATGCACATAATTTTGGTGATGAGCTGGTTTTGGTCAGTGCCAGAATTGAGCAGGAGATCGCGATGCTTGATCATCAGGAGCGGGGTGTATTTCTAAATGAATTAGGGCTCGCAGAATCTGGTTTGGATCGGGTGATTCGAGCCGGTTATACGCTGCTTGGCCTGCGGACATTTTTTACCGCGGCGACAAAAGAAGCTCGGGCCTGGACCATCACGGCCGGCATGACGGCATCAGCCGCCGCCGGGGTAATCCACACTGACTTTGAACGCGGGTTCATTCGTGCTGAGACCATTGCCTACGACGATTTTGTCGAACTCGGTGGGGAGCAGGGAGCACGTGATGCGGGGCGGTTGCGCCTAGAAGGGCGAGATTATGTTGTAAATGACGGTGATATAATGCATTTCAGGTTCAACGTCTGATCCTACGGGTTGGTTATACGTACGTCAGACAGCCTGTGCCCCCCTTGGCTATGTAGCTCAGCTGGTTAGAGCACGGCACTCATAATGCCGGAGTCGGTAGTTCGAATCTACCCATAGCCACCATCTTTTCAAGTAGTTACCGTTGCCCGTGGCGAATCTGATTCGTCAGGGTGCAAATAGGGTGCAGCACATTCCCAAATGTCCCGGCAATGCCGGGTGTCAAAACGACATGAGGGAACAGCAATGGCAACCATTCATAGACGCGTTACGCGCTCAGGACACGTTCGTTATCGTGCTCAGGTTCGGATAAAGAATCAGCCTTGGGTTTCGGCCACATTCCGTAAGCGGTCCGATGCGACCAAGTGGGCCAGAGAGACAGAATCTGCCCAGATCACTGGGGCCTACTCTCCAACCCACGCACCCTCGCGCAGTTAGCTACAGTATTTATGTACGATGCCTACAACCTGTTGTGGTGACGCACAGTAATGATAAACAAGATCTTCTACATCAGAGTATGTTGCACAACTTCCCGCCGACGCAGTTGATGGTGAGGAGAGAGGGATGGGTAACTTCGGTGGCGAACAGGGCATGTGGACCTAATACCTTGGGCGATCGAGAAAAAAGAACCCGCCCTAAGGGATAGGACGGGTCCAACAAGTCCAACAAGGAGGTACTAACCACATTATCCTGTACGACAGTTACAGTATGGTTACTGGCTAGTAACTCTCCGAGCGATCTAAAAAAAATCCACCCATCAGAGGGATAGGTGGGGTAATAGTATTGGAGAGGAGCAACCAACCAAAACTCCTCAACACCATCATCCTGTACGGCACAAGAGAATGTATTGATTTAGGTTAAGGTATGTGAACCTGACACGTTGCAAAAAACCCCACCCACTAAGGCGATGGGTGGGGCAACATCACTAAACTCAGAGAGACTAATCTCAGAGGAGCAAATATAAAAACTGCCCAAGATAATTATCCTGTACGACACAGGAGAATACTTTGACTTCGGTCAATGTATGTGGACCTGACTCCCCTATGCTGAATATAAGTTCCTACATGGCGAGAGGATAGGCATCATATGTCGATCCTCCTTTTGCGAAAAAATCATCGATTTCTTCTGTAACTGGACCTATGTATGTGACGAGATGTTTGGTCAGTCATCTACCGATCAACTTCACCCACCTGTTTCCCCATCATTTCCTTAATCTGGTCTTGGCGTTCTTGATCGATCTTGAACGCATCGCACATGATTTGATGTATTTCACACCTCACTACTACCCCAACAACGCCGTCTTTGTCCTCAACTACCGCAACACCAAGGCAGCTATGTTTTTGATAGGCACTCTGGTCATCTTTCATCTCTGGGTGTTCCTCGACACATCGTGGACACATCACCATGTCTAATACACTCATATTTGTCCTCCTTACTTCGTCCTACTACCTAATCTTCTCATTGGACTATTTGACTACAGTACTAACCGTATCTTTTCGACATAATCCTAGCTAAGAAGGGGATCGTAATGATCCTCTTTTTTTCGCTTTCCGTTTATTCATCCAAACGAACCACAGTATTACGGTGATTCCAACCAGATAGGCGATAACTGCCCAGTGGAATACTGTAGCTAAGTAAATTAAAACGAACAGGCCAATGACAGGTATGGCGACCATATGTCTCGGTAATCGAAAAAACTTGTGCACTTGTTTAACCGCTTATGGGTTTGGTCAGTCCAACCATTCTATTACTTCATCAAACTCTATTATTTCATCAATCTTCATAGTGGCATCGTTCCAATCCCATTCTGGCAACCCTACATATTTACC